>ERZ827194.505-NODE-505-length-27912-cov-4.70291_pt1 | contig 27912 bp, 21 predicted proteins | sample MGYA00519777_ERZ827194 | MGnify/ENA primary metagenome ERZ827194 (study PRJEB31778, sample SAMEA3449277) | human gut metagenome | biome: human gut; feature: human-associated habitat; material: faeces | place: United Kingdom | collected 2010/2012 ...
ATTGTTCTCTACATATTCTTTCAAAGTACATCTATCCTCTAAATATATTTTCCCATCTGAATCTTTATAGTAATAACTATTATTATTTGATAAATCTTTTAATGTTTCAACAAAACATGATTTTGAAAACCTCATATAAACTAGAACATCTATATCTTCAAAATAATTCGATAAGGAAATAGGTTGATTAGGTTTTAATGTTTTATCCTTCGACAAATTAATCGGAGGATTTAATAATTCCTCTAATTTAAATAACTTTAACGTATTTTTTTTAGTAGAATCTATTATCTCAATTGGAATATCATTATCAATAAAATTATTTTTTATAAAAGTTTCAATAGTTTCAATATCATTGAAAGCTTTAAAAAAATCATCATAATTTAATATTATTTCTGTACCATGATTAAATTTTAGATTTTCATTTGAAAAACATATATACTCACTATTTCTATTTATTTTCACTACATTTCCGATTTTCTCTGTTGAAGTTTTTGTAAAAAGTGTCACATCTTCCGAAAGCATAAAGCAAGCTAAAAAGCCTATTCCAAAATTTCCAATTGGGCTATATCCATAGTTCTTAAATTTATATTCCTTAGATTTATAATAAGATACTCCTATATTCAAAAAATAATTCTTTAAAATATCTAATGTCATTCCATTTCCATTATCAAATATTCTTATTTCTTTATTTTCTTCATCTACTTTAATCTTAATTATTGGTAAATATGAATCATACTCATTTAATTTTCTTTGGTGGTATTCTTCATATACCTTGCATGCATCTATAGAATTCTGCAATATTTCCCTTAATCCATATTTTTTATCTCCATAAATATTCTCTCCCATCAAAAGGTTTGTTACTGCAGTATAATCTAAATTAAGTTTAAAATCGGCAAAACTAAAACCTATGGTATTAATGTTTAAATTTGGTGTAGGTAATAATTTGATTAGATATTCTTTATATTCAAATCCTTCAGAATATTCTATACATCTTTTTAACTCAGCACCTAGATAGTCAATATAACCTAAAAATTTTCTATATATGGCAGGATCAGAACACTTCCCATAAAATTGCAATTCCTTTAAATTAAAGCTTTTGTTTTCACCCACTTTTTGTTTATTTTCAATTATGAAATGCTGTTTCCATTCCTCATTACTGTATCCTGTAGGCTTTAACATATTATACAGATAAAGAGAGGCTCTTTGCTCATCAAAATCTAACAAATCTGCCAACCTTAGCAATAAAGCTACAAATTGAGGGTTTGCCTTCTTATCGCTTTTTTTAATATCTTCATCGATATTTTCTGAAATCCAACCTATATCTTCATTATGTGAACGACAAATTTTAATTACTTCATCAAAAAATGAAATTGTAGTATTAGGCATATGAAAAAAACACTTAATATCATTAAAACTTCTTTTTAAAACTTTCTCCACTCTTATACCATGAACAGATCTTATACACTCTTGGATAGCTAAGTTCTCATTTTTATATTCCAGATATAAAGTATTATAGTTTACCTCTAGGTTATCTTTATTGCTTTTTATTTTTTCAATTTCATCATCGAAAACAATCATACCAATATCATGAAGTAAAGCCGAATATATACACAGTACGATATCCAAATCGTTCATTTTATCTATATCATCAATTAATTCATACATGTACTCCATAACATTTATCGAATGAGGCATTCCATGAACTGTATAATTATAAAATACTCTATTAATTTGTGGGTACATTAAATTTATCCAACTAGCAATCGAATCTATTTTTTGTAGTAGCTCATCTTGTCCTCTACCTTCCAATACTTTATATAACTTTGTTTCCTTTACATGAGACATCACTTATTCTTCCCCCTTATTTAAAATCAAATTAATTATATCAAATTATGCATCACATTAAAGAAACAATATTATTATTTTTTTAAATAAAATGTTCATTATGAATGTAATTCGAAGAACTTGGACCAAATTATAATTCATTATATTCTAACAACTCTTTGTAAAAGTATTATCACAAAGTATTCAAACCCAATATACTACACTAACTTTATCTGCCAATATTTCCAAAAATCTCATATACTTATAAATAAAACGCAGTTAATTACCTACGTTTTATTTAAATCGTTTGAGATAAATTCAGGATCTTTCTTATCTTTCCTATTCTATCTAACCTGTTTTTTTTAATGTAGAGTTGAGCATCTAATATAGATTTAAAAATTACTACTTCTTGGATATTGTCTGTATATTGTGTATATCTTCCAAGAAAAGCTATCTCATCAGAACCTAAAAGCTGTATGATACATCTTTCTTCCAAATCAAACACCACTTTCTTCAACTCGTTTATTATAGCATAAAGTACGTAAAAAGCGCAGTTCATTTCCTGCGCTTTTACATTGATTGATTTGGATTCATATCTACTTCATATTTTTGAATATAATCAAGTGTTTGTTTCAAAAATTCTAATTTTTCATCCAATCGTTTTTGGCAATTTGCAAAGATTTCTTTTAATTCATCAAAGTTTTGATTCTTCTGTGCTTCGTATAACGCACTCTTGTATTCTTTTGAATAGACATCATCAATCATGATTATATCTACACATTTTCGATGCATTGCTTCAGTATCAAGAAACGACCTATTCTTCCGTTTCCATCCTGGAAAGGATGAATATTTTCAAATCTAGCATGAAACTTAACAATAGCATCAAAATCTTTTTGAGAGTCATTCCACTTCTGAATTAATTCTTCCATTCGTTCTTCAACTTCCCATGGTTCAGCCAGTTTTAAATCTACACCGGAAATTTGATTTGGAATCTTTTTCCAGCAGCCTGCAAATCCTCTTTCATGATCTAGCGTTTTGTCTTTTAACATTCTATGAAAGTCTAAAATAAGTCTTCTGCTTAAAGGCTCACCTAATGTTTCAACTACATAATCAAAAACATCTGTTGAATTTGTTGTTTCCAACACATCATCAATTTTGTGACTACCTTCAATGATCTGTTCATTTAAATACTTCTCTAAATTTTCTTTACTAAAGGTACTTCCTTCTAATTTATTAGAATGATATAAAAATTCTGTCTTGATTAATTGATATGCTGAATTCGGAGTATCTTTTAAAAACTGTATAGTTTTTGCATCTATAATCATGATTTCGCTCCTTTCCTACTTATGTTTTATTATAACATAAGAGATGCTTTGTTTTATCTTATATTTGTTTTTCAAATCTATCATTTTCATACGATACAAATTTTATAGCAAGCATTACCTTACTTTTGCTTTTTCTAACTGTTTATGTACGACTGCTCCAAACTTGAAGTGGATATCAATCATTGCATCTTCATGTACAACGATCCTCTCTATCATCTTTCTCATCATAGCATTATCAATTTTTTTCATATTCATGACACTGTTATCTATATATTCCTCTATCTGTTTTACCCTTTCGCATGCTTTAGAATTTTTCAACATTTTGTTTCTTTGTTCCTGCAGCTGTTTCAACAAAAATCCCTGCTCTATTATTTCTGTATCCACATCAGGATTCTGTTCAAAGCCATTCATTCCCTGTTCTATAAGTTCTGCTATCTTTTGCTTGACTTCTCTTATCTTTTTATCTACTGCTACAGTATCTGTTTCTGAGCCCTTTTCCAATACACTTCTTACATTATTTAATAAGACCTTATTTATCTTCTTGTAGCAATCCAAATATCTCATTTTTTTACGAACACCTTTTCTTCGTTTTTTCATTAAAAAAAGCCTGACTTCATGAAAATCAGGCAAAATTATCAGTTACTATCAGTTGTACCCCTTTTTTCGGGGCTTCAAAATTAGACTATGTAAAAGTGTCTAAAAGCCTTTATTTATCGGCTTATTTGCACTTTTATTTTTTTACTATCAACGTCACACATTCAACATGGTGACTAAATGGGAACATATCAACAGGCTGTACCTTTATACAATGATATCCACTATCTTCTAAAACACGAAGATCTCTTGCCAGTGTAGCTGGATCACAAGATACATAAACAATTCTTTGTGGTGACATTTTCACAATACTATCAAGTGTTATCTGATCACATCCTTTTCTTGGAGGATCAACCACAATAATATCTGGTTTCATATTTTCTTCACTTAATTTTTTCGCATAAGAAGCAGCATCGCTGCATACAAACTCAATATTAGAAATGCCATTGTTTAATGCATTTTCTTTCGCATTTTTTATTGCCTGCTCCACAATTTCAATTCCAATCACTTTTTTAGCTTTCTGAGCTAAAAACATACTGATTGTTCCTACACCACAATACATATCCAATATCGTTTCATTTCCTTTTATTTCACAGAATTCTAAAGCTTTTCCATATAGTACTTCCGTTTGAACAGGATTTACCTGATAAAAGGATTTAGAGGAGATATGGAATTTTAAACCATGAATCGTATCTGTAATAAAGGATTGCCCATATAACAATTCTTCTTCATTACCTAAGATAACATTATCTTCTCTTGTATTTAAATTCAATACAATACTTTTAACAAATGGCAAACGATCTACCAGTTCTTTTACCATATCTTCTTTATGTGGAAAGTTTTTCTTGCGAGTAATCCATACAACCATTACTTCTCCTGTATGAAATCCATCTTTAATTAACAAATGACGAAAAACGGATGCATTTTCATAACTCACTAATAACTCTTTCATAACAGCAAGAACAGTATTGATACGTTCACTTTGAATCAAGCAGGTATTCATATCAATAATTTCATTTGAATTGATACGATAAAAACCAGTCTGTACAATATTATTTTTTAATCCAACAGGAATCTGTCCTTTGTTTCGATAGTATAACTGATGTTCCATTCCCAGCACATCTTCTACTTTTAAATCCAGTTTCGCAATACGATCAATAACATCCTGTACTTTCTGTTTTTTATAACGCAGCTGCTCTTTATATGACATATGCTGCAGCTGACATCCTCCGCATTGTTTTGCGAGTGGACAAACAGGTTTTACACGCTCTGCACTTGTTTTATGCAAGTTTAATAAACGAGCATAACCATAGCTTTTCTTTACCATAGTTATGACCAGTTCACCTTCTTCATGTTCCAGCATTCCTTTCACAAACAATGGAAATCCATCAATTTTTACGACCCCATGACCATCTTTGGTATAACCGCAGCATATTCCATTCACATGTTCATTCTTTTTCATATTCCCACTCCTTAAAAAAGGGCATACGCCCTTTCTTCTTTATTTTGATTGTCCTGCTTCTTTCTCCAGCTCTTTTTGCTGCTTCAACAATGCATCTGCATCCTCTTTGCTGCGAGCAGAACTTAGAGTATCGGTTACTGCTTTCTTACTGGAAGCATTTTTAATTTTTTCTTTATATACCCATCCATCTGTAGAATCATCATCTTTTGGAATAAAGTTATATACATGAATATCCAAATCATACATTTTAACATCATCTTTATTTGTAAAATATGTTTCTACAGGAAGAATCTGCGTAGTTTTTTTATAAGCATCGTTTAGTACGCTGTCTACATCGCTTTTTCCACATGTATCTTGTAAATCAATTGTTATACGTAATGTCGCACTTGTCAAATTAATTTCTACATTCTCGGCTTTATCATATTTTAAACTTGATTTTACCTGATCAATTTGATTTTGCTCAATTTTTTCCACAAGAGCATTATCAAAACGATTACCAACAGTTGGCTTTCCTTTATTTTCTTTTGTTGAGAAATAAATATATCCAAGCATTAACAAGGGAATTAAAATAACTACAGTCGCAACAATATAAAGAATATTGCTCTTTGTATTTTTTTGTTTCACCTGTTTGCTTTTTTTATTACTTTTTGCCATTTTATCACCTCTGATGGTATTCATTGTACTAAATTTTATCTTAAATTTCTATCTTTTCTTAAGTTCTTCTTGAATAAGTTTATTTGTCATTGCAGGATTTGCCTGTCCTTTGCTGGCTTTCATAACCTGCCCAACAAGGAATCCAACAGCACGATCTTTTCCATTTTTAAAATCTTCAATGGACTGTGGATTGTTATCTAAAACCGTATTGATCATCGCAAGAAGTTCACTTGCATCACTCATCTGTTTCATGCCTTTTTCTTCTACGACTTTCTTTGGATCTTTTCCTTTCATAATTTCTTCAAACACAACTTTTGCCTGTTTTCCACTGATTTCCTGCGCCTCTACCATGTTGATCATATCCGCAAGATATTCTGCTTTACAAGGATTATCTGCTGGTTTGATATTTGCTTTGTTTAAAGCTGCAGAAAGCTCTACAATTACCCAGTTAGCTGCTTTCTTATACGCTTTTGTATGCTTGATAACTTCATCATAGAAATCAGAAAGTTCTCTGTTAGAAACAAGTACATCTGCATCATATGCACTTAATTCGTTTTGTCCCATATAACGAGCTTTTCTTTCATCAGGAAGTTCTTCCATATTTTCCTGAATTTCAGAAATCCATTCATCACTTAAACGAATTGGCGTAATATTAGGTTCTGGGAAAAATTTATAGTCTACATTTCCTTCTTTTTTACGCATCAAAATGGTAGTTTTCTGTGTTTCATCATAACGGCGAGTAGCCTGTTCAACTTTTTCTCCATTTTCTACCAGCTGAATCTGTCGTTCTACTTCCGCATCAATTGCTTTTTGTACATTGGAAATAGAGTTTAGATTTTTCACTTCTGTTTTTGTACCAAAAGCTGTACTTCCAACTGGTCGAATGGAAACATTGACATCACAGCGCATGCTTCCTTCTTCCATTTTAACATCGCTGACTCCTAAATAGTACAATAAAGTTCTTAACTTTTCGACATAAGCAGCAGCCTCACTTCCACTTCGCATATCCGCTTCACTTACGATTTCTACAAGCGGTGTACCTGCACGGTTAAAATCAATCAAAGTCCCTGCATCACTATGGAACTGTTTTGCTGTATCTTCTTCCATGTGAATTCGATTGATACGAATATCTTTCTTGCCATCTTCTGTTTCAATTGTTATGCATCCATTTCTTCCAATTGGATGAAATTGCTGCGTAATCTGAAATCCCTTTGGAAGATCGGAATAATAATAATTTTTACGATCAAATTTCACAAGTGGATCAATTTCACAACGCAAAGCTGTTGCGGCTTTTACAGCTAAACGAACAGCTTCTTTGTTAACACAAGGAAGTGTTCCAGGATGTCCTAAATCTACCTCATTTACACATGTATTTGCCACTTCTCCAAAAGCTACCGGTGCTGAGGAGAACATTTTTGTTTTTGTTTTTAATTCACAGTGAATTTCAATTCCTATTACGGTTTCGTATTTCATGCGTCTACCTCCACATCGTTTCCTTTTAATCCTGTTTCTTCTTCAATTGCTTTTGCGATATTAAACATTGTCTGTTCATCAAATGCTTTTGCACTGATATTTACCGCAATTGGCATACCTTCCACAAATCCACATGGCAGCGTCATACTTGGATTTCCAGAGAAGTTTCCCATAACCATATGGTTTTCCGCAACTGTAATATCTTTACTTAAATGCTCATCTTCACTTGCATCGCTATATGGTGCAATACTAGGTGCAGCATTGGCAATTATCACATCATAACTGCTTAATACTTTATTCATTTCTTCCACAATTAAGCGACGCACTTTCTGTGCTTTACGGAATACTTTTTCTTGATTTTCTTCATATAAAGAATAACTTCCGATGACAAAACGCTTACGAACATAAGAACATAATCCCTTTGTTCTGGAATTGATCATTACATCTTCTACGCTTTCTCCATCTTCTCTCATACCAAAACGAATACCATCTAAGTTTGAATGATTTGCGGTAGCCTCGGCATTCGCAATAATATAGTAAACCGGCAAAATTGCATGCATCAAAGTTTCATCTAAATAGACTTTTTCTACAATTGCGCCTCTTTCCTCTAATTTTTTCATTAATGCATCAAAATTTTCTTTCATTTCTGCATTTTGAATTGCATCCTGCACATTTCCAAATACCGCAATACGTTTTCCTTTGATGTCACTGTTTAGATTTTTAGAATATGCTTCTACCTCTTTATAAGAGCTTGTCATGTCACGATCATCTCTTCCAGCCAGCACTTCCAATGCTAAAGCTGCATCCTCTACCGCACTTGTAAAGTATCCAACATGATCAAGGCTGCTTGCATATGGAATGATACCATAACGAGAAATTCTTCCATATGTCGGTTTTACACCGATAACACCATTATATGCAGCTGGTTTTCGTACACTGTCTCCTGTATCTGTACCAATCGCAAAAGGTACGATTCCTTCTGCTACAAGTACTGCACTACCTCCAGAACTTCCCCCTGAAATACGGCGAACATCCCAAGGATTATTTACTTTTCCAGTATGCGCATTTTTATTTGTACCACCCATACCTAATTCATCCATGCTTGCTTTCGCAATGACAACAGCTCCAGCTTCACGCAGTTTATCTACGATATGTGCATCATAAACAGGCACATAGTTATCTAAAATTCGAGAACTTGCTGTTGTACGAATTCCTTTTGTATTCACATTGTCTTTTAAAACAATTGGCATACCATATAGTGGCGCTTTTTCATCCACATCTTTTAATGCTTCGATCTGTTCTTTAGGATCTATAAAAGTAACAACTGCATTTAATTTATCCTGGGATGCCTTTGCTTTTTCAAACGCTTGGTTTATACGTTCTTCTACGCTCTGTTTTCTTGCTTTTTCAAAATCCATCTTACTTCACCACCTTAGGTACATGTACATGACCTGCTTTTGCAGATTTTACATTGCTTAATGCTGCTTCCTGAGAAATGACATTTTCTACTTTGTCTTCTCTTAAAAATACAGTTTCTGCTTCAAATGGGTAAATCATTTCTTCTACATTTTCTGTATCAATTTTATCTAGCACCTCGATCTGTTCCAAAAGTTCCTTGAATTCTTCCTGCAGTTCACAAGCTTCTTCATCACTTAAATCGAACATGATATCGTGTGCCAGTTTCTTAAAGTACTCTGCACTATATTGTTCCATACCTATTCTTCCTTTCTTTTATAAAATCACAGCGGATACTTCACTGCTTCCTTTATTTCTGGAAACAACCGCAAGCAATTCATTATTGTTGTTTATAGTCACTTTCACACCATAATTTTTTCCATCAAACATTGACATTGATGTATTTACCATTTGTACAACGGCATATGCCTCTGCATAACTTTTCGCATTGACGGACACTTCCATGGATAAAGAATCAAGTTTTTTATCTGTAAAATGACCTTCCCCAATAATGGATGTTGCATCCGGTAAAACATTTAATATATTTTTCTTTAATTTTGAAAAATTCGCTGCTACGCTTCCATCTAGCTCGGAAGCGTTTTTACTTGGAAATAACGCCCACTCTTCTGAAATGGATTTAAATTCCCCTACAGTTTTCGATTCAAAGTATGCTTCATCCAGAAAAACTCCAGGAAGAGAATTGTTTACTCCACCCTCTTTATATAATACCACATAAATCGGTGTTTTCTGCCCAATTTCTGGATGTGTTTTTCTTAAGTAACTCACAATTTTTCTAGCAGCATCTTCCCCATATGTTTTTAACATTTCATCTGTTATAATATCGGGATTTTCACTATCTCCAATTTTACTATTTAAAACAAGCGCTAAAGAAATTCCTTCTAGATCATTGGAGCGATACCAGTCCATCTCAAAAATATCTAATAAAACTACATCGGAAGAAGTAATTTCTTTTTCTCCGGCATCCGTTTTAAACCTAGATCCAACTTTGGGATTCATTCCATTAGGATTGGTTTCGCTCGTACGTCCTAATAACCCTTCTCCATCACTTGTCGCATCAAGTGCACTGTATGTTAAAAACTGTCCTTCACGATATACATATGTATCAGGATCAAAATGTTTTTTGCTTAACTCCATTAAGCCTTTGCCAACCGTAAAAGTTTCTGTTTGATTTGTACTTAAAATTGCATGAGAATGGCGAACTGTACTTGCTTCATAAGGCAACAAAGCCGCATAATCCCCTTCTGAGACTGCTTTGGTTTCTTCCAGATTTGTCGATTGTTTCTTTGTATCATCCTTGCAGCCACTCATTGCCACTACAAGAAAAACAGCCATAATACTCGCTAATATTTTTTTCATGATGCTTTCACCTCCTGTAAAAAGGTTTCCTCATCCATTACCTCTACACCTAAATCTCTTGCCTTAGCAAGCTTACTGCCGGCAGCTTCTCCATACACTACCAAATCCGTTTTCTTAGAAACAGAACCACTGACATTTGCTCCTAAAGACTCCAACATTGCTTTTGCTTCATTTCGTGTCATCTGTGTAAGTGTTCCAGTTAATACAACTGTTTTTCCAGTAAAGAAACTTTCCTTAATTTCCTCTTTTTCACTGTCCATACGAAGTCCAAAAGCTTTTAAATGGTCAATAAGTTCCATATTTTTCTCTTCTCTAAAAAATGCAGCAATACTATCCGCCGTAATTTCTCCAATATCTTTGATCGCAACGAAAGCATCACGATCAGCTGCCATCAATGCATCCATCGTCAAGAAATGTTTTGCTAAAACCTTAGCTGCTTTTTTACCAACCTGACGAATTCCTAATCCATAAATCAAGTCCTCAAGAGGATTCTCTTTACTTTTTTCAATCGCATCGATCATTTTCATAAAGGATTTTTCTTTAAACCCTTCCATACTTAAAATTTCTTCTTCATGATCTTTTAAACGATAAATATCTTCTATCGTATTTAATAATCCTTCCTTGTGGAAAAATTCAATCTTTTTATCTCCTAAAGTATCGATATTCATCGCATCTCTGCTTGCAAAATGAATCATACTTTCCACAACACGAGCTGGGCAATCCTGATTAATACAGTAATGTGCCGCTTCATTTGGAAGTCGAACCAGCGCTCCTGAGCAGATTGGACATTGTGTTGGAAAATGATAAATTCCTTGCGTTCCATCTCTTTTTTCTACCAAAGGACGAACAACTTCCGGAATAATATCTCCAGCTTTGCGTATCACAACATCATCATGAATACGAATATCTTTTTCTTTGATCATATCTTCATTATGAAGCTGTGCCGCAGATACTGTTGTTCCTGCTACACGAACCGGTTCCAGCACTGCATTCGGTGTAACACGCCCTGTTCTACCTACCGTTACCACAATATCTAAAAGCTTGGTAACAACTTCTTCTGCAGGAAATTTATAGGCAATGGCATAACGAGGAGCTTTTATTGTGGTTCCTAAAACATTCCATGAAGAAAGTTCATTTACTTTAAGAACCATACCATCAATTTCATAAGGAAGCTCTTCTCTTTTTTCCTGAATTTCCTGTATAAACTGCCATGCATCTTCTATTGTCTTACATACCTTACGTAATGGATTTACCTTGATATGCCATTTCTCTAAAGTTTCCAGTGCTTCTTCATGCGTCTGTATGCTAAAAGATGCTGCATCTTCTAAATAATAAAGGAAAGCATCCAGCTTTCTTTGGGCAGCTATTTTACTGTCTAATTGACGAATACTTCCTGCAGCCGCATTTCGTGGATTTGCAAACAATTCTTCACCATTTTCTTCTCGTTTTGTATTCAGCTCTTCAAAACTTTTTTTCGGCATGTACACTTCTCCGCGTACTTCCACTTCCCCTTGTGCATCAATATGCATAGGAATAGAAGGAATCGTACGCACATTGTTTGTAACATCTTCTCCGACAAGTCCATCCCCACGTGTAACAGCCTGATGAAAACGTCCATCTATGTAATGCAGAGAAATTGCCAAACCATCCATTTTCAATTCAACCACATAACTGGCATCTGGTTTAACCGCACGCACTCTTTCATCAAACGCCTTTAAATCTTCTAAATTAAACGCATTTCCTAAAGATAACATACGATTTTTATGTTCAACTTTTGTAAAAGCATTCAAAACTACACCACCTACACGCTGTGTAATGGAGTTAGGATCTTTATATTCTGGATTTGCATCCTCTAAGGCAACAAGTTCCTGATAATAGCGATCATATTCCTGATCAGAAACACTTGGCTGATCTAAAACATAATATTCATATGCAAAGGCATCCAATTTTCTACGTAATTCTAATATTCGATTTTTAACGTCCATCATGCCCTCCTATTTTTTCTTTAATGCCGGATGATCGATCATAATTTTACGAATTCCAAATTTTTTATCAAAGGCAATCGTAGCCAGTTTATCTTCCAGCTTAATAACCACACCATCGCCAAATACATCATGAGTAATTAAATCCCCTTTTCGAATCTTTCCTTTTTTTACAGGTTTATTTTCTGCCTGTGTGTTTTTTGTTTCAAAAGAGGAATGCATGGAAAGAAAATCGTTTCCACTAAAGGTATCTGTATCACTTGTAAAAGTGTTTCGTGGTTTGGCACCAACTTCTTCTATGTATTCTTCTGGTATTTCTTTTACAAAACGTGAAGAAGTTTTTACTTTATCCAATACAAAACTATAACCATAAGAATCGGATAAAAACAAGCGTTTCTTTGCACGTGTAAAGGCAACATAAGCAAGTCGTCTTTCTTCTTCCAGTGCCTGTGCTCCCCCTTCCGCAATACTGCGCTCACTTGGGAACACCCCTTCACATAAGTTATATACAAACACATAATCAAACTCCAAACCTTTTGCGGCATGAATGGTCATCAGCTGTACACAATCCCTTTGAGAAGTATCTTCTTTATCGGTATACAAAGAAATCTCCTGCAAGTATTCTTGTAAAGTACCTTCTGGATATGCCTCTACATAATCTGAAATATCACTGATAAGTTCCTTGATATTTTCCAATCGCTCAATTTCCTTATCTTCTCTTAGCATATGTAAATATCCACTTTCTTCTAAAAGCTGTTCCAAAAGCTGATCGATGGAAATCTTATCCACCTGTGCTCTATATTTTTCAATGAGTTGTACAAAAGCCTGCAAGCTTGCTTTCGCTTTTCCTTTTCCAATCTCATAATTTTTGATGATTTCATACATATTGGTATCATCATGCTCTGCCTGTGTTTCAATAAGTTCCATTGTCTTATTTCCGATTCCACGTTTTGGTAAATTAATGATACGTTTGATCGCAAGATTTTTATACAATTCTTTTGGGTCTTCTGGATTTGAAGGTGTCAATAAACGAAGATAACTTAAAGAATCCTTGATTTCTGCACGATCATAGAAACGAATTCCTCCATAAATACGATAAGGAATACGAAAATCCAGCAGGCATTTTTCCAACCCTCTTGATAAATAATTGGAACGATACAAAACCGCAATATCTCCATAAGAAATACCTTCCTGTGCGAGTGTGCGAATCTTGCTGACGACCCATAAAGGTTCATTCGCATCATCCATTGCGGAAAAATGAACAATTTTATGTTCCCCTTTTCTTTCTGTAAACAATTCTTTATCAATACGATTTTTATTATTTTTTATTAAAGCATTCGCTCCATTTAAAATTTGCTGAGTAGAGCGATAATTTTCATTTAAGATAACGGTTTTACTATCAGGAAAATCCTTTTCAAAATTCATGATGATATCAACCTGTGCACCACGCCATGTATAAATCGTCTGATCAGGATCTCCCACCACACATAAATAACTGCCATCTTTTACCAGCATACGAATAATATCATACTGCAGCATATCCACATCTTGAAATTCATCTACATGGATAAAAGAAAATCTTCTCTGCCATTTTCTTCGCACATCTTCTTTTTCTTTTAAGATCTTATGTGTATACAACAATAAATCGTCAAAATCCAAAGCATACATTTCTTTTCTTCGCTTTTCATAAAATGCATATACATCGGCCTTAATTTGCTCTGCAGCCCAAACCCCTGCACTTGCTTTTGCCATATCACAATCTACAAAGTTTGTTTTATTTCCGCTAATATAGGCAAGCATACTGCTGTAACTATATGCTTTCACATCGATATTCATCTGTTTATATGCATCTCGTAAAATACTTTTTTGATCATCACCATCTAAAATCGTAAAGTTTCTAGGATATGCAATTTCTAATATATCTTCTCTTAATAAACGCACACAAAAAGAGTGAATTGTGGATATTTGAACGGCCTTTCCTATATCCCCCAGCATACTTTCTACACGCTCTTTCATCTCTTTTGCGGCCTTATTTGTAAATGTAATTGCCAGAATCTTATTCGGCAATACATGCAATTCTTCTACCAGGTATGCAATTCTGGTCGTTACCACACGGGTTTTCCCACTTCCGGCTCCCGCAATAATACGAAGATGAGAATCTACACACTGTGCAGCCTCTTTTTGCTGTTTATTCAATCCATCTAAAAACGACACAAAATCACCTCCGGTTTATTATACTATACTTTTAAGTTGTTTTCCTAATATATTACTAAAAATTCAGAAATTTAAAATTGGCAGAATACAGGTTTTATACTATAATAAACAAGCTAAAAAAAGAAAGAAAAGAGTTGAAAATATGACAAATAAAAAACCAAAACGTTACTATACCAGAACCATTGATCTTATCTTTTTATTTATTTTATTACTGGTTGGAATTTATATGCTATATAATGCACTGACGTTTTCCATTCTTCCCAAAAAATGGATTCTTATAGGTGTTATCTTTTTCCTGATGATTTATATCACATTATTTCTTCTTAGTCTTCGAAAGACAAAGCGATGGATCATCATAACCAAGCGAATCTTTATCCTGGTTTTATGTGTGCTTCTGTGTATTCCTGCCTTCTTTCTTCAAAAATCAAAACAGACATTAAACCAGATGTTTCAGATGGAAGAAAAAGAATATACAGAAATCAAAATCATTACCTCTAAAAACAGCTCTATCACATCATTGGATGAACTTGCTTCTCATCGTGTTGGTTTCCAAAAAGGAAGTGATATAGAAAACAGTGAATACGCTAAAACCGAAATCAAAAAATCAGCAGATATTCAAATGGTAGAAGAACTTGATTATACAACATTGATTTCACAAATGATGATAGGAAATATAGATGCTTTAGCTATTAGTGATAATTATTACGATATGTCTAAAAACAATATTGATGGATTTGAAGATAATATTAAAACGATTGCGACTCTTAAAAAGAAAAATCCAAAAACAGAAAAGAAACAAAAAGATATTTCCAAAGAACCCTTTGTTGTGTATATAAGCGGTTTAGACAATATGGGTTCTCCTGATCAGCAAAACAGAAGCGATACCAATATTTTACTTATTGTGAATCCAAGGGCTAATCATATTGATATGGTATCTTTGCCAAGAGATGGCTACATTCCAAATACAGCTTTACATAATGAAAATGATAAGCTGGCACATACTGGAATGTATGGAATCAGTGCAAGTGTTTCCTCAATTGAAAACTTTTTTGGTATTCCTATTGATTATTATGCACGTGTAAGTTTTAATTCATTAATTGAAATCGTAGATGCAATGAACGGTATTGATGTAGATGTAGAAATCAGTTTCTGTGAACAGGATGAAAACAGAAGTTTTAAAAAAGAAGATTTGATTTGTCTTGAAAAAGGGGAGCAGACACTGAATGGAAAACAGGCTCTAGCATATTCTCGTCATCGAAAAACACCTGGCTATGATAATCCTGGAAGAGAACGTGCACAGCGTCGCATCATTAATGCTATTATTGATAAATTAATAACTCCTAATGCATTAACCTATGTGAATAGTCTGCTGGATATTGCCCCAGACTATGTACTTACCGATATGCCAGCCTCTCAAATCGCAAAATTTATATCTTCAGAGTTAAACAATCCACAGCCATGGACAATTTCTTCTATATCAACTGACAATGGTGTTAACGATTCTCGCTTTACTGCCAGTATACCAAAGGAAGAAGGTACTTCCAGTGTCTATTTATTTTCAAAAGAAGATGTACAAGCTGTACATGATGCTTATGAAAGTGCCCTGCATCCATTAGAAATGAAAAATTTCCAATTTAATATCAATACCATAGATGGAAATACATCAAATATAAATGATGATCCAAACATTGTTTGGGATACAATGGCAATAACACCGCAATACTAGGGATGTAAACCTACATTCCTTTTTTCTTTTCTTAACGAAATTTCATAAAATAGCCATATATAAATAGATTTAAATAGTTTATAATAAATATAATTTATAAATGGAGTGTGTATATGAGAAAAGAAAAACGATTTTATATTATAGATATGATTTTAATGCTTCTTATGCTTGGAATTGGCATTGCTGCCTTTTATGTTGCCTATCTTTTTGGACTTCTTCCTCAAAAATGGATTACGATTGGAGCAGCACTAATTGGTGTTTTATGGCTTATTTTTCTACTTTTATCATTTAAAAAAATGCCTTTATGGGTTCGTATTCTTCGAAGATGCTTTGTACTTCTTCTTTGTGTTCTGCTTGGTTTTAGTGGCTATCTGTTACATAAATCACATCAAACTTTAAACAAGGTATCCAGTACAACTATGAATAAGGATGGTACAATTTCTAAAAAGAACAAATTATATATCGTATCATTAAAAGAAAATAAATTTAATAATATTAATGATTTACAAAATTCTGCAATTGGTTTTCAAAATGGAAGTGATGTTGACAATGCCTCTTTCATGAAAGAAGAGCTAAGAAAAGATATTCCTACTTATAGTGAAACAGAAGCACTGGACTATACAACCCTGTTTACAGACCTTGAAAATAAAACGATTCAAGCTGTCGCAATATCTGACACTTATTATAATATTGCTTGTGCTAATCAGGAAGGATTACAAGACAAGCTCACTATCCTTGAAACCTATGAGCGAGAAATCAAAGAAACTAAAGTTCAAAAAGACATCACAAAAGAAACTTTCACCGTCTATGTGAGTGGCTTAGATAGTATGGGTTCTCCAGATCAGCAGACAAGAACAGATACAAATATCATCTTGATTGTAAATCCACGAGCAAACCATATTGATATGGTTTCTTTGCCAAGAGATGGCTATATGCCTAACACTGCAGTCAATAGTTTAAATGATAAATTTACACATACTGGTTTATATGGAATTGACACAAGTATAGCATCTCTTGAAAACTTCTTTCAAATTCCTATTGATTACTATGCCCGCATCAGTTTTAATTCTCTCATTGAAATCGTAGATGCTCTAGGTGGCATTGATGTAGATGTGGAAATTAGTTTCTGTGAGCAAGATGAAAACAGAAGCTTTAAAGAAGAAGATTTGATTTGCCTTGACAAAGGAGAACAAACATTAAATGGGAAACAGGCGCTAGCATATTCTCGACATCGAAAAACACCAGGCTATGATAATCCAGGAAGAGAACGTGCACAGCAGCGCATCATTAAAGCAATTATCAATAAATTAATGAATCCTGCAACCGCACTAACTTCCTTTAACGAATTAATGGAAATCGCTCCAAATTATGTTATGACCAATATGCCAACTTCCCAAATTACAAAGTTTGTATCACATGAGCTGGAAAATATAAAACCATGGACCATCAGCTCTATTTCCAGTGACAATGGAACGTACAGTTATCAATACACTGCCAGTCAGGGAAATGAACAAAAATTCGATGTATATTTATACAATCAGGAAGAAGTACAATGGATATTAAATGCATATGATGGCGCAAGTCATCAGCTGGAAATGAAAAACTTTAGTTTTGATTTGAATGATTTATATAAAAACAGTCCTAAAGTAAATGATGATCCTACTATTGTATGGGATTATATGGCGAATGAACAATAGCAAAAAAAAACGTATCTATCTCGATACGTTTTTTTAGAATAACATCACTTGCTGGGGTTGGGGACCTTCTACTGCATTTAGTGGGGACACTTTATTCCCCACTAAATGCTAATGAGAATTTAAAATACATCTCTTATATAATTTATTCGTGGTCTGTTATATAGGAGGTGTTTTTATATGGATAACTTAGATCACTTAATTGCTAATCTTCTCAATATCTCTTCTTCTGATATCGAATCCATTCTTTCTACCGTAGACAATGGTACAACAAATATTTTCATAACTCTTAAAAAATCTGTTCATCATTGTCCTTTTTGTAATTCTCCTAAACTTCGCTCTAAAGGCTTCTTCTCTAAGCATCTTTTTATTCCTAACCTTCCTTTTGAAAATGCTGTCGTTCATCAGCGCATTCGCAGACTTTATTGTTTAGATTGTCTTCACTCTTTCAGTGACAGACATTATATGGCTCCAGTTAATCATTCTGTTTCTTATTCTACTCTTATGACTTTGATGAGGCTTCTTTTAAATCCTAAGATGACTTTTAAAAGTGCTGCCGCAATAACTCATTTATCAGAATCTACTGTAATTCGGCTTTTCGATAAATACTGTCACATCAAACGTTATTCTTTTCCTAAAGCTATCTGTATCGATGAAGTCTATACTAAGAACTCTGATTTCAAATCAAGGTATTCCTGTATCTTCTATGACTTTTATAATCATACTGTGATAGATGTAATTCCATGCAGGAGAAAGGACTATCTTCACAGTTATTTCCAAAAGATTCCTAGAAGTGAATTAGATAACGTTTCTTACGTATGTATCGATATGTATGAAACTTATAAGACAATAGCACAAATTTATTTTAAAAAGGCCATCATCTGTGTTGACTCTTTCCATGTGATCAAACACTTGAATGATGACCTGTCAAAACTTAGAGTTCGTATCATGAAATCTTACGATACTTTCTCTATTGAATATTATCTATTAAAGTCATGGAAAAATCTACTCTTTGATAGAACTGTCAATCTGGACAATAAAGGAAAATATAATAAAAAGCTACATAGATTCATCAACTACAGACAGCTTCTAGATCTCATGCTGGATATTGACCCCGAATTGAAATTGGCTTATGAACTTAAAGAAAGCTACACCATATTCAATGCAGATTCTACTTTAGAAGAAGCCTCTGAGAAAATAGAGTATTTTATCGAAACATTCACACTAGCCAATGTTCCAGAATATCAGGAATTTACTAACATGCTTATAAAGTGGAAACAGGAGATAATAAACTCTTTCAGCCTTTATAGAGGAAGAAGGATAAACAACAGTGTAGCGGAAAGCATGAACGCTACAATCAAAGATTTGATAAGCAATACAAAGGGTATACGCAATAGTGAAAGAAGAAAGAAACGCATCATGTATGCAGTGAACAAAACTGGTTTTTCTTTAAAAGGATAATCTTATCCAAATCATGAAACAGACCACATAAAAGAGGAAGATTCTGCATCTTCCTCTCCACACTATATAGTATCGTGGCTCCCCATTATATGGTGCCACTTTTTAGTGGGTCCCCATCATATGACGGATACCCGTTTTTTTAATGGTTATCCAGTCCTTCCCCTATAATATAGAGACTAATGATGATATCCTCTTATTTTTTATGTTCCTTTATGACTTGTTTTATTTTTAATTCATATGGGGAGTCTTTCAAATCCTTTTGCGCACTTTGTAAATGTTCCATGGCTTTTGGTGTATCTTTCTTATTTAAATACTGAAGACCTAATAAATAATGAAACATCCCTCTATCGATACCTTCACACTGTTTTACCTGTGCTTCCATATCATCAATGTATTCAATACTTTTATCAATTACAATAGCAGACATAATCTTACACTGTGTATATATTTCTTCATTTCCACATTTTTGAATACGCTGCAGCATTTCTTCTGTCTTTTGTTTATTCTTATCATCAATATAGAAGTAAAAAGCTTTCAAACTGATATCGATATCCTGCTTTTTGCTCATACGCAACGTTAATATTAAATCAAACTGTTCTTTAATTTTCTTTTCATCTCCCATTAGAAAATATGCATTTAAACGCATGTATTCTCTGTTAAAGGGAGCATAAAAAAGTTTTGTCGTAAAAGAATCTAAACGCTTAAAAAACGTATCAAAATCTTGTTTCTGCATATCTTTTAATAATTTATTAAAGATATTGTTTTTCAAAAAAGTACTACCTACAAAACTTACTACAATGATAAGCGTAAAGATAATCCAAACCATCATTTCCAAGCTATACACCTTCCATTCTGTAGTAAATTGTACTATATCTTTAAAGTTTTTTCATCTCTTATTTAAAATTCCTTAAACGAAGTGCATTACTTACAACAGATACAGAACTAAATGCCATAGCTGCTCCTGCAAACACAGGTGATAAAAGAATATGGAAAATTGGATATAAAATACCAGCCGCAACAGGTATTCCAATCGTATTATAGAAAAATGCCCAAAATAAATTTTGTTTAATATTACGCAAAACAGAATGAGATAAACGAAGTGCTGTTTCTACATCACGTATATCTTCTTTCATTAATACAATATCTGCACTCTCTATCGCAACATCGCTTCCACTTCCAATAGCAATTCCTACTTCACTTTGTGTTAAGGCAATTGCATCATTGATACCATCTCCTACCATTGCGACTTTCTTGCCAAGCTTTTGTAATCGTTTCACTTCTTCTGCTTTATCCTGTGGCAAAACTTCCGCTATAACATTCGTAATTCCTGCCTGTTTCGCAATTGCAGTTGCAGTTCTTGTATGATCTCCACTTATCATATATACTTCTTTTCCACTTTTTGTTAAGCTTTCTACCACATCACGCACATGATCTTTTATTTTATCCGCAATAGCTAACATACCAATGACCTGCTGATCATAAGAAACCCATACAACACTTTTACCAGCTTCCTGGCATGCTTTCTCAGCTTCTAAATACATAGAAACATCAAGACCTTCTTCTTCCATCATACGTCGATTTCCCGCCATCAGTTTCTTTTCAGACAACTGGGCGTACACACCTTTTCCATTCACTGTTTGAATATTTGATAAAGATGGAGCTAATATATGTTCTTCCTCTGCTTTTTGTAAGATGGCAGTTGCAAGAGGGTGTACACTTCCCTGTTCCAAAGCTGCCGCATAAGCTAACACCTGTTGTTTATCCTGCGCAAATACATCGGTTACAAGCGGTTTTCCAATCGTAATGGTTCCTGTTTTATCAAAGACCACACAATCGATATGACTAGCTACTTCCAAAGCTTCTCCACTTTTAATAAAAATACCTAGCTGCGCTGCTTTTCCAGTTCCTACCATAATGGCAGTTGGTGTAGCCAGACCTAATGCACAAGGACAGGCAATGACTAGTACACTTACAAAAATCGTTAAAGAGAAGGATACATCTTTTTGAATAAAATACCATATAAGCGCCGACACAAATGCAATCCCCATCACAATTGGTACAAAATACATAGAAATACGATCCGCAATTCTTGCGATTGGTGCTTTCTTGCTTTGTGCATCTTCCACCATACGAATAATTTTTGAAAGTGTCGTATCCTCATTATCAACACTGCAGCGCATCAACAATCTTCCATCAAGATTCATCGTTCCTTGATGTACTTCATCCTGTACTCCTTTTTTCACCGGCATGCTTTCACCACTCAGCATGCTCTCATCTACATTGCTTTCTCCTTCTACAACAATTCCATCAACGGCAATATGCTCTCCTGCTTTTACAACCAAAACATCGCCTACAACTACTTCATCTACAGAAATTTCCATTTCTTTACCATTTTTAAATAAGGTAGCAGTCTTAGGACGAAGCTGTAATAACGCCTGAATGGCGCCTGTTGATTTTTTCTTAGAAATAGCCTCCAAATGTTTTCCAAACTGTACCAATGCGATAACCACACCAGCTCCTTCAAAATACAGAGAATGAACTGCATGCACATTTCCATTGGCAATTGAGAATAAGGAAAAAACAGAATAAATATATGCACTTCCTGTACCTATCGCAACTAAAGTGTCCATATTCGCTGCCCCATGAAGTAAAGAGCGTATACCTCGATAATAAAATTTCCAGCCACTTATCGCAATGATCGTTGCTAGTACAAACTGAATAAATGCAAAATTAAAAGGGTTTGTTTTATAGGAAATAATATTCGGTAAAGGAAGTTCAAAACTTCCAAGCATATGTGACATACCGATATACAACAATAGAAAAGCAACGATCAAGGTCCCATATATATGCACGTTTTCATAATCTTTTTTCTTTGTTTCTTCCTGCTGTTGTTCCTGATGAATTCGAGCATCAAATCCACCTTTTTGAATCACTTGAAAAATTTCTTCCAGCTTTATTTTCGTTTGATCATATTCTATTTCTGCCTGATTCAACAATAGATTTACGGATACATCTAAAATTCCTTCTGTTCTTTTTAAAACTTTTTCAATACCAGCACTGCATGCTGCACACTGCATTCCTAAAATATCACATACCACTTTTTTATGATACGATACATCTTTTTTATCCTGCAGTTTCTCAAGCTCAAATCCGCCTTTGCTTACTGCTTCTTTCCAGGCATCAAAGTTCTCTTCTTCTGCCTGTATCAAAACTTCTTCCATTACTAGATTTACCTGTGCTGTTTCAATTCCTTTCTGCTTTTTTAATATTCTTTCTACTGCAGCAGAACATGCAGCACAATGCATGCCACTAACATGATACTTATATTCCATAATCAAAACCTCCTATTTCATCAGTTTTCCTAAAACATCTTCGATTTCCTTTAATTTCTCTTCGCTGTCACCTTGTTGCATTGCCTGTTTTACACAACTGTGCAAATGTCCACTAAGGATATGAAGATTTGCTTTCTTTAAAAGTGCTATAGAAGCTAAGATCTGATTAGAAATATCAATACAATATCTTTCTTCTTCTATCATTTTTATAATACCTTCCAGCTGTCCCTTTGCTGTTTTTAAGTTTTTTAATGCCTTTTCTCTTTCTGGTGTCATTTTATACCTCCCACACCCCCTATGGGTGTTGTGCAATCATTATAATATTTGTTGTCTTCTATGTCAAATCATCTGCATAATATAAAAAAAGTGGTCAATCGAAAATCAACCACTCTCCTATATATTCTTTTTACACTCAAGTAAAAACAGCTTATAAACTAATTGCTGCTTCTAATGCTACTTCCATCATTGCATTAAAAGAAGTCTGTCTTTCTTCTGCAGTTGTAGCTGCACTTGTTACTAATGAATCAGATATCGTCAATAAACATGCTGCATTTTTTCCTAATACTTTCGCATTGTGGAATAATGCAAAACTTTCCATTTCTACACATACACATCCATGTTTTGCATAAAATTCTTCATGTCCATCTACATTATCTTCATGATAGAATACATCGCTGGAATGAATTCTAGCACAAGTAACTTTTTTATTAACTCTTTCTGCTGCTTCTATGATTTTTTTATTCAAGTCTTCACTTGGATACATCACATCTCCATCAACATCTGCCTGTGCTTTCGCAAATGTTGATTCACTCCATGCACCATCTGCAAGTACCAAATCAAATAAATCAAGTTTGTCTGTATAAGCTCCGGCACTACCAATACGAATGATATTTTCTACATCGTAAAATTTATACAATTCATAAGAATAAATACCAATACTTGGCATACCCATACCACTACCCATAACAGAAATTTTCTTTCCTTTATAAGTACCAGTATAACCAAACATATTTCTTACCGTATTAAACTGTACTGGATTTTCTAAATATGTTTCCGCAATATATTTTGCACGTAATGGATCTCCCGGCATTAAAACTGTTTTCGCAATATCACCTTTGTTTGCTGCATTATGTGGTGTTGACATAGTATTTTTCCTCCTTCATATACGAATACATTGTAATTATAACATAAACTAAAAAAAATTCTTATTCTTGTGTATTTTTTCTTATTAGCATACAATACTAACAAGAGGTGATACTATGAAAAGAAATGAAATTGATAAAGATTTGACATGGGATTTATCCAGTATGTTTCAAAGTCAGGAAGCATATGAAGAAGAATATCATAAAGTGCTTGCTTTATTAAACGAAGTTGCAAATCAAAAAGGACATATCGCAGATACAAAAGATGTATACCTGCAGTTTATGTTGAAACTAGAAGATTTATATCGCCGTGTAGATAATGTATGTGTCTATGCACAAATGGCAACTGATGTTGACCCAGAAGATGAAGATGGGCAAAAAAATCTTTCTGCTTCCTCTTCCTTAATGCAGGCGGTTGCGGAAAAACTTTCTTTTTTAGATTTAGAAATCATTCAAAAGAAAGATAGCATTGAACAGTATTTAAAAGAAAAGGACTGTGAAGACTTTACCTATCCAATGGAAGAAATATGGCGTACGATTCCCCATCGTCAAAGTGAAGAAATTGAAGATATCATGGCTCAATACAGTGGAATCACAAGAGTTCCAGAAGAGTCCTATTCTTCTTTTCGAATGGAATTTCAACCTGTTCACATAGATGGAAAAGAAGAATTTTTAAACGGAGGAACATTAAACAAGTTTTTATTACACCCAGACAGCAATGTTCGAAAAGAGGCGTTTCAAAACTATTTTCAAGAATATAAACGTTACCAAAATTTATTTATTAATTTATTAGGCGGGCATGCGAAAACACAGGTTGTAAATGCGAAATTAAGAAACTTCCCTTCTGCATTAGAAGCGAGCCTATTTGAAGATGGGGCAGATAAAAAGCTTTATGATAAAGTTTTATATATGGCAAACGAAAAATATCATTCTTACCTGCATGAATATTTCGCTTTGCATAAAGAACTACTTCATTTAGACACCCAGCATTATTATGATACCTTTTTACCTATGGTAAAGGATATTGATATCACTTACAGTATTGACGAAAGTTTTTCTATTCTAAAAAAAGCATTGGCTCCTCTTGGGGAAGACTATGTCGAAATGCTAGAAACTGCACGTAAAGAACGATGGATTGATTTTTTGCCTCATCCAGGAAAAAGAAGCGGCGCTTATTCCAGTGGAACACATGACTCCAAACCATTTATCTTAACTAATTTTACTGGTTCTTATGACTCCTTAAGTACGCTTGCGCATGAACTGGGACATTCTATGCATTCCTACTATTCGCATAAGCACAATCGTCCGATTTTAAGCAGCTATCGTATTTTTGTGGCAGAGGTAGCTTCGACTGTTAATGAATTATTGTTAAATGAATATTTATTAAAAACAAACGATGATAAGCAATATCAGGCATATTTACTAGACAGTCTTTTAACACAATTAATAGGAACATTATATCGTCAGCCAATGTATGCATTACTAGAAACAAAACTGCATGCATGGATTGAAGAAGGAAAACCAGTTTCTTCCAAAGACTTAACACAATATTTCCTTGATATTAATCATGATTACTTTGGAGAAAGCGTTGAAGTAGATGAGTTGTATCGCTATGCATGTTATCACATTCCTCATTTCTACTATAATTTCTATGTATATAAATATACACTTGGAATGGCCGTTGCGATTAGTTTTGTAAAACAAATCTTAAATGGAAATGTAGAAGAATATCGTAGCTTCCTAACAAAAGGAGGAAGCGAAGCACCAATCGATGAACTTGTTCATGCAGGTGTCGACCCAAGAAGTGATGATGTATACAACGATGCCTTTACTTACTTTAAAGAAATTCTTGATAAATTTAAAAGACTTATGAAATAAGATTCGCATAGAGTACTAGAAAAGCAGGAATACATCCTGCTTATATGTATATAGTATGCTTAAACTATGAACTAGGATATCCTATTCCTAGTTCTTTTTTATCGGATATTTTATAAAACTGCTATAGAAGAAAGCAATCTTTTTCTATGTTTTTGAAAACACCATATTCCTACAACATCTGCCAAAGCCCATCCAATTGGGACAGAAACCCAAATTCCATTTACACCAAGCATAGGGAAAGCAGAGAGTGTATAAGCAAGCACAACACGACTTCCTAAAGAAAGAATTGTTAATACGATAGACATCATGGAACGTCCTAATCCACGATACAGTCCATATAACAAAAACAAAATTCCAATCCCTGCATAAAAAGCCCCTTCTATATGTAAATAAGTTATACCAATTGATATAATCTCTATTTCTTCTGGTTTTACAAACAGCAACATAAGTTCTTTCGCAAATAGACATACAACAATAGATGCCAAACAACAGAACAGTATAGAAGTTATAAAAGCAATTCTTATCCCCTTTAGGATTCTTTCTGGTTTTTCAGCACCATAATTTTGTGCTGCATATGTAGAAAATGCATTTCCAAAATCTTGTGCAGGCATATATGCAAAAGCATCAATTTTTACTACTACTGCAAAAGCAGCACTTACCGCAAATCCAAAACTATTCACTAGACCTTGTACCATCAATATACCAAAGTTCATAATTGACTGCTGAATCGCAGTCAAAGTTGAATTCACAATTACCATATGCAATAGATTTTGATCATAAAACAGATGCTTTCTTGCAGGACAAAGTTCTTTTCCTTTTAAGAAAAAATATACCATAACACCAACTGCAGAAACCACTTGTGCACTTACGGTAGCCCATGCTGCTCCTTTTACTCCCATATGAAAAACAAGAATAAAAACAAGATCTAAAACAATATTTAGAAATGCAGAAACACCAAGAAATACAAGAGGTATAAAAGTATTTCCAACACTACGTAAGATTGCCGAAAAAAAATTATACAAAAACACAAATAGTATGCCTGAAAATATGATTGTTAAATATTCTTTCGCATAGACGATGGCTTCTTTTGGAATCTGCATCCATACTACGATAGAATTTAATAACAAATACGATAATGCCATAACAACAGCAGATACAAGAAAAATCAATACAAATGCATTTACAATACTAACTTTTACTTCCTCTTCCCTATTAGCACCATATAACTGTGAAAATACAACGCCACTTCCCATACACAGTCCTAAGATTACAGATGTCAATAAAACCATCAGTGCATAAGAGGAGCCTACAGCAGAAAGTGCCTGTGCTCCTATTGTTTGTCCTACAATTAACGTATCTACAACATTATACAGCTGCTGAAGTAAATTTCCAGCTATCATAGGCAAACTAAATAAAATCAAACCTTTTCCAATATTTCCTTCTGTTAATACTTGTTTCATACAATCCCCTATTTCATAGAACTTGATTATAGCACACTTTCTATAATCTTAATCATAGGCACAAGAAAAATGATTCGAATATCATAAAATTTTAATAAAATGTATATCAAAAAGTTATAAAAGCAACAAAAATGAGCCAAGCCAAGTGGTCAGACAAATCTACCTATTTCCAATTCAATTTTTTCAAAATTTCAATTAAGTTTATCTCAACTATTTTGAATATTAAAACCGCATAAAGATACGTTTTGTATGTAAAGTCTAATACAGAAGGGTTTCAGTTAGTTTCTCAATCAAACATTTCCTGTATATGCATTTTTATTCTACTTCTTCTATAACGTACTAAAAATGAAACCTCTTCATCTGAATATACACAAAGAGGCTTCTGTATGTAATTCTAATGTAAAAGAATTCCTGTTAGTTTTTCAATCAAAGCATTGTCAAATCCTTCTGCCTTCATTTTTCTGCTATTTCTATTTTTTCATTTTCTCTTCCTTCAAGAATACCTTCAGCCTTTCCTTTTGCTTCTCCTTCTGTTTTTAATCTTTCAATTGCTTCTTCTGGTGCAAGGTTTTCTTCTCCTTCTTTTCTTACTCCCATCATGTTGATAACATCATTTCTTATTTTTTCTTCCCACTGTTTCGTTGCTTCACACATATTAAGTGCCTCCTCTTCTTTATGTTTTTCCGCATACCTTATGATTTCTTTGTTTTTCATTATTACTCTACTTATTCTATAAAATTGTAATTGAAACCTCTTCGTATATAAGCATACAAAGAGGTTTTCGTATGTAATTCTAATGTAGAAGGATTCCTGTTAGTTCTTCTATTTCTTTTGTAGAATATCCTTTTTCCTTCATTTT
>ERZ827194.509-NODE-509-length-27704-cov-9.35462_pt1 | contig 27704 bp, 24 predicted proteins | sample MGYA00519777_ERZ827194 | MGnify/ENA primary metagenome ERZ827194 (study PRJEB31778, sample SAMEA3449277) | human gut metagenome | biome: human gut; feature: human-associated habitat; material: faeces | place: United Kingdom | collected 2010/2012 ...
TTCCTTTTTCCGCGGCGAAAAAGGAACCAAAACGCCGCCGGGGGAGACTCACATCGCCGTCGGGAACAGGTTCCCTCCGCCTCCAGTTCGTTCTCCCCCGGACCCCCGGAGATTACGGGGGCCCAATTTTAGGGGCCTTCGGGCCACTGTCAGGCGCGGGAGGAATAATGACTGACCTCGCATCCGCGCCGCTACCGCTGTCTGTCCGAAATCAAGATGGGCTGGAATGCTGGACCAAACGGGCGCGCCTGATCGCGCGGGTTCTAATTTCCGCTAGGGAAAACTGGCGGGCGGGCCCGGAGACCCGCCCCTACGGGGCAATTCCGGTCATGCGTGATATGGTGGCCGCCGCAGCCATGGAACCGGCGCCTGTCTCTCCTCCGGAACCATACGAGGTTCTGAAACCGCCGTAGGGGCGGCCCTCTGTGGCCGCCCGTCCTCCGCCGCAGGATTTGCCACCGTCCATCTCGTAGGGGAGGGGTTTGCCCCTCCCGCCGTGTCCCAGAAATGCCCGTGGTTCGCCGTAGGGGCGAGTCCCAGACTCGCCAGTCCCCGGTTCATAGGGACGGCTCCATCCGACTCACCCCCGATCCCGCACCCCCTGCCACGGCTGGCGGAACTGGGAAAGGAACTCGCCCCACAGAGCGAAACCCTGTAAGGCGGCGCGCCGGCCGGCGCGCCCCACGGGCGTCATGGTCTACGGAAGGCGGGCGGGTCGGGAGACCCGCCCCTACAACATCTCAGGCGGATCACAGCAAAACCGGACAACGGAAGGGGCAAGCCTCTCCCCTGCGGCTGCATGAACAGCGATGCGCGGATCACGCAGCCAGCAGGCTCCCCCCGCCCAGCAGGACCGCCAAAGTCAGCAGCTCCGTGGCGTACATCAGCCGGCAGGCCCGGGCGACATCCGCACGCTCCACCGGCCGGAGGTCGTCCCCGATGGTGGGCTTGGACACCTTTTTTCCAAAATACCAGGCGTCCCCCGCCAGCCGGACCCCCAAGGCCCCGGCACAGGCCGCCTCCGTGTGGGCAGAGTTGGGGGAACTGTGCTTTTTCCGGTCCCGGACAAAGACCCTCAGCGCCCGCTGGCCGGAGCAGCCGGGCAGCAGAGCGGCGGCCAGACACATCAGAAGGCCGGACAGCCGGGCGGGGATCCAGTTGAGCACATCGTCCAGCCGGGCGGCTGCCGTACCGAACCAGCGGTACCGCTCGTTCCGATAGCCCACCATGGAGTCCATGGTATTCACCGCCTTATAGACCATCCCCAGGGGCAGGCCCCCCAGAGCCAGAAAGAGCAGCGGGGCGGTCACGCCGTCGGAGGTGTTCTCCGCCACCGTCTCTACGGCCGCCTTCACCACCCCTGCCTCATCCAACTGCTGGGTATCCCGGCCCACGATGCGGGAGACTGCCTCCCTGGCCCCCGCCAAGTCCCCCGCCGCCAGGGGTGGACACACCGCCATGCTCTCCCTCTGGAGGGCCCGGGCGGCCAGCAGCTGATAGGTGAACCAGACCTCCACCAGCCAGGCAAGACAAGGAAACAGCCCCCTCAGCCCCTCCAGGAGCAGCCAGCTGCCCCCGCCGAAGGCCAACGGGATCAGCAGGGCCAGAAGGGCCCCCGCCAGCCGCTCCCCTGCCGGGGTCCTGGGGAACGCGCGGCGCAGGACGCCCTCCAGCCAGGCGATGGCCCGGCCCATCCACCGCACCGGGTGGGGCATCCAGTGGGGGTCCCCCAGCAGCCAGTCCAAAACCACCCCGGGCAGCAGGACGGTGATCAGATGTGCCGTCAGACTCATAGCTCCTCCAGCACCCACAGCTCCAGAGGCTCCCGCCGGACCTCCACCCGCCAGCCCCGGCAGTTCTCCGGCTGCCAGCGGTAGAGCTCCCGCTCCGGGCGGCCAAAGGCGGACATCACCGCCAGCCAGGTGCCCCCGTGGGCCACCACGGCCCCCCGGTCCACTCCGGCGGCCTCCGCCTCCCGGACCACGGCCTCCATCCCCCGGCGGCTCCGCCCCAGAAAGCCCTGCATGGACTCTCCCCCGGGGAAGGTGATGGTCAAGTCGCCCCCCATCCAGGCCCGGTACAGGGGGTCGTCCTTCAGCTCCTCCCAGGTCTTTTCCTCAAAGCGCCCAAAGGCGCACTCCCGCAGCTGGGGGACCTGCCGCTGCTCCACTCCAGGGAACAGCAGCGCCGCCGTCTGCCGGCAGCGGAGCATGGGCGAGACCCACAGCCCGCCGATCTCCGGCATCTCCCCCCGGCGCTTCCGGGCCAGCGCCTCCCCCTCCGGGGCAAGGGGCTGATCGGTGGAGCCGATATACTGTCGTTTCAAATTCCCCGGCGTGACACTGTGCCGGAGCAAAAGCAATTCCATGGCGTCTCCGCTCCTGTCTTTCTCTTGGATCTTCAGGGTCCAAGCTCCTTTTGAGGAGAAAATTTCAGCAAGTATTTTCACTTTACAGCATCTGTCACTTCAGGCGCATAGCCAGGCCGCACTGGAGGCGGTAGACGGCCTCCGCCTCCCGGGCCAGGGCGCAGCACAGGCGGCCCACCGCCTCCCGCCAATCCCGGTCCCCCCGGTCCATTGGGACCACGCCGCAGCCCACCTCCCGGCAGACCACCACCTCCCGGTCCAGCAGGGTCTCCAGAGACGGGAGAGGATCTATCGACTCCAGGCCGTACAGCACCGGGCCGTCCTCAGCGAACTGCTCCGGGGAAAATCCCAGGACATCCGTCACAAAACTTCTCTTTCCGGCCCCGCGGCCGCCGGTCACAAGGATCACAGCACTCCCTCCAAACTCTGAGCCAGCACCAGCCCCGCCAGACAGGCCAGCTCGCACAGCTGCAAAAACCAGCCCGCCAGATCGCCGGTGGTCCCGCCGAACTCCCGCTTCGCCGTTTTCACATAGTACCACAGGGCCAGCAGGGCCGCCCCGCCAATCCACAGGTATCCGGGCTCCAGAGCCGCCAGTCCGGCGGCGCACAGCAGAGCGGCGCACAGGGGGAGCCAGCGGCCCCGGCGGCCCGCCCCGGTCACCGCCGCCAGCAGGCCGCCGCCCCGGGCGTTGGGCAGGGTCAGGGCGGCGAAGGCGGACAGCCCCCGGCTGAGCGCCGGGACCAGGAGCAGGGCGGCCCACAGCGTCCCGTCCGTCCGCTCCGCCTGGCACCACAGGCCGAAGGTGAGCAGAAGCAGCAGCCCGCAGCCCTGCACCGCGAAGGCCCCCACATGGGGGTCGGCCATGATCTCCAGCTTCCGCTCCCGGCTCTGGTGGGAGGCCAGGGCGTCGCACACGTCGCAGAAGCCGTCCAGGTGGATGCCTCCGGTGATCAGCAGGGGGATGGCGGTCATCCCCGCCGCCCACAGCGGCTGCCCCAGCCCAAGGGCTCCGGCCAGCCAGGTCCACAGCAACAGTCCGCCCCCCACCGCCAGCCCCACCAGGGGGAAGGCGTACAGGGTGTACCGCCTGGCCCCGCTCTCCCAGTCCAGGGGAGGCATGGGGATCCGGGAGTACAGGGCGAAGGCCATGCCGGTGGCCCGCAGAACATTCATACCGCTCCCCCCTTCCAATGGACGGGCAGGCCGTACACCAGCTCGGTCACCCGGTCCGCCCGGGCGGCCAGGTCCCGGTGGAGGCGGGCCAGCAGGTCCAGATAGGCCCCGGTCTCCGGCGGGTAGTCCACCCCGTCCCGGAACAGGTCGCCGCTGACCACCACCAGATGCCCCGCGCCCTCTCTTAAAACGTCCAGCCCCCGCCGGATACGGCGGTACGCCCCCTCCGGGTCGAGGTTCTCCCCGGAAAACAGCTCGTTGGCCGCCAGGTTGCCCAGATCCTCCAGCAAAACGGCGCTCCCCGCCGGCGGTGCCCATCCCGCCAGATCCCGGGGACGCTCCACCGTACAGGAAAAATTTTTTCCGGCCCGGAGGGCCCGGTGACGCCCGATGCGCTCCGCCGCCTCGCCGCCCCAGGGCTCCATGGTGGCCAGATAGATCAGGGGGCCCGTCCGGGGCAGGGAGCAGATCAGATCCTCGGCCCAGCCGCTCTTTCCGCTGGCCGCTCCCCCCAGCACCAGGGCGGTCACAGCTCCCCCTCCTCCGGGCTCCGGCCATCGGCGCGGTAGGCCGGGATGCCCAGTCCGCCAAAGGTGTGCATCTCTCCATACACCGACAGGGCCATGTCCAGCAGAGGCATGGCCGCCGCCGCCCCGGTGCCCTCCCCCAGGCGCAGCCCAGCGTCCAGCACCGGCTCCAGCCCCAGAGCGTCCAGCAGCAGCTGGCCGCAGGGCTCCGCCGGACGGTGGCTGGCCAGCAGGCTCTTCTCCGCCCAGGGGCACAGCCGCACCGCACACAGGGCGGCGGCACAGGAGATGGCTCCGTCCAGCAGCACCGGCAGCTTCTGAAAGGCGCACCCCAGATAAAAGCCTGTCATAGCGGCGATGTCAAGTCCTCCCACCTTACATAGAACATCCATGGGGTCCGTTGGATCCGGCTGGTTGACCGCCAGGGCGGCGGCCACCGCGCGGCGCTTGCGGACCAGGCCCCCATCAGACAGCCCGGCCCCGCGGCCCACCGTCTCCTCCGGGGAGCGCCCCAAAAGGGCGGCGGCCACCGCCGCCGTGGTGGTGGTGTTGCCGATGCCCATCTCTCCCGCGGCCAGCAGCTGCATCCCACGGCCGGCCAGTTCCTCCGCCGTCTCCATCCCCGCCCGCAGGGCGGCTTCGCCGGCGGCGCGGTCCATGGCCGGCCCCTTCGTCATGTTCCGGGTGCCCCCCTCCATGACCACCCGGGCCCGCAGGCCGGGGATCGCCTCATGGGCCAGCATCCCCACGTCCACCGGGAGGACCTCCGCCCCGGCCACCCGGGCCATGCGGCAGACGGAGGACTGCCCGGCGGCCATGCTCCGGGCCACCGCCAGGGTGACCTCCTGGCCGGTCTGTGTCACCCCCTCGGCCACCACCCCGTTGTCGGCGCAGAACACCGCCACCCCCTTCCGGTCCAGGCGGACCTCCGGCGTCTCGACCGCTCCGGCGATCCGGACTACCATGTCCTCCAGACGGCCCAGGCCGTGGAGGGGCTTGGCGATGGCGTCCCAGTGCCGGCGGGCCGCCTCCATGGCCGCCCCGTCCGGAGGGGTGATCCCGTCCAGGCGGGCTTGAATGAACGTGTCTCTCATGGCGCAGTCTCCTTCTGATATTGGACGCAGGCGGCGGCAAAGCGGGCCGCGAAGCGGGGATTTGAGGGGAAATAGAGGTGAGGAAATCCGGCAAGCAGTTTCCCTTCACAGGTCATGCAGGGCCTTGGATCGCCGCCGGAAGGCCGGACAGCCCGGCAGGCATCCCCCGGCTGGGTGGAGGCCCAGCGGTGAAACTCATGTCCGGCGATCTCCTCCCCGGGGGCCAGATAGGGGGCGTCCCCCTCCGGGCGCAGGGTGAGGTAGCCAAAGGGCTGCCGCCCCCGGCCGCGTATCCCCTCCCCCGCCAGGACGCCCGCCATGGGCCACGCATGGCCCTCCGGGTCCTCCAGGCTGCGCTGGAGGTAGAGGAAGCCGCCGCACTCCGCCAGGGTGGGCATCCCGCCCCGGATGGCCTCCCGGACCGTCCGGCGCATCGGAGTATTTTGGCTGAGGCGTTCCGCCCACAGCTCCGGGTAGCCCCCGCCCAGGTACAATCCGCAGGCCCCGGCGGGCAGCGCCCGGTCCTCCAGGGGGCTGAACTCCGCCAGACGCAGGCCGTTCCGCCGCAGCAGCTCCAGGTTCTCCTCATAGTAGAAGCAGAAGGCCCGGTCCCGGGCCACCGCCACCACGGGGCCCTCCGGCTCCGGCTGGACGGCGGAGGGAGCCGCCGGAAGAGGGGCGGCGGACCGGGCCAGGGCCAGGACGCCCTCCAGATCCACCGTCTCCTCCAGCTGTCCGGCCAGCCGGTCCACCTTGTCCGCCAGACCCTGGACCTCCCCCGGCGTGAGCAGGCCCAGGTGCCGGCTTGCGATGGCGCAGTCGGGCAGCTGGGGCAGCCAGCCCAGCACCGGAAGGCCGGTCTCCTCTTGGAGCATGGGGGCGAGCAGCTCCGCCAGCCCCCGGGAGCAGCCGTTCAAAAGGACCCCGCCGATCATGCAGGGGCTGCGGAACCGGGCCAGCCCCTGCACCATGGCCGCCAGCGTGAGGGCCGCCCCCTGGGGACGGACCACCAGCAAAATGGGGGTCCCGGTGGCCCGGGCCAGATGCCAGCTGCTGGCCCGCTCCGTGCCCCCCACGCCGTCGTAGCAGCCCATGACCCCCTCCAGCACCGCCACGCCGCGGCCCCGTCCGGCGGAGGCCAGCAGGGCGCGGACCTGGTCCTCCCCGCTGAAAAACAGGTCCAGGTTCCGGCTGGGCAGGCCCAGCACCTCCCGGTGGAACATGGGGTCGATATAGTCCGGCCCGCACTTGAAGGCGCAGGGGGCCAGCCCCCGGCGCTGAAAGGCCCGCAGCAGGGCGCAGGTCACGGTGGTCTTGCCGCTGCCGCTGGCCGGAGCGGCCACCAGCAGGCGGGGCAGGTCCAGCCTCTCCTCCATGGCCGCACCCCTCCTTTCCAAACAAACAACCTATATTATACCGGACCGGTGGGGAAAATGCAACGTGGGATAGCGGCCGCTCCGGCCCCGGCAGAAAATTTCCCTCCGACCCCGCGGCCGCCTGTCCGGGCGGTGTCATTTGGTTCTGCCGGGCCATATACTGGACTATGATCTGTTGGGAGGGAGGGTCGCGGAATGGGTATCGTGGTGGTACGCTCGCCCAAATGCCTGCGCGGGCTGCTGCGCAGGCTGTTCGGTCTGAAGGGCTGAGACAGGTGGACATATTCTCCCGCTCCCGGACATATAGTGTCCCAAAGAAGGCCCGGGCCCCGGTGACCGGAGGCCCATCCTATGGGAAAGGGAGAGGAACTGCACATGGAATTGGAATTTGATCGGGATGTGATCCACTGCTGGGAGATCGTGGCGGACGGGACGCTCTGTCAGGAGGAGACCCTGGAGACCATCGTGCCCGACGCCTGCCCGGACATCCTCCGCATCGTGGCGGTGTGCGGACAGGCGGCGCTGAATGGGAAGCAGGCCCGGGAGGGGACGGCGGCGGTGAGCGGAAGCGTCCGGGCCGTCCTCCTCTACCAGCCGGAGGAGGGGGGCGGGCTGCGCCGCATGGAGGCAGCCCTGCCCTTCTCCGTCCAGCTGGAGGCTCCGGGGCTGACGGAGCAGGGCCAGGTCCAGGCCTGCGTCCGGCTCCGGGGGGCGGAGGCCCGTGCCCTCAACCCCCGCAAGGTGCTGCTCCGGGCCGACCTGGCGGTGGATGTGACCGCCCTCCAGCCCAGGGAGCGGGTGTGCTGCCAGGGGGTGCTGGACCCTGAGTCGCACGGGGTGCAGCAGCGGATGACGGAGCAGGAGAGCTATCAGCTGGAGGCTGTGCAGGAAAAACCCTTTACATTTTCAGAGCAGGTCCGGCTGAACGTGGGACAGGGGGAGCCGGTGCAGCTGGCCGCCTGCCGGGCCGTGCCCCTGTGCGGGGAGAGCCGCCTCATCGGCAGCAAGCTGATCTTCAAGGGGGCGGTGGAGCTCCAGCTGCTGGTGCAGGAGGCCGGCGGCGGGCTGAACGCCTGTCGGGAGAACCTCCCCTTCTCCCAGATCATGGAGGTCCCGGGGCTGGGCGAGGGAGGCGAGTGCCGCATGGCGGTGGAGCTGACCCAGCTGAGCTGCCAGCCCGCCGGAGAGGACGGCCGGACCGTGGAGGTGGTGCTGGACCTGCTGGCTCAGGCCCAGGTGTGGAGCCGCCGTCCGGTCACTCTCCTCCAGGACCTGTACAGCACCGCCCTCCAGACCCAGGTGGAGCGGGAGGAGCAGGTCCTGTGGCAGCTGGTGGAGCAGTCCTCCCGCACCCAGAACGTGCGGGAGCTGATGGAGACGGGTGCCCTGCCCCGCAGCGTGACGGACAGCTGGGTGTCTCTGGGCGAGATCCGGAGGAGCCGCGAGGGGGACCAGCTGGTGCTGGAGGGCGAGGCCCGGGTCACCGTCCTCTACCTGGACGAGAACGACGCCCTCCAGGCCCTCCAGCGGCCCCTGACCGTCTCCTGCCGCCTGGACGCCCCGGAGGGGGCACGGTGCTGCTGCCGGGCGGCCTGCTCCGGGGAGGTGTTCGCCGCCCCCTCCGCTGGTGGGATCGAGGTGCGCTTCGCGGTGGACTTCCAGTTCCTCATCCTTCGGGAGCGGCACACCACGGCGGTGTGCGGGGCCGTCCTGGGAGAGCCCCGGACCCGGGGCGAGGGGGATCAGCCCTCGGTGGTGCTCCGGCTGGCCTCCCCCGGGGAGGGCCTGTGGGAGCTGGCCAAGGCCTACGGCACCACCACGGAGCAGATCGTCCAGGCCAACGGCCTGGAGGAGGGACAGCTGCCCCTGGGACAGATGCTCTTGATCCCCAGCGCGCGCTGACGCGCTGTTCCGCCCCGGCCGCCTGCGCGGCCGGGGCGTTTTTCCTTCTGGGAGGCGGCGGGGAGCCGTCATATCTCACAGCTTATCCCCATATAGTGTAGGGAAATGACCGGCTCGCGGGCCGAAGGAGGAATTCAAGTGGAAGATCGCAAAATCTACGAGGAGATCGCGCTTCGGACCGAGGGCGACATCTACATCGGGGTGGTGGGGCCGGTGCGCACCGGAAAATCCACCTTTATCAAGCGCTTCATGGAGACCCTGGTCATCCCCAACATCGAAAACGTCTACCGCCGGGAGCGTGCCCGGGACGAGCTGCCTCAGAGCGGCTCTGGCCGCACCATTATGACGGCGGAGCCCAAGTTCGTTCCGGAGGAGGCGGTCTCCATCTCCATGGACGGCGGCGCGGCCTTCCAGGTGCGGCTCATCGACTGCGTGGGCTATATGGTGGACGGCGCGGTGGGCCAGCTGGAGGGCGAGGAGCAGCGGATGGTGACCACCCCCTGGTTCGACCGGGAGATCCCCATGTCCGAGGCGGCGGAGATCGGCACCCGCAAGGTGATCGCCGAGCACGCCACCATCGGGGTGGTCATCACCACCGATGGCACCATCACGGATATTCCCCGGGAGGACTATCTGGAGGCGGAGGAGCGGGTGATCGCCGAGCTGAAGGAGCTAGGAAAGCCCTTCCTGGTGGTGCTCAACTCCGCCTATCCTGACTCTGAGCGTGCCCGGGCCATCCGGGCGGACATCGCCCAGCGGCACCAGGTGGCCTGTGTGGCGGCCAACTGCCTGGAGCTGGGCGAGGAGGACATCAGCGGCCTGCTCAAGCAGGTGCTGTATGAATTCCCCCTGAAGGAGCTGGACCTGTTCCTCCCCCCCTGGGTGGACGCCCTGCCCCAGGAGCACCCCATCAAGGCCGCCCTGTACGGGGCGATCCGGCAGGGGGCGGAGCAGCTCCACCGCATCCGGGACGTGGACTGGGCCATCGGGGCCATGCGGGAGTACGAGCAGGTCAGCCAGGCCCGGGTGACCAACATCGACCTGGGCACCGGTCTGGCCGCCGCTGTGCTGGAGCTTCCCCGGGCCTTATTCTATGATACGCTGTCCCAGCAGTCGGGGTTCCAGATCGGGGACGACGGGGACCTGATGGCCCTGCTCACCCAGCTGGCCCAGGTGAAGGCGGAGTATGACAAGGTGGCCGACGCCCTGAAGGAGGTGGAGGAGACCGGATACGGCATCGTGGTGCCCTCCATTGACTCCCTGGTGCTGGAGGAGCCGGAGATTGTCCGCCAGGGCGGGCGGTACGGCGTGCGGCTGAAGGCAAGCGCCCCCTCCATCCACATGATCCGGGCGGACATTGAGACAGAGGTGTCCCCCATCGTGGGCAGCGAGAAGCAGAGCGAGGAGATGATCCACTATCTGCTCCAGGAGTTCGAGGGGGATACAGCCAAGATCTGGCAGTCCAACATCTTTGGGAAATCCTTCCACGAACTGGTGGGCGAGGATCTGAACGCCAAGGTCAAGCGGATGCCGGAGGACGCCCGGGAGAAGCTGAGGGAGACCCTCCAGCGGATCATCAATGAGGGCTCCGGCGGCCTGATCTGCATCATATTGTGACAGTCTGCAAAAAACAGCAGGCGGAGGTGAAGTTCACCTCCGCCTGCTCAGCTTGTCAAAAAAACCGTTCCGGCAAAAGCCGCTGAACGGCACCGGCGCGGGCCGCCTACTCCAGGCCCCAGTCCGCCAGGGTATTTTTCTGATAGACCACCGATTCCTCCGGCCAGGCGATCTCCCCATCCTGCACCTGATACTCCGGGACCGAGGGGGACACCCACCTCCGGCCATACTCGTCGGCGGCCACGGCGGCGAAGGCCAGCGTGTCCCCCTCCGCCAGGTCCAGCTCCATAGGGGGCAGCCGGTAGAACGCCTCCCCCGTGAAGCCCTCGAAGCTGTCCGGCTTCTCACAGGGCTCCAGCCAGGTCACCAGCTCAAAATTGCGGAACAGGCCCACCCGGACCTCCTTCAGCCGGCTCATCCCCAAGGTCCCGTTGACGGCGGGGGCGGAGGCCCCCTCCCCGCCCACGGTAATGTATCCCTCCGGCAGGGCGAAGCGGCCGTTTTCCCCCCGCTCCACGCACAGCAGACCGGAAAGATCCATTGGCTCTACCCGGGGAAGGCTCTCCAGGTACAGCCCCTGGTACTGGTCCAGCAGCTGGGTCTGCCGGGTGTCCCCGGTGACAAAGACGGCGGAGAGGGTAACGCTGTCCGTCAGGGGACAGGCCATCTCCCCGGTAAACACTCCGTTCTCCTCCTCCGCCGCCTCCAGCTCCCGCACCTCCCCGCCGCTGTCCGCCAGAAAAACCACCGACATTCCGGGCGTATAGGTCTTGGGCACCGCCCGCAGGGAGAACCGCGCCGTATTTTCTGCCAGATCGGCGGAGACCAGCCGGGTGGCATAGTCGGCGGTCAGGTCGTTCTGGGCCTTCAGAAGCTCCTCCACCCGGCTGGTGATAGAGCCGATTTGAGCGTTCACCGAGTGGCTGACGTTATTCACCGAGTTGGCCAGACTGTTGTACTGCCTGTCTACCCGGTCCAGACGGCTGAAGACGCTCCACCCGGCCCAGACCACCGCCAGGGCGGCCAGCACCCAGGGCCACCGCCGCCGGGGCCTTCCGCTCCCGGACAGCCGCTCCTCCACCAGGGCCTCCACCTGCGCCCGCTGGCCCTGGCTCAGCTCCGCCTGCTCCGCCCGCTGATAGCGGCCCAGCAGCTCCTCCAGCAGCTTCAGCTGGTCCTCGGAGAACTCCGCCGCCTCCGGGACCTCCTCCACCCCCAGCAGCCAGCCCACAGGCACCTGGAACAGGCGGCTCAGGGCCACCAGCTTCTCGATCTCCGGCAGGGAGGTGTCACTCTCCCACTTATACACGGTCTGCCGGGATACCCCCAGCTCCGCCCCCAGGCTCTCCTGGGACAGCTCCCGCTCCTTCCGCTTGGCGGCGATGCGTTGTCCTGTGGTCATGGTCCATCATCTCCTCGCCTCCACCCTATCAGGCGGCCGCCTGTTCTGCCACCACCCGGCGGTTTCCTCTCTGCTAACCCGTGGTTTACATCTCGTCAAAGTTCTTGAGCCCCAACAGGTCCAGCGCCTCCTCCCGGGAATAGCAGCCGTTGAGCACCTGGAGCAGGGCGTTGGCCGAGGTGTGCTCCGGCAGCTCCAGCTCCTTCAGCAGGGCCTGCCGCCGCCGGGCGCTGTCCGCCCCTCCGGTGAGCCCCGCAGCCATCAGGTCCGCCTTGGTCAGGCCGGGCCTAGCCCGCTCCGGGGCCTGGGCATCCAGGACGGTGGCCCCCGCCCGGCGGAGCACCTGCTCCAGCACCTGGGGGGGCATCCCCTCCACCCCCAGCTTGCCCTCCCGGCCCCGCTGGCGCTTCCGCTTCTCCTTCCCGTACACGTCCGGGATATAGGCGTGCTTCAAATGCTCCGCCGGGATGGCCCCCCGGATCCGGTTCCGGATCACAAAGCCCGCCCCGTCAGAGTCGGTGAGCACGATGAGCCCACGCCGCTCCGCCGCCCGGCGGAGGAGGGACATCCGCTCCGGGTCCTTGAAAATGCCGAAGCCGTTGGTCTCCAGGATCAGGGTGTCCACCACCTGGGAGAGGGTATTTTTGTCGTACCGCCCCTCCACCACGATCGCTTCCCGTATCATCAGCATGGCTCCTCCTTATCTCCGCTGGGGCGCGGGCCGGGAGGCGGGGGCGGCCAGCTCCAGCAGCAGGCCGGTGAGCAGCTGCTGCCCGTCCTGTCCGGTGGACTTCATAGCCAGATCCACCTCGCCGCAGCGCACCACCGCCCGGCGGCACCAGGGCAGGGTGAACCGGCGGGCCGCCCCCATCAGCTTCTCCGCCGGATAGGGCTTGAGCCCCCACAGCTCCGCCAGGTACTGGGGCCCCCTCCCCTGCTCCAGGGCCAGGCGGGCGGAGTAGAGCTGCCGCATCTGCCGCCCCAGGGACCACATGATCTTGATGGGGGGCTCCTGCATCTGGTACAGCTCCCCCAGCACCTCCGCCGCCCGGTCGAACTTTCCCTCGCCGATGGCGTCGGTCATGCGGAACACCACCGCGTCCAGTTGGGGGGTGGCCACCGCGTCGATGTCCCCCCGGGTGATCCGCTGGCCCTTGGCATAGGCCCCCACCTTCTCGATCTCCCCAATGAGGTTGGTCATCAGATCTCCGCACAGGAAGATCAGATCCAGGGCCAGGCGGGAGTCGATGTCCTTCCCCAGGGCCCGGAACCGCCGGCGCACCCAGTCCACCAGATCCCCCTGGTCCTGGCGGGCGAAGTTGACCACCACGCCGTTCTGCTTGATGGCACCGGCCAGCTTGGTCCGGGCGTCCCCCTTGTAGGGGATCAGATCATACAGGAACACCAGACACACATAGTCCGGCAGGTCCCCCAGCAGCTTGATATATTCCTCCCGATCCTTCTCCCCCGCCTTGAACAGGTCGAAGTCGGTCACCAGAACCAGGGTGCGCTCCGCCATCATGGGAAGGCAGTCCAGCGCCTCCTCCAGGCGGCGGGGGGACATCTCCCGGGCCGGGACCTCATGGAGATTGAAGGTCCCCATCCCTCCGGTGAGCAGCAGGGACCGCAGCTTCCCCAGGTAGTGGTCCCGGAGATAGGTCTCCTCCCCGTGCAGAACATACAGTTTTCCCGGCGTCCCCGCGGCCAGCTCCTTTTTGAACCGCTGATAGCCGGCGGTATCCGGCTTTCCTTTGGGCGGCATCTACATTCCTCCTATGCGTTTGATTTCAGGGACGGACCCGGTCACAGGATCAGCACCAGGGTCCCCGCGGTGATCAGCAGCCCGCCCACCACGGTCTTGACGGTCACCGCCTCCTTCAGCACCACAAAGGCCAGCACCATGGAGATGACCACACTGAACTTGTCGATGGGGACCACCCGGCTGGCGTCCCCCAGCTGGAGCGCCCGGTAGTAGCACAGCCAGGACAGGCCGGTGGCCACCCCGGACAGGATCAAAAAAATCCAGCTGCGGCCCCCGATGTCCCCGATGCCGTGGTGCTTCCCCGTGAGAAAGACGATCCCCCAGGCCATCACCAGGACCACCGCCGTGCGGATGGCCGTGGCCAGGTTGGAGTTGATCCCCTCCATCCCCAGCTTGGCCAGAATAGAGGTCAGCGCGGCGAACAGCGCCGACAGCAGCGCGAACCCTGCCCACATACGCCCTCACCCCGTCACTGGTTCAGCACGCTGAGGTACTTCTCGATGCGGATGCCCTTGTTTTTCTCCGCCTCGTCCCGCTCCAACCGGATCAGGGTCTCCAGCACATCCATGGCCCGGCGCGCCGCCGCCTCCAGACCCCGGCCGGCCAGCAGCTCCCCCACCAGCACGGCGGAGAACATATCCCCCGTTCCCGGGAAGTGGACCCGGATGAACTGGTATGGGATGGTGAAGTGGGCCCCGGTCTCCCGGTTATAGCCCCAGACCACATGGCTGCCGGTCTTCTCCTCCACGCCGCTGGTCACCACCACCGAACGGGGGCCGAAGGCCAGCAGGCCGTCCACCAGCTCCCGGGCCTCCCCGGCGGCGAGGGACTCCCGCCCCAGGTACTTCCCAGTGAGGAACTCCGCCTCCGTCAGGTTGGGGACGATCACGTCCGCCACCCCGATGAGCCGGCGCATATTCTCCACCGTCTCCTCCGTCACCCCGTTATAGAGCTTTCCGTCGTCCCCCATGATGGGGTCGGTCATCACCAGAAGGCCCTCCTTCTTCTGGCTGGCGATGAACTCCCGGATGATGTCCACCTGCTCCGCCGAGGCCAGAAAGCCCGTGGTGATGCAGTCAAAGGAGAAGCCCAGCTTCTTCCAGGCGTCGATGGCCCGCACCATGTAGTCGGTGGTATCCAGGATGCTGAAGGTCCCATAGTCCAGCGTGTTGGACACCAGGGCGGTGGGCAGGTTGTACACACTGTGCCCCATATTGGATAGGATGGGCAGCATAGCCGCCGTGGCCACCTTGCCATAGCCCGGCATATCGTTGATGATGAGAATATTTTTGTTGTCGTCCATAGCGATCTCACTCCTTGTCCGGGACGCCGCGGGCGTCCCGCCCTGTTTTTTCTCCTCCAGGCCGGTGGCGGCCAGGGGGATCACATTGATCACCGGCTCCTCATAGGGGTGGGCCGCCCGCACGGCGGCCAGGGTCTCCGCCAGCCGGTCCTCCCGGCAGCAGACCTCCACCTTCCACTCCTCCGCCCGGCACAGCTCCCCCGGCGTCCCAAGGAAGGGGTCCGTCCCCTCCAGGGGCCGCCAGCAGCTCTCCGCCCGGCTCCAGGACAGGCAGCGGTCATAGGCCCCGATGTGGCCCGCGTCCACCGCCCACAGGGCCTGCCGCACCGCCTCAAAGTGGCTCGGAGGCAGAAAGATCTCCAGCTTGTACACCCGGTCCATCATGCGCCGTCCTCCCCGTCTGTCTCCTCCTCCAGCTGCTTCCAGAAATCCCGGCTCTTCACGCTGGGCAGCCAGCGGCGGCAGTCGCCCCCCCGGCCCTCCTCAAAGAGGCAGGCGGCGGCGTAGTCGCAGAAGCGGCAGGCGTTTTTCTCCGGTCCCCGCCAGAAGGGGTCGGCGGCGATGTTCCCCTCCGCCAGCTCCCGGCAGATCTCCTCCAGCGTCCGCTGGAGGTGGCTCCCCAGCTTACCCAGCCGCTCCGCCGAGGCCAGGGCCTCCCCGGAGATGGCCCCGGTGGATTTGGACACCTTCAGGGGCAGGAAGCGGTAGCCCTGCTCCCCCGGCTCCTCCATGGCGGAGAGCACCGCCGGCTCGTCCAGCACCAGGCCGCTGCGGGTCAGCTCCCGGTCCAGCTGCTTCCGCCACGCCTCGTCGGTCATGGCGCGGCTCCCCTTGACCACCGCGTCCCGGGCGGGGAGGTAGAGCACCCCGGCCCCCTCCACCGGCTGTCCGTAGTAGTCCGGCCCCCGGGCCTCCAGGGCAAACAGGTAGAGCAGCATCTGAAGGCCCAGCCCGTTCCACACCTCCGTCAGGTCGAAGGACTTCTTCCCCGTCTTATAGTCCACCACCCGCAGATAGAGCCGCCCGTCGTGGACCCAGCCGTCCACCCGGTCCACAAAGCCGGTGACGCTGATGGTCACCCCGTCCACGGAGAGCTCCACCGGGGGCAGGTCCTGACCGGAGCCGAAGCCCAGCTCGAAGGAGATGGGGCGGAACTGGGAGGCGGCCAGCTCCTCCGCCACGTTGTCCACCACCGCCTGCACCGACCGGAGCAGCCGGCGGAACAGATAGCGGAAGCGCTCCGTCTGCTGCTCCAGCCCGCCCAGCTCCTCCGCCACATAGCGGTCCACCGCGGCCCGGGTCAGCTCCCGCAGGCGGCGGCGTCCCTCCGCCCCGGCCACCGGGTCGGAAAAGCCGGGCAGAACGGTCTGCTGGAACATCTCGTCCCGGAGGACGTGCTCCAAAACGTAATGAACAAAGGTCCCGTACTCCGGCGCTGTAAAGCCTGCTGGCTTGCGCGGCTCCGCCTGGAGGCCATAGCGCATGAAATAGGAAAAATGGCAGGACTTGTACTTGTCCATCCGGGAGGCCGACATGGACACCCGCCGCCCGTACAGCCGGTCCACCGCCAAACGGGACAGCCGGCCCCGGCTCCAGCCCGCCGCCCGGTCCAGCCGCTCCACCATGGGGGCGTACTCCGGCAGGGCGGCCAGGGCCCGCCGGGCCGCCGGGCTCCGCCCCGCCTGCTCCAGGGCGGGCAGAGGGGCCTCCAGCCGGAACGCCCCGCCGGAGTCCTCCTCCCGCGTCACCCGCAGGTCGGTGAACAGCCGCCGCAGCCGCTCCACCAGAAAGCTGGGGCGGCGCTCCTCCCCGGCGGCGCTCTGGCTGGGCCAGCTGACCACCAGCCGCTCCGACGGCCGGGCGCAGGTGAGGTACACCGTGGTCATCTCCCGGTAGAGCAGCTCCTGGGCGGACTGGGCCAGCTCCAGGCCGTAGCCCGCCAGAAGGGACCGGTCCTCGTCGGACAGCAGCCCCGGGGCGCTGCCCGCCTTGGGGATGGAGACGTCGTCCGCCCCCAGCAGGAAGAGCACCTTTACCGGATGGCCCGTCTCCCGGGTGGTCTCCCCCACCGTCACCCGGTCCAGGGACACCGGGATGGTGCCCACGTCGTACTGGGAGAGCACCAGCCGGAACAGGCCGGAGAACTCCTCCAGCTCCATGGGGGTCTCCCCCAGAAGGGCGGCGCACTGCTCCAGACCCCCGCACAGGATCTCCCACAGCTGCCGGTACTCCTCCGCCAGGGCGGGCTGGTCCCGGCGGTGCAGCTCGGCCACCCGGTCCTCCAGCCGCTGGGGCAGGCCGATGGCCTCCATAAAGCTGTAAAGGCATATTGCCTGCCCCACCCCGGTGTGGTTCTGATTTTTCCGCAAAAGCTCCAGCGGCTCCGCCACCTGGCGGCGGGCCCGGTCCAGCCGCTCCAACAGCGCCCGGTCCTCCTCTGTGATGGCGGCCCCGTACCCCTTGGGCGGCATGGCCCAGGGCTTTTTCTGTGTCCACTGGCTCCCCCGGAGGTTCCATTTCAGCACATAGTTCTCCAGCAGATCCCGGTCCTCCTCCGGCAGGTCGGTGAGGCCGGTCTTGAGATAGCGGAACACATCGTCATAGCGGTAGCCGTTGGCCACCGTGTCCAGCGCCGCCGTCACCAGGGTGAGGATGGGCTTTTCCAAAATGTCCGTCATGGCGGAGGTGAACACCGGGATCTGATAGCGGGGGAAGATGGCCTCGATCAGCGGCTGATAGACGGACAGGTCCCGGGCCGTCACCCCGATGTCCCGGCAGCGCAGGCCCTGGGTCCGCAGCAGGCGGCGGATCGCGGCGGCCGCCTGCTCCACCTCCGACCGGGGGGTCAGCGCCCCCAGCAGCTCCACCCGCCCCTGACAGGAGACCGGCTCCGCCTCCCCCTGGGCAAACAGCCGCTGCTCCACCTGCCGGAGGGGCTCGCACCGCTTATTCCAATCTGGGACAAGGTGTTCTACTTCACAGGGTATCCCCTCCTGGGCCGCCAGCCGGAGCAGTCCGGCCGCCGTGCGGCGGGCGGGAGAAAAGATCCCCGCGCCCCCCTCGTCCTCCTCCAGATGGTCGCAGGTGAGGGTGACCGTGAGGCTGTCCGCCTGGCGCAGCAGGGGGCGCAGCACCTCCCGCTGCTGGGGGGTGAAGTCGGTGAAGCCGTCCAGCCACAGGTCCATTCCCCGGGCCCATGGGTGCTCCTTCAGCTTCTCCGCCGTCCGGGTCAGCCGGTCCCGGGGGTCCAGAGCCGTCCTGGCTGTCATGGCCTGATAGGTCCCACAGATCAGCCCCAGATCCCGCAGCTTCTCCCCCTCTGGGCCGGTAAGCTCATGCCCCGCCTGGAGCAGCAGCTCCGGCTGGACGCAGCTGCTCTTCAGCTCGTCCGCCGTAGCCAGCAGGCTCTCCAGGAATGCGGGCCTTCGGGATGGGCGGGCATAGACCGTCAGCTGGTCGGACACCGCCTTTACCGCCTGGTGCATCAGCAGCAGCCGGCCGCCAGCGTCCAGTTCTGGCTCACCCATCCCGCCCGCGGCCAAAAACACCCGGTTGGCCAGCCGGCTGAAGGACAGCACCTCGGCGTACAGGGAGACCCGGTCCCCGCCCGCCCGGCACAGGGCGCGCTCCGCCTCATGGGACTGCTGCTCCGGCACGATGAGCACCTGCTTCCTCCTCTGCCCCGCCTCGGTCAGGCGGTTGAGCACCGCGGTGGTCTTTCCGGTCCCAGACCGGCCCAATATCAGCTTCAGCATCGTGTCCCTCCTCCCGGTTTGCATTTGGTGTTATCGTACCACATTTTACCCGGGAAGAAAAGTCCCAGGTAAAATATTGTGACATGGATGATTTTTGGACAATGTTCTGCTATGATAAATCCAGAAAAGGAGGTGGGTCCAGTGGCAGCCAATATTCTGCTGGCGGAGGATGACCGGGCTCTGTCCGCCCTGATCCTGGACTTTTTCCATGCGGCAGGGCTGGAGGTCCTGTCTGTCTCCGACGGGGAACAGGCCCTGGCCGCCGTGGCGGAGCAATCCTTTGACCTGCTCATTCTGGACGTGATGATGCCCCACTTCTCCGGTCTGGAGGTGTGCTGCCAGGTGCGGGAGGACAGCTCGGTCCCCATTCTGTTCATCACCGCCCTGAGCCAGGAGGAAAACGCCCTGGCGGGCTTCCGCGCAGGCGCGGACGACTATATCACCAAGCCCTTCTCCTTCCCGGTCCTGGTGGCCAAAGCCCAGGCCATTCTCCGGCGCAGCCGGGGACAGTCTCTGGGGGCGGGGCAGCTGGCCTATGGCAGCATCCTTCCGGACACCGCCCTGCGGGAGGTCACCGTGGATGGACAGCCCATCCACCTGCGGCCCAAGGAGCTTCAGATCCTGGAGATCCTGCTCCGGGAGCAGGGGCGGACGGTCAGCCGGGACACCCTGATCCAGAAGGTGTGGAGCCTGGACTTCAGCGGGGACGAGCGGATGGTGGACCGCCATGTGGCCGCCCTGCGGCAAAAGCTGGGCACCGCCGCCCAGCACATCAAATCGGTTTACGGGGCGGGCTACCGCCTGGGTGGAACGGAGGGGCGGAGATGAGAAATGTTCGCTTTCCCCTGTCCTGGAAGCTGACCCTGTGCTCCATTCTGATGATGCTCCTCATGTGGACGGCGGTGGGCGCGGTTCTGGTGATGAGTACGGCGGAGGAGATCATGGAGGCGCAGGATGACGAGGCCCAGCGCCGTGCGGATATGGTCATGCAGTATGGCGGCGTTGATACGATTGGATACTACTACCGCCTCGACCAGGGGGACCATTGGATCGAGGAGGCCGGACAGCGGCGCAGCGAAGTGCTGTTTCCCGAGGAAAACAGCAGCTGGCCCAGCCGCTATTCCCAGTACACGGTCATCCGGCCCATCAGCGCGGACTATGACAGCCGGACGGTCTGGGCAGAGACCTTGATCGGCATTCAGGTCCAGAGCGCCCCGGAGGGAGAGCCGTGGAACGACCAATATCTGATTTTTCTGGAGAATTACTCCCCCGACGATCTCTATGCGATCTCGGAGCTGGTCAACCGCGGCGGCGGAGCGGCCCCCATCCGGGCGGTGGGGCACGCGGATCTGAGACACCGCTTTTTTTGGGCGGATACCATCACCATCGGGGATACAAGCTTCACCAATCACCGAACAGGCGGCCAGGACGCCTACTTCCTCGGCGAGAGCGGCGAGCCGCTGGAGGAGAACTCCTATTTTTTCAGCCCCCGTTTCCTTGACCGCACCCGTACGGAGATGATGAACGCCGTGCGCTGTCATGTCCACGGCTTGACCACCGCCCAACCGCTGCATGAGCGGAAAAGCTCGATCCTGAAGAGCTATTCCTCCGGCTTCGCCTCCCAGTACAACGAAGAAGAGCCTGACCTCAGCTTCTCTGTGGAGGTATTTTTGATCTCCACACCGCTGAAGAGCGCTCTGCGGGAGCATCTGGGCGTCCTGCTCCGCCTTCTGGTCCTGGCGCCGGTACTGGGCCTGCTGTTTGCCTGGGTCATCCGAAAAATCGTGGTGTGCCCCCTGGAAAAGACCAAGGCGGACTTCGGCCGGGTGGCACGGCTGGACTTCCAGGGGCTGGAGGGCGGCGTCCGCCGCCGGGACGAGATCGGCGATCTGAACCGGGACCTGCGGCGGATGGCTGCGGAGCTGCAAGCCCGCTGGGATGACGAGCGGGCACTGGAGCAGCGGAGGCAGGACTTTGTGAGCGCCGCCTCCCACGAGCTGAAGACGCCCCTGGCCCTCATGCGGGGATACGCCGAGGGACTGGAGCATGGTATTGGAGAACGTGAAAAGTATCTGGCCCTGATGGAGGAGCAGATCGACCGGATGGACAGATTAGTGCTGGAGCTGCTGGAGCAGACCCGGCTGGAGCGGATGGAGCAGCTGTCCCGGATGGAACAGGTGGACCTCACCGGACTGATCCGGACACTGCTGGAGCAGACGGCCCCGCTCTTTGACGGGCTGACGGTGCGAATCAGGCTTCAGGAGGGCTGCACCATCTCCGGAGACCGGGTGCTGCTGGAACGGGCCTATGGCAATCTGCTGTCCAACGCGGCCCGGTACTGCACCCCCGGCGGGCAGGTGCGGATCCGGCTGGAGCAGTCGCCCCGCGCCCCGGTGTTCACCATCTGGAATCACGCCGGACCCATCCCGGAAACAGAGCTCCCCCGGCTGTTCGAGCCATTCTACCGGGGGGACAGGTCCAGGGACCGCACAGGCAGCGGCATGGGCCTGGCCATCGCGCGGAAGATCTTCGCACTGAACCGCCTCACCATCGCCGCGGAAAACGTGGAGGATGGGGTGCAGTTCACTGTGCAGTCGGAGCTCCGGAATTAAAACAGCCGGCGAAAGAGACTGGCCGCCGCACCTTCGAGTGCGGCGGCCAGTCCATGCTTGTCAAAAAAGTCCTCCTGCAAGGAGCTCCGCCGCCTGCGGGCGGCGGAATCAGGTCTCACCTCAGTCGGGGCTGATGGTGTAGTTGGGGGCTTCCTTGGTGATATAGATGTCGTGGGGGTGGGACTCCCGGAGACCGGCGGCGGTGATCTGCATGAACTGGGCGTTCTGCTGCAGCTCGTCCACCGTGTGGCAGCCGCAGTAGCCCATGCCGGCCTTCAGGCCGCCCATCAGCTGATAGATGGTGTCGCTGGCCAGTCCCTTGTAAGGCACGCGGCCCTCCACGCCCTCGGGGACCAGCTTCTTGTTGCTCTCCTGGAAGTAGCGGTCCTTGGAGCCGTGGTTCATGGCGGCCAGGGAGCCCATGCCGCGGTAGGTCTTGAACTGGCGGCCCTGATAGATCTCGGTGTCGCCGGGGGACTCCTCACAGCCGGCCAGCAGGGAGCCGATCATCACCACATTGCCGCCGGCGGCAATGGCCTTGACGATGTCGCCGGAGAATTTCACGCCGCCGTCGGCGATGATGGGCACGCCGTACTCGGCGGCCACGCGGGCCGCGTCATAGATGGCGGTCACCTGGGGCACGCCGATGCCGGCCACCACGCGGGTGGTGCAGATGGAGCCGGGGCCGATGCCCACCTTGACACAGTCGGCGCCCGCCTCGATCAGGGCGCGGGTGCCGGCGGCGGTGGCCACGTTACCGGCGATCAGCTGCACGTCGGGATAGAGGGCCTTGATGCGCTTGACGGTCTCCAGCACGTTCTGCGTATGGCCGTGGGCGGAGTCCAGACCCAGCACATCCACGCCGGCCTCCACCAGGGCAGCCACACGGTCCAGCACGTCGGCGGTAGCGCCGATGGCGGCGCCCACCAGCAGGCGGCCCTTCTCGTCACGGGCGGAGTTGGGGTACACCTCGGCCTTTTCGATGTCCTTGATGGTGATGAGGCCCTTCAGGTGGAAGTCCTTGTCCACGATGGGCAGCTTCTCCACCTTGTGGCGGCGGAGGATCTCCTTGGCCTCGGCCAGGGTGGTACCCTCGGGAGCGGTGACCAGGTTCTCCTTGGTCATCACGTTGTCGATGAGCTGGCTCATATCGGTCTCGAACTTCATGTCGCGGTTTGTGATGATGCCGATGAGCTTGCCGTTGTCGCAGATGGGCACGCCGGAGATGCGGAACTTGGCCATCAGCTCATCCGCCTCCGCCAAGGTGTGGCCGGGGGCCAGCCAGAAGGGATTTGTAATGACCCCGTTCTCCGAGCGCTTGACCATATCCACCTGCTCGGCCTGCTGGCTGATGGACATATTCTTGTGGATGATCCCGATCCCGCCCTCACGGGCGATGGCGATGGCCATGCGGTACTCAGTCACGGTGTCCATGGCGGCGCTGATCAGCGGGATATTCAGACGGATCTTCTTCGTCAGCTGGGTGTGCAGGTCCACGTCGGCGGGCAGAACATCGCTGGCCGCGGGGATCAGCAGAACATCGTCAAAGGTGAGCCCCTGCTTGAGGAACTTCTGTGCGGCATCCTGGTTGACCATAAGCTACAACTCCTTTTCCTTCCACCCGCGCGGGCGCGGGCCCATGTAAAACGGTACATCACATGATGAAGTATGATATTTTATTCTACCCCGGCCCTCTCCCCTTTGTCAAGGAAGCTCTTTGCTGAAAATCAGGGCCGCTTCAAAGCGGGATTTGCCGTCTTCGTCCATACCGCGGACAAAGCGGGTCTCCCCCTCCTGTCCGGCCATCAGGCGCAGCTCCTCCCCCGGGCGGCACTCCGCCAGATAGCCGATCTGGAGCTGGGAGAGGAAGGTCCCCGCCTCCAGCTTCTCCATCTCCAGGGCGTCGCAGGCAAAATCCGCGTACCGGGTGTTGTTCACATGGCCGTTGATGTCGGTGTCGCTGTATCGGGTGCGGCGGCGGTCCGCCTCCCGCAGGTCCCCAGGAAGGCGCAGCTTGGACAGCTTCCTGTCCTTGCACAGGTCCCCCCCGCCGGTGTTTTCCAGCTCCCGGATGCCGGACAGGCGCAGCAGCTGCCGGTCCGACTGCCGGGCCAGCACCCAGGCGGAGACGCACTCCCCCACCGGCTCCCGCCCCACATACAGGTCGTAGTCCCGGTACAGGGTGGCCGCCCGTCCGCCCCGGTGCCAGGTGCGGATGGTCAGCTCCTCCTCCCACCGCAGGGGCCGCTCCAGGCGGTACCACACCCGGGTGAGCATCCAGAACGCCCCGTGCTCCCGGGTGATGACCTCCCGGGAGAAGCCGCCATGCTCCGCGGCCTGGGTGGCCGCCTCCTGGAGGTGTCCCAGCAGGGCCGAGGCCTTGCAGACCCCCTTTCCGTCCACATCCCGGGAGTCGATGGGCAGGGTCATCTCATACCACAGGCTCATGTATCGGCCCTCCCCCGGATCAGCAGGCTGGTCTTACAGCACAGGTCGTCGATGTCGTCCGCGGTGGCGGCTGGAATGCGCATCTCCGCGCCGCACTGGCCGCACACCAGATCCACCGAGCTGTAATTCACCCGGAAGGTCCATGCTTTGGACCCACAGGCGCAGGAGACTCCTCCCCGGGCGGCGATGTCCCGCAGCTCGGACAGGACCTCCTCCATCACCATGGGATCCAGGAAGGGGGGGCGCTCCTCCTCCGGGCCGGGGTCCTGGTCCAGCTTGTCCACCGCCTGCTCCAGCCGGGCGGTGGCGGCGTACACCGGCCCCTCCTCCCCCACATAGCAGCAGTCCAGGCCGGAGGCCGTACAGGAGAAGGCCAGGGCCCGCTCCCGCAGGAAGGCGTGGGAGGGGCAGGACACCAGGTGCTCCCGCCCGCAGTAGACGCAGGGGACGCTCAGGCGCACCCGCTGGGGCATGAACTCCACCGACAGCTCCGACTTGCCGCAGGGGCATTTGATGTGGACCGGCGCGGCGGCCAGGGCAAACACGTCCCGCTCCACGATCACCGACTGGCGGCAGCGGGGGCAGATATAGGACAAAAATCTGGTTTTCTCTGTTGACATAGGGTCTCTTTCCTCCGTCCTGGGCGTTCCGGCGGACCGGCTCCGGCCCGCGGGTTTTTCTTCATTATACTCCCATTTTTCCCGGTTGAACAGCCCCGAAGGCCGGATTTTCCCGCTCCGCCGCACCCCAGCCCCCGGCGGCGCATAGTCTGAGGCAGATTTGAAGGATTTGGAGGGTCCATTTATGGCTGCATCCTACGAGATTCAGTATTTTCTGGGGGCGAACTCCCCCGCCGGCTTCTACTCCCTGTACTCCGAGCTGCTCCCCCCTGAGACGGCCAATGCCATCTACATCCTAAAGGGCGGGCCGGGGTGCGGCAAGTCCACCCTGATGCGCCGGGTGGCCCAGCGGGCCGTCCAGGCGGGTGAGACGGTGGAGTACATCCTCTGCTCCGGGGACCCGGACTCCCTGGACGGCGTGGTCCTCCCCCGCCTGGGGGCCGCCCTGGTGGATGGCACCGCGCCCCATGGCACAGCACCATTAGGACACCTTGCGAAAAAAGTCAGTATTTGCAAGGGGTTGCGGGATCAGTTTTTGGACGGCACCAGCACCGGGTACGGTTACTTAGGACACTTTTATGGGACAAGCTATTTGATAAGAGGCGTAACTGCTCAAAAAAAGACTCTGGCAGCAAAAGGGCGGGAGAACAGAAAAGGGAACAGAAAAAACAGATGCCTACGGATTGTAGGCACCTGGCATGGTCAAGGCGGATAAAAAAGTTGCGATATGATTGCAAAAGCAGACGACAAAAACGAAGAAAACAATGCCAAACTTGTTCAAAATTTGGGCTTTGTAAAAATATTCGCAAGAAATGATTGGTAATTCGTCGGGTTATGAGCCCGACGAATTTATTTTTTGAAGATTTTTGAATATACTATGAATATATAACCGTGAAAGCCTGCTGTCAAGCGGGATTTCACGGTTTTTCCGTATATAAGATTCAACTGTCAAAACCAATGATAGCAAGGACAAAAGTTGCAATTTAATTGCGAAAGGGAAGGTATTTTTATGATAACCGGAAGGCTCGTAGAAGTGAACAATCAATATTATGCGATCCTCAATCTCAAGCATCCCGATGGAAAGCGGCTTCAAAAGCGGTTTAACTTAGGACTGCCTGTGCCGAACAATAAACGGCGCGCTCAGGAAAAACTCCAGGAACTGTGTCTTGCGTATACCCGTAAGCAGCAGGTGGAGCAGAATCATCCTGATGTGATTTTGATGGATTTTCTAAACGCGTGGATCGAGCGTCGAAAGCCTGAACTCTCACCGTCCACCTACCGCAACTACATACACATGGCGGAGCACCATATGACGGACTATTTTGGAGACGCCCTGTTGCGGGAGGTCGATTCCCAAAATATCGAAGCATACTATCAGTTTTTAAAGGAACACGGTCTGTCCTCCACCACAATCCAGCACCACCACATGCTGCTGCAAAGCGTCTTTCGGGACGCCTGCAAACGGGAAATAATTTTGAGAAACCCCATTGAATTTGTGAGCAAGCCGAAACGGCAGCGACCGCAAGCCAATTACTACTCTGAGAAGGAAGCCCGCCAACTCCTGGAAGCGGTGAAAGGGACAAAACTGGAATTACCCGTCATCTTATCCCTGGCCTACGGCCTGCGCCGCAGCGAAGTGCTGGGTCTCCGGTGGAAAGATGTAGATTTTGAGAAACAGACCATGTTGGTATGTCATAGTGTGATAGAGGGAGTTGACGATGGAAAGCGAGTGGTTTGCGCAAAAGATACCTTGAAACAAGCGGCGTCCCACCGAACTCTGCCGCTGTTTGAGCCGATCCTTTCACTTTTGCAGGAGGAATTGGAGCGTAAAAAGGCTCTGCGGCCGGTCTATGTGTGCAGTGACCGGCACGGCAATGTGATGAAACCGGATGTTGTCACGCACGATTTTCAGAAGTTCCTGAAAGAAAATGGCCTGCGGCATATCCGCTTTCATGATCTCCGGCACAGCTGTGCCAGTCTTTTGATCGCAAACCACACGCCGCTGATTCAGGTACAGCACTGGTTAGGCCACCGCACCATGTTGACCACGGCCGATTTATATTCCCATTTGGATTCCAGTTTAGTCAATGAGTGCGGCGAGAGTATAAAAAAATTTTAGTAATCCGCAACAGAGTGCAAAATAGTTAAACGAGAAAAAATCTTATTTTAACATATTTTTCTTGACTTAACTTTCCACCATGGATAAACTATATCCATGAGGTGAGGACCATGAAGCGGAAAATTGAAGCACAGCTTTTGGCATGGAAGAATCAAGCTGCAGATCGCCTACCGTTGATTGTCAATGGAGCCCGCCAGGTGGGAAAGACTTATATCCTCCGCAAGTTCGGAGAGGAGCAGTTCAGCAACGTTGTCTATATCAATCTGGAGACGAATCTGACGGTGGCCTCCTATTTTGATGAGAATATCCAGCCGGAGCGCCTGCTGCGGTATCTGGAGGCTTCCACTGGCGAGCACATTATCCCCGGTGAAACGCTGATTATCTTCGATGAGATCCAGTCCTGTGAGCGGGCGCTGACGGCGCTGAAATACTTCTGCGAGGAGACGCCCGAATTTCATGTTGCCGCTGCGGGCAGCCTGCTGGGCGTGGCCATCAACCGGCAGAAATATTCTTTCCCGGTAGGCAAGGTGGAGACCATCACCCTCTATCCGCTGGATTTCGAGGAATATCTCTGGGCCAGGGGCAAGGAATTCCTCTGCAGGGAAATCCGGGCCTCCTATGAGTCCATGGAGCCACTGCCAGACGCACTGCATCAGGAGGCTGTCGAACTGTATCGGGAGTATCTGCTCATCGGCGGTATGCCGGCCTGCATCAATGCCTTTTTGAAACGAGGGAGCTTTCTGGATGTGCCGCTGGTGCAAAGTGAGATTTTGGACAACTACATTGCGGATATGGCCAAATACGCCAGCAACGCCGACAGCGTGAAGATCCGAGCCTGCTACAATTCCATTCCGGCGCAGCTGGCCAAGGACAACAAGAAGTTCCAATACAAGGTGGTGCAGAAGGGCGGCAGCGCCACGCTGTTCGGGGCCTCTATCGAGTGGCTGAATCTGGCGGGCGTGGTGCTGAAATGCCAGCGCATCAATCAGGCCTTTGAACCCATTGCTGTCTACGCAGACCTCTCCGCCTTCAAACTTTACATGGGCGATGTGGGGCTGCTGACGATGAAATCCGGGATCTCTCAGCAGACGGTGCTCTCCGGCGAAGGAAACACCTTCATGGGGGCGCTTACCGAGAACTATGTGGCCCAGCAGCTGGCTTCCAAGGGGTACGATCTGTACTATTGGGAGAGCAGCAGCACCGCAGAACTGGATTTTGTCCTGCAGAAGGGCAACCAGATCATTGGTGTTGAGGTCAAAAAAGGAGAGCACGTCCGCTCCCGCAGCCTCAGCGTCTTTGTGAGTAACTATAAGCCTGCCTACTCCATTCGGCTGTCGCTGAAGAATTTTGGAGAGAAGGATGGATTGAAGGCCATTCCTCTATATGCGGTATTTTGTGTTTGAAGATGCTGCGTGGAAAAGTGAAGTAATTTACAGATAACAAGATCGACTGTATTTTGATTATTTGTGATGTTAAAATAGAAACATCAGTATAGAAAGGCCGGTGAGACATTTGGACTGCATCTGTCAAGTAAAAGTAGACACAAAAAAGCGCAGCTAACAGAAGCCCAGTTCGGTCCTGTACTGAACTGGGCTTCTATAGCCCAAAGCAGCAGCCAGACGG
>ERZ827194.516-NODE-516-length-27473-cov-3.9245_pt1 | contig 27473 bp, 27 predicted proteins | sample MGYA00519777_ERZ827194 | MGnify/ENA primary metagenome ERZ827194 (study PRJEB31778, sample SAMEA3449277) | human gut metagenome | biome: human gut; feature: human-associated habitat; material: faeces | place: United Kingdom | collected 2010/2012 ...
GCAGGGCGGCAAAGTGGCAGGGCGGCAAAGTGGCAGGGCGGCAAGGCGGCAAAGTGGCAGGACGGCAAAGTGGCAGGACGGCAAAGTGGCAGGGCGGCAAGGTGGCAGGACGGCGGTCGGCAGGGCGGCAGAAAAAGAGGGGATTGCGATTTTTTTTGAAAAAAATTAAAAACCATTTTGTCCGAAAATCATATGTCCCCGCATCCCGGAGGCAAGGCCGCGTCATCGCAGCGGACAGATCCGGGGCGCCGCCCACACAAACAAAAAACGGGCGAGACCCATAACGTCCCGCCCGTTTTAGCACCGGGATTCCAACCGCCGGGAGCCGCCGGACAGCGAAAAAGCGCACGGAGAAGCAGCCCGGCATCTGCAAAAGGCCAACGCACAGGTTCTCAATACGCTGTTCGGACACCGGGAAGGGTGCAATATTATCCGCACGGCCGCCGTTAGTAAAATAATAGAACGCAACTTTTCGATCTTTTTACATTCCGATCATTCTTTCCAAGCGCACAGCCGGCCCCTTCCGTGGTCTTTCCCGTTCCCGGAACTGTGCCCGGAGGCCGAGCGGGTCTCCGTTTCCGCAAATCTTCGCAGACATCGTGCGGCCTTTGATTTGCGGTTTTTTATCTTGTGCACGATTTTCACACTAAATTTCATTCTATGACGTATTCACCGGATTCAGTCGGCATGTCCCGACACACGTTTATGGGGCGGCCTGCATTCACGGGGCAGCCCCGCAGTAAAACGCCCCCCGATTTCATGTCCTGCTTCGCACTCCACGTCGCCGAGTGCGAACAAACGGGAAGAGACGGTTCCGCCGCAAACTACCTGACGGCATACCGCATGCTCGTCAAATACATGAACGGCCGCAAACTGCTGCCCGAACAATTTACCGCCGAATGGCTCGAACGTTACGAACGATGGCTTCTGGCAAGAGGACTGGGGACAAACAGCGTCGTGTTCCACATGCGCTACCTGCGGGCCGTCTACAACAAGGCCGCGGACAGGGGCAGCTTCATCGCATCCCGCGGCAATCCGTTCTACCGCAGGCATATCAGGCAGGTGGCGACCCGCAAGCGCGCGCTACCGCGCGAAACGCTCAGGCGGATCAGCGACGCCGACCTGTCAGAACTGCATCCGAAATATGCGCTGGCGCGCGACCTCTTCATGTTCAGCTTCTACACCCGCGGCATGTCGTTCGTGGACATGATCTATCTGCGAAAAAGCGACATCAGCGACGGTGTGCTGACATACAAACGAAAGAAAACCGGCCAGACACTCACGCTGCGCATCGAACCGCCCCTGCAGCGCATCATCGACCGTTACAACGGCGATTCACCTTATATACTGCCCGTGCTCGCCCGCGACGACAGTTACCGCGCCTACCGTCAGCAACAGCGCGAACTGAACAAATTCATCCGGAAGATCGGCGCGATGCTGGAAATTTCCGAACCGCTGACATTCTATGCGGCACGCCATTCATGGGCGACACTGGCACGCGACTGCGGCACGCCGCTGACGGTCATCAGCGCCGGCATGGGACACACCTCCGAACGAACGACGCGCATCTATCTGGCGCAGCTCGATCACGACGTCATCGACAAGGCCAATCGGAAAATCATCAACCTGTAACGATCAGGCCGATTCAGGCAGCGTTCGGATTTTTCTGGTATCAGGAAAAAATTTTGCAGAAGCGAGAAACAAGGCCCATTACTGTAAATAATGGGTCTTCGGAACGTAAACAATTGTTTTATAATCATTTCCCGTCATCGGCAAAAATAGGATTATTTATAATCACAACCAAACATTTCATGCAAAAAAATTTACGCATCACAGCTAATTAATTGACTTTTAGCGTAATAACCCGTCCCTTGTTTAAAAAATCGAAAATCCGGACACCGCATTCGATTTTTTCTCCCGCAATTGTGTCCGAATCTGCTATTTAGCATCTGACAACCAGCATTTTACACGAACAAGACCCATTATTTACAGTAAGGGGTCTCGGAGACGCAGTGTAACTATCTGACTAAAAGGCTGGTACAAATTGACACTTTCACTTAAGATTTTATGGGCAGTAAAGATTCTGCTCGCACTCCGCAAGGCGTCGGAAGCCGGCGCCCCTCCCATGAAGAGCCGCGAACTGATGGCGGCATGTCTGAATCCGGGCGCGGACACCTACATGTACCGCCGGGTCCTGCGCGAACTCGCCGCCAAAACCGACTATGCGACCTGCATCATCCAGTCGGGAAGGACCTACTATGAATGGAATCGCAACCTGCGGCCGACGCTCTACGACCTGACGCTGCGGCTGGAGGGCGGAATGCACGAGGTCACGAACGGCTTCTGGTCGTGCGAGAACCGCCATGTCATGCAGCCTTTATACAAGGCCAACAAGCAGTACGAATCGCTGACGCGCGAATATCTTTCCAATATCCATATCGACGAACTCGACTCCCCGGCGCTCTCCGCGCGCAACCGGGCCAAATAGCCGCACACATACCTGCCTGCGGCCGGACCGACGGAACGACACATCAATCACCAATAAACATTAAAAAATGAAACGTCTCTACCTCATTGCATTATTCGCCCTCGTCTGCGGCGGCGCTTCGGCGCAGGAGAACGGCAACCGGGATGCGCAAAACCGCGTCGTACGCGGCCCCTACGAAACCAACCGGCTCTCCGACAACATCTTCGTCGGCATCGCCGGAGGTATAAACCTCTATTTCGGCGAGCACGACTCTCAGGGAAAATTCGGCAAACGGCTGGCTCCGGCGCTGGACATTCACGTCGGCAAATGGTTCACCCCCTCGATCGGCGCGCGCGTCGGGTACACCGGCCTGCAGGCCAAAGGCCGGACCACCGCCGGAACCATGTACGCGAAAAAGCAGGACGGCGACTGGTTTGAGGAGAAGTTCGGCGTGTCGTATCTGCATGCGGACGCTCTGTGGAACTTCTCGAACGCCGTGGGCGGCTACAAGGAGGAGCGCACGTGGAACTTCGTGCCTTTCGCCGGCGTGGGCTGGGCCCGCTCCTACGGCAACGACACCCATGACAACGAAATCGGATTCGACGTCGGCCTGCTGAACGTCGTGCGTCTGTGCAAGGCGCTCGACCTCACGCTCGAAGCGCGCTGTCTGCTGGTAAACCAGCGTTTCGACGGCGTATCGGGCGGCCGCATCGGAGAGGGAATGCTTTCGGTCACCGCAGGTTTGGCGTACAAATTCAACCGCCGCGGATTCACACGCGCCTCGAAACCGCAAGCGGTGGATTTCACGCCTTACCTCGACCGGATCAGGCGTCTCGAAGAGAACAACAACGACCTCGCATCGAAAAACACGGCGCTCAGCGACGAGAACGAGAAGCTGCGCAACATGCCGCCCAAGGTCGTAGCAGAGAAGAAGGTCGCCGCATCGCCCGTAGCGCTCTTCTTCAAGATCGGCAGGGCCACGCTCGACAGCAAGGAGCTGACGAACCTCGAATTCTATGTCAGGAACGCCATGAAGGCCGACAAGGAGAAGACCTTCACGCTGATCGGTTCGGCGGACAAGGCCACGGGCAGCAAGGAGCTGAACCAGCGTCTGAGCGAACAGCGGATGGAGTATGTCTACGACCTGCTGAAGAACAAATACGGCATCGCGCCCGAACGCCTGATCAAGAAGGCCGAAGGCGATACGAACAACCGTTTTGCCGAGCCGGAGCTGAACCGCGCCGTCATCGTGGAATAACCCCCGAAAACGACCGATTCATGTCCCGGACCGCAGCAACCGTCACGAATGAAACGCCCTCCGGGGCGGCGCATCACCTGCTGGCATATCTGGAGGAGGGGAGGGTGCGCGTGTACGCTCCCCGCCGGCAGAGCCTCTGGATCATGCAGCAGCTCCCGCAGGCGGAGGAGCAGAGGATCGAAACCCAGCTCCGCGAACTGCACCGGACCGGGCGGCGGACGGCCGTGGTGGAGGTGCAGCTCCGCAGGGACGAAGAGACGTTCCGCGTAAGGGTACTCTGCGTAAGGGCCTGATCCGCACGAATCGGAAACGCACGAACAGATAAAATCAACGCCACACTCATCAATTAAAAAAAGCAATGACCATGAAAAAACAATCAATGCCCTACGAAGCACCGGAGCTGGTCCAGATCTCCGTGCGCGTCGAAAAAGGATTTGCCGTAAGCAGCGACATCGAGCCGGGAACCGGCGGCGGTGAACTGGGAGGTACGCGATCGCTCTCCTACGACGATTACGAATAGTGGTCCGAAGCTCCGAATATTAACGTTCAAAACAAAAAGCCTTATGAAAAAACTATTCGTTATAGCGATGCTCGCCGCAGCCGGCATGAGCGCATGCAGCAAGGAAGAGACTGCGACGGCTCCGGCAGAGGCGAAATACATTCAGGTAACCATTCCAGAGGATGCGATCGCCGGCGAAACCCGCACCGCCGTAGACGGCACGGAGACGACTTGGGTGCAGGGCGACAAAGTCGCCGTATTCCTCTACAACGGCTCCACGACGCAGAAGTTCGAATTCACGGCCGACAAAACGGGCGCCACAACCACCTTTACCGGCGACGTGCCCGTAGGCAGCTACTCGCTGGCGGCGGCACACTATCCGTACAGCTGCGGAGCCACGTTCGACGCCGTAAACAAGGTCTTCAACCACACGTGGGGCACATCCTACTGTACGGAGAATCTGGCCGACTACGACTTCATGTACACGAACGTCTGGGAGACCCCGTTCGAAATCAACGAGGATTCGACGGTGCTGCCCGTCAACTTCACCTTCCGGCCGCTGATGGCACGCATCAGGATGAGTCTCGGACTGGAAAGCAACGAGACGCCCAAGAAGATCATCATCAGCACCAGCGGCGACGTAATGCCGACCGCGGGCACGATCGACCGTCTGGGCAACTTCACCGCATCGTCGGCAACCAATTCGATCACCATTCCCACGGACCGGAAAGAGTTTACGATCGGCATGCTGCCCGTAAGCATCCATTCGACGATGAACGTGCAGGTCATGACCGCCGACGGACTGACCTATTCGGACAAGTCGTTCACCCTCGCCGGCCTGAAGCGCAACCACCACTATACGATGAGCGTACCGTGCAACAGCAAGACGGTCACGATCGGGGTGCCCGACGCGGTCGACAAGAAGTACGGCACCGGGACGTGGAAGGACAACGGATTCTATTTCGTCGATCCCCAGTACGATCCCGACGGAATCTTCGACGGCTGGTACTTCTACCGCGGAGAGCTTAAGAATGACAAGAACGGCGACGACAAGCTCAAGAAGAACCGCATCCAGCTGCAGGTTCCGGCAGGATTCAACGACGACAACAACGGCGCGTTCGTGACGGCTCCGATCCAGTGCGACGGTTCGAAAACCGTGAAAATATCCTTTGAAGTAGCGACCAACCGGGCATTGGTGAATATAAAATATCGGATCGGCGTAACGGGCAACGGCCCAATTACGGAAGCTTGGCTCCGCGACCGGAATAACATTCTGAACGGCAACGACAGGGAATGCAAGTCGGGAGTTCAGACCCACACGTTCACGGTCACGAACGGACAGCGCATCATGCTCAAGATACTGAGTACGGGCGGCGCCTACCACGTCGAGTTCGCGGACTTCACCTACACGGTCGAATAGCTTCGGCGACAAGAAATCCAGCTATCGGGACGGAGGTGACAGCCGTCCCGATTCAGCTGTAAAAATACCTATCTGATGAAAGCAGCTTACACAAAGCCGGAACTGGAGATACTCACGGTCAGGACGGAAGCGGGATTCGCGATCTCCCAGCCCCACGGCGGCGAACTGGGTCCGAGTTCGGCGGATTATGCGGACGACTGCGAGTATTGACCGGACGCCAATTCAAACCAGACACCATGACACACAAACCTATCTTCCGCCTGCTGATACTCGCAGGACTGCTCTCCGGCTGCGGAAAGGATACGACGGAACAGCCCCGTCCCGCAGATCGGGCGGCCGGCGGCGACGCCGTCAGCTGCCGTCTTGCGATCGGCAACGACCAGACATCCGGACCGGAAAGCGAAACCCGCACGGCCTACGGTCCCCTTACCGACGGTTATTTCCCGATTTACTGGCGCACCGGCGACCGGGTGGGAATCATCAGTCCGCAGACGACTCCACAGTGGGCCGAAGTGGAGGTCACCGTGTCGGGCGCGACCGAAAGCGAAGCCGACCTGAGCGACACGGGAATGGCGTGGGGCAGCGACCCGCATTATGACTTTTACGCGTTTTACCCGGCCGACGCCGTACAGACCAACAGCGGTTCGATCGTCGTTACGGCGATTCCGGCCGTACAGACCTGCAACAACGGCGAATGCAACATGCAGTACGCCTACATGGCCGCCTGCACGAAGGGCGTGGAGCGCGGCGCGGAGGTGCCGTTCTCGTTCCGCCCGCTGATGACCACCGTCACGGCAGACGTACGATTTTCGGAAGCGGCCGAGGTTCAGAAGCTCGTCCTGTCGAGCGAAAACGATCCGGTGGCCGGGGCCTTCACATTCGGCATCGAAACGCATCGGGCCGCCGTCATTGAGGACAGATGCTCCAAAGTGCTGGCGCTCCACATGCTGACGGGAGAGGAGCCTTACATCCGGATCGCCGCCGGATCGAAGATCGTGGTCACGGCGTTCCTGCTGCCGCAGGACATTCGGGGACTGACGCTGACGGCCGTCACGACGGAGGGGAAAACCTACAGTTACACGACTCAGGCGACGCTCAGGGCCGGGCATCGCTATTCGTTCACGATCGGCGACATGCAGAAGCAGGCGCAGCAGATCACGGAGGACTATTCCGACTGGATGAAATACCTGCCCGACAACGTATACCTGTCGCAGGTATCCATGCCCGGCTCACACGACGCATGCACGATGTACGGCTCGCATTATGAATACAAGAGCGGCATGCCCGGCGAAAGGTATCATTTCAAATGGCTGCAAAACGTCGTATTCGGCTACATGAACGTAACCAAGATCATCAAGGCGCAGGAACTTTCGATCGAGGAACAGCTGGCGGCCGGTGTCCGCATGTTCGACCTGCGTCCGTCGGCGTCGGGCAGTTCGCTGCAGGACCTTCCGATTCATCACGGCATCGCCGCGCTGGGCGACCCGACCCGCGGCGGCTACACGCCGGGCGGTTCCGGGCGGCAGGAGCTGTCGCCCTTCATGCTCTCGCACCTGCTCGACCGCTTCGTGAACTTCCTGAACGAGCATCCCGACGAGACGGTGCTGATACATATGAAATACGAGAACACCAGCGGCACCGGAAAAACGGGCTGGGACAAGAGCGTCGTAGACCTGATAAAGTCGCACTGCAGCGGACATATCGCCGATTTCCATCCCCGGATGACGCTGGCCGACGCCCGCGGCAAGATCCTGTTCATGATCCGCGAAGACTACAAGTCCGCCAACGGCGGCCGGTATCTGGGCGCCTACCTGAACTGGACGCACGACAAGGTCGTGTTCGAGACCACGCTCCACGGCAATACGGGCGAAACGGCGCCGATCAAGGTCAATGATCTGTACAACATCAAGAACGGCTCGTCGGACGGCGTGAGCAAGTACGCCGCGATCGACGAGTGCATCGCCTACACGTACGGCGCGACGGACGTCACGCGCTGGTGCATGAACTACGTGAGCTGTTACGACACGGCGCACTGCAGCGTATCGGGCATCAGTATATTCGGAGCCGTGGGGGATTACGACTACTGCGCCAACCTGTATAACAGATACACGGCGGACAAACTGAACCGGAAGGACTTCCGCGGAAACGCCGGTATCGTCCTGATGGACTTCGCCGGAGCCGAAAACGCCACGATGACCTACGGACAGACCTACTCGAACATGCGGGTATACGGCGACGATCTGGTGAAGGCCGTCATCGGCGTCAACAACAAATGGGACCTGCGGCGCAGCGAATAACAACCGCCCTCAGGCCCTCCGGACCGCGCATTTTCCGCTCCCCGTCCGAAACACCCTTACCCCCCTCCAAAAAAACCTCCCGGCCTTGGAAAAGCCGGGAGGTTTCGCACACACAAACATTAACAATACAAACAACGCGAATGGCTGAATTATTTGTTCGGTACAAAGATGCGGGTATTTTCCGAACGGCGCAATCGCCAATAATGGGGATTTTCGGAGCGGCGGCTCCCGAATTATGGTGAAAAGGTCGGACGGAAAGAGGTGAACAGCAACTTTTTATTTTGAATTTCGAAATAATGCACTATCTTTGCAGGCGAATTCCAACACGCCCGGCGACCGCCGGGATTTTCGAAAAAATCACTTTGAAATAGAAATATATGCAGGATTTGAAAGCGCTCGAAGGGAAAAGTCTCGCCGAACTGCGCGAAATCGCCAAAGCTCTCGGCATCGAAGACGTCATGGTAAAGAAGCGCGAACTGATTGAAAAGATCACCGGAGGTTCCGCACAGGAGACCCCGGCAGAGAATAAAGGCAAGCGAGGACGAAAGAAAGAAACGCCCGCGGCGGAAACTCCGGCCGTGACCGCACCTGAAACAGCCGCACCTGAAACAGCCGTGGCAGAAGCGGCTGCGAAAACGGCCGAGACGTCGGCGGCGGAACCGGAACCGATGGCAGCGGCAGCTCCGGCAGCGCCCGCGAAACCGCGGGGACGCAGGCCGCGCATGACCAAGGCGGAGAACACCGCACCGGTACAGCCGCAAACGGCGCTGACACCGGAAATGCCCGCCGAACTGGAGTTCCCGACGAATGGCGCGCAGAACGAACCGGCGGCGAAACCCGCACAGGAAACAGCCGCTCAGCCGGAGCCCAAGCGGCGCGGCCGCAAGCCCAAGCAGGAGCAGGGACAAGAGCAAGAATCCGCACAGGCGGCTCAGGGGCAGACTCAGGCGGAAGAGACTCCCGCACCCCGGCCGTTAGAAGAGGAGGTGATTACCAAGGACGACTTCGCCGGAGAAATCGAAGGCGAGGGCGTGCTGGAGATCATGCCCGACGGTTACGGATTCCTGCGTTCGGCGGACTACAACTACCTGAACTCGCCCGACGACATCTACGTTTCGCCGTCGCAGATCAAGCTTTTCGGACTCAAGCCCGGCGACACCGTGAACGGAGCGATCCGTCCGCCGAAGGAGGGCGAGAAGTATTTCCCGCTGGTCCGCGTGAACGAAATCAACGGGCTGGCGCCCGAATACATCCGCGACCGCGTACAGTTCGAATTCATGACGCCGCTCTTCCCAAGCGAGAAGTTCTGTCTGACGGGAAACGGACACAACAACCTCTCCACCCGCGTCGTGGACCTCTTTTCGCCCATCGGCAAAGGCCAGCGCGCCCTGATCGTGGCGCAGCCCAAGACCGGTAAGACCGTGTTGCTGCAGGCTATCGCCAACGCCATCGCCGACAACCATCCCGAAGTATACATGATCGTACTGCTGATCGACGAACGCCCCGAAGAGGTTACGGAAATGGCGCGCAACGTCAAGGCCGAAGTCGTGGCATCGACCTTCGACGAACAGGCTTCGCGTCACGTGAAGGTGGCCGAAATGGTACTGGACAAGGCTAAACGCATGGTAGAGTGCGGTCACGACGTGGTGATCTTCCTCGACTCGATAACCCGTCTGGCGCGCGCCTACAACTCGGTGCAGCCGGCGTCGGGCAAGGTGCTTTCGGGCGGCGTGGACGCCAACGCGCTCCACAAACCCAAGCGTTTCTTCGGCGCGGCTCGCAACACGGAGGAGAAAGGTTCGCTGACGATCATCGCCACGGCCCTGATCGACACCGGGTCGAAGATGGACGAAGTGATCTTCGAGGAGTTCAAGGGTACGGGCAACATGGAGCTTCAGCTCGACCGCAAGCTCGCCAACAAGCGCGTATATCCGGCCGTGGACGTCATCGCATCGGGCACGCGCCGCGAAGACCTGCTGCTGCCGCGCGACGTGATGAACCGTACGTGGGTGCTGCGCAAATACCTCTCGGACATGAATCCCGTCGAAGCGATGGAATTCCTCCAGAAACAGATGAGTCTCACGGACACCAACGAGGAGTTCCTAGCCACGATGAACCACTGACAACCGATCCGCCCGCAACACAAATCCCGAACATAAATGAAAAAGCTGCTTATTCTCTTTTCCTGCGTCCTTTTCGCCCACGGCGCATTCGCATGGGGACAGAAGGGACACGACGTCACGGCCTACATCGCCGAATGTCATCTGACGCCCGAAGCGGCGGAAAAAATCGACAAGGCGCTGAACGGACATTCACCGGTATACTATGCCAACTGGCTCGACATCGCCAGCCACACGCCGGAATACGCATACACGAAAACATGGCACTACCGGAACGTGGACGAAGGCAAAACGATCGACACGATGCCGGAGAACCCGGACGGCGACGTGCTGAAAGCCGTTACGACGCTCGTCGCAGAGCTGAAGGCCGGCGGACTGCCGCCCGAAGAGGAGACGCTCAAGCTCAAGATGCTGATTCACCTCGTAGGGGACATGCACTGTCCGATGCACGCGGGACGGCTTTCGGATATCGGCGGCAACCTGCGTCCGGTATTGATGTTCGGCAAGAAAACAAACCTCCATTCGGCATGGGATACGGCCATTCCCGAAGCCGCCCGCAAATGGAGCTATACCGAATGGCAGGAGCAGATCGACCGGCTGACGGACGACGAAGCGATGCTGATTCAGGCCGGCGAACCTTACGACTGGCTCAAGGAGACGCACGCGATATGCGTCGGCATCTACGAGGATTCGCCCGAAGGCACGAAGATCTCCTACGACTACGTATACAAGTACACGCCCGTAATCGAACTGCAGTTCCTGCGCGGCGGCTACCGGCTGGCACGTCTGCTGAACGAGATTTATCGATAATCCGGCCGGATCAAACGATGAAATTACGGAAAAATCCCCGCAGCATATGCGGGGATTTTCGTATGCAGGGACCGGCATACAGGACCGAAAGGAGATATGAACCATCGCGGTGTGGGATTAAAGTGATGTAACGACCTGATTCATCGGGTCGTTACATTTTTGTATAAGATAGTAGGTAACGAAAAGGCAACGGTTTGTTTTCAGTCTGTTGCGCTGAAATACCGCGTTTCAAATAACCTATCGCAAGATACGAAAAATTTTCGAGATGGGCAAATTAGGCAGGGTCAACCGGCGAGTGCAATTTTAAGAAATTAGTTTAAAGAACTTTTTTAGACGAAGAAAATTTTAATTTTCCCGATGTCTTCTGTTCATTGTATTGCACTTGTTTAATAAACTCTTCCGTTAACACAAAGAAATCTGCCCCATTCAGTATATATTGCCTGATGGTTTATTCTGATTTTCAATTGCCCCTTTTCTGTCAGGGGAAGCATATGAATCGACAAAACATACTTTTGTACCGATAGTTTTTGCAATTTTCTTATGACAAAAGAATTCGCTGCCATGGTCGCTGTGTCGCAATGGTCGGGGACGGCATCAACGACAGTGCGGTGCTGGCGCAGGCCGATCTGGGCATTGCCATGGGGCAGGGGAGCGACATTGCGATCGACGTGGAGAAGGTCACGATTCTTTCGTCCGACCTGACGAAGATCGCCGCGGCGGTCCGCCTTTCGGCCGCGACCGTGCGCACCGTTCGGCAGAACCTTTTCTAGGCGTTTATCTACAACCTGATCGGCGTGCCTGTCGCCGCTGGCGTGCTCTATCCGCTGACCAGGTTTCTGCTCAATTCGATGCTCGTCGGGGCCGCCATGGCCCTGAGTAGTGTGAGCGTTGTGGCCAATAGCCTGCAGCTGAGTACAAAACGGCTCGGCACGAAAGCCGTCCATAAAATAAATACAGAATTTATAACCAAAAAACAAACAGCCATGAAAAAAGAGTATCGTATCGAAGGAATGATGTGCAACCACTGCCGAATGCATGTCGAAAAGGCCCTGAACGGCATCGAAGGTCTCCGTGCCGTTGTTACTCTCGATCCTCCTGCCGCGACGGTCGAATTCACTGGGCGGGAGCCGGAGCTGGCCGAATTGCAGCGGGTGCTGAGCGAAGATTATAAGATCACGGAGCGTTGAAACCCGGTCTCGGAGCGGCCGCTATCCATCTATAAAGGTATTGCGGCTCCTGAAAACCCCTAAAATTAGGTATTGCCGTTCCCGGCGTAATGTCGTTTCTTTGTATTACTAAAATCTGCCGAGACGCTGCGGGACGGCCCGTTGCGCCGAATGCAGAAAACGAAGAAAAAATTCAAACCGATTATGAGACATTTCGTTTATTGTGCGGCGCTTGCAGCCGCCGTATTTTTCCTTGCTGGGTGCGGCGGGAACCCGAATAAAAAGAACGCTTCGGAGACTCAAACCTCAGAAACGCAGAGTTCCGTCATGGAAGTCGATAACCTGCTCGCCGATGCTGAGAAGTTGACCGGCGGCAAGGTGACGGTCGAGGGCGTCTGCACGCATATCTGCCGCCACGGGGGCCGCAAGATTTTCCTAATGGGAACCGACGATACGCAGGTGATCCGCATTGAAGCCGGAGAGAAGATCGGCAGCTTCAAGCCCGAATGCGTGAACAACGTCGTGCGGGTGACGGGCACGCTGGTCGAAGACCGGATCGACGAGGCTTACCTTGCCGAGTGGGAGCTGCGGCTCAAGGACCAGATCGCCCGGCAGCACGGCGAGGGCGAAGCCGGATGCAGCGCCGAACATCAGGCCCGCGGCGAATCGGTTGCCAGCAGCACCGAAAAGCGTATCGCCGACTTCCGTGCCCGTATCGCCGACCGCAAAGCCAAAGAAGGCAAGGAATACCTTTCGTTCTACCATGTGGACGGCGGGAGTTATGAAGTTTTGAAATAAGAAGTTTTGCACGTCATGGGGACACGGTCGTTTATGTCCGCCGTGAGGAAATGGAGCAGGCCCGTTCACCGCGACCTCTCCTTTTTCTTTTCGGGCGTACTGCTGATTTATGCGGTTTCGGGCTTCATGCTCAACCACAAACGCGATTTCAATTCCGATTATTCGGTGCGCCGGACCGAGCTGGTCTTCGCACAGGAGATACCGCGCGCCGAGCAGGAGTGGACCCGTGCGCGGGCCGAGGAACTGCTCCTGCGCGTCGGCGAGGAGGGCAATTACCTGAAACATTACTTTCCCGAACCGGACCGGTTGAAAGTCTTTATCCGGGGCGGCAGTTCGCTGACGGTCGATCTGGCGTCGGGACACGCCGTCTACGAGTCGATCCGCAAGCGGCCCGTGCTGAGCAGTCTGAACCGGCTGCATTACAATCCGTCGCGCTGGTGGACGGTCTTTTCGGATGTCTTTTTAGCGGGATTGATCGTAATCGTGCTTTCCGGGCTGGTGATGATGCGCGGCCCGAAAGGATTGCGGGGCCGCGGAGGCGTCGAGCTGATCGCGGGGATTCTGATTCCGCTGCTGTTTATTTTCCTGACCTGATCCGGGAAACTGCGTGTGATAAAAGGGCGGACGTCGAAAACGTCCGCCCTTCTCTTGCGTATGGGTTTGTTGTCATCGTTTTGCCGTGCCGAATACCAGCAGCGGGACGAAGAGGAAGAGTCCGAACAAGACGACGCCGACGGTCTGCCAGAGCCGTCCGCCGGGCGATCTGCGGCGGATGAGCGCATAGAACGCGCCGAGCGCGAGTCCCAGCCAGAGGGCCTGAAACGACACGTAGCCGTCCAGCGGCGAGGTGAACGACAGTTCGAAGGGAAACAGGTATTTTGCGTACTCGGCCCATGCCTGCGGTTTCTCTTCGGGGCGGTATTCGTCCGCCAGTGAATAGTCGCGGGCGTTCACGGCGACATAGCGTTTCGATTCGGCGCCTTGGATGGTGACCGTCCAGTAGAACATGTCGCCGATGATCATCATGTTCTCCCGTGTGGGGCCGAATTTCCCGACGGGAATCTCGTGCAGTTTGTAATCCTCCGCACCGAGCGTATAGAAACGCTTTTTGCTGTCCACCAGAAAACCGAGACTTTTGCGGTCGGCGAACTCCGTGACGAAAATCTGGCCGATTTGCAGCGAGTCCGCAACGTCGGTACGGCGCACGAACGGGCGGCCGCGGACCTGCTTCATGTGGTAGACGCGCAGCGCGTCGTCCACCAGCAGGTAGCCGTTGTCGTACCGCTTGCGCGTCGAGGGGTTGCCGGAGACGACGCGGGCCGGGAACGAAAATCCCTTGTCCCGCAGGACTTTGGTGAATGCCGCGCTCTTCTTTTGGTCGATGGTGTTGGTCTCCATATCGACGAACTCGATTCCCTCGCCGGTGATGCGGAACACGTCCGTCGCTGGTTCTAAATCGATGCGGTCGGGCATCGATTCCAGCAGTTGATAGACCGTCGGTCTGCGGCGGTTGATTTCGCCGGGCGACGTGCGGAACATGAAGTTCGTGCGCTCCACGTCGCGCGATTCGACCGCCACGCCCTCGATTTCGGACGGAAACCTCCCTTCGGCGGCGAGTTGGCGGTAATAGAACGTCGGCAGGATACTGTCGAACTGCTGCTGGGTGTAGGTGTTGCCCTGCAGATCGCGTCCGGCGACGTTGTTTTCGCGGTCGAAATCCACCGATGCGAATCCGTGCGTCACGCAGCTGTAGAGCGTGAACGGCGACCACGAAGGCGATGCGAACACGAACGCGTAGCACCACGGCAGCAGCCATGCCAGCAGAAGCGCCGCAAGGAGGATTATTCCGGTTTTGATACTCTTTATCATAGATTTGTCGTTTTGCGGGTTAATCCTGACATCCCTGCTTGAAACGGTATACCGAAAGCAGCGGGAAGAACAGCGAACATACCAGCAGCAGCGCCAGCCACGGCAGCATGCCGTCGTAGGCCTGCGGGGTGTCGGAGAGGAAGAAGATCCGGCAGACGCCCACGGCGATCAGCAGATTCGCCAGCCGCCGTTTCCATGTGGGTTCGAGACAGATCCATGCCGTCAGCAGGTAGAGCGTCAGCCCGGCCAGATACCACGGCAGCGCCGTCAGCAGAATCCGCGCGACCAGTTCGGGCGCCAGCAGGGCGTGGAAGTACCCCCACAGCACGGCGGTTTGCACGATGAACAGCAATGCCAGCGCTCCCAGCCCGATGCCTGACATCAGCAGAATCATCTTCCACTGTGGAAAGGGCAGGTGAAGCGTCAGCTTCAGCCGTTTCTGGGCCATTTCGGGGACGAACTGAACCACTGCGAGCAATACGCCCAGCAGGGCCGGCAGGTATTGGAGAATGTCGATGAAGACAACTTCCTTTTCGAGCATCACCTCCCAGACGTGCGCCGCACCCTTGAAGGTTATCACCCGTTGGACGCGCAGCAGCGCATAGGCGGTGGCTCCGAAGAGGAACAATGCGCTCAGCGGATAGAAGCAGCGCATTTTGATCCACTCTTTGTAGAATATGGCTTTGATCATAATTCGGGTTTAGTATTTTCCGGTCAGTCCGATGAAAGCGTCTTCGAGGTTCAGCGTTTCGCCGCGCAGGTCGCTGCAGACAATGCCCGCGCGCTCCAGCACGCCCTGTACCGTCGCAGGGGAGTCGAACGAATAGAGTTCGGCGCGCCCGTTCACGACGCTCGGGTGGTAGAGGCCGTCGCCGGCGGGGATCGTGACGTCGGCGCCCGGCGTGAAGGTGTATCGCCGGAACGTGCCGAGCAGTTCGCCGACGGGCATCTGTACCAGAATGCTTCCGTAATCCATGATGATACAGTCGTCCACGAGCTTTTCCATGTCCTGAATGATGTGCGAGGTAAGGAAAACGGTCTTCTCCTCGCTCTGCGCATAGTCGCGCAGGTATTCCACGAACAGGCGGCGGTAACCGGGGTCCAGCCCCATCGAGAAGTCGTCGAGCACGAGCAGATCGGCGTTCTGGGCGAGAATCAGCCCTAAGGCCACCTGCGAACGCTGTCCGCACGACATGCGCGAGATGCGCTGCCGGGGCGCCACCTTCAGCATTTCCATCAGTCCGTAATAGGCGTCGCGGTTCCAGCGGGGATAAAACCGCGCATAGAACCGTTCGATCTGCTCGATGGTCATGAAGGCGTACTGCACGTGTCCCTCGATCAGCAGGGCGATCCGGGCGCGGGTTTCGGGCCGCATCGTGCGGATATCCTCGCCGAAGATCAGACACTGTCCGGCGCGCGGTTGGAGATAGCCGCTCAGAATGTTGATGGTCGTGGTTTTTCCGGTGCCGTTTTTACCCAAAAGTCCGAGGATCCGCCCGCGCGGAACCTCGAAACTCAGGTCTTTGTATATCAGCCGCTCCCCGTAACAATGGGTGAGGTTGCGGCATTCGATGACAGAATCGGTCATAAAGAATGGTCGTTCTTCCGGCTTACTTGATCAGCGACGCCTTCGTATTGGACTCGAAGTCGTTGGTCGAGTTGTTCGAGTCGATGAGTTTGCCGCTGGAACCGCTCTTGCGGATCACCGACTTGCCGAAGCAGCCGGCATCTCCGTCGGCCGTACCGCACCATGCGTAACCTGCGTCGAGCGAAGCGTCCCACGGGGCGATGTAGTATGCGTCGCGGCAGCCTGTGTTCACGGCGTCGAGTATCCATTCGTTAGGCACGCGGTAGCAGTTGCGCAGCGGCAGCGTGTAGTCCGAGCCGTTCGGGGAGTGGAAGATATACTGGGCGTCTTTGAGCGGGTATTCGGCGAGGAACTGCTCTGCAGTCAGGCCGACGGGCGGCATGGCGATAGCCACGGCGTTGAAGCCGCGGTTGTGGAGCACTTGGACCGTCAATGTCGAAGCGTACCATTTGTCGAGGTTGGGCACGTCGGGGTTGTCGATATCCAGATAGTTCTCGTTCGACGAAACGTCGTACCACTCGAAATCGGCTTTCGTGGCGTCCCACGAGTTCGGGTTGCCGATGGTGTGGTTCTGGGCGTTGTTGACGACGATCAGCGACTCGCCGGCTTTGACCAGCACATCCTGTCCGTTGCCGGGAATGCAGTAGAACGCATTGCCCGCACAACACTCCTTGCGGAAGTCCTTGCCTTCGAGCATCTCGCTGTTCGTGCCCGAACTGAGTCCGCTCGAAAGGATCAGCATCATGCCGTCGGCATAGAGGTCTTCGTCGGAGTTGTTACGGATCTTGATGTACTGGTCGCCCAGCCACCTGTCAGGCTTTCCCGTTTCGGGAAGCGCCGTGCCTGTGAAGTAGATCTCCTCGATCACGAATTCGCCGGCTTGCAGCGTGATGTCGCTCTGTTTGATGGTTACGGTCGCCAGAACGGTGCTCTTGCCGCTCCGCGTCACGTTCACGACGGTCGAACGTTCCGTCCCCGTTTCGTTCTCATCGACGGACAGCACCAGCGCTTTGCCCGAAGATTCGGCTTTATTGATCTGAACCCACGACGCAGCATCGGCGGGAATATTCACGTCGAAATTTTCCTCGGGCACGTTTACCAGCACATTGCCGCCGAGCGCGCGCAAGATTTCGGATACGACGACGGGATTGACCGTTTCTTCGGGATCGTCGGTGCAGGATGCGAAGCCCGCTGCGAAGAGGGCCGTGGTGAGAATTAAGAAAAGCTTTTTCATAATCGGTTTTTATTATTGGTTTGACAAATATTGGTTCGATCGTTTAGAACAGGATGCCGAACGTCGCCGTCAGAACGTGTTCGGACAATCCTCCGCTGTAAAACCGGGGCGTCCACCCCGCCTCGGCGAAGCAGGCCAGATTCCGGCTCAGGCGGCGTTCGGCCCGCAGGGACACCTCGGGGGAGACGGCCCGGCCGCTCAGCCGCGCCGCCGTGTAAGTCAGGTATTCCGAAATGTTGTTCAGCACGTTGCTGAGCGAAACCTCCTCGTCGGGCGAGACGTAACAGCCGATTCCTGCCGTCGCTTTCACGCGCCACTGCGGACGGAGCCATTCTGCGCTGCCGCGTACCGCTCCGCAGAACTGCGCGAGCCGCATCCGCCGTGCCGGATAGGCGTACGTGGCCGTGGACTGCCGCCATTCCGCGCGGGGACTGAGCATGTAATTCACCGTGCCGCGCCGCCATTCGACGGTCGCTTCGGCGTCGGCGTGCCAGATACGGTTCTTATACATCGCCTGTTCATCGACGATGACGCTGTGTCCCGTACGGTCGGCTATCATTTCGATACTGCGGCGCAGTTCATAGCCGCCTCCGGCGCGCAGGCTCCAGCGGCCGCTGCGGTAGGCTGCGGAGAGGGTCGCCTGACGGGTTTTGAGCCGGGTTATGGGGACCGTGTTGTTGGATTTGTTGAGCCGCTCCGTCGTAAGGCTTTCGAATGCGGCACGGGCATACCAGCCTTTCGCGTGCCGCGGCATGAGCTGTGCCGCCAGCAGACAACCCTTTCCGTCATAGCCGATGTTGAAACTATCGCTGTTCAGTGAATAGCGGGTGTAATAACTGCCCAGTCCGGTCATATACAGCTCGGAAGAGCTGGCGCCGGGCGGATAGAAAAAGTCTATGTCCTGATCCTGTTTATAGAGCCGCCCCTGCAGGTCCAGCCCCAAAACGTACTGAGGGAACTGCATGCCTACGCCGAGTTTGATCGTGAAATCCGACACGACGTTGTGGGGCCGCGGATCGACCTGACGGTATTCCTGTCCGGCGCGGTAGTCGCCCCGGATCGCAAGGTCGAAGCGTCCCACCCGGTGGACATAGCCGCCGCCGAAAGCATATTCCTCGGTCGAGAGGTTTCCTCCGGCGGAATCCGCCGTGATGCAGGGATAGAGCAGCAGGTAGTCGGCCGTGGAGTTCCAGCAGACGTTGCGGCGGTTGCCGCGGACGTACCGGGCGTCTGCCCACGCTGCCGACCGCTCGCTGAGCCGCCGGTAGCTTTCGGCATAAAATCCCCCGTCGAAGGCTCCGTCGCCCAGCGGCTGCAGCAGCGCCTCCTGCTCACGGCGCAGGTCGATGCGGAGCGAGATCTGCGAAAGCGACTGTTCGCTGCGGTAGAGCATCATCGCGGGCGACTCCGTATGAAATCCGGCTACGGCCCGTTCGTCCTCCGCGCTGAAAACGGAAGAACGCTCCAATACGCCGAGCGTATCGCGCTGGGCGGAAGCGGCGGCGGGCAGCAGCGCCAGTATCGACAGAAAAAGGGCCTTCATCATCGTCAGATCGATTTTAGTAACAACACGATCGATTCGCTGTCCTCTACCCAAGTCATTGCTGCTGGAATCTGATTGTAATCCGTGCAGCGCAGAATCTTCTTTTCTCCGGTCGAATAGGTCGCGTCGGCTTCGACGATGAACGTGTAAACCCCTTTGCGGAGCCGTATTGTCGCGCTGTTCTGTTCGGCGGCGGGAAATGGCACCCGCTCTCCGGAGTTGATATTGTCGAAGTAGGAGATGTCCGTGCGTATTTCCAGCTTTTCGACGGGGCGGCTGTCCGGCATCACGAACCGGATGGACAGTTCGGTGAAAATCGAATCGTCTTTTTCGCAGGCCGAAAACAGCAGTGCGGAGAGCAGAAACAGGGTCCGTATGGTAGATTTCATCATCATCGCATTACAGTTTGAAGTTGAGTTCCATGCCGAAATAGGGGCTGGAATAGCGGCGTACCAGTGCGTTGGTCTCGTTTCTGTACGAAGGACTGTATGTGAACAGCCGGTTTACGAAAATCGCAATGTTGAGCCGGTCGCGGTAAAGCCGTTTCGAGATTTTGAGATTGACGTTCATACTGAAAGGCGTGAGACGGTAGAGATAGGCTTCTTTCGATACGTTGTCGTGGATCATATGCTGCAAAATACCGTCGGCTGCCGACTCGGCCGTAAACGGATGTTCCTGTAACTGCAGGTCGAGGTAGCTGGTCGGCGCAGGATTGCACCATTCGGCCTTCATGCCGGAAAACCACTGGCATTGGAACGACGTGGAGAAAATCAGCCCCAGTTTGGGAATCTGGGTGTCGAGCAGGAAATTGGTGTTGCATACTTCGTGAAACGTGTTGTCGTCCTGATCGTAAAGCCCGATGTAAGGATAGGGCGTCCCTTCTGCGAGCTGTACGGTCGTCAGGACGTACTGGGGTTCGCTGTTCTCATAGCGGGTTTTGAAATAGGCGCCCGAGACGATGAGTTTCGTGGCCAGCGCCCGGATGCGCCGCGTGGAGAGCGAGAATTCGATGCCCTGCTTGAATGTGCGGCTTCCGTTGGTCTTGACGCCGACGGTCTGGAATACCGTTTTGTCCTTGTAGGGAAGCCATTCGAGCTGCGGCGGTCCGGTGAACTCCATATCCTTGAGCGGTCCGGTGTCGTATTCGCGGTAGGTCCGGGTGAGTACGTCGGTCGAGGTGCGGAATCCCGAGGTCATATTCTCCCGGAAATAGGTTACCGACAATCCGTATCCGTTCCACTCCGCATTGCCGCGCACCTCCCATTTGAAGTTCCGCGCCGCCTTCAGGTCGTAATTGGTGGGGTCGTGCTTGAAGACTTCCACATTGATACGGCGTTTCGATTCGTCGTCCGCCGGGAAATAGTTGAGCCGCGTGTAATAGGAGTAGTCCGGTTCGGGGAAGAGCTGGTCGAGCGTAGGCGTTTTGGTGTGCCATCCCGCGCCGCCCGCGAATGTGATGCGCATCGGGTCGCCTGCCATGTCGAACGCCGGAAGCGTCACCGAGAGGTTGGCACGCGGATCGAAATGGAATTTGCCCTGCAGGGTGTAACGGCTTCCGAGATTGGCCATGGCCGTCGTACGCAGTCCGGCCATTATCTCGATCCGCCACTCGCCGGCCGTAATCGTCGTATTGCCCTCCAGAAACGCCGAGAGCCGGTGCAGCGCCGGCAGGGCGTCGTAACGCCGCGGATGGGAACTCATCAGGTCGGTAAATGGGCGCGTCACGTCGTAAAGCAGACCGCCACCGTAATTTTTCGACATGTTCCATTCGGCTCCGATGCGGATCGTGTTGCGGCTCAGCGGGGTGTCGGCTCCCAGCAGGGCTACCGCCTTGGCGTTGGCGTAGAACGGTTTGTTGTCCACCTGCAGGGTCGCTTCATAGCGGACCGGCAGCACTTCCATATCGAAGACGCCCTCTTCGACTGCCGTGCGTATAGGGACGTTGCCGCTGTTCGCTCGGTAACGCCAGCGGTCGATCAGGTCGAATTCGGAAGAGACGGAAGCGGAAAAATCGAAGCTGCGGAAAAAATTCGCACCCTTGGATTCGGCGGTGAAATTCACCGCCGCGACGACGTTGTTGTAACTCGATTTGTAGCGTTCGAGGGGGATGCCCGCCGGGCCTTCGTCGATATCCCGGTCGCTTTTTTGGCGGTCGAAAGAGCCGGTGTAGTCGAGCGATCCGCCCAACGTGTAACGGTAGGCCGAGGTGCTTTCCCAGCGTTTCTTCATGCGCCAAGATCCGGTCGCACGCTGGTAGTTCTGGCGCGTATTGCGCGGGTCGTCGTGGGAGTTGAGCCATGTCGCGCCGACGTTCATCGTCAGCAGGTCGGCCGGAGCGCCCCATTCGAATCCTTTGCCGACATAGAGCAGCTGGCTGCCCAGATCCGCTTTGAAGCGGGCTTCGAGGTTGCGGCCTCCCTCCTTGCGCTTGATCTTGATCAGTCCGCTGGTCAGATCGCCGTATTCGACCGACGGAATGCCCTGCTGAATCTCTACCGAAGCTATTTCATCGGTCGGCATCGTGCGCATGTCGACGCCTCTGTTCAATGAAATATTATTGCCGACGGTCGTTCCCGAATTGTATGTCATGCCCGCGTCGTTCGACATCGGAATTCCGTCCATGACGAACGAAACGCCGAGCGATGTAGTCTGGTAATCGCTGTTCGAGGTGCCGATCTCGCGCAGATGAATGTGGTTCGAGGAGGAAAACGAGGGGTCGGAGGCCCGTCCGCCGGGCAGCAGTTCGAGCAGGTCCCCGAAACTCGACGGCTGGATGTGGTTCATCGCGTCCCGGCCGATATGCACGCCCGAGACCGGTCCCCGCACTTGGGTCGCCGTGACTACGACCTCGCGGATCTGCGTGTCGCTTGTCCGGAGCCGGACGGTCCGCAGCATGTCGCTGCCGCTGACGGGCCGTACCTCCATCCGTTGGGAGACATATCCGATATATGAGATATCCGCATTGTAGGTATTCGCGGGCAGGGTGAAACGTGCCCGGCCCTCCTCATCGGTCGTCGTCGCGTAGGCCTTTCCCCCCCCCGACATAGGAGTCAGCGCCACCGTAGCATACGCCAGCGGATTGTGCAGGGAATCGATAACTTCGAACGTGATCCCGGCGTCGGGCCGGCCGGACTGCCCGTACGTGTACGCAGGCAGCAGGATAAATAGCAAATATTTCAGGAGTAGCCGCATAGTTCTGTTTTCACGGGACAAAAGTATAGCGCCCCGGCATATGCGGCAATCGCCATATCTTGGTAAATTGCATTGCAATCATCACCAATAATAATGAGTTGCGTTCGTGCGGCATCCCATCATAATGCTATCCGGCCGCGCCAAAACCCCTAAAATCCGGTATTGACGATCCGGTGGGAATGCTGTTTCTTTGCCGTAAACCAAAAACGACGAAATTATGACTGGTATCTTTTTCGGCAGTACGATGGGCACGACCGAGGCCGTGGCTGCGGATATTGCCAAACAATTGGGCGTCGCGGACGCCGATGTACACAATGTGGCCGATACGCCGGCCGGCGAAGTGCAGAAATACGACCTGCTCGTGCTGGGTTCTTCGACGTGGGGCGCAGGCGAATTGCAGGACGACTGGTACGGCTTTTTGGATCAGCTGAAGGCGCAGGATCTGAGCGGTAAAAAGGTGGCGCTTTTCGGCTGCGGCGACAGCGGTTCCTATCCCGATACGTTCTGCGATGCCGTCGGGCTGATTTACGACGGCTTGCAGCAGAGCGGCTGCACGTTCGTCGGAGCCTATGCGCCCGAAGGGTATGACGAAACAGGTTCGCTGGTCTGCCGCGGCGGAAAGTTCGTGGGACTTGCCGTCGATGAAAGCGCGCCCGACAAGACCGCCCGGCGGGTTGCCGCATGGTGCGAACAGATTAAAAACGAGTAACGATGAGCGCCGAGGAGTTCAGCCGTTACGATTCGATGAAGCTGTTCCTGCACCAGATTTACGAGTTCCAGAAAGGTGTACGGAGTCTGGTGCTCTGCACGATGTGCCGCACCTGCGCTTCTTTGCTCTCCGAGCGGCTGGAAAGGCTCGGTATCGCTTACCGGATTCAGTCGGTGACCGACAGCAAGGTGAATCTTTATTTCGGCAACCGCATGTGTCTGGAGACCGTGGCGACATTCATCCACAAGCCGCTCAACGAACTCTCCGCCGAGGAGGATTTCATGCTCGGCGCGATGCTCGGCTACGACATCGCCGGGCAGTGCGAACGTTATTGCAAACGAAAGTCTCCGGGTGTTTCATCAGAACAGGCGGCGGTCAACTGACCGCCGCCTATTCCTTCCTGAGCTGCGCCGTGAACGAATCCCCCGCGCCGACACCGTCGGCCACTTCGACGTGCGGCGTGGCGACGTACGACATGCCGTCCGGAGTGAATACATGGCTTCCGACGGCGCCGCAGGTGAGTATCACGGTACGGAGTCCGTATTTTTCGAGCAGGTCGCGGCACTGCGCCTGCGGCTCCTGCGCCTGTATGCCGAACATCCGGCTTACGACGGTCAACTCCTCGTCGTTTGTTTTCAGAATATTGCTGCGGCAGAGCGAGTCGTGGACCACCTCCGGCGAATAGAAATGCTGCCGCAGGTTGATGTCGAAGATCTTATAATGTCCCGCTGCGCAAAAAACGGAACCGCGGAAAAGCCACAGTCCCGATTCTTTGCCGTTGCTCTCCGTTATTCTGTTTCGAAATCATGCGACAGCTTATGTCCGTTCTCATCGACACGCAACGATACCAGATGGAGATGCTCTCTGGAAATGTCATTATGCTTGAAAACAATATAAGGTTGATCTCCATATCCCATACGTTCCATATACTCCTTGGCGGTTTCCCGTAACTGTTCGCCTGTCAGTTTGTCTTCGGGCGAAGGATTCAGTAAAACATGGAATACCGTATTGGTCGTTCTGCGGTTGGCTTCGAGGTATGGCCGGAAACTATCCATACAAGCGTCGATATCCATTCGCCCGTGTTTATCGAACGGTTCGAGCATCTTCTGCCAGAGGAGCACTTCGGCTTCATCCTTATCCACTTTCTCCTTGTTATAATACAACGCTCCACTGGGCGAGGGGCGCGATCTTATATTCGCAACCATTCCTTAGCTTGTTTGGCAAGGTTCAGTATCTTGATACTAAAGGCTTTCAATTCCCTCATGCGCTGTTCCAATGCGGCGATCTGATGCGGGATTGCGACGTTGGAAAAGTGCGAATTGACGACCTTTACGACCTGATTATGCAGGCTAAGTACCCGGCGCCTTGTCTTATTTCCAAGATAGGTTTCCCAATACTCGCCTCCGAACCGGACGTACATCTTCCAGCGTATCCGGCTCTCCGCTAATATTGTCAGTCTAAAACGTTCCATGATGTATCTTTTGATGACAGCTTCCGCAAACGGCCATAGTCTTACGCCGTCTGGCAATCATCAGTTTTTCCCAATTCTCCTTGCCTTTCAGTTCTCCGAGTTTACGCACATGGTGCATAACCAGATTATCCGTAGCACCGCACAACTCACATTTCTGAGCTTTCAGCCTGTCTATAAGGCTTGTGGTGCTGACGCCGGGCATTGGATTCGGGCATCTGTCAACCGACCGATCATAGGAAGGTCTTTTTCTTTTGAACCCTTCATTGTATAAGCGACGTTCTTTTGCTTTGCCGTTTTTTACCGTATATCCCACTGTAAAGACTCCGTTGCGTTTGTATTTCCGGCAAATTCGTCTTACCGTGGTCCGGTATTTCCCGGCAAAGGTTTTGTACATACTGTACTGCATGATGTAGTGAAAAGTGTTCAGTTCAGAAGCGTTGTTAGCTATCGAGTAATAGTTGTAAAACCCTCTGATCTCGGCATTGTAACTGTCAAGGATTTCAAGGTCGTCATTATTGATAAGTTCCGACCTATGTTTAGGAATCCATTGCTCGTGCCCGTTATGATAGCTGAATTTCAGCACACCGAGTTCCAACAACTTTTTCTTTATCACTTCGGTCGTCACCTTTAATCTGACCTTGTTTCCATACACACGGGACAAGCTTCCCCGTTTGTTCCGTTTTTGCAGGTTCGACCTGCGGACAGTCACCTCATATCCGAGGAATTTTGCAGGCTTTTCAGTATGAGTGATGAGCGTTTTCTCATCCGATAGTTCCAATGCCAGTCTGTCTGCAAGGAAACGCTTTATATCGTCCTTGATCTTTACTTTACTTACGATAATTCCAATGAGGAAGTCGTCGGCATACCTCACATATTTAAGCCTCTTGAAGTTTCCGTCCATAGGTGCGAAGCACGGCATCGCGGATCGGGTTTTGTCTATCTCTTTAAGCCGGTTAACAAGCACTTTTCTTTCTACATCATTTGTCGCTGTTTTGAGTTCACGCATAACCAGCCTCTTTTGGTAAGTGAGAACTTCGTATTCACGGTACGCTCTTACCCTGTTACCCCTGTCGAATCCGGCGGCATATTCTTTCATGTACTTATCCAGCTTGTCCAAGTAAATGTTCGCCAGTACCGGACTGATAATTCCGCCTTGCGGCATGCCGCTGTACGTTCCATGAAATCGCCATTGTTCCAGATAACCCGCCCTGAGGAACTTCCGGATAAGCCGTATGGATCGTTCGTCGGAGATACGTTCCTTCAAGATGTCGATCAGAATATCATGATTGACATTGTCGAAGAAACCTTTTATATCTCCTTCGATGAACCACTTCTTACCCGTAAAAGTCTTCTGTACGGCATTCAATGCGGTGTGGCAGCTGCGATGCGGACGGAAGCCGTGCGAAGTATCTTCAAAGTGACCTTCGTAAATAGCTTCCAGTACCATTCGTACTACCTCCTGCACCAGTTTGTCGTCGAAAGAGGGTACGCCGAGAGGTCGTGTCTTTCCGTTTTTCTTCGGGATGTGCACTCTGCTCGATGGCTGGGGAGAGTAGCTTTCGTCTTTCAACGAAAGGATCAGTTTCTCAATGCGGGGAAGGCTCATACGATCGATGGTTTCTCCGTCTGCACCTTGTGTCATATTACCCGGCTTGGCATATATTCGCTGATAAGCCAGATAATACATTTCCTCATTGAAAAGAATACGATAAAGCCTTTCAAACCTATATTCCGTGGTTTGACTATGCTTTGTCAGACTGTTTAATACTCTTGCGGGACTTCTCATAATGCCTCTCGCATTTTCCGTTAATCGTATTAATGAATATTAGCTGCCGCCCTTCGCCTTGTACGAGGCTTTCCCCCGCGCGGACTACTACGGCGGCTCCGTTACCATACCGGATATTCATAGACCTTCGTCCAATAGCCTTACGGCATTCCGGTTTAGGTAATCCCCGTTTACGATATAATAACTATGGCACGACAGATTGTCGGATATGACGTCCGCCTTTTACTGCTTATTGCAGTTGCGTCGTGATAAGTTCTTGCTCTCTCTGTACAACTACCACAATGAGAGTATCACGATATGACGAGTATAGTTACCCTAACGTCACAGTTTCGGCAGGTACCGCTCAGGCTGTCATTCAATCAATCCGGATTTTATCCTCATATCTGTCTTTCATCACCCCATTCAGTCGCAGTCCGATAACTGACTGACTTATGGTTTACCCCGACATGCTACACTCCCTGTCCGGTTTCCCTCTCAGATAAGTCGGTTGATGATAGGTTATTTGCAAAGAACACTTACCTAATAGCTTGCCATCGCTATATTTATTATATCGCCTTGACGGGCGCACAGTTATTGGCCAGTTTCTGAAATTGAAAATAAAACTCGTTCAGCCGGGCAATAAACTGCGTCTTCGACGGGTCGCGTTTGATGACGACAAACTCCTCGGCGAAGATTCTTTTGACGATAAAACGGCTGCGGTTATGCTCCGATCCGGCTTTGCAGAGCAGTTCGTTGAAGCGGATGTTTTGCTCCTCGTTAAGCCGAAACGAGTATTTATAACTCGGCGTTCGGGGCTTCTTGTCGGTCTGTTTTCGGTTGGTATCCATATATAGCTTGAAAAAGGGGCGCGACTTGGGAGCGGCCCCGGCCTCGCAGAGCGAGGACCTTTGTCGGACAAAACGCAGTTTGTCGGACAAAGGTACACCTCGCTGTTATCTGGCGATAACAAAAATCCGCGCCGGAGAATCTCTGACCAAAGTTTCGAAAATCCTCCGTTGCGGCTTCCGGAGCCGGGTCGGTTCCCGGTGCAATATTACAACCGTTTCGGGGCAAAAAAAATCCATCGGTGCGGACTGGAGCGGTCTGGAGCGGACATCGGAACCAAGGTATTTCACCCGGTTGTATCTTGCAGCATGAAAGGTCGGTTTTCTTATTCCGTTCATTATCCCGATATAAACCGCATGAAACGGGAAACGGTATTTTGAATGGTTTAAAACATAAAACCAAACACACGAGCTTTATGACC
>ERZ827194.550-NODE-550-length-25934-cov-11.4298_pt1 | contig 25934 bp, 24 predicted proteins | sample MGYA00519777_ERZ827194 | MGnify/ENA primary metagenome ERZ827194 (study PRJEB31778, sample SAMEA3449277) | human gut metagenome | biome: human gut; feature: human-associated habitat; material: faeces | place: United Kingdom | collected 2010/2012 ...
CACAGGCCGCCCGGATCATTTTGGACAGCAGCATCAAATCGTCGATGTATTGGGAATAGACGCAGAACACATCCTTGTCGGAGTCGAAGTGAAACAGATCCTCGCCGCTGTTGTTTTCCTCGAACTCCCGTATCACGCCCCGGACCAACCGCTCCCAGTCTCCGCTGCTTCCAGTCAGTCCCAGCCGACGGAATTCTTCCGTCCGGAATCCATCGTTGATTTTCAGCAGAAGGGAGAGCGCATAGGGGTGGTAGGGAATGAGAAAGAATGGCGCGATCTGCTCCGGCTTCACCCAAATTTTGAAGGGCGGGCGTGGGTCAGGTATCCAGGGCAGTATTTCCCATTCATCATCCCGACGCTTTCCGTATTGGCAAAAGTCTTTCATGGCTCCCCTCCTTTTCCAGCATATCACGAACCAATCTGTCCCGCATTAACCGTGCGGAAGGTCCTGCGGCCCGCCAGCAGCTCCTCCAGCTTCCTGGCCAGCGCCTCCACAATGGCGTGGCAGGGGTTTTCACAGCCCATGATTTCCAGCCTTTGCAGCTCGACACAGTGGAGCGTTCCATAGAAGCCCAGCATGAAGTCCGTCAATTCAGCAATCATCTGGTAGCCTTTCATGTTGCTCACATCCGTCTGACCTTCTTTTGCGGTCATCAGCCCAATGATCCCCACCGCCACGGTAAAGGCGCCGCAGCAGGACTGCTCAGTCTGCATCCCAAGGCCCATGACGGAGAACATTTTCCGGGTCTCCTCGGACAAATTCAGATGGTAATATTCATTGCAGGCCAGGAACATCGCCTCGGCACAGGTCAGTTCCGTGCCGATGTGGTAGTGGTTGACCAGTTCATAAAGTTTCATTTCTGCCATACCGTACTCCAATCGCAAAGCATTTCATTCTGCGTCACCCTGCGCAGCTCATCCCGCACCTCCATCAGCGCAAAGCCCAGCAGGTTTTGTCCACGCCACTTCATGGGGTCCTGAGCCTCCGGGGAGCTGGCCGCGAGGCGGATGCCCCAGATGGCATCGTAGGGGCTGACCTCCACCAGCACGCTGTCCCCGGTGGAAAGGAGAAACTCCCGCAGTTCGCGGTTCTGGCTGAATTTGTGCCAGTTGCCAAGCAGCACAATGGCGTACTTGAACTTGTCCCATACCTTCTGCTCAAAGCCCCGCACCTTGCGGCCCAGGGCCTTGATCTGCTTTTGGTCGCTGCATTTCAAAATCTGGTCCCGGATCTCTTTGTCGCCGAACAGCTCGGCCTTGGCAGCCATCATATACTGCTCCATGCAGAGGTAGGAGTCAGCCGTCGTATAGAAGTCCTCCATCCACCACTGGCTGAGGCAGCTTTTTGTCAGCTGGCCGTCCTCGGATAGCTGATGGCCCCAGAACAGGCACAGCTCCCGCTTCCGCCCGGCGGCAAACTCCTGCTGGAGCCACTGGCGGGTGTACTTTGGCTGGCCTTCCGGCTGCCACGCATCCACCAAGAAGTCACCATGCTCCAGTACCTCGCTGCTGTCCTCGTCATCCCACCAGCCCTTCCAGGTCACCGGCTCGGGAAAGAGAGTGCGGTATTCCGTCCGCTCCTCCGGGGAGAGGGTGTCCAGCCAATCGCCAAATCGGTATATGTAATCCTCCCCATAGCCCATGCGCCAGCCAATGGAGTATCGCTCGATCTCCCGGTGGGCCAGCCAAGGGGGAGGCATGATTTTCTTATCTTGTAGTGCCATATTGTTTTCCTCATTTCTCTTGCAGCTTCTTCAGCAGCTTCACGATCCGCTCCCGGTTCTTTGCGGTTTTCATGAAGGTGGGGAGATGGTCGGCCTGAGTCTTTTTCTGGCTACCCGATGGCTTTTCCCGCAGGTCGGCGCTGAGATAGCCGATCAGGTAGGCAAGGTGTTCCCGGTTGAGGGCCCAGACCGGCTTACCCTGGAAGGAGGTCAAAAACCAAAGTTCCAGGCCGAAATAAGGTTCTCTCCCATCCCTGATTTCGCCAATATATGAAAATGCCTCCGCTGTTTTATGAACTTCTCCCGACATGGTTGTTCCACAATAGGGGCAGGCCACATGGAGAACGGAAAAGTGCTGCCTTTCCTCATCTTCAATATCCACCCGGTAGTATCTGCCGCAGTTTTTGCACTGGTTATGGACATCGTAGCGGTAGATCGTCCGGTCGCGGGTTTTCTGATGGCCGCAGCTCAGGCATCGGAAATAGGCGTTGTCATCATCCGCTGTTACCACACCCTCGCCGTGACACTTGGGGCATTTCACCTGAATGCCGGAGGTCAGGGCGTTGTAGGCACTGTATGTAAAGTAGGGTTTATCAATGATTTGGCTCATGCGCCCACACACTCCTTTCAGAAAATTGCTTTCACAGCCGAAACCGAAATGGGTTCAAATCTTTGCTCTCCTGTCCCTTTGGGAGAGGAAAGATCATTGGGGGGCAACGCAGGGCAGCATGGTTCGTGGTCTTATTCCAATCCTCCATGGCCGCAGATAAAATGGCGTCAATGTGTGCCAGTTGTTGTACTGGTTCAGATCATTTTCGATGGTATATTCTGTGGAAATCCCAAACTCTGGATGATCGCTGTATGTGTTGGGAAGATGAGTCCAACCATCACTGGAAGGATACCTCTCAATCAAATAATCCTGGGTTACATGGTTCAGTTCCTGATTATCCAATTTGATGCTGGTGTGTTTCTCATCATAAAAAACCACCATAGAATCTACCACACCATCTTCGATTTTTTGAGGTGGCGTATCCGACCCTGTGGACACCTGGTTTGTAATGGTCACCTCTAACAACACCCCGTCTTTTTCCAGAAGCCGGATGATAGACCCACCCGGCAAAATCCCCTGCCCATCCTCTGTCAGGGACCAATCTGCCCGCGTTTCGTAATACTCTTCACCCACAAACGGCTCCAGGAAATAGGGTGTCTGCCCGCTGATTTTCCACCCATCCTCGGTTAACTGCTTCAAAGAAACCGGAATCGGATAATAGACGTCGTTCACTGTGATCCCCAATTCCATATTTTCCGGCATGGCTTCCCTCTCCTGTTCATCCGGCATTTGCGTGATACTCTCTGTGATCTCCTCTGAAGCAACAGGGGTTTGGGCCGTGCCGCCGCCGCCCTCCCGCCCGCAGGCAGTCAGCAGTACCAGGAAACAGCACATGATCAGCATCTGCAAGTTTTTCATAATGTTCCTCCTATCGTTGCTATTCTGTCATTCCGATACAGCCCATCAATCCCACCAGAAATACCAGACGGTGGACTGCCACAGAACATCCGCCAGATTGCCCACAGTGGGGTCATCCTGCTCCTGATCCACGATGTCCGGGCAGAAGCCGTACTGCTCTGTGGCAACCTCCATGGCCATCTCTTTAGAAACAGGGGCCAGGAGCAGGAACTCCAACTCATCGTGGCTCATGGCGGCAGGGATGGCGCCATACCGCTGGAACCAGTATTTTGCCACCGCCATCAGGTTCGGTGTGTCGGGACACTCATTCCAATTTCCAAAGGGCAGATAGGCGAAGATCTCCCAGGGGCTCTTTACCGGAATTTTAGCCAAAATGAGCGGATATGTCATGTGACTGTCCGAGTCCCAGTAGCAGGAGAAGCGGTCATTGTCATAGCCGCCCTCCATCTCGCCCAGGACTTCCTCATCCCAGTCCAGATCGTCATCCTCAGCGTCTTCCTTACGCTGGCCGGTCAATTCCTCCAAAACCGCCTTTCCGTCCTTGATGGGGGCGGAGAGCATCTTCTTCCGGTACTCCGTTACGGTTTTGAGGTCAAATTCGTAAATGTCCGCATCATGCTCCAGATCGGCGTTCATCACCAGGCACTCCAACAGCGTTTCGTCCTCCGCCTTGATGAGCACCGGCACAAAGCCTTCTTTGACACTTTCCCGTCTGGCATAGCTGTATGCCGACATGATGGGGTCATCATCTGCCATGGATGGGAAATAGGTACACTCGCAGTCCAAATACTCCATGATGGCCTGAGCCACCTCGGAAGGCTCCAGTGTGTCCTCGTCGAAGTCCTGTCCCTGCCAGTTAGCAAAGCGTTCTTCGATCACCTCTGCCATAGCCTGATAGTAGTCCTCGTCAAAGGGGATGAACAGGTAGGCTTCATCCTGGAACTCATCAGAGTGATACCGCTCCGGGCCGAAGAAGCGGAGGGCGTTGTCGTCAACATCGGCAGGATAGTAGGGGCTGTCGCCCTCTCCGTAGTAATAGCCTGCAAAGGCACGGCCTTGCTGATTGAACAGCACAGAGAACAGACAGCCGTCCAGCTCATCCCGGATAAACTCCCGCAGATCCACGCTGGCAGAATCAGCCTTGACCTTTTCTACGACCTCTCCGTACTCCGCAAGGAATTCTTCACCCATCAGGTCGTGCTCCATGCACCAGCGCAGGTAGATGGCCATGTGGTTATAAGCGTTGATGGGGTCAATTGGCAGTTCCTTCTCCTCAATGCTCTCGATATGATAGGAGGCATCGTCCATCTCACCGTCAAAATCATCATTGGAAAGGGTGCCACGGGTGATAGCATTCTGGCGAGTGGGGTTTACGACAAAACTGATCCCCCTCATCTTGTTCAGCAGATCGTCTACATCATGTTCCAGTTTATAGTCCAATTCATCCGCATAAAGAGGGATTACCTGATAGAAGTTGACCTCCTCGCCGCCCGGCAGAGTGCAGACCTCGCTGCCGTCCTCCGTATCCTGGGGACCGATCAGGGTAGCAGTACACAGTTTGGTGTTGTCTGCAAATGGTTCCCGGTTCTCCACTGTATGACCATGTCCCAACCAACTGTCACAGTTGATGGGCAGACGGGCCAAGGATTTCAGCAGGCGGATGGGCCAGTACCACTTTTCGTCTTTCATGGACTCCTGATCCAGCTTCCAGTCCGCAGGCAGCGCGATAGCCAGCTCCGCCCGCTCCAGCTTGTATTCGGCCAGCTCCGCCGGCACATTCATCCGGTGAGCGCCCATACCCATGGTGACCAGGGTGTAATAGTCCCGCTCTTCAGTGGGCGGCACGATGCAGATGTCCACATGGATGTCAGGGGAAACCAACTCATGGAACACATTCTCGAACTTGCCGAAATACTGCTGGATGTGCCCCTCGACGGCCTCCATCTCCTCCTCAGTGTAGACCTCCGGCTCGCCGGGCTCCTCATCCTGGGGGCCGTCATCCTCCAGACCGTCCTCTCCCCCATCATCCGGGCCGCCATCCAGCGGCTCCCAGCTGATTTTCAGGGTCATCTGCTCCTCCGGCAAAGAGACGCCGGGGCTGCGGGTGATGGTGTGCTTATCATCCTCCGCGAAACCGATGGTCTCTCCATCCTTCAGAGTCACATCACACGCCAGCACATAGGAGGCAAGGCTTGCCAAAAAGTCCCGCAGATCCTCCGGCTTGGCATCGGTGCCCAGCACCTCCATTTCCTCCTTGCCGAACACATCCATGCCGTAGGTGTAGCCGTTCATGCCATTCTCATCCCGCCAGAGGCCGAACCAGATCCAGTTGAAGATGGGAAGCTCGTCCTCTTTGAGCATATCAGCAAAGCCCTCGTAGAAGCGCGGCTCAAATACCACGCCACTGGTGTAGACGCCGGTGGCATATTCCTGGCGGCAGCAGGCGGACACCAGCTTGGTGAAAAGCTTGCCCTTCTCCAGAACCTTTTCCTCTTTGCCCAGCACTGCTACCATCAAGTGGGCACAGTGCTCCTTGGCAGCCTTGACCGCATCCTGCCACATATAGTTGTTTTCCGCGTTGGCCTCGGCTTCACCGCCGGGGATGGGATAGTGATTCAGGCTGACGGCGGCGAGCATATCGCCCACTTCAAAGACCAGCGCGTCATCGTCCTTCTCCTCGCTGGCGTCATATTCATCCACGGCGATGTCCCATTTTTCCTTCATGTCCCGGATGAACTGCTCTTTATCCCATTCTGCCTTGGACAGTAGCACGAATCCGGTGAAGACGCCGGTGTGGTCACTCTCATCCTCGGCCTCTGCCTCGGCCCGCTTTGCGATCTCCTTCTGGCACTCCTGAATCACCGCCGTGGCGTCCTCGTCCTCGGGGTCCAGCTCTGCCCACCTCTGGGCGTAGGGAATGGCCTTTTCCTCCTGCCCGTAGAGATACTGATAGCCGTAGGCCATCCGCATATTCCACTGGGCCTTGTCCTGTCCTTCTCCCCGGACAGACTCCAGCACCTCAATGGCCCGCAGCAGGGCCTTATCTCCCTTATAGTTGGGAGTACCCTCGTCGTGGTCCCCGATGATGGCGTAGTTCTCCAGCGCCCGGGCCATAGCGTAGGCGGTGCGGTAGTTCCGCCAGTCCTCCGGGATGGCATTCAGCGCCTGGATACAGCGGGTGTACTCGTCCTCGTCGTTCCACTGCTCCAGCTGCTGGAAGAATTCTTCTTCGTTCTGCGGGGTGTAAGGGATATAGTCCATACCCGTAAGCGTTTCATCCAGCTCGGGGACCTGTCCCTCATCGTCCGGCTCCTCCTCGGGCGGTGTTTTCAGATTCACTGTGCCCGCTTCACGGCGGAAGGTGTGGAAGCTGGCCCAGGGGATGTCGCTATCCTCGAAGAATTTCTTGGCCATCTGGAGCACCGTCTGGATGTCCCAGGCAATGAAGTCCACATAGCCGCAGAAAAGGCCGGTGGCTCCGCCGGTGAGGGTGAGCACTTCCGATCCTTCATCAGTGGTAAACACTTCTTCCAGCTTGTCCCGGAAGTCGAAGATCTTCTGACTGCCTTCCTCCTCCCGCAGGGTATCCAGGGGATAGCAGAAGAAGCCCGCTACCGCGCCGTCGGCATGGAGATCGTCCATAAAATCATTGTCGGCATTCAGATAGCCGTTGATGAGCGGCACACAGCAGGTGGAACCGGCCATTACATCCAGCCGCCAATCGGCGTCCGGGTCCTGTTTGGGTTCCATTTTGTAACCAAGGTAGCTCTCCAGATAGGCTTCCGGGTCGGTGGAGAGCTCCAGGCCCTGCTCCCGCAGTTTGTCGGGCAGCTGGGACAGGAGGAAGGACGGCTCTGCCTTGGGTTCCTCCAGCACATCAAAGCTGTCTATGTATCTCATGTGGGGGATCTCACCCAGCACCTGGTCGGTAAGGGTGGTGAGCAGCCACCAAGCCCGGCCTTCCTCCTCCCTGAGCATAGGCAGCAGCTTTTCGCAGTAGGCGGAGATGGCGAAGCTGTTTTCACCCTGCTCCTCCAGCCAGATCTGCACATCATCCCCGGAGATGTCCAAGCCATTCTCAGTACGCAGACCGATGTTCTGGAGGGGCTGACGGCCCACAAGGATGTTCCAGTGCTCCAGCACCTCCTTGGGGGCGTGCTTCTGGAAGTAAATCAGCTCAAACAGCTTGACCTTGTCGCCCTCCGGGGTGAGGATCAACTCATGCTTTTCGCCATTGAAGCCCATCTCGAAGGAGATTTCGTCAAACGCCTGGTTCAAAGCCCCTTCCATTTGGGCCACGAGTTCGGCGCCGCGGGTGTGGTCCTTGTCCTCGTCCATCATCTGGCGCAATTCTGCTTCCATCTCGGCAAAGGTTTCCCACCAGTTCTCTGTCCGCTCCCGGAAGCACTCTGAGAACCGCGGCAGAGAAATGCCCTTTTTGCACGAGTCGATCAGTTCCTCCATGTCCTGTCGGGTGTTGAGTTTCGGATCATCACCGGGATGCAGTTCCAGAGCTTTTTCAAAATATCGCAGAGCGCGACCTTCCTGATCCAGATAATAATAGGCATACCCCATGCGGAAATTCCAGGAATAAGTATCTCCCAGTTCCTCCTCGTGGGACTGCATCAGTTCCAGCGCCCGGTGAAGCAGCTTCTTTCCCTCCGGCTCGCTGGGGTCCGCCAGATTGTTGTAGGCTCGCGCCAGCTCCATATCCATTTCCGGGGTACGCTCCTCGGCAGAGATTGCCTCCAGTGCGTCAACGATTTTCTGGTGTTTGTCCTCCTCATGCCACTTCTGGCACTGCTGTAAAAGGTTCATATTTTGTTCCTCCTCATTTTCTGGTTTCCAGTCTTTGATCTGTTGGAACACGCCGTTCTCATCCCGCTCAAAGGCGCAGGGGGCGGGGGTATTCAGCAGCGGGATAATGTCGGGATCGTCGTTGCAGATGGTATTCAGCTTGTAGATCCCGGCATTGTTGGGATCGTCCATGTACTCCTCACTCTCATCACCGGCGGTGAAGCGCCAGCCGCTGTCCCAGCCGCCGTCCGGCTCCTCCCGATAGCAGTAGCCTACCTTACAGCCCTCCACCGTGACGCGGTTGGTGGCGATACAGCCATCGGCGCCCTCCCAGCCGGGGAGCAAAGCTTTTACATCCTCCGCCTTCACATGGTAATCCCTGTTGCGGCCGGAGGCCTCGTACAGCTCCTTCCGCAGGGCCTCCACATCCCGGGCCATCTCCTGGATCTCGTCCTCATCCATCATCTCGCTGAGGTCATATTCCATCGGGTTCTGAGCAAAATCCGCCAGTGCCTTGTTCATGGCCTCGTGTTCCTCCGGCGTGGCGGTGATACGGATACGGCGGGAGGGGGTGTTGTACTCGTCCAGATCCTGGAGGTCCACACTGCCGCTGACGCTGCACTCCAGCAGGATGGCGGCCAGGTCGGTGACCACATCAATGGCGAAGTGGAAGTCCATCTCCACGCCGTTGGAGTGGGTAAACTCCAGATACTCCACCGTCTGGCGGAAGTCCCAGTTCTGCTTGTCCAGTCCGATCTTGACAAAAATCTCGTTGAGGGAAATTTCCTCTTTCTTCTGGTCTTCCAAAAATGCCACAAGGTTCAGGCTGTCATCCGAGCCTCCGATAAAATTGCCCCAGTATTTTGTGATATACATTTCTGTGAACCTCCTATATTTGATGTCTAATTTCTTCTTGACCGCCGCGGCCCCCGCACATCGGAGCGCCCGCGCCGCCATCAGGCGGCATCGGGAACGAGTATCCTCCCTGTACGCCCCCGATCCGTTCCTCTGTTGGATCAAAAAACGCCCCACGCCAGCCTGTTCAAGGACAGGTTGGCGCAGGGCGCGAAAAGGCCGCAGAGAAGACGCCGCATCCGCCGGCGGATGTGGTCTCTTCTTCAGACAAAATCAGTTTTTCTCCGTACAGCAGAGCATCCCATCTCTGCCTCAGCATTCCTTCCATCGCAAAACCTCTGATTCCGGTCCACACGGGGACCGCTTGGTCAGCTTGTTGAACCTTTGAGCGCGTGAAAAAAGTGCTCAAACGTTGTTTGATTGAAGGTGAAAGACAACCCTGACAGTTTTCTTTCACACGATCTTTCCTTCCGAATCCTTTTGGATCGTGGTTTTTTGACAGTTCCAGCATACATTATAGCACACAGCCCATTCTCAGTGAAAGAAAATTTTATCTTTATGACCTGCCTCTCCCCCGACTGGACCGCTTGCGCATGATTTCCGGCGTCCGCTTCATAATAACAATACAAACGCCGCTTTCATATTCGTGATTATATCATTGTTTTTCGCTGTTGTGAAGTCAAAATTCATAATTCAGCCGTGAACCATCCTGGGCGGCTTATATTAAAATAATACAAAAGAGCAGCATCAGGATCGGAGGGGAAACAGGATGGACGAACCGCGGCGCTATGAGGCCTTTGTACGCGAGCGCATCACCGAGCTGCGGGAGCGGAAGGGCGTCTCCGAACACCGGATGAGCCTGGAGCTTGGAAAAAGCGGCTCCTATATCAGGAGCATCACCAACGGCATTTCCCTGCCCTCTCTCCGGGAGCTGTTCAATATCATGGAGTACTTCGACCTGACGCCCGCCCTTTTCTTTGAGTCCTTGGACACCCGGGACTCCCTGCGCGGAACTGTGAACAAAAAGCTGCTGGAGCTTTCGGATGAGGATCTGGAAAAGGTCTCCATCTTTTTGGAGTGGATCCACAGGTGACTGCCGCGCGGCCCGCTTCCACTGCTCCAACAGGTGAGAAATGAGACGGTCAAAAAACCCTCCATTTGTCGAAAAGGCTTTTCCTACAAGCTGAAACCGGACGTTCCCATAGGAACGTCCGGTTTCAGCTTGTCCGGCGGGATCCTCCCCGAAAACTCCGATGGATACAGGCTCCGCTGCCCCAGTCCCGGACAGTGCTATTCCAGAATCATGCCAATCCCCTGCCGCAGGGTCTCGCCGTCGATCATGCCTCCCGCCCAGGCCGCGACGTATCCCTCTCCATCGATAAAATAGGTGGCGGGCAGGGCGTATACGCCATAGGCCCCGGTGGCGCTGGAATCGGTGTCATAGAGCGCCGGGAAGGTGTATCCCTCCTCCTCCAGAAAGGATGACGCGCTCTCCTCTGTGTCCCAGGAGCCGTCGGTCACATTGACCATCAGAAAGTGAAGGTCCTGTCCCAGCTCCAGATATGCTTCGTGAAAATCCGGCATCTCCGTCTGGCATGGCCCGCACCGGCTGGACCAGAAGTTCAGCACCACCGGCTTGCCGGCGTAGTCAGACAGATGGACCTCGTTTCCCTCCCCGTCGTAGACGGTGAAATCTGGGGCGGGCGTCCGCTGGGACGCGGAGCCGGAAGCGCCCTCCGAAGCCGCCGGCTCCTCTCCGGCCAGACGGCCGGGGGCCATACTCTGCCCCAGCCGGGTATAGAGGGCATAGGCCCCGCCCAACAGCAGAGCGAAGGCCAGCAAAAGGCCAAACAGGATCTTTTTTTGCCTCATAAGCCCCTCCTCAATTCAGCAGCGCCAGCAGCCGCCCCAGCGATCCCGTTGCCATCAGGATGCCGAGGAGGACCAGCAGCCCGCCGCAGATACGGTTGATGACCCCGTAGTGACGTTTGATCCAGTCAAACGTGGATTTCAGAGAATCGATGAGCACAGCGCTGAGCAGGAACGGGATCCCCAGGCCCAGAGAATAGGCCAGCAGCATCAGCACGCCCTCCGCCATGTGCCCCTGCTGGGAGGCCAGCATCAGGGCCGAGCCGAGAAAAGCGCCCACGCAGGGCGTCCAGCCCACGGAAAACACGATCCCCAGGAGCAGCGCCGGGAAAAAGCCCACGCAGCTGGCTGGGGCAGCCCGTCTGGAGCCCCGGAACAGATCCAGCCGGATCACGCCCAAAAAGTTCAGTCCGAAGAGGATCACCACACCGCCCGATACCAGGTTCACCGCGGTCTGATGCTCCCGCAAAAAGCCGCCCAACGTCCCGGCCAGCGCCCCCAGGGCCGTGAACACCAGAGTAAACCCGGTGACAAAGCCGGACGCGCCCCGCAGTGTCCGCCCCAGGCTCCGCTCTCCGCCGCCCGCGAAATAGGAGAGGTAGATGGGCAGCATGGGCAGCAGACAGGGGGAAATGAAGGTGATGATCCCCTCCAGAAACGCGATCACATATTGCATCCGTCCCCGCGCTCCTTTTCAAACAGTTTGGACAGCAGCCATCCCACCAGCCCCAGATAGAGCACGGAGGCGACAGGGTTGGTGGCGATGGCACAGCCGCCGGCGGCACACCCAACAAAATTATAATATGCCAGCCCGGCCAGTCCTCCGCCCAGGGTGAACAGCACCGGGCGGAGCCATTTTTTCTTCTTCACATTAAGTCCCCCCTGCCAGGTATTCTTCCGCCATGTGGACCGCCACAGCGCCGTCAGACACCGCCGTCACCACCTGACGCAGGCGCTTGGTCCGTACATCGCCCACGGCGAACACGCCGGGAATATTGGTCTCAGTGGTCTCTCCGGCCAGAATATAGCCGCCGGGATCCAGCTCCAGCTGTCCCCGCACCAGCTCTGTGGCCGGCGTTCTTCCCACGCTGATGAACAGGCCGTCGCAGTCCAGATGAGAGACCGTACCGCTGTTTACATCCTTCAGCTGCACGCCGGTCAGCCGGTCGCCGTACACAAGGGCGGTGACTGCGCTGTTCCAGCGGAATTCCAGATTTTTCGCCTGCTTCAGCGGCTCGTGGTAGATCTTGGTCGCCCGGAGGGCGTCCCGGCGGTGGACCAGGATGACCTTCTTCGCGATCCGGCTGAGCAGGAGGGCGTCCGCGGCGGCGGAGTTGCCCCCGCCCACCACAACAACGGTCTTGCCCTTGTAAAACATTCCGTCGCAGGCGGCGCAGTAGGCCACGCCCCGGCCCACCAGCGCCTCCTCGTGGTCCACGCCCAGCTTTCTCGGGCCGGCTCCGGTGGCAAAAACGACCGTCTTGCCAAAAAAGGTCCCCTCGCTGGTCTCCAGCACCTTGGGGCTGGCGGTGAGATCCAGCCGCTCCACCTGGGCGTACTCGGTCCGCGCGCCGAACCGTTCCGCCTGGGCCTGCATTTTCTCCGCCAGGGTGAAGCCGTCTACGCTGTCCTCAAAGCCGGGGTAGTTGTCGATCTGCTGGGTCAGCGCCATCTGTCCCCCGGCGGACAGCTTCTCCAGGACCAGCGTATCCAGCCCCGCCCGGGCGGCGTAGAGGGCAGCGGTATAGCCGCCGGGTCCGCCGCCGACAACGATCATATCATAAACACGGCCGTGTGTCATCGTGCTCTGCCTCCTTTACTTCGCAAGGGCTTCCTGAATAAACGTCTCGATCATGGCCTTGGACTCGGGGGCGACGATGGAGCCAACCGCCTTCCCGTCCCGGTACAGCACCAGGGTGGGAAGCACCTCGATCCGCTCCGCCTGGGCCAGCTGGGTCTCCGCGTCCACATTGACCTTGCCCACCACCAGGCGGTCCTGATACTCCTCCGCGATCCTGTCGTATGGGGCGCTGATCCTGCGGCAGTAGCCGCACCAGGGGGCCCAAAAATCCACCAGCACGGGCCGGTCCCCTTCCAGCAGCTCGGCAAACAGCTTTTGATCCATATTCACAGCAGACATCACAGTCAGCTCCTTTTCTTTGATTTGTCTGTATTGTAACCAACAGAGCCGTCTTCTTCCGTGATCTTATCACCAAAACGGACAGGCCGGCCTGTTTTTCCGCCATCTTACTCCCATCGATTTGACAGATGCCGGTCAGCACAGTATACTGTTCTGGAACAAAGGAGGGAGACCGCCCCATGGAATTTCAAGCTGTGTTCCCCGTATGGGACAAACTGACCAAGCCCCAGCAGGACCGCCTGCTGGGCAGTCTCATCACCAGAAGCGTAAAAAAGGGGACGGTGCTCCACAACGGGAGCATGGACTGCACCGGACTGCTTTTGATCCAGTCCGGACAGCTGCGGGCCTATATTCTCTCGGAGGAGGGGCGGGAGATCACCCTCTACCGGCTGTTTGACATGGATATGTGCCTGTTCTCCGCCTCCTGCATCATGCGGTCCATCCAGTTCGATGTAACCATTGCGGCGGAGAAGGACACAGACCTCTGGCTCATCCCGGCGGAGCTGTACCGGGAGATCATGGAGGAATCCGCCCCGGTGGCAAACTACACCAACGAGCTGATGGCCTCCCGCTTCTCTGAGGTCATGTGGCTCATTGAGCAGATCATGTGGAAGAGCCTGGACAAGCGTGTTGCGGCGTTTCTGCTGGAGGAATCCCATATTGAGGGAACGGAGGAGCTGAAGCTCACCCACGAGACCATAGCCAACCATCTGGGCTCCCACCGTGAGGTGATCACCCGGATGCTCCGGTACTTCCAGAGCGAGGGGATGGTCAAGCTGTCCAGGGGCGCCGTTCGGATCCTGGATCCGGCCCGGCTGGAGGAATTACAGCACGCATAGGACGCCCTGCCGCGCATATCATATCAAACGGGAACATTCTGAGGACGCCGTCCCCAAAATGCTCCCGTTTTCTGTTTTATTTCAGATTTACGCTGTCTTGTTGCCAGCATCAGGTCCGGGCCATGCCGTCCACACTCAGCACAACGCCGGTGATGTAGGACGCCTCATCCGAGGCCAGAAACACAAAGGCGTTGGCAATGTCCTCCGGCTGTCCAAGCCGCCGCAGGGGGATCCGGGCGATCATGGGATCGAGGACCTCCTTCGGCACCGCCTTCATCATATCCGTCTCCGTGATGCCGGGGGCCACCGCGTTGACCCGGATCCCCATGGGACCCAGCTCCCGGGCCAGAGAGACCGTCAGCCCGTTCACCGCAAATTTGGACGCTGGGTATGCAAAACCGCTGGGCTGGCCGGAAATACTGACCATGGAGGAGGTGGAGAGGATGACGCCCGCTCCCCTGGCCACCATGCACTCAGCGGCGGCGCGGGTGGCGTTGAACACCCCTTTGATGTTCAGGTCCATCACCTTGTCAAAGGTCTCCTCGGTGTACTCCATGAAGGGGGTGCTCTCCGACACCCCGGCGTTGTTCACCAGAATATCAATGCATCCATAGACCGAGGTAGCCTCTTGAAACGCCGCCCGGACCGACTCCAGGCTGGACAGGTCCGGGCTGATCCCGGCCACGGTCCCGCCGGGATGCTTTTCCTTCAGCCGGGCCACCGCCCGATCAGCCGACCCCTGGGAGCTCGCCGTCAGGATGACCACCGCCCCCTCCTGAAGAAACCTGTCCGCGGTGGCAAAGCCAATGCCTCTGCTGCCACCGGTGATCAGCGCTACTTTATCCTTCAGCCTCATATTCAAGACCGCCTTTCCAGGTTTTGTTGGTTTTAGTCTAGCAGAAAGCGGCCGCCGGTTCTGTGATATGATCACCCTGAACCGCCGGTCTGTAAACGAATTGTAAAATCAGAGGAGAAACGGTTGACAGTCCCGTCAGTCCTCAATATGCTGTTTGACACCCATCGTTTCCCATCCTATGCCCAGGCCGCCGCCCTATGGCGGGACCCGAGCTGCAATGAGGTGATTTGAGATGAAAACTCTTTATTTCGGCGGCCCCATCCTTACCATGTCCGACCCGCTGTACGTCCAGGCGGTGCTGGTGGAGGGTGGAAACATTTTGGCCGCGGGCAGTCTGGACCGGCTGGAGGCCATGGACGCCGGCCGACGGGTGGATTTGAAAGGGTCCACCCTGCTGCCCGGCTTCATCGACCCACACAGCCACTTCTCCCAGATGGCCTCCGCCTGTCTCCAGGTCTCTCTGGAGGGGGCCGGTTCCGTGGAGGAGATCGCACAGCGGATCGGCCGTTTCCTTTCGGAGACCTCCCCCTCCCCCGGCTCCTGGGTGGCCGCCCAGGACTATGACAACAACCGAATGCCCGGTCTGGCAGACCCTACCCTGGAGCAGCTGGACGCCATGGCCCCCGGACACCCTCTGGTGATCCACCACAAGTCTGGGCACATGGGGCTGATGAACTCCGCCGCCCTGTCCGCCCTGTGGATCACCCCGGAAACCCCGGTACCACCTGGAGGGAAAATTGGGGTAAAGGATAGATGCCTTACAGGATATTTGGAGGAGAACGCCTTCTTCACCTATCTGAAGCAGCTGCCCCCCACCCCGCCGGACCAGCTGCTGTCCGCCTATGCCAGGGCCCAGGAGCAGTACGCCGCCCACGGCATCACCACCATCCAGGACGGCATGGCGGTGGAGGAGATGTTCCCCATGTATCAGATGCTGCTGGACTCCGGTATTTTGAAGCTGGACCTGGTGGTCTACCCCTCCCCCCAGGCCTACGACGCCGCGGCAGAGCGATTCGGCGCGCTGCCCCCGGAGCGCCATCTGAGGATCGGCGGAATGAAGGTCTATCTGGACGGCTCTCCCCAGGGGCGCACCGCCTGGATGCGGGAGCCATACGCCGGGGAGGCGGACTACCGGGGATACGGCACGATGGAGGACGCGGCCCTGGAGGAGGCCATGGAGCTGGCCTGCCTGCGGCGCACCCAGCTGCTGTGCCACTGCAATGGGGACGGGGCGGCGGAGCAGTTCCTCCGCTGCCTGGCCCGGGTGGAACAGAAGCACCCCGAGATGGCCCAGCTGCGGCCGGTGATCATCCACGGGCAGCTGCTGGCTCCCGACCAGCTGCCCCGGGTGAAGGAGCTGGGAGCGGTGGTGTCCTTCTTCGTGGCCCATGTCTATCACTGGGGAGACGTCCATCTGCGCAACTTCGGGCCGGAGCGGGCCAGCCGCATCAGCCCGGCCCGCAGCGCCCTGGAGCTGGGGATCCCCTTCACCCTCCACCAGGACGCCCCGGTGATCCAGCCGGATATGCTGGAAACCCTCTGGTGCGCCGTCAACCGCCGCACCCGGGCGGGCGTCCACCTGGGGCCGGAGGAGGAGATCTCCGTCCTGGACGCCCTGCGGGCGGTGACCACCTCCGCCGCCTTCCAGTACTTCCGGGAGCGGGAGGTGGGCGCCATCGTCCCCGGCATGGCGGCGGATTTTGTGGTCCTGGACCGGGACCCCCTGGCTGTGCCGAAGGAGGCGCTGCGGGAGCTCCAGGTGATGGCCGCCTGTAAGGGCGGAGAGTGGGTCTACCAAAAAAATTCCCTGTGACCGGTCCGATTCGCTGCAAGAGCCGCGCCGCGGCTCTTGTTTTTTTCCTTCAAATCGCTTATGCTAAGAAGAGAGTTTCCTTTGCTGGATCCCGCTGAAAAAAATGTTTCCCCCGGCGCAATAAAACCCGCTTCCCGCGCATTACTGGTATGACAGGAGAAATGGACCATGCTGACGCTGCCGCAGACAATCGAACAGGACGGGGCGGAGAACCGCAGGGAGCTGGACCGGCTGCTGGCCGGAGTGGCCGCCGGCGACCGGGACGCTCTGGCCCGGCTGTACCGCCTCACCCGCACGGCGGTGTACGGCCTGGCCCTGTCCTATATGAAAAATCCCCAGGACGCCCAGGACGTCGCCCAGGACGCCTTTGTCCGGATCTGGGACAGCGCGCCCCAGTACCAGTCCCAGGGCTCCCCCATGGGCTGGATCCTGACGGTGACCCGGAACCTGGCGCTGATGAAGCTCCGGAGCCGGGGCCGGGAGGCCGGACTGGAGGAGGAGCAGTGGCTGGCCATCCCCGCGAACGCCCCCAGCGTATCCCCCGAGGACCGGGCTCTGCTGGAGCAGGCCCTGGGCACTCTGGAGGAGCAGTCCCGGCGGATCGTGCTCCTCCACGCCGTCACCGGCCTGAAGCACCGGGAGATCGCGCAGCTCTTGGAGCTCCCTCTGGCCACCGTTTTATCCAAGTACCACCGCGCACTGAAAAAGCTGAAAGCACAGCTGGAAGGAGATGACGTCCGATGACAGATCAGGAACTGGAACGCCGCCTGAGACAGGCGCTGGACGCCGCCGCCCCGGACGATCTGGACGGGGTTCTCTCCCGCTGCGCCCCCCGGGCAGAAGCCGTGGTTCCCTTCCGCCCGAGGCGGAAAAGCCACGCAAGGGCGCTCATCGCCGCCTGCCTCACCCTGGTCCTGGTGGGCGGAACCGGGGGCGTCTTTTACCAGCGGGCCAACGCTGTGGCCTCTGTGGTCTCTCTGGACGTCAACCCCAGCATCGAGCTGAAGGTCAACCAAAAGGAGAAGGTCCTGTCCTGCACCCCTCTGAACCAGGAGGCCGAGGCCGTCCTGTCCGGCATGGGCGGCGGCGCGGATCTGAAGGGCGCCAAGCTGGAGGTGGCGGTCAACGCCGTGGTGGGCGCTCTGGTGAGCAGCGGCTACCTGGACAGCCTCTCCTCCGCCATTATGATCTCTGTGGAGGACCAGGACCAGGACCGGGCGGCCAGGCTCCGCCAGGAGCTGACCGGCACGGTGGACTCCGTCCTCCAGTCCCAGTCCTCGGGGGCCGCCGTTCTCAGCCAGACCGTGGACGCCAGCGCGGATCTGGACCAGCAGGCCCGGGAGCACCGCATCTCCACCGGAAAGGCCAATCTGGTCAACCAGGTGATCGCCCAGAACGCCAGCCTGTCCTTTGACGCGCTGGCCCGGCTGACCGTCGAGGAGCTGAGCGACCTGGTCAAACTCGGCTCCCCCGCCATGCCCATCGGCATGGAGGAGGCCGCCCGCATCGCCAAAGAGGCCGCCGGAGTCCCGGAGACGGACCCCGCGGCTGTCGAGGTAGACCCGGAGCTGGACGAGGAAGTCCCCCACTACGAGGTGGAGCTGAGTCAGCCGGGCCGTGACGAACTGGAGTATCTGGTGGACGCCTTCACCGGGAAGCTTCTCAGCGGCGGGCCCACTGTCCTCCTCCCCTCCAACCCGGCGGAGCATGAACAGAACGCCTCCGGCGGCGGCTCCACCGCCGGGATCGGACCGGATCAGGCCAGGGACGCCGCCCTGACCCACGCCGGAGTGTCCGAAGACCAGGTCACCGGCCTCCAGGTCCAGCAGGACCGGGACGATGACCGTCTGGAGTATGAGGTGGAGTTCCGCGCCGGAGGCATGGAGTATGAGTACACCATCGACGGCGGCACCGGCCAGATCCTGGAATATGACCGGGAACAGGATGATTGATCGGACCCCAGACAGGAGGCAGAATGGATGCAGATCATAGAGCTTGACGACCTCTCCCGCCCGGAGCTGGCCCCCTTTGCCCGGCTGACCGAAGCCCAGCTGCGAAACAGGCGGGACCCGGAGCAGGGACTGTTTATCGCGGAGAGCCCCAAGGTGATCGAAAAGGCCCTGGACGCCGGCTGTCAGCCCGTCTCCCTTCTCATGGAGCGCCGGCACATCGACGGCCAGGGGCGCGGGCTTCTGGCCCGGTGCGAAGGGGTCCCCGTCTACACCGGGGACCGGGAGCTGCTGGCCCAGCTGACCGGCTTCGCCCTCACCCGGGGCATTTTATGCGCCATGCGCCGCCCCGCCCTGCCGGAGGTTTCCGCCCTGTGCGCCTCCGCCCGCCGTCTCGCGGTGCTGGACGGGATCGTGGACCCGGCCAACGTGGGAGCCATCTTCCGCTCCGCCGCCGCCCTGGGGATGGACGGCGTCCTGCTGACCCCCAGCTGCTGCGACCCCCTGTACCGCAGGGCCGCCCGGGTCAGCATGGGGGCGGTCTTTCAGATCCCCTGGTGCCGCCTGGACCGGGATCAGGCCGGCTGGCCCGGCCTGCTCCGGGAGCAGGGCTTCAAGACGGCTGCCCTGGCCCTCCGGGACAGCGCCCTCCCCATCGATGACCCCGCCCTGGCCCGGGAGCCCCGTCTGGCCCTTGTCCTGGGCACGGAGGGGGATGGGCTGTCCGAACCAGTCATTCAGGGCTGTGATTACACTGTGCTCATCCCCATGTCCCACGGGGTGAACTCGCTGAACGTGGCGGCGGCCAGCGCGGTGGCCTTCTGGCAGCTGGGCCGCCGGTGAACCTCTGCGGAACAAGCAGGATCCCCCTCCCTGGAGCCGTCTGCTCCTGGAAGGGGGATCTGTGCTTTGATTCAGTCGTATGCCCTGGCGTCGTAATAGGCCCGGATCTCCTCCGGTCCGGCTAGGGCCATCACCTGGCGCTCCACTGCCCCGGCCTCCTCAGCCGTCCAGCCAGCGATGCGGGCCCGGGTCTCCAGCAGAAGGGCCGGAGAGACGGAGAACTCCTCCAGGCCCCAGGAGAGCAGCAGGGGAAGCAGCTCTGGACTGGCCGCCGCCTCGCCGCACAGGCCCACCGGGAGCCCCGCCTGCCTCCCTGCCCGAATGACCTCCCGCAATTCCCTCAAAACTGCCGGATGCAACGGTGTGTAAAGTTTTTTTACTTCCAGGTCATTCCGGTCCGCCGCCAGGGTATACTGCGTCAGATCATTGGTGCCGATGGAGAAAAAGTCACTCTCCCCGGCCAGCAGATCCGCCGTTCGGGCGGCGGCCGGCGTCTCGATCATCACTCCCAGAGGAAGCTCCGGCCGACAGGCCACTCCCTCCCCCTCCAGCTCCCCGGCGCACTGGGCCAGCATCGTCCGGACCCGCCGCACCTCTGACACAGCAGTCACCATGGGCAGCAACACCCGCAGCCCGGGGACCTCCGCCCCCGCCCGCAGCAGAGCCCGCAGCTGGACCCGAAACAGCTCCGGCCGGGCGAAAGAGGCCCGAAGCCCCCGGCAGCCCAGGAAGGGGTTCCGCTCCTGGGGCAGAGCCAGCCATGGGATCTGCTTGTCCCCGCCCACATCCAGGGTCCGGACCACCACTCTGCCGCCGGGAAAGGGCCGCGCCGCCGCCAGATAGGCCGCCAGCTGCTCCTCCTCTGTGGGCGGCTCCGGCCGGTCCAGGAAGAGAAACTCCGTGCGCAGCAGGCCGATCCCCTCCGCCCCCTCCGCAGCGGCCCGGACAGCCTCCGCCGGATGGCCCACATTGGCATACAGGTGGAGCCGCCGCCCATCCCCATCCACCGTGGGCCGGCGGCGGTAGGGCTCCAGGCGCACCTGCCGCCGGAGCAGCGCCGCCCGCCGGGCTCTGTACTCCTCCTGAGCCTCCTGTCCGGGACGGAGCAGGGCGGTCCCCGCGTCCCCGTCCACCAGCACCAACGCGCCGTTCTCCACCTCCCGGAGGACCCCGGGAGCCCCCAGCACCGCCGGGATGCCAAGGGCCCGGGCCAGGATGGCCGCATGGCTGGCAGAGCCGCCAGCCTCTGTGACGATGGCGGCCACCCGCTCCCGGTCCAGCCCCACAGCCATGGACGGGGTCAGCTCCCGGGTCACAAGGACGCAGCCCGCTGGAAGCCGGCTCAGATCCGCCTCCCGGCAGCCCAGCAGTGCCCGCAGCAGGCGGCCTTGCAGGTCCTGGACGTCCGCCGCCCGAAGACGCATCCGCTCATCCTCCAGTCCCTCAAACAGCCGGACATACCCGCCAAATACGGCGTCCACCGCCGCCTCAGCACATTCTCCCGCCCGGATGGCCTGATCCAGCTGGAGCTCCAGCTCCGGGTCTTGGAGCATGGTGATCTGGCCGGTGAGGATGGCGGACTCGCTCCCCTCTGTCCGGCTCCGCATCCGCTCCGCCAGGGCGGCGGTCTCCCGCTCCACCTGACAGGACGCCGCCCGAAGGCGGGCCCGCTCGCCCTCCGCGCCGGTATATCCTCTTTCGGTGTGGTCCGGCGCCGCCGCGCGGAGACAGACCGCCGGGCCCATCCCCACACCCCCCGAGGCTCCGATCCCCCGCAGGATCATGGTGCTCATCTCCTCTTTCGCTGTGCTCCCTACTCCCCGTTCTCCCGGGACTGGATCAGGGCCGCGGCCTCCTCCAGGGCCGCCCGCTCTCCCGCTCCGGAGCAGATCAGTTCGATCTCGCTCCCCTGCCGGATACAGGCGGACAGGATGCTCAAAATACTTTTCCCATTGATCCGCCGCCCCTCCGCGAGAATGGTCACCTCACAGGGGTGCCTGCCCATGGCGCTGACCAGGAGCTGGGCCGGTCTCATGTGGAGCCCCTGGGGATGCGCCACGGTCACGCGTCTGGATACCATGCTCCCCACTCCTCTCTTGCCGCACACGGCGGCGTATCGGTCTGGAGCTTTGCCTTTTCGCTCCAGCCGTGTTATAATGTCTATCATTGTATTGTACCATGGTATGCACCAAGAAGCGAGGTTTTTTTGTATATGGAAAAATTATTTGAGCTGGACCCCTATCTCACCCATTTCACCGCCCGCGTCCAGAGCTGCGTCCAGAGCCGGAAGGGCTGGGACGTGGTGCTGGACCAGACCGCTTTTTACCCCGAGGGGGGCGGACAGCCCTATGACCTGGGGACCCTGGGCGGCGCTTCCATTCTGGAGGTCCACGAGCGAGAGGGCCGTGTGGTCCACACCTGTGACCGCCCGCTGGAGCCCGGCTCCCAGGTGGAGGGGGACATTGACTGGTCCCGCCGCTTCGACCTGATGCAGCACCACTCCGGGGAGCATATCGTCTCCGGGATCGCTCACGCCCGCTATGGCTGTGAAAACGTAGGCTTTCACATGGGGAGCGACGTGATCACCATCGATCTCAGCGTGGAGCTCACCCAGGAGCAGATTCAGGAGCTGGAGGAGGCGGCCAACCGCTACATCTGGGAGGACCACCCCATTCAGATCGCCTTTCCCTCCCCCCAGGAGCTGGAGGTCCTGGAGTACCGCAGCAAGAAGGCCCTCACCGGCCGGGTGCGCATCGTCTCCTTTCCCGGGGCCGACACCTGCGCCTGCTGCGGCACCCATGTGTCCTCCTCCGGGCAGGTGGGGCTGGTGAAGCTGCTCTCCTGCCAGAAATTCCGCTCCGGCGTCCGTATCGAGCTGGTATGCGGCAAGCGGGCCCTAGATCACCTGTCCCGCGTCTGGGAACAGAACCATCAGATCTCCAACCTCCTCTCCGCCAAGACCGGCGAGACCGCCGGCGCGGTGGCCCGCCTGCTGGAGGAGAATCAAGCGCTGAAAGGCCGCCTATCCGCCATGGAGGACGCCCGCTTCGCCGCCCTGGCCGGGCAGTACCGGGACGCCGGGGACCTGCTTCTCTTTGAGGAGGGCCTGTCCCCCGATGGCCTGCGCCGGCTGGCCGCGGCAGTGCTGGAGACCTGCGGCGGGCGGTGTGCCTGCTTCTCCGGTCAGGACGGCTCGGGCTACCGCTATGCCATCGGCCAGGTGGGCGGGGACCTGCGGGAGCTGACCCGTGCCCTGAACCAGGCCCTGTCCGGGCGGGGCGGCGGCAAGCCGGGCTTCGTCCAGGGCTCCGTTCAGGCGGAGCAGACCGCCATCCGGGACTTTTTCGCCGCCCTCTGATCCCCTCTCTCCCCCATCTGGAAAGGAAGTTTTATGGAGTACACGCTGTACCAGCTGCTTTGGTTCTTTTTGATCTACGCCTTCCTGGGCTGGCTGATGGAGACCGCCCTGGCCGCCGTCCGCAAGCGCCGTCTGCTCAACCGCGGCTTTCTCAACGCCCCCTTCTCCCCGGTCTATGGACTGGCCGCCGTCCTCTTCGCCATCTTCCTGCCAGAGCTGCGCTCCGCCCCCTTCTTTCTGTTTCTGGGCGGCATGATCCTGGCCACCGGCCTGGAGCTGGTCACCGGACTGCTGCTGGAGCGCGTCTCCCACCAGAAGTGGTGGGACTATTCTGAGGAACCATGGAATTTCAACGGACATATCTGCCTGAAATACTCCCTGGTCTGGGGCCTGCTGGCCCTGCTGTGCGTCTTCTTCCTCAACCCCCTTCTGGTCACCCTCACCAGCCTTCTGCCCCGTTCTGTGGGTAAATGGATCCTGCTCGCCGTCCTCATCCTGCTGGGCCTGGACTTTCTCGGCTCCTGGGCCGCCCTGCTCCAGCTGAAGGGCAGCCTGGGGGAGCCGGGTGAGGTATCCCGCCGCTGGAAGCACCTGTCCGACGCCCTGGACAACGCGGTGACCCGTTACATCCAGCGCCGCATGGCCCGGGCCTATCCCAGTCTGGAGCGGGAGCAGCTCCGCCGGGGACAGAAGGCCGCCCGTGCCGCCCAGGAAGAGCGCCCCCATGTCTTTGCCGCCGGGTGCGGGTTCTATAAGCTGGCCTGTCTCTTTTTCCTGGGCTCCTTCCTGGGGGATGTGACCGAGACCGTCTTCTGCCGCCTGACCGCCGGCATCTGGATGAGCCGCAGCAGCGTGGTCTACGGCCCCTTCTCCCTGGTTTGGGGCTTCGGTGCGGTGCTGCTCACCGCCATTCTCTACCAGTACCGCACCCGCAGCGACAGCTTCATCTTCCTCTTTGGAACCGTACTGGGCGGCGCGTACGAATACGTCTGCTCCGTCTTCACCGAGCTGGTGTTCGGAACCGTTTTTTGGGATTACAGCCACCTGCCCTTCAATTTGGGCGGGCGCATTAACCTGCTGTTCTGCTTTTTCTGGGGGATCGCCGCGGTGCTGTGGCTCAAGCTGGCCTACCCCGCCCTGTCCCGGCTCATCGAGCGGCTCCCCATGCGGGCCGGAAAGCTGCTGACCTGGGGCATGATCGTCTTCATGCTCCTGAACGCCGGGATCTCCAGCCTGGCCATGACCCGGTACACCCAGCGGAGCGCCGGCGTCCCCGCCGAAACCCCACTGGAGCAGCGGCTGGACGAACGTTTCCCCGACGAGCGGATGGAGCGCATCTACCCCAACGCCATTCTGGTGGACTGAGTCAGCCGTCAAAGCACAGCCGGACCGCCCAGGCGGCGGCCAGAAAGCCGGTGAGGTCGGCGCATAGGGCGGCGGGCAGGGCGTATCGGGTACGGGTCACGCCCACCGCGCCGAAGTAGACCGCGATGGTGTAAAAGGTGGTCTCCGTAGAGCCCAGCATCACCGCCGCCACCCGCCCCAGGTAGGAGTCCGGCCCACAGTTCCCGATCAGCTCCGCCCCCACCCCCAGGGCGGCGGAGCCGCTGATGGGCCGCACCAGCATCAGGGGGAGCAGCTCCGAGGGCACGCCCACCCGGTCCAGCAGGGGAGACAGCAGCTGGGCCGCCAGATCCAGCGCCCCGGACGCCCGCAGCATAGACACCGCCGTCAGCAGCCCCACCAGGGCCGGAACGATGCGCAGCAGAGTCTCCAGCCCCTCCTCCGCCCCGTGGATCAGTGCGGAGTAGACATCCACCTGCCGCCCCACTCCGTACAGCGCCACCCCGCTGATGGTCAGAGGGACCACCATGGTGAACAGAAGTTCCATTCTCAATCCCTCCAGAACCGGGCAAGCACCTTACAGGCCAGGATCCCCACTCCGACCGACAGGGCAGAGGCCAGCCATACCGCCGGCAGAATGTCAAAGGGGGCGGCACTCCCCGCCGCGGAGCGCACCGTGGCCACCGTGGTGGGGATCAGCTGGATGGAGGCCGTGTTGCACACCACCAGCATACACATGGCGTCAGAGGCCGTCCCCGGGCTCCGCCGCCCCATCCTTCTGGCCGCCTCAATACCCAGAGGAGTAGCCGCGTTCCCCAATCCCAGCAGATTGGCGGACACATTGGCGGCAATGCTGTCCATGATCTCCCGGTCCCGGGCCACCTGGGGGAAGATCAGTCCCAGCACCGGCCGGAGCAGCCGGGACAGCTTTTCCGCCAGCCCGGAGCGCCGCATGATCTCCATCACGCCCGTCCAAAGGCACATCATCCCCGCCAGGGAGATACACAGCTCCACCGCCCCCTGGGCGCCTGCCGCCGCCGCCGCCGCCACTGCAGCCTCCTGTCCGGTCCATATCCCGCACAGCACCGCGACCACTACCATCCCGGTCCAGATCCACGCCATTGTCATCCTGTCCGCCCCCTCTCGTCCCATCTATACGGCCGTTTGAAAAAAACATTCCTACAACCGGCTTCCAGGGCCGGCCTCTCTCCATGGTAACTTTGCCCCGCGCAGCGACAAAGCCTGAAATTCCGATACGGCTTCGACAAAAAACAGGCTGATTTTTCATTTTTCCTATTTCGCAGAAATATTTGTCAGTTTTTGCACTATTTTCACATAAGTAGTTGACAGGACCGGAGTTTATCGATATAATTAAATTTGCCGTTTTCGGTATTCTTTTACATATCCCGTGCCGTCTCGATCGCCTTCCGGCGATCACGGATCACAAGGAAAGGATGGTCAAATTGAAATCTACCGGTATTGTGCGGAAGGTCGATGAGCTGGGCCGTATCGTGCTGCCTATCGAGCTGCGCCGCACCCTGGACATCGCGGAGAAAGACTCCCTTGAGATCTACATGGATGGTCCTTCCATCGTTCTGAGGAAGTATCAGCCCGCCTGTATCTTCTGCGACGACGCCAAGGACGTCATCATGTTCCACGGCAAGAACATCTGCCCGAAGTGCATCAAATCGCTTCAGGAGAGCTTGACGCAAGAGTAACTCTGATCGGACAGCCGGTTTTTTCCCTCTGTCTTTCTGTACGCACTCCGTTTCACCTTAGAAGCGGAGTGCTTTTTTCAAAAAAACTGTCATCTGAGAACGAGACTGTCAAAAAAACTCCATCCAAAGTCTTCGGAGGGAAAGATCGTGTGAAAGAAAACCGTCATGGTTGTCTTTCACGTCCAATCAAACAACTTTTGAGCACTTTTTTCATGTACTCAAAAGTTTGCCAGCTTGTCGAAAAGGCTTTTTCGACAAGCTGGCAAACAGAGGGAGCGGGCGGCCATGCGGCCGCCCGTGCATCTGGTAAGCTAAAAGTAGACACTCACAAAGCGGGTGAGTGTCTACTTTTTTATATCTG
>ERZ827194.567-NODE-567-length-25370-cov-11.0372_pt1 | contig 25370 bp, 21 predicted proteins | sample MGYA00519777_ERZ827194 | MGnify/ENA primary metagenome ERZ827194 (study PRJEB31778, sample SAMEA3449277) | human gut metagenome | biome: human gut; feature: human-associated habitat; material: faeces | place: United Kingdom | collected 2010/2012 ...
TCTCGTGCGGTTGTTGCTCGCAACTTCAACTATAACCGATGAGACCTTATCCTTCATCCCTTTTTATTCAACTGTCCAATATGTATTGTAGTCCTACAACAGTTCAAATGGGGTATGGGAGCCGCCCCTTGTCTTTTTTTCCCGCTCCGGGTATAATGGTGGAGCGCCGGTCCGCCGGCCCCATCTTTTGTCCATAAGGAGCGGTTTTGAGATGACCATTCAGTATACACCCAGGGGGGTCTGCTCCCGATCCTTCACCATCCAGGTGGAGGACGGCCTGATCCAGTCCGTCCAGGTAGTGGGCGGATGCAGCGGCAACCTTCAGGGCATTTCCATGCTGCTGAAGGGAATGACGGTGGAGGAGGCCATCCGCCGGATGGAGGGCATCCGCTGCGGCGGCAAGGCCACCTCCTGTCCCGACCAGCTGGCCCAGGCCCTGAAGCAGGCCCAGGGCTGACGCCGCTTCAAAAAGCCGCTGAGCCTCCGGTTCGACAGGAACCGGAGGCTCAGCGGCTTTTGTGTCCCGTTATTCCAGCGTCACACACAGGCCGGTGGTGAGGGCCTGGATCCTTTCCCCCAGCCGGTCCTTCAACAGCGCAAAGGCTGCCTGGCCGGTGCAGTGGCCTGTGTAGATCTGCTCCACACCCTCCGACACCAGGGCGTCAGCCACCGACAGTGCATACTCCGGAGTACAATTCATTCCGCTGTCCGCCTTGGCACTGAACAGATGCAGTCCGCCGAACACAGCGTACACTGGTCTGCCCAGCTGTTCCTTCACCCCGCGGACGATGTTGACGATCCCCCCGTGGGAGCAGGAGTTGAACAGCACCAGGCCCCGGCTGCCCTCCAGCACCAGGGAGTGCTCATGGGAGAAGTCATCTGGGACAAATCCGCCCGCCTCCTCCTGACACAGCAGATTGATCTCCCGGCTGGCAAAGGGACCGCCATGGACAGACTCGGGTACCAGCCACGCCCCGTCAAAGAGTTGGAACAGCCCCTCCGGCGTCTCAAACCGGTCCCGCTGGCCCTCCCACAGCTCCCGGCTGACCCCAATGAACCGGGGCTCCCCCATAGAGGTGGAGAAATAGGCCCCGCCTGCAGAGGGGCGGGCGTATACCTTCGCGTGGTCGTTGCAGGCAAAGAAGCGGCCCAGGCCGCCGGCGTGGTCATAATGTCCGTGGGACAGCACCGCCGTGTCCACCTGTCCCAGGTCCACCCCCAGGGCGGCGGCGTTGTCGGCAAACGCGCCCGAGGCGCCCGCGTCCAGCAGGATCGCCTTCCCCCGGTGCTCCACATAAAAGGACAGTCCGTGCTCCGACGCCAGACAGGAGCCCTCCGGCGCGGTGTTCTCGATCAAAACGACGGTCTTCATGGTACTTCCTCCTATTTGTCAATCAGATCCGGCTGGAGCCGTAATAAAAATACCCGGGTGCTCCAGGGCGGGAGAACTCGGGCATGGGCTTCAGGACAGGGTGGGGAACAGCTGCGCCCTGGCGGCCCGCAGGCCGTCCGCCAGGGCGTCCACATCCTGCTGTGTGGTGTCATAGGAAAAGCTGATGCGCAGAGCCCCGTCCAAATCGCACTTGGGCAGCTTGAGGGCAGCGTACACATGGCTGGGCTTCCCCTTGTGGCAGGCTGAGCCGGAGGAGAGGCAGATTCCCCGGTCGCTGAGGAAGCGGACGATCACCTCGCTCTTATAGCCGGGGAGGGTCACCGCCAGAATGTGGGGGGCCGTCCCGCTCCCGATGGGCTTCAGCCCGGGGACCGCCTCTTGCAGCCGGGCCAGGGTCTCCGCCTTCAACTCGGCCATGTGCCGGACGTCCGCCTCCCGGGTGGCAGCCCCGGCCCGCACCGCCGCAGCAAAGGCCGCGATCTGGGCGGTGGCCTCTGTGCCGGAGCGCAGTCCCCCCTCCTGGCCGCCGCCCCGGATCAGGGGAGGCAGCTTCAGCCCCCGGCGGACATACAGGGCGCCAATCCCCTTGGGGGCGTGGATCTTGTGTCCGCTCACGGTCAGCAGGTCCACCCCCAGCTCCGCCGGGGTGAAGGGGACCTTTAGGAAGCCCTGCACCCCATCGCAGTGGATGAGGGCGGAGCTGCCCAGCCGTCGGATCAGCTGAGCGGCCTGGGCCACCGGCAGCACGGTACCCAGCTCGTTGTTCACCAGCATCATGGACACCAGCGCCGTGTCCGGCCGCAGGGCGGCCTCCAGCTCCTCCAGAGAGATGTTTCCCTCCCGGTCGGGACGGAGGTAGGTCACCTCATACCCCTGCCGCTCCAGCTCCCGGCAGGGCTCCAGCACCGCGGCGTGCTCAATGGCGGTGGTGATGATGTGGCGGCCCCGGCGTTTTCCAAGCTCCACCGCCCCCCGGATGGCCCAGTTGTCCCCCTCGGAGCCGCAGGAGGTGAAGAATACCTCCTCCGGGCGGCAGCCCAGTCCGGCGGCCACGTCCCTGCGCCAGCCGGCCACGCGGTCCGCCGCCTCCCGGCCCAGGGCATAGCGGGAGGAGGGGTTGCCCCACCCCTCCGTCATAGCCTCCACAGCGGCCTGGACCGCCTCCGGGCGGACCGGAGTGGTGGCTGCATTGTCAAAATAGTGGATCAACGCTGTTCACCTCTTTCAGTCCTGTCCATTCTATGCCCAGCCCTGGGGAAAGTCAAGCGGACAGGCCCCTGCGCGGTCACTTTCCGTCCACGGGCGGCCGGGGGAGGGAGTCATCCTCCCGGACCCAGTCCTCCACATGGACCACGCTGTACTCCGTCTCTGTGTTCCGGATGACCACCCGCTCGATCCCGGCGTTGATGATCAGCCGGCGGCACATGGAGCAGGAGGTGGCGTCGTGGAGCAGCTCGCCGGTCTTGGCCTCCCGGCCGGCCAGGTACAGGGTGGAGCCCAGGGTGTCCCGGCGGGCGGCGGAGATGATGGCGTTCATCTCCGCGTGGACCGAGCGGCACAGCTCATACCGCTCGCCGCTGGGGACCCGCATGGCCTCCCGGGTGCAGCAGCCCAGGTCCATGCAGTTCTTCCGGCCCCGGGGAGCCCCGTTATAGCCGGTGGAAACAATCTCGTCATTCTTCACGATGATGGCCCCATAGCACCGGCGCAGGCAGGTGGAGCGCTCCAGCACGGTCTCCGCAATGTCCAGATAGTAATTTTCCTTGTCGATGCGTCTCATGGCGCGTCCCTCCCAGGCAGTAAGGTTTCTGCTGGCAGTATAGCGTATTTTTTTCCCCCTGGCAAGAAAAAACCGGCCAAAAACCGGGCTTTCCGGCCCCACACTCCCGTTTCCGGCCCTGCCGGGGCACAATTTACATTTTGTTTACGATTGATTTCTTGACGTTCCCCGCCTTGCGCGCTATGATACGTTATAAATAAGAATCTGAAAAAACGGGGTGGGAGGTTTGCCCCGTTTTTCCCCCGCGCGAGGAGGCACCCACATGATTCGAAACGCGATCCAACGCTTTATGTACGGCCGGTACGGCAATGACCAGCTGAACGTCGGCCTGATGGGCCTGTATCTGGTCCTGTACCTGCTCTATTTTCTCACCAGCGCAGACCTGCTGTACTGGGTCTCTATGGTGGTGCTGTTCACCGCCCTGTTCCGTCTGCTGTCCCGCAGCCACGCAAAGCGCCGGGCGGAGAACGCCAAATTTTTACAGGCGGTGGGCCCTCTCCTGAAATGGTACCGGCTGCGCCGCACCATCCGCCAGGACAAGGAGCACTGCTACTTCAAGTGTCCCAACTGCGGCCAGCAGCTCCGGGTCCCCCGGGGCAAGGGTAAGATCACCGTCACCTGCCGGGGCTGCGGCGCCTCCTTTGAGGAGAAGAGCTGATCCCCGTCCCATTTGATCCCGCCGCCGGAGGCAGCCCCACACCTGGGTCTGCCTCCGGTTTTTTTGCCCATTTTCTCCGCAAAACGCCGGTTTTACAGAGAAGCCTATTCCAGTTTTGGGGAAGCTATGGTATACTGTTCAAGAGTCTGTCCGGCCGCCGGCCGGAGCTATTTTGAGAAATGCAAGGAGAGAGACCCATGAATCCGATCTATGACGTTGTCATCCTGGGCTGCGGTGAGGCCGGGATCTTCGCCGCCTACGAGCTGGCCAGCCACCGCCCGGAGCTGAAGGTGCTGGCCCTGGACCAGGGGCGGGACATCTACCACCGCAGCTGCCCCATCGTGGCGGGCAAGGTGCGGGAGTGCATCCACTGCCCCGTGTGCGACACCATGTGCGGCTTTGGCGGGGCGGGCGCGTTCTCCGACGGAAAGTTCAACTTCACCACCCAGTTCGGCGGGTGGCTCACCGACTTTATGGAGCCCCGCCAGGTGATGGAGCTCATTGACTATGTGGACTCCATCAACGTGGCCCACGGCGCCACGGAGCAGGTCTTTTCCACCGAGACCGCAGAGGCCAAAGCCCTGGCCCGCCGGGCCCTGGGCTATGACCTGCACCTGCTCCAGGCCCGGTGCAAGCACCTGGGCACCGAAAACAACCTGCGCATCCTCCAGAACATCTATGAGGGGCTGAAGGACAAGCTGGAGTTCCGCTTCAACACCGCCGTGGAGCACATCGCCCGGGACGGGGAGGGCTTCCGCCTGACCCTGGAGAAGGGGGACGAGGTCTCCTGCCGCCGGCTCATCGCCGCCCCCGGCCGCTCCGGCGCAGAGTGGTTCTCCAACCAGTGCAAGGACCTGGGGCTGGAGCTGCTGAACAACCAGGTGGACATCGGGGTGCGGGTGGAGCTGCCCGCCGCCGTCTTTGAGCACATCACCGACGTGGTGTATGAGTCCAAGCTGGTCTACCGTACCAAGCAGTACGGCGACCAGGTGCGCACCTTCTGTATGAACCCCTACGGCCATGTGGTGGCCGAAAATGTGGAGGGCATCAACACCGTCAACGGCCACTCCTACGCCGACCCCAGCCTCCGCAGTGAGAACACCAACTTCGCCCTGCTGGTGAGCAACCGCTTCACCCAGCCCTTCAATGAGCCCTACCGCTATGGCAAGCACATCGCCTCCCTGTCCAATATGCTGGCCGGCGGCGTGCTGGTCCAGCGCTTCGGCGATCTGGTGAAGGGAGTGCGCACCAACGAGCACCGGCTGGGCAAGTCCTTTACCCGGCCCACCCTCACCGCCGCCGTCCCGGGGGATCTGTCCCTCGCCCTGCCCAAGCGGCAGCTGGACGACATCATCGAGATGATCTATGTCCTGGACAAGATCGCCCCGGGCACCGCCAACCACGACACCCTGCTCTACGGCGCGGAGGTGAAGTTCTACTCCGCCCGCCTCCAGCTTACCCCGGAGCTGGAGACCGCCATCCCCAACTTCTTTGCCGCCGGCGACGGCGCGGGTGTCACCCGCGGCCTGGCCCAGGCGGGGGCCTCCGGCGTCCAGGCGGCCCGGGCCATCCTCAAGCGGCTGGACTGACCGCCGCTCTCATCCCCAGGCTGAGGAGGTCTGAGGGCCGGCGCACCCCCGGTGCGGCGGCCCTCCTGCATCTTTTCGACCATTTTCCGCCTCCGGCCGTCCGGCGGGGGCGCGCCGCACACTGTCCCGTCCCTCCTTCTATCGAAAATGCCAAATCAAAAAACGGAGGGGGATCCGGCGGCCAAATACCGCGCTCCACAAGGGTTATCCACATTATCCACATAGTTTTCCACAGATCATTATGTAAACTTGCGGGTCAGGAAACCGGAACCTTTTCGGCCGTTTCCGCCTGTCAAGCCTTTTTCGCGCCGCAATATTGACAAATCTTTATTTTGCAGGAAACCGGACGCGCTCTGTCGCCGCCGCCGGTTTTCCACAGGAGGGAGCACACATGGGAGCACAGGGAGACACCATCGCCGCCATCGCCACCCCCGCCGGACCGGGAGCCATCGGCATCCTGCGGCTGTCCGGGCCCGGGGCGGCGGAGATCGCCGCTGCCTGCTTCCGTCCCCTGGGGCGGAAGGGTCTGTTGGACCACCCGCCCCGCGCGCTGGTATACGGCAGTCTGCTGGACTGTGAGGGCCAGGTCATTGACCAGGTGCTGTGTACTTACAGCCGCGGGCCGTCCAGCTATACCGGGGAGGACACGGCGGAGCTCCACTGCCACGGCGCCCCCATGGTCCTCTCCCTGGGGCTGGAGGCCCTCTTTGCCCGGGGGGCCCGCCAGGCCGGCCCGGGGGAGTTCACCCAGCGGGCCTTCCTCAACGGACGGCTGGACCTGGCCCAGGCGGAAGGTGTGGCCGACCTGCTGGACGCCCAGAGCCGGGAGGGGGCCCGCCAGGCGGCGGGCCAGCTGTCCGGCGCCCTGTCCCGCAGGATCGTCTCCATATACTCCGCCCTGGTGGATGTGATGGCCCACTTCCATGCGGTGCTGGACTACCCGGACGAGGACATTGACCCCTTCACTCAGGAGCGGCTCGCCCGGGACCTGGACGCCCAGCGGCAAGCCCTGGAGGCCCTGCTGTCCACCTACCAGCGGGGCCGCCGCCTGAACCGGGGCGTGAAATGCGCCATCGTGGGGCGGCCCAACGCGGGTAAGTCCTCCCTGCTCAACGCCCTGGCGGGCTATGACCGGGCCATTGTGACCGACATCCCCGGGACCACCCGGGATACGGTGGAGGAGACGGTGGAGCTGGGAGGCATCCCTCTGCGGCTCATCGACACAGCCGGACTCCGGGACAGCGGCGACCCCATCGAGCAGATGGGCGTGGAGCGCAGCCGCCGGGCAATGGAGGAGGCGGAGCTCATCCTGGTGGTGATGGATCAGTCCCAGCCCGCCCGGGAGGAGGACGCCGCTTTGATCCGGGCGGCCACGGAGCGCGCCCCCACCATCGTGGTCCTGAACAAGAGGGACCTGCCCTGCCGGCTGGAGTGGACGGAGCCGCTGGACCAGGCCGCCTCTGTCCCGGTCTGTGCCAAGACCGGGGCGGGCTTGGACGAACTGGCCGGGCTGGTGGCACAGACCTTCCCCCGGGAGCCCGGCGCCGCCTACGGCGAGCTGCTCACCAACCAGCGCCAGGCGGAGGCCGCCGGCCGGGCCCTGGAGGCGGTCCGCCGGGCCGGCGAAGCGCTGGACCTGGGGGTCACCCCCGACGCCCTGCTTACCGACGTGGAGGAGGCCCTGAGCGCCCTGGGGGAGCTCACCGGCCAGTCGGTGCGGGAGGACGTCACCGCCCGGATCTTCCAGCGCTTCTGCGTGGGAAAATAGGGCGCTGTCCCTGCCTGTACCCGGTGCAACAGCCGGGATCAGCCCCCCATAGAGGGGAAATTTGGAATCTTTACCCCAAGGAGGGTTTTGAATGGATATTTGGAAGGAATTGAAGCAGGAGGGGGTGGACCCCGGCCTGCTGGAGGAGGTCCGGGCCTTCCGGGACGCCCACCCCGCCCCGCCGGAGGCCGCCGGACGGGTGCCCTGTCCCCGCTTCCTCTACTATGGCAAGGAGGTCTGGGAGGGGGCGGCCGCCGCCCTGCTGTGCGGGGAGCACCTGCTCCTGGCCGGCCCCAAGGCCACAGGCAAAAATGTACTGGCGGAGAATCTGGCCGCCGCCTTCGGCCGCCCCGCCTGGGATGTGTCCATGTATGTCAACGTGGACGCCGCCGCCCTCATCGGGGCGGACACCCTCCAGGACGGGCAAGTGGCCTTCCGGGAGGGCCCCGTCTGCCAGTGCGCCCGCCTGGGGGGCTTCGGCGTGCTGGACGAGGTGAACATGGCCAAAAATGAGGCTCTGGCCGTCCTCCACGCCACCCTGGACTTCCGCCGGGTCATCGACGTCCCCGGCTACCGGCGCATACCCCTGGACCCCGCCGCCCGGTTCATCGGCACCATGAACTACGGCTATGCCGGCACCCGGGAGCTGAACGAGGCCCTGGTCTCACGCTTCGTGGTGCTGGATATGCCAGTCATCTCCCAGGAAAACCTGCAAAAGCTCCTGCGCCAGGGCTTCCCGGAGCTGAAAACCACCTGGGTGGAGCAGTTCTCCGCCCTGTTCCAGGACCTGCGGCTGAAATGCGACAGCGGAGAGATCTCCACTAAGGCCCTGGACCTGCGGGGGCTCCTGTCCGCCCTCCACCTGATGGAGAAGGGGATCTCCTCCGGCCAGGCCCTGGAGCTGGGCATCATCAACAAGGCCTTCGACCCCTTCGAGCGCCAACTGGTGGCTGACGCGGTGTGGAGCCGCGTCCCCCGGGACGCGGACCGGGGCCGCCTGTTCGGAGTCTGAGATGGACCGGCAGGACATCGAGGTCCGCCGGGCAGACAACCAGGTGTGGAACGGGGCGGAGAACTATGGCGTCCGCTCCGACTTCCACGCCTTCGACCCGGAGGGCGGGGCCGACCTGTACTTCAACACGGTCATCGGCCTGGTCCATCACTACTACGACTTCCGCCGCTTCAAGCCCCTGTTCAACACCTTCCAGAGCCAGTTCAGCGGCGAGCTGTACACCGACCTGTTCTGGCTGGGCCTGGAGGGGGCGGTTTACCGCCGTGCCCGTGGGGACAGGCCGGCGCTGGACGGGCTGCGGCGGGAATACGCCGCCCGCACCGTGGCCCGGGGGCGGAACCAGGCTGTCCGGGAGAGCCTGGACAACCTCCGCTGTGCCTGGTTCCAGCGGGCCCTGGGGCAGCCCGGGCCGGAGGACGACTGGGAGCGGGGAGTGCTGGACGCCCTCACCTTTCCCCCGGAGCTGAACGAGGAGCAGATCAAGGACCGGATGGAGGCCCTGCTCCACCGCTACTTCCGCCGCGCCCGGCGGAGCGTCACCGACCGCCAGTGGGCCGCCTGGGCCGGGCGGGATATGCTCTACGGGGACAAGAAGCGGGGCGGGCTGGTGCGAGGGAACGCCCTGCGCCGCCTGGGCCGGTCCGGCGGCGGTCCGGCAGAGGAGGACGGCCGGAAATTTTTCTGGCAGAAAAAGCACCTGTTCCACTTGGGCCAGGGGCGGACCCGGGAGCAGGTGCTGCGGGACTATGTGGAAAACTGCTTCGGCGTGTCCATGCTCCCGCCGGGGGAGCTGGCCGCCGCGGAGCAGGCCCTGTGCACCGGCAGCCACAAAAACTGCCGCCTCCACTTCACCCGGGGGGTGCTGCCCCAGGGGGAGGTGGACGGGGAGACCGCCTGGGAGCGGTCCGCCTTCCAGGCCCAGCGGGAGAAGAACCGGGCCTATTTCCAAGAAAATCTGGTGCGGAACCGGCTCATCATCGCCCAGCTGTCCCAGCGGCTGCAAAACACCATCCTGCTCCAGAGCGACGTCACCGACAGCCGCGCCCGGGCGGGCCTCCTTCAGCCCCGGCTGGCCTGGCGGGCCCCCGCCCTCCGGGACCAGCGGGTCTTTCTCCAGCGGCAGCAGAGTGAGCTGGGCGAGCTGTCCGTGGACATCCTGCTGGACGCCTCCGCCTCCCAGAACCAGCAGCAGGAGAAGCTGTCTACCCAGGCCTATCTCATCGCCGAGAGCCTCACCCGCTGTCAGATCCCGGTGCGGGTGACCTCCTTCTGCTCTGTCAGCGGCTGCACCGTCCTGCGGATCCTCCGGGACTACAACGAGGCAGGGAAAAACGACGCCATCTTCGACTATGTCTCCGCCGGCTGGAACCGGGACGGCCTGGCCCTGCGGGCCATGGGCTGGCTGATGGACCGCAGCCCCTGTGACCACCGGCTGTTCATCCTGCTCTCCGACGCCAACCCCAACGACGACCAGAAGATCCCCGCCGCCAGGCGCTTTCCCAAGGATTACAGCGGGAAGGCCGGAGTACAGGACACGGCGGACGAGGCCGCTCTCCTCCGCCGCCGGGGCATCACTCCAGTGTGTGTCTTCACCGGGCGGGATGCCGACCTGGCCGCCGCCCACAAGATCTATGGGAGGGACCTGACCCGTATCCCCTCCATCGGATGGTTCGCCGACACGGTGGGCAAGCTGATCCAGGGCCGCATCCAGAGCATGGGCTGACCAGCAGGAGGGAGACGCGCCCCTGTCTCATTTTCCCAAAAAGAGATAGACTGTGCCGCGCTGGATGCGGCACAGTCTATCTCTTTATGAACGCCGGTTTTCCGACTCCGCCGGGATCATTCCGTCCATAGTTCGTCCACCTGAGCGCCGGTATAGTACCAGGTGAGAATATCCCGGAAGGAGCTGCCCTCTTTGGCCATGGCGTTGGCCCCATACTGGCTCATGCCCACCCCGTGTCCATAGCCGGTGACGGAAAAGGTGAAGCCTGCCCCATCCCAGGCCACGGTGAAGGCGGCGGAGCGCAGGGAAAACAGGGTGCGCACCTGGCTGCCCGTGAGGGTGACGCCCCCCACCGGGATGCTGGACACCACTCCGCCGTTGGAGGCGGGGGTCCCGAACCAGCCGGAGGGATCGCCGGACAGGCCGGCCCCGGGATAGGCGGCCAGCACCCGGCTGCGGACCTCCTCTGCCGTGAGGACCACCTGGCTGCGGTAGTTGGGGACCTCGTCTCCCTCCGGACTGGAGACGCTTTTCAGATAGTCCACCTGGCTGCCCCACACCTCCACTGCATCCGCCGTCTGTCCGGGGGCGGAGGAGAAGAACACCGCCTGGATGGGCGCGCCCTGGTAGAGGATGCCCAGACCGTCGGTGCCCGTCACCGCCTGGCTGATCTTGGCGGAGTAGGTCCCGGCGCTGATCCCCCATCGGGTCTCCGCCGCCTGCCGCTCCACATAGGCCTGACAGCAACTGCTGTCGGTACACACATCGGCCTGGGGATGGGCGGCGTGGGCAGACGCCTGCCGGACCACGGTATAGGTGCGGGCGGCGCAGGCCTGGGCCTTTAGAGCTTCCTCCTCGAACGCAGCGGGCATCTCCGCCGCCACCACGCCGAAGAGGTAGTCTGCCATGGTCAGTTCATCCACGGTGCCGTCCGGCTGGAGCAGTTTGACAATGTGCCCCCGGTCCCGGGCGGCCCGGGCGGGCTGGCCCTCCGGGGCCGCGGCGGAGAGGGGAGCGTCTCCCACGCTTCCGGCGGCGGAGCTCTCCCCCCGGACGGTGAGCAGAGGGAGGAGGAACAGAAAGGCGGTGAGGACAAGGCCGGTCCCCGCAGTGAGCCGCCAGGGGCGGTCCGCCTCCGGCGGCATCCAGCTTTTTCTGCGTGCCGGTCCTCTCATTCCGCTTCCCCCTCTCCACTGCGCCTTTGGAGACATGGTATGCATCCGGGGAGCGGGATATGCCGGCGGCAAAAAGCCTTTGCGATTTTGACCGGCAGGCGGTATAATAGGGTCTACTGAACGGTCCGGCCCGGAGCCGGACCCCAGGGGGAGCCCGCTCCCCATCCGATCCAAGGAGGAATATGGTATGCTGCTGAATGTGCTCGCGGTGGGCGACGTGGTGGGCGAGGGGGGCCAGGACATTCTGGCCCGCCGCCTGCGGGAGGTCAAACGGGAGGAGGACATCCACTTTACCGTGGTCAATGGGGAGAACGCCTCCGGCGTGGGCCTCACCCCCCGTCAGGCCCGGGGGATGTATGATGCCGGGGCCGACGTCATCACCCTGGGCAACCACACCTGGAACCGCATCCAGATCGCCGACTTTCTGGACAAGGACCCCTATATCCTCCGCCCAGCCAACTACGCCGGCCGGGTGCCGGGCCGGGGCTTCGGCGTATTCGACGGGCCCGGCGGCCTGCGGATCGGTGTGATGAACCTGATGGGGCGGCTGGAGCTGAACTCCAATTTGGACAGCCCCTTCAAGACCGCCAACCAGCTGCTGCGGGGGGCGGAGGCCCAGCGCTGCGACCTGGTGCTGGTGGACTTCCACGCTGAGGCCACCAGCGAGAAGGGGGCGCTGGCCTGGTATCTGGACGGGCGGGTCCAGGCCCTGTGGGGGACCCACACCCATGTGCCCACGGCGGACGGGCAGATCCTGCCCAAGGGGACGGGCTTCCTCACCGACCTGGGCATGACGGGGCCGAGGCGCTCTGTGCTGGGCATCAAGCCGGAGCTGTCCATGAACCTCTTCCTGGGGGGACTGCCCCGGCGGTACGAGGAGGCGGAGGGCCCCTGCAAGCTCAACGCCTGCCGCTTCACCATCGATACAGAGTCCGGGCGGTGCGTCCAGGTCCGGCGGGTGGACCTGGAGGAGTAAGTCCGGCGGGAAAGGAGCCATTTTGCCATGATCAAACTGATCCACGGGGCGGACCTACATCTGGACAGCCCCTTTTCCGGCCTGACGCCGGAGCAGGCGGCCGCCCGGCGGCAGGAGCAGCGGGAGCTGCTGGACCGTCTGGCCGGGCTGGCCCGGGAGCGGGGGGCCGACCTGTTGCTGCTGTCCGGCGACCTGCTGGACAGCAGCCGGACCTATCGGGAGACCGCCCAGGCCCTGGCCCGGTCCCTGGGAAGCCTCCCCTGTCCGGTGTTCCTGGCCCCGGGGAACCACGACTTCTACGGCCCGCGGTCCCTGTACGCTGCCCTGGACTGGCCGGAGAACGTACATATCTTCACCTCCGGGGAGGTCCGGCGGGTGGAGATCCCCGGGCTGGACTGTGTGGTCTATGGCCGGGCCTTCCTGGGGCCCCGGGAGGACCGCTCCCCCCTGGAGGGCTTCCGGGCGGAGCGGGACGGCCGGGTGCAGCTCATGGCGGTCCACGGCGAGGTGGACGGCCGGGGGGAGTACGGCCCCATCTCTCGGGAGGACATCGCCCGCAGCGGCCTGGACTATCTGGCGCTGGGGCACATCCACCAGACCAGCGGCCTTCAGCGGGAGGGGGACGCCTTCTGGGCCTACCCCGGCTGCCCGGAGGGCCGGGGCTTTGATGAGCTGGGGGACAAGGGCGTCCTCTATGTGGAGGCAGAGCCCGGGAACTGCCGGGCGGAGTTCGTCCCCCTGTGCCGCCGGCGGTACCAGCTCCTGTCTGTGGATGTGACCGGCGCGGAGGACCTGGCGGCGGCGGTGCGGGCCGCCCTGCCGCCGGACACGGTGGAGGACATATACCGCGTCCTGCTCACCGGTGAGCGGGGGGCGGAGGCCCTGGACCTGGAGGGCCTGACCCGGGCGCTGGCCCCCCGGTTTTACGGCCTGACCCTCCGGGACCGCACCCGGGTGCAGCGGGCGGTGTGGGACCGGATGGAGGAGGACACCCTTACCGGGCTGTTCCTGCGCCTGATGGCCGCCCGGTGCCGGAAAGAGCCGGAGAACGAGATCCTCCAGCAGGCGGTGCGCTTCGGCCTGGCCGCCCTGGAGAACGGAGAGGATGTGGCCCCATGAGGATCAAACGGATGACAGCCACCTTCGGCGGGCTGACAGAGCAGCGGCTGGAGCTCGCCCCCGGCCTCAACCTGATCCAGGCCCCCAACGAGAGCGGGAAATCCACCTGGGCGGGCTTTTTGAAGGCCATGCTCTATGGGATCGACACCCGGGACCGGGACAAGAAGGGACACCTGGCGGATAAGAACCGCTATCAGCCCTGGTCCGGAGCCCCCATGGAGGGGGAGCTGCTGCTGGAGTGGCAGGGGCGGGACGTCACCATCCGCCGGGGTCCACGGGGGAGCGTCCCCTTTGGGAGCTTTTCCGCCGTCTATACCGGCACGGAGGAGCCTGTCCCCGGCCTGACGGCGGATACCTGCGGCGAGCTGCTGCTGGGGGTGGGCCGCGAGGTCTTTGAGCGCTCCGCCTTCGTGGGGCAGGGCGGCTCTCTGGCCGTCACCGCCGCCCCGGAGCTGGAGCGGCGCATCGCTGCCCTGGTGTCCTCTGGGCAGGAGGACGTGTCCTTCTCCCAGGCGGAGGGGAGGCTGAGGGAGTGGCTCAACCGCCGTCGGGTGAACCGGAGCGTGGGGCGCATCCCCCAGCTGGAGGAGGCGCTGGCACAGGCCTCCGCCGTCCGCAGGGAGGCGGAGCAGGTCACCGACGAGGTGAACCTTCTCTCGGCGGAGCGGGCTGGTTTGGCACGCCGGAGGGAGGAGCTGGCGGCGGAGCTGGAGATCCATAAGGCGCTGGCCCGCCGGGAGCTGAACCGGAAGTTCCGTCAGGCCCGGGCCGAACTGGCCCAGGCGGAGGCGGAGCAGGAGGCCCTGCGGCAGGAGCAGGCCCGGTTCCTCTCTCTGCCGGACCGGGAGGAGCTGAAGCGGGCCCAGGGGGACCTGGCCCTGCTCAAGGCTCTGGAGCCGGAGATCCGGCAGGGGGAGGAGGCCCTCGCCCAGGCGGAGGCGGAGCTGGAGCAGGCCCGGGCACGGGCGGTGGACCCCCAGTTTCCCGGGATGACCGGCGACGAGGCGGTGCAGAAGGCGGAGCGGGACACGGCGGAGCATCAGCGGTGGACTGAGAAGGGCCGGCGGTGCAGAAAGCGGGTCCCCATGCTCCAGCTGGCAGGCGCGGCGGCGGCCGTTCTCATCGCGGCGGGCGGCATGATGGCCGGCGGCGGGCTGTTCCCCTGGATCTGGCTGGCTCTGGCGGCCTATGGGGTGCTGGCGGCGGCCTCCCTCCTTTCCCTGTCCGCGGGGAAGAAGGCGGACGCCGCCGGACGCCGGGTGCTGGAGCGCTACGGCGTCCAGGGGCCGGATGAGGTCATCGCCCTGGCCCGGGCCTACCGGGAGCGGACGGCGGCCGCCGATCAGGCGGCCCAACAGGTGCGGCTGGCGCGGGCCTCCCTGTCTGAGCGGCAGGCCCGGCGGGAGAACACCCACACCGACCTCTTTCAGTTCGTCCACTCCTTCGCCCCGGAGGTGAAGGACCTGTTCGGCTGCTCCGCCGCCCTGTCCCTGGCCCTGAACCTGGAGGAGCGGGAGGCGGTGGCCGCCGCCCGTCTGGATGGCGCGCGGCGGCTGTATGAGGCGCTGAAGGCCCAGGGGGGGCGGGAGGAGCCGGAGGAGCCGGCTCTGGAGCGGCCCGCCCGCACCCTGGAGGAGACGGCTGCCCAGCTGGGGACCGCCCAGGCGGAGTTGGAGCGGGCAGAGCGCCAGCTGAATATGGCGCTGGGCCGTCAGAAGGCGGTGGGGGACCCCGCCGCCCTGGCTGCGGAGGAGGAGGCCCTGTCCCGGGAACTGGAGCGGCGCGAGGGAGAGTATCAGGCCATCTCCGCCGCCATGGAGGGGCTGAAGGCGGCCAACGCCCAGCTTCAGGAGCGCTTCTCCCCGGAACTGAACCGGCGGGCGGCGGACTATCTGAGCCGGCTCACCGGTGGACGGTACCGGGAAGTATCCTTGGACCGGGAACTGGACGCCTCTGCCACGGAAGAGGGCGGAGTGCTGCCACGGCGGGCCCTGTTCCTGTCCAAGGGGACAGTGGATCAAATCTATCTGGCGGTGCGCCTGGCGGTGTACGACCTGTGCCTCAAGGAGCGGCAGGCCCCGCTGGTGTTGGACGACGCCCTTGCCGCCTTTGACGACAGGCGGATGGCGCTGGCCCTGGACCTGCTGGTCCGGCTGGCGGAGGACCGGCAGATCCTGCTGTTTACCTGTCAGGGCCGGGAGGCGGCCTGTCTGGCCGGACGGCCGGGGGCAGCAGTCCAGAGTCTGCCCGCCCGGATGTGAGCGCGCCGGTCCAGGCAAACGGTATCGGCGGCAGACAAAGGCCATGGAACTCCTTACAGGAGGGCTTTTTTGACAAGCTTCAGGCCCCGGAACATTTTCATGTTCCGGGGCCTGAAGTTTTTTATAGCGGGCCGATGGTGTCAAAGGGCAGAAGGGAAAACACCGCCTTACCCAGGACATAGTCCTCGTCGATGGAGCCGATACGAATGTCACGGCTGTCATCGGAGTTGTTGCGGTTGTCACCCATAACAAAGATTTCCCCCTCCGGGACCTCAAAGTGGGTCTGGGTCCGGTTGGGATCGGAGGTGACGTCATCCATGGGCTCCCTGATGTAGGGCTCGTCCAGCAGAACGCCGTCCACATAGACGCTGTTGCTCTCATAGTCAATGTCCACCGTCTGTCCGCCGGTGGCAATGACGCGCTTAACGATAGCTACGCCGCCCAGGTGCTCCACCGTGGTCTTGTTGAGCACCACGATGTCCCCCTGCTTCGGCTCATAGCCCAAAGACCAAACCAGCAGGAGCTGCTGGTCCTGAAGAGTATTGGTCATGGACTCCCCCTGCACCCGGGTCAGCCTCCCAATAAAGGTGAATACCAGCACCAGGCTCACCAGGGCGGTGGTCAGGGCGTTGAGCCAGTAAAACAGATCCTCCGAGGGCTTTTTTTCCTTCTTCTCCGGCTCGGCGCCGTCCGTCGGGACAGCCTCCCCCTCCGGGAGTCCGTTCTGGGGCTCCTGGGGCTGGGGCTCATGTTCCAATTCTTCGGCCATAGGGCAACCTCCTCTGGGCGTTTGTCAGCATTATACCCGCTTCGGAGGAAAAATGCAACCGTTGGGCGTTATCCCGGCTCCGGGCAGGCCCGGGCATATCCGCCGCCGGACAGCTGGAGATACAGGTCCCCGCCGGGGGCGGCCCACAGGATGCATCCGGCGTGCTCCCGGTGGGCGGCGTACAGTCCGGTCCGGCTGTCAGCCCCCTCCTGGAAGAGGACGCCCAGCTGGACGCTGTCCGGGGGGAGCTGCTCCAGCACCTCGCCGGTGAGGTCATAGGGGCCGTCCGGCGTCCAAATATCCGCCCCGCCGGTCCGGTCCGCCTCCGCCCCGCTGCCGGGGCCTCCGGCTTCAGGGAGCCCGCCGCTCCCGACGGCTGACAGGGCGGGCAGGCGGAGCAGAAGCGCCGCGGCCAGACAGGCGGCCAGCAGTCCGGCGGCCCGCCAGACAGGCCGACCGGCCAGCTTATCATATCCCACAGCGGTTCCCCCTTTAGAATCGACGCGCCCCCGGCGCTCAGGCCGCCGGAGGCTCTCTTTTCTATCAGACGCAGCAGAGGGGCAAAAGGTTCCGCTGTGAGGGCGATTTTTCCTCTGAAACGCAGAGCGCGGAGGCGCGGCGGTCAGCCGCGCCTCCGCTGGAAGCGTTTTGGGTCATTTATCGGCGCGCTGGGTGTCCCGGACAAAGTATTCCGAGTTGTCCGCCCCCTCGGTCTTCCAGTCAAAGCGGCCCATGGACTTGATGAGCTTGGACAGCTTGGAGAAGCCGTAGTTTCGGGGATCGAAGTCGGGCTGCTTCTTCATCAGCAGGTTGCTCAGCTTGCCCATGTGGGCAAAGCCGTCCTCGCCGCACACATCCTCCACCGACTCGGCAATGAGCTCCGCCACATCGTCCGGGATCCCGGCGTTCTTCCGCCCCTCCTTTTTGGAGGGCTTCTGAGGCTGGGCCGCGGGGCGGGGCGCGTCATCCTCCGCCTGCTGGGCGGCCGCCTTTCGGGCGGCGGCCCGGATGACCTCGATATAGACGAATTTGTCGCAGGCCACGATAAAGGGCTTGGGGGTCTTGCGCTCCCCCATGCCGTACACCTTCATCCCGGCCTCCCGCAGGCGGATGGCCAGGCGGGTGAAGTCGCTGTCGCTGGACACCAGGACAAAGCCGTCGCAGTTGCCGGAGTACAGGATGTCCATGGCGTCGATGATCATGGCGGAATCGGTGGAATTTTTCCCGGTGGTATAGCCGTACTGCTGGATGGGGGTGAGGGCGCACTCCAGCAGGATGGACTTCCAGGTGGACATATTGGGGCTGGTCCAGTCGCCGTAGATGCGCTTGATGGTGGGGGTGCCGTATACTGCCACCTCGGCCATCACATCCTTCATGGCGGTGCGGGAGGCGTTGTCCGCGTCAATGAGGACGGCCAGGCGCAGGTCCAGTTCGTTCTCAGCCACGGGGATCCCCCCTGCCCCGGAGAAGGGCCTCGACCTGGGCCAGCTGTTCCAGGGTGTTCACCCCCAGCATCTCATCCGGAGAGCAGGTGTCGCACAGGCCTACCCGGCCGCCGTCGGCCTTGATGAGGGCGGGTACGTCGGTGAGGTAGAGCTCCCCCTGGGCGTTGTCATCCCGCAGGCGGCCCAGGGCGGCCAGCAGCGCGGGGGCGTGGAACAGATAGGTGCCGGTGTTGACCTCCCGGACAGCCCTCTGCTCCGGGGTGCAGTCCTTGTCCTCCACGATGGCGCGGAAGGTGCCGTCCGCCTCCCGGAGGATGCGGCCGTAGTTGCCCCCGTCCTCCAGCACGGAGGAGAGAAGGGTGCAGGCGTTGCCGTCCCGAAGGTGGGTCTCCGTCAGGGAGCGGAAGGTCTCTCCCTTCATCAGGGGGGCGTCCCCGCAGCAGACCAGCACATGGCCGTCAAAGCCCTCCAGCAGAGGGGCGGCGCACTGCACCGCGTGTCCGGTGCCGTGCTGCTCGGCCTGGACGGCGTGGGGGTACTGGGGATAGGCGGCCAGGACGGCCTCCTTCTTCCAGCCCACCACCAGGATCACGTCCTCCGGAGACAGAAAATCCAGCCCGGACAGGACGTAGTGGAGCAGGGGCTTCCCGTCGGCCAGCCGCATCACCTTGGGCAGATCCACACCCTCTGTCTGGAGCCGGGTGCCCTTTCCTGCGGCCAGCACCAGCGCCTTTACCTTGTGATCCATGTTCATTCTCCTTCGTGTTGGATTTCAGTCCGGTCCCACAGCTGGGGCAGCAGGCGGTAGAAGTCCCCCTGCTCCCGCCACATGGCCAGAAGGGTCCCCCGGGCGACGGACACCTCAGCGGCCTCCCCGGTGAACTCGTTGCTCACTCCCAGGGGGAAGTCGGCGCTGAGAGTGTGGCCGGTCAGCTCAAACTTCAGGTTCCGCAGGGTGACCCCCTCCGCCTGCCCGCTGAGGCAGAAGGCGGACCAGAAGCCGGACAGCCCGGCGGGAAAGGTCATGGTCTCGTCCCGGAGGGCGGTGGCCACGGTGCCCTCCCCCGCCAGGACGCCCCGGGCGCCCTGGGTGGTGAGCCAGGCCAGGGCCTGGAGGTTGGCCAGAGTGTGCTCCAGCCGGCCGCCCACGCCGCCCAGAAGGACGAACCGGCGGTATCCCCGGTCCAGTCCCTCCCGCAGGGCGTAGACCATATCGGTGTCGTCCTTGGCCGCGGGGAGCTGCACCACGTTGGGGTGGTTGGGCCGGCGGCCCAGGGAGTCAAAGTCGCCCACCACCAGATTGGGCGGCACGCCATAGGCCTCCAGCGCCTCATAGCCCTTGTCGGCGGCGATGAGAAAATCCTGCGCTCCCGGGTGAGGGCACAAGGACCAGGACAGGGGCATCGCCCCTACAACATAGCAGATAGATGGATTCAAGCTGGGTTCCCCCTTTGTTTCGGCGGCGGGCTGTCCGGAGGACCGGACTGGCCATAGAGACGCCGCGCAACAGTTCGATCTGTTTGCCTCTATTATAACGCCGGCGGCGGGTTTGGGCAACGGGATTTTGTGCCCAGGGCCGGATTTTTGCCGCCTCCTGGGGAAACAGGCCCCCGCCCCGGGATGGGATCGATCCTGAAACGCGGTCCAGGCGGCGCATCAGTCCCGCCCCACAGGCGTCTTTTTGGCGAAGGACGTCTTTTTTCCTCAGACCCTGCTTCTGACATTGTTCTCCCATATAATGGTAATATAATGCCTTCTACACAGCTGCGCGGGCCGCTGGGGGCCCGCCGGAACAAAGGAGGAGCGGCGTATGCAGGCCAAGGAGACGGTGCAAACCAGGTGGAACAGACTGCGGAGACAGCGGGGAACGGGGGAGAAGGTGAGTGTGGACGCCACTGCTCTGCTGCGCTTTGCGGACACAGCCATCCATTTTCTGCTGGCGGCGGTGCTGGCCGGCGCGTCGGTGTTCGGGGACTACGCCCCCTTTGGGGTGGCCCTGGTGGGGGCGGCGGGGTCAGGAGTGTGCGGCGCGGCGGCGCTGGTGGGAGCCTGCTTCGGCTATATGGTGCTGCTGGGCTTTGCGGATGGGCTGCGGTATGCCGCCGCGGCCATATTGACCTTTGCGGTGAGCTTTGCCTTTTACGACATAAAGCTGCTCCGCAGGCCCTGGGCCATGCCTCTGATCGCCGGGCTCATCAATGGCTGCACCGGCTTCATCTACCTGTCCGAGGGAGGCTGGCGGACGGTGGATGTGATCTATTTCCTGACGGAGCTGGCCCTGACTGTGGCGGCCGGCTGGTGTTACCGGCAGCTGCTGGTCCCCATGCGGGCGGGCCGGGGGGTGGAGCTGCTCTCTCCAGGCAGAAGGGCCAGTCTGACGGTGCTGCTGTGTACCGTACTGATGTCCCTGTCCGCCCTGTACCTGGTCAGGGATATTTCCCTGGGCCGTGCCCTGGCGGTGGCGGCGGTGCTGGCGGCGGCCTGGCAGGGGGGGATCGCCGTGGGTGCGGTGCTGGGCATGGCCGCAGGACTTGCCATGGATCTGGCGGCCAACGGGGTCCCGCTGTACGCCATGGCCTTCGGGCTGTCCGGCCTGGCCGCTGGGGCATTCCGCGGACGGGGGAGGCTCCGGGCCGCCGGGGCCTATCTGCTGACCAACGGAGGGGCGGTGCTGTGGACCTGGGACCGGGGGCTGCCTCTGTCCGTGCTGTATGAGGCGATCCTGGGCGGGGCTGCGTTTCTCCTCCTGCCGGAGCGGCCGCTGAAGCGGCTGGGGACCTGGCTGGCTCCGGAGGGGAGCGTCTCCGCCGACCAGAGGGCGCAGGCCCGGGTCAAACAGCGGCTGGAGGCCACTGCCCAGGCCTTTCGTACGCTGTACGACACCATGCGCGCCTCCTTTTGTCCGCCTAGGAACGACAACGACATGGCCACGGTGTTCGACCGGGCGGCCTGCCGGGTGTGCCGGGGGTGTACACTGCGCTCCAGCTGTTGGGAGCGGGACTATGTGACCACCTTCAACGCCCTGAACGACGCCACCCAGGCCATGCTGGACCGGGGCCGTGGGGAGGCGGAGGATTTCCCCGGCTATTTTTCCAGCCGCTGCCTCCACTTCCGGGCGTTCCTGGCTGCGGTGAACGAGGAGCTCACCGCCCTGCTCTACCGCCGCCAGTACAACAGCCGGATCCAGGACAGCCGGGCGGCGGTGTGCCGACAGTATGGTCAGCTCTCCGCCTTGCTGGGGGCGGCGGCCGCTGAGCTGGGGGAGGAGCTGATCCCGGATCCCGCGGCCGACCGGCGTCTGCGGCAGCGGCTGGCCGGAATGGGGGACCGGGTGCGGGGCGGCGTGTTCCGGGACGGGCGGGGGCGGCTGCGGATCGAGCTGGAGGGCCCGGACTGTCCCCTTCTGGCCGCCCCGGAGGAGCTGGCGGAGCTGGCCGGCCTGATGGAGGCGCCCATGCGCCTGGAGGACCAGGGCGTGGACCACCTGACGCTGATCCAGCAGGAGCCCCTGATGGCGGTGGCCGGGATCGCCGCCCGGAAGAAGGATGGGGAGACGGTGAGCGGGGACGCGGGCACCTATTTCAAGCGGGGGGACGGCACCCTGTATGTTCTCCTGTGCGATGGGATGGGAAGCGGCCCCCAGGCCAACCGGGAGAGCAGTCTGGCCCTGCGGCTGCTGGAGCAGTTCCTCCAGGCCGGCGTGGAGACGGAGCACGCCCTGGTCACCCTCAACTCCGCTCTGGCCCTCCGGGGGGAGGAGGCCGGGGGTTTCACCACGGTGGATCTGCTCCAGGTGGATCTGTTCACCGGAGACGGAGCGGTGTTCAAGCTGGGGGCGGCCCCCACCTATGTGCGAAAGGGCGGGACCGTGCGGAGGATCTCCGGGACCTCCCTCCCCGCGGGGCTGGAGGCGGAGGAGCGGAGCGCACCCGACCGCTTTCCCATCCACCTGTCCCCCGGGGACTGTGTGGTTCTGGTGAGCGATGGGGTGACGGGGACGGAGGATGACAGCTGGCTCCGGGAGCGGCTGGTCAAATTCGACCAGGGCAGTCCCAAGGAGCTGGCCCGGGATCTGATCACCCACAGTCCCCAGGGGGCCACCGATGACAGCACCGCCCTGGTGATCCGTCTGGAAAAGCGGGAGTAGGGGGAAATCCGGGAGAAACTGGGGAGAAATGAGGGCAGACCCTTGTAAAATGCGGGAAAACGCATTATAATAAAAACCTGTCCGGAACCTGGACAGGCTTTTTCAAATCCCAGTCCGGCCCCGCCGGTGCTCCCCTTTGGGGAGCAGAGTCCGGAGAGCCGCTGGAGTACAGTACAGAGCGAGATCAAATATACTGAAAATACTCTGAGGAATGGAGAGAACTACTATGGACCGCACCACCATTGCCGCGATCTTCGCGGATCAGGAGGCGCTGGGCGGCCAGACGGTCACCGTCTGCGGCTGGGCCCGCACCATCCGGGATATGAAGACCTTCGGCTTCATTGAACTCAACGACGGCTCCTGCTTTAAGAACCTGCAGGTCGTCATGGACGCCAATGTGCTGGAGAATTATAAGGAGATCGCCGGGCAGAACGTGGGCGCGGCCCTTGTGGTCGTGGGCCAGGTGGTCCTGACCCCCGGGGCCAAGCAGCCTCTGGAGGTGAAGGCCGCCTCCATCGCGGTGGAGGGCCCCTCCGCCCCGGACTACCCCCTCCAGAAGAAGCGCCACGGGGTGGAGTTCCTGCGCACCATCCAGCATCTGCGCCCCCGGACCAACCTGTTTTCCGCCGCCTTTCGGGTGCGGAGCGTGGCTGCCCACGCCATCCACTGCTTCTTCCAGGACCGGGGCTTCGTCTATGTCCACACGCCCATCATCACCGCCAGCGACTGCGAGGGCGCCGGCGAGATGTTCCAAGTGACCACCCTGGATCTGGAGAACGTGCCCAAGAACGAGGACGGCACTGTGGACTACTCCAAGGACTTCTTTGGCAAACGGGCCAGCCTGACCGTCTCCGGCCAGCTCAACGCGGAGAACTTCGCCATGGCCTTCGGCAATGTGTACACCTTCGGCCCCACCTTCCGGGCGGAGAACTCCAACACCCAGCGCCACGCCGCCGAGTTCTGGATGATCGAGCCTGAGATGGCCTTCGCGGACTTGGGCGACTATATGGACAACGCCGAGGCCATGATCAAATATGTGATCCGCACGGTGCTGGAAAAGTGCCCCGACGAGATCAGCTTCTTCAACTCCTTTGTGGATAAGGGCCTGAAAGAGCGGCTGGAGCACGTGGCCTCCTCCGACTTTGCCCGGGTGAGCTACACCGACGCGGTGGAGATTCTGGAGAAGAACAACGACAAATTTGACTTCAAGGTGTACTGGGGCTGCGACCTTCAGACGGAGCATGAGCGCTACCTCACCGAGCAGGTGTATAAGCGCCCGGTGTTCGTCACCGACTACCCCAAGGAGATCAAGGCCTTCTATATGCGCCTCAACGACGACGGCAAGACCGTGGCCGCCGCCGACTGCCTGGTCCCCGGCATCGGCGAGCTCATCGGCGGCTCCCAGCGTGAGGAGCGGCTGGAGGTGCTGGAGGCCCGCATCAAAGAGCTGGGCATGGACCCGGAGGACTACTGGTGGTACTGCGACCTGCGCAAGTACGGCACCTGCCGCCACGCCGGCTACGGCATGGGCTTCGAGCGCATGGTCATGTACCTCACCGGCGTGAACAACATCCGCGATACCCTGCCCCACCCCCGGACCGTGGGCAACGCGGAGTTCTAAGCCTCATAATTGTACCCCAAAACATGGGTGCGGCGGGAAGGTTTAACCTTCCCGCCGCATTTTTTACCCATTGGTCACAAATCGGGCTGCCCGGTCGTATATCAGGTGAAAGGGGGCGAGGCCATGACGGCCTGGAGCCGGCCGGATCAGGCAGAGCGCTTCATCCGGGAGTACGCCGATCCGATTCTGAGGGTGTGCGTTGCGTATTCCCTGGGACGCGCTGACGCTCAGGATATCTGCCAGGACATTTTCCTCACCCTGCTGGAGGGGGAGCGGGCCTTTCAAAGTCCGGCGCACGAGCGGGCTTTCATCCTGCGCTGTGCCATCAACGCCAGCAAGGATCTGTTGAAAAGCAGTCATATTCGGCGTACCGCGCCTCTGGAGGCGGCAGAGCGGGTGGCCGCCCCCGCACCCGGGGAGCTCCATGAGGTCTGGCAGGCGGTGGAGCGCCTCCCGGACCGGGAGCGGATCCTGGTCTATCTGTTTTATTGCGAGGGCTACGGCCTGGAGGAGGCCGCCGGGATGTGCGGTTGCTCCTACGCCGCCGCCCGCCAGCGGCTGAGCCGGGCCAGAAAGCGGCTGCGGTCAGAATTGGAGGTGTACGATGGCTGACTTGAACCATTCCTTTGATCACTTTGCCTTCACATCGGAAGAAAAGGAACAGCTGACAGACCGCCTGCGGCAGGCGGCAGAACAGGAGGAGCGTATGAAGGAGCCAACAAAACGTATCATTCGTCACACCGGGCACCGGCTTCTGATCGGGGCCGGGGCGGCGGCCGCGCTGACCATGGGGGCCCTGGCGGCCACAGTGGGGGGCGGCCTGCTAGGCTATTTTGAGGCCCGGACCCCCGAGGATCAGAGCGCTCTGGAGAATGGCATCTACCGGCTGGACCGCAGCGAAAGTTGGAACGGCTGGACGGTTGCCCTCACCGACTGCGTGGGGGATGACGCCAACAGCTATGTGTGGGTGGAGGTGACCGCCCCGGAGGGGACGGTGCTCTGTCCCCCGGAGGACGGACAGTTTTGCTCTGGCTACACTATGAGAACGGCGGAGGAGTATTCCGGCAGCAGCATTACGTCCATTCCGGACGATGACCCCGGAGATGAGCGCATCTCCTTCTGCCTGGAGCTGACCGCACTGCAAGGGACGCTGCGGGGGCGGACTGTGGATCTCACGCTGGACCCCATCGTGGACTGCTGGTGGAGCGATCCGGGGACCGACCGGGCGGTGCTCCACGAGGGGGATGTGACCGGGGCCATCAAGGACCACACATGGGTTTTTGAGGATGTGGCTTTGAATTACCCGGACCAGGCGGTCCGGTTGGATCTTGATGTGGACATCCCGTATCGGGACGGGACCGCCACGCTGACCGGGCTTGAGATCACCCCGCTGACCGCCACGGTACGCATCGAGGGGGGCTCCTGCTACGACCACCATGGCCGCTCGGAGGCCCAGCCTCGGGAGCACGCCGGGGAGATTGTGATCGATGCCGGACAGGCCGGCTCCATCACCGTCACGGACGATCCCGCTGAGGACATCAGCACTTGGTTTGAATGTTGGGACGCGCTGGAGGCGGTTTTAGTGATGAAGGATGGCACGAGCCTGCCGCTGACACAGCTCAACGGAGGCAGCAGCTGTGAGGATGGGGTCAGCAATGATCTCTATGAGGGTGTGCCCTATGTGGAGAAGCGGGTCCGGTACGCCGAAACCGGCAATCCCCGTGTCATCGACCCCAGCCAGGTGGATCATATTCTGGTGTGTGGCGTGCGGGTGGAGCTGCCCGATTGAAGGATCTGCTGAAAAGTGCTGGTCACAGTTCGAGGCAGGGAAACAACACATTAAAAAATGCCGGGAGCCTTGAATCAAGAGGTGCATCTGGTAAGCTAAAAGTAGACACTCACAAAGCGGGTGAGTGTCTACTTTTTTATATCTG
>ERZ827194.588-NODE-588-length-24536-cov-8.77007_pt1 | contig 24536 bp, 23 predicted proteins | sample MGYA00519777_ERZ827194 | MGnify/ENA primary metagenome ERZ827194 (study PRJEB31778, sample SAMEA3449277) | human gut metagenome | biome: human gut; feature: human-associated habitat; material: faeces | place: United Kingdom | collected 2010/2012 ...
CAGATATAAAAAAGTAGACACTCACCCGCTTTGTGAGTGTCTACTTTTAGCTTACCAGATGCACAGGGAGGGCGCAGCGTGCCCTCCCTGGTCTCGTTCTGTAAAAGCGAAAAAGACAGCCCGGTCAGATTCCGCTGTCCTCTGTCTGCCAGCCCTTGCACACGTCGATCCAGCCCTCACAGTGGGAATACTCCGTCAGCTCGTCACAGGTGAGCTCGATGGCGGAGTTGGAGCTGCCCGCCGCGGGGAACACGGTGGCGAAGCGCCTCAGGGACACGTCCAGATAGGTCCGCACCCCCTCCGGATTGGCGAAGGGGCACACGCCGCCCACCGCGTGGCCGGTCATCTCCCGGGCCTGCTCCTGGGTGAGCATCTTGGCCTTGGTGTGAAAAAAGCCCTTATATTTGCTGTTGTCGATCTTGGCGTCCCCGGCGGCCACGATGAGCACGCAGCCGCCGTCCACCAGGAAGGACAGCGTCTTGGCGATACGGGCGGGGATGACCCCCACCGCCTGGGCGGCCAGCTCCACAGTGGCGCTGGAGACAGGAAACTCCAAAATGTCCCCATCCCGGCCCAGAGGACGGAAGTAGTCCCGCACGCTCTCGATGGACATCCCTCAGCCCTCCAGCTTTTTGGCGGTCTTGGACAGGAACCGCTCATCGGTGATGATGAAGCGCTCGTGGGTGCCCTGGCCGATCAGGCCCTTCTCATCATAGGCGGCCACCTTCAGCTCAATGCGCTTGCCGTCTACCAGAGTGACCTCGCTCTCGGCCCACACCTTGATGCCGACAGGGGAGGCGGAGTCGTGGCTCACGCTCAGCTTGGTGCCCACGGTGCTCTGGCCGGGCTCCAGATGGGGGGCGATAGACTTCCAGGAGGCCTCCTCCATCAGGGCGCACATAAACGGGGTGCCAAAGACGGGCAGAGCGCCGGAGCAGGCGGCCTGGGCGGTGTTCGCCTGGCTCACCACAGTCTCGGCGCGGCCCTTCATTCCAACTTCAATGGACATATCGGTCATTTCTCCTTTGTTGATTCCATTTGTCCGGTCAGGACAAGCTATTTTACTCCTCTTTTCAAAAAAAAGCTAGTCTCCCGCCCGAATTTCATACAGGGAGTTGAGGACCGCCCAGTTCTGGGGAAAGGGACGCATCAGATTCCAATAGCCCACGCCGTACAGCTCCAGCTCCGCGGCCAGGGCCAGCTTGGCGCGGATGCTTCTGGCGTCCTCAAACCAGACCTCATGCTCCCGCCCCTGTCCGTCCACATAGCGGAACCACGGGGCCTGTGCCCGGGGATCGAAGCGGATGGCGGCGTAGTGCCGGGCGGCCAGGGCGACGGCCTCCGGGTTGGACAGGGAGCGGGCCTGGAGCCCCTGGGGCGCGGAGAGGAGCCAGTCATATCCATAGTTTGGAATGCCAAGCCAGAGCTTCTCCGCCGGGATCTCCGTGAGGGCGTACTCCGCTACCCGCCGCACCTGATCCAGAGGCGCCACCGCCATGGGCGGGCCGAAGGCATAGCCCCACTCATAGGTCATCAGAAGGACGCCATTCGCCGCCTCCCCCAGGCCGCGGTAATCGTGGCCCTGGTACAGCTCCCCCTGCTGGCTGGCAGAGGTTTTGGGCGCCAGGGCGGCCAGCAGGGGATACCCCAGAGGCTCCAGCCGCTCCCGCAGGAGGAAGAGGAAGCGGACATAGTTTTGGGCGTCCTCGGGGAAGACAGACTCCAGATCCACATCGATCCCCCGGTATCCCTTGCGGCGCAGGATCTCCATCAAATTGTCCGCCAGGCGCGTCCGGGCCTCCGGACTGGACAGAAGGGCGTGGGCCAGCTCACCGGAGAAGCTGTCTGTCTCCGTCAGATTGGCCAGGTGGAGCAGAGGACGGACCCCCATGACCTGAGCCGCCGCCACGATGGCGTCATCCGCCAGGGGGATCAGATCTCCGCGGACGGTGGGCCGGTAGGTGAAGGGAGCAAGGCTGCTGAGGAAGGGGAGCGTCCGCTGGAGCAGGGCGGGGGCGATGTTGGGATAGGCGTATCCGGTGACGGAGAGCGTCCCCTGCTTCTCCTGCTGATAGGAGAGGACCAGCTCCTGTCCGGGATAGATCCGGTCGCCCCCCTCCAGGCCGGGGTTATTGCGCAGAAGCTGCCGAAGCGGGATCCCGGCGTTCCGGGCAATGGAAAACAAGGTGTCACCGGACCGGACGGTACAGGTGGAGCGGGGATACTGGATCACCAGCGTCTGCCCCACGACCAACTGGGAAGGATCCGGAAGCTGATTGTCCTGGATGAGCCGGGACATAGAGACGCCGTACTGATAGGCCAGCTCATACAGGGTGTCTCCCGGCTGAACCACATGGATGTCCATAAAAATCTCCTTTCCGGCGGAGTCAGGTCAATGTGATAAAATCCTGTCTGGCGTAGCCCACTGTTCCGTAGTAGTCCACCAGATACCAGTCTCCGGTGCTGTTCAGAACGGTCAGCGGCGCGCCGTCAGGGGCCTGGACCAGGATGGGGGCGCCCAGCTCCGGCCTGGCCCGGATGTTCAGCACGCCCCAGTCCACATCCACCTGCCCGGGGCGGCTTGGCTGCGGCAGCAGAAACGGGATGTCAAAGTAGTCGGTGAGAGACATGACCAGATTTTTCGCCACCGCGTCCAGACTGCTTTTGATCCACGCCGCGTCCTCCGGATTGTCGTGGTAGCCCAGCTCCAGAAATGCGGACGGGGCCCGGACCCGGCGCACCTCGCCTATGGTGGTGGTGGGCTGTGCCTGGACCAGCTCCGGAAGGGGATAGATCTCCTTCAGATTATTGGCGATGATGGTGGCCGCCCGCTCGCCCTCCTGGCTGCCCGGATAGTAGAACACCAGGATCCCCCGCGCCTGGCCGTACCGCCCCTCCGGTGCGGCGTTGGAGTGCAGAGCCAGGTGGAGGTCATAGTTTCCCCTGTTGGAGGCGGCGATGGAGGAAGCGGCTGTCATGTCTGGTGTGTTTCGGGTGTACCGGATGCCGGAAGCGTCCAGGTAGGGGATCATCTTGTCTGCCAGCAGGTTCATATACTGCTCCTCGGTCCCGCCGTTGACATATTCGTTTTTCTCCTGAGTGGAAGGAGAGAGATAGATGATTGGCATAAGTTACAATACCTCCCGTTTGTTTGTATCCTATGCCGGGGAGCGGGCTTCGGTGCCCCAGATGCCGGTGCCTTGCGTACCTTTTTTAAAAAATAGGCGCAGGGGCTTGACAAAATGAGATGACAGTTGTAACCTAAATACACAGGTTACAGCTGTCACTCATTCAGGCCGAGGGACACTGAGTATAGGGGAATTTTCAGGAGGGATCAGACATGAAGGAACTAGCGGCAAGGATCTCCGGCGCGGAGCTGGATGTACTGGAGGTGCTGTGGCAGGCGGAGGGACCCATGCCCATCGCGGATGTACGGGGGGCGCTGGAGCAGTCCCACAGCTGGGATGGCTCCACAGTCAAGACGCTCCTGCGCCGCCTGTGTGAAAAGAAGGCGGTGGAGGCGGAGAAACGGGAGGTGTTTTATTACCGGCCCCTGCTCTCCCGTCGGGAGTACCAGATCTGGTCCACCCGCTCCCTGATCGATAAGGTGTACCTGGGCAGCGCCCGGAGCCTGGTGGCCGCCCTGGTGGAGCGGTCCCAACTGAGCCGGGAGGATCTGGCAGAGCTGCGCGCCGTCCTCTATCCGGAGGAGGAACAGGACCATGGTTGACGGTCTGCTCCGCCTGCTCTTCCTGTCTCTCTCCGGGGCGGGAGCTGAGTCCGGAGCAGTGGGAGGGGTCCTGACCCACGAGCTGGTCCGCTGGAGGCGAGCAGGTCCGGACCGGCGACCCCATCGGGCGGGTGGGCAGCACCGGCCAGAGCACCGGCCCCCATCTCCACTTCGAGGTGGCGCTGGACGGCGCGGCACAGGACCCGCTGAGCTATCTGGAGCAAACCGTGACCGACATCCGCTGAGGATAAAAAGACGCCTGCTGGGCGGCTGTGTGGGCCGTTCAGCAGGCGCTGTTCTGTTTTAAGGGGGAGAAGGCGTTTCCAGCAGGAAGGCCTGATAGGGCCGGTCCAGATGATAGCCCAGCTTTTCCGCCAGGGCCACAGAGCGCAGGTCATGGGCATCCCAGCTGGGGTACAGGCCCCGGTCCAGGCAGTCCAGAATGAGCCGCGCCCCACAGGCCAGGGCCAGACCCAGGCGGCGGACGTCCGGCCTGGTGTCGATCTCGATCTCGATGCCGCCGTCATAGACGGTATAGGACGAGGCTCCGGCCACAGGGATGCCGTCCCGCAGGGCCAGCACGCCCAGCCCCCGGCGGGCAAAATCCGCTCCGTCCTGAAAATTACCGCACAGATCCCTGGACCATGGCTGGGACATCAGGAGTGGGACATGGTCGGCGCGGATGGGGGAGAGGCCGACCCCCGCCGGCAGGGCGGCGGCGCAGTCTGTCAGCCAGCCCCGGTCAAAGACATCCGGCTCCTTGCGGATGGCGTAGCGGAGGAAGGGGGCGGCCCGCGTCCCCCAGACGGACCGGATCACCGGCTCCCAGTCCGATGTCCGGGGGATCAGAATGGGGCGGTCCGCCTGGGAGGCCAAGGTCCGGGAGGGAAGGCCCGCCAGAAAACAGAAATCCCCCACGGCGCACAGGGCGCTCACCGGCGGGGGCCCGCCCTCGGTCATGACCTGCCCCATGTGCCCCTGAAGGCAGGTCCAGACAATGGTCTCCTCCCAGCCGTCAAACAGGCTGATCTTTCTATGGTCCACAGTTCTTCCCTCCAAAGATAAAAGCAGGGGCAGAGGAGAGCCTCTGCCCCTGATGCTGTTCTAAATGACTTCACCCCGCCAGGTGCATGACCTGGAGCAGGAATACCCAGCTGAGCCCGTAGTAGGACACCACCGCCACCAGGTCGTTCACCGTGGTGATCAGGGGCCCGGAGGCCACTGCGGGATCCACATGGATCTTTTTGAAAAAGAGGGGGATCAGGGTGCCCACCGCGCTGGAGATCACCATGGCCAGCAGCAGAGAGACGCCGATGCAGCCGGAGATGGCAAAGGAGGCCAACAGGCCTTTGCCCTTGATCACCCAGATGAACAGGCCGATGGTCCCGAAGGAGGCCGCCCCGAGGAGAAGGCCGTTGGCAAAACCGATCCGCATCTCCTTCACAACAAGACCGAACTTCTGGCGGGCGGTCAGGTTCTCGTCCATCAGCACCCGGATGGTAACGGCCAGGGACTGGGTGCCCACGTTGCCCGCCATGTCCAGGATCAGGGACTGGAAGCTCATGATCAGCGGGAGCTGGGACACCACCTGTTCAAAGACGCCCACTACGGAGGACACCACCAGCCCCAGAGCCAGCAGGACGAACAGCCAGGGGAGGCGCTTTTTCATGCTCTGCCCCAGAGGCTCTGCCAGGTCCTCCTCCGCGGTCAGACCGGCCAGCATGGCGTAGTCCTCGCCCATCTCGTCATCCACGACCTGAATGATGCTCTGGGCGGTGATCACGCCCAGCAGGCGGTTCTGGTTGTCCAGAACAGGGACCAGATCCTCAGAGTAGTCCTTCAGCCGCTCGATGCAGTCATCAATGGACTCATGGCCATAGACGTATGGGTAGGAGGTCATGATCAGCGAGGAAAATTCCGTGTCTGGCCGGGCAATGATCAGTTCCTTCAGATCGATGGCCCCGCAGAACACGCCGCTCTGATCGGAGACGAAGAGGGTGGAGATGTTGTCGTTCTCAGACGCCTGCTGGATCAGGGCGCTCATGGCCTGCTTCACCGTGAGGCCCGTCTGAATGGAAATATAGTTTGTGGTCATTTTGCTGCCGATCTCATCCTCGTCAAAGGACGCCATCAGCGCAAGCTCTTTTTGGGAGGTCTCATCCATACATTCGATGAGATTGCTTTTCTGATCCCGGTCCAGCCGGGAGAGGATCTCCAGGGCGGAGTCGGACTCCATGCGCTCCACCACCTGGGCCGCCTTGCGCAGGTCCATCTCGGTCAGGTAAGCGCCGGCCTCCGCGCCCTCCACACGCTCCAGGATGTTGGAGAGCATATCCGGCTCCAAAATACGGTACAGCTTTTTCCGCTCGGCAGAGGTCAGGGCCGGAAGGACCTCCGCAATGTCTTTTTCATGGTAGTCCTCCAGACGCTCCCGCATCACGCTGGGAGAGATGGGGCTGCGGATGATGGCGATGATCTCGCCGGTGTAGTCAGGCTTGGCGGAGACCATGCTCTCCACCGCTCTGTTCATATTCTGCTCCATGTGCAGTGCCTCCTTTTCCATGTTCTGCTGCATGGGATCGGAAGCGGAAAACAGGCGTCAGGGACGCGTCAAAACAACCGGGCTGACGGAGAACAGACCGGACTGCGGCGCCGCGCCGCCCTCAAGGGACGCCAGACTCCTGGTTTCTGATCCCATGCTGATCCTTCGACTATGACTGTCACAGCCGTCCATTCTATTCACCTGCCTTATTCTGTCATAAGCGTTTAAACGCTGCGGTGAGACCCGCTGTGGTTTATTGTAACCTGTCCGGCCAAAAATATCAAGTAAAATCTATGTAACAGGTATGTTGATCTCAACCACGGCACAGCTCCTCCAGGGCGGCGGGGTCCCGGAGCAGGATGCTGCGGTATTGCAGCGCCACCGTACCGCCGCGCACCCACCGGTTCAAAATCCGGCTGACGGTGACCCGGCTGGCGGACACCGCGGCGGCGATGTCCTCCTGGGTGCATTGCACCGGCCCGCCGGAGGGGGATAGGGAGAGGAGGTACCGGGCGATCCGCCACTCCGCCGGGCGAAAGGCCATGGCGTCCAGCTGCTCGGACAGCAGGCGCACCGTCCGGGCCAGGTATTTCATCATGGACAGGGCCAGCTCCGGGTCCCTGGACACCGCCTGGGCAGCCAGCTCCCGGTCGATGGGGACCAGTTCACAGGGGGATAGGGCCACAGCGGAGGAGACTCGGGGGAGCTCGTCAAAGAAGGACGCCTCGCCGAACAGGCTGCCCGCGGGATAGATATTCAGTACCCGCTCCGCCCCGTCGGCGGACTGGATATAGCTTTTGACCCGGCCGCTTTTCAGGTAGTAGAAGCAGGTGGCCTCAGTATTCTGGAGGTAGATGAGGTAGCCGGCGGAGCACCGGATGGGGGGACGGCTCAGGGCAAACGGCGCCCACAGCTGAGAAGGAAAATCCAGAGAGAGATCCATAGCACGCACCTCGCAAAGAAATTTTTTAAATTGTAACATAGTTTACATTCTTTTCGCAAGGGGTCTGGCATACTGTGGGACAAGCAACGGAATTGCCGACAGCCGACAGGAGGTTTTTTATATGGGAATGACAATGACACAGAAGATCCTGGCCAAGCACGCCGGGTTGGATACCGTGGAGGTGGGTCAGTTGATCGAGGCCAAGGTGGACATGGTGCTGGGCAACGACATCACCACACCGGTGGCCATCACCGAGTTTGAAAAGGCCGGCTTCACCCGGGTCTTTGACCGGGACAAGATCTCCATCGTTCTGGACCACTATACGCCCTGCAAGGACATCAAATCCGCGGAACTGTGCCTCCAGGCCCGGAATTTTGCCCATAAGCATCAGATCACCAATTTCTTCGATGTGGGCCAGATGGGCGTGGAGCACGCCCTCCTGCCGGAGAAGGGCCTGTGCGCCCCCGGAGAGATCATCGTGGGCGCCGACTCCCACACCTGTACCTATGGGGCGCTGGGGGCCTTCTCCACCGGCATCGGCTCTACGGATATGGCTGCCGCCATGGTTACCGGCCTGCTGTGGTTCAAGGTCCCCGCTGCCATCAAGGTGGTGCTGAAGGGAAAACTCCAGCCCATGGTCAGCGGCAAGGACGTCATCCTCCACCTGATCGGTCGGATCGGCGTGGACGGCGCCCTGTATCAGTCCCTGGAGTTCACCGGGGAGGGGGTGTCCTCTCTGTCCATGGACGACCGCTTCACTATCTCCAACATGGCCATCGAGGCCGGCGGCAAGAACGGGATTTTCCCCGTGGATGAAAAGACCATGGAGTACATCAACGGCCGGGTGGACCGCCCCTGCGAGGCCTTCCAGGCCGATCCAGACGCCGTCTATGCCAGCGAAGTGGTCATCGACCTGAATGCTCTGGAGCCCACTGTGGCTATGCCCCATCTGCCGGAGAACACCAAGACCGTGGGTGAGGTGGCCGGACTGCCCATCCAGCAGGTGGTCATCGGCTCCTGCACCAACGGCCGCATCAGCGACCTGCGGGCCGCCGCCGCCGTGTTCCAGGGCAAACGGGTGGCCGACGGGGTGCGCTGCATCGTCATCCCCGCCACCCAGGACATTGTGCTCCAGGCCATGAAGGAGGGTCTGATCCAGACCTTCATCCAGGCGGGCTGCGCCGTCTCCACCCCCACCTGCGGACCCTGCCTGGGCGGACACATGGGCGTGATGGCGGAGGGGGAGCGCACCGTCTCCACCACCAACCGCAACTTTGTGGGCCGCATGGGCCATGTGACCAGCGAGGTCATTCTGGCCTCTCCCGCTGTGGCCGCCGCCTCCGCTGTGGCCGGCTGCGTGGCCGATCCCCGCGCCTGAAGCGCTGTACGTTTCAGACGCAATGAGGAAATAAGAAGTTAGGGATGAGGAATCAATGTGTCCGGCTTCGCCGGACGAATCAAAGCTTCCAACAGGCCGATCAATTCCTAACTACTCATTCCTAATTCCTAATTCAAACGGAAAGGACTGTGGAACCTATGAAAGTATATAAGTACGGCGCCAACGTGGACACCGACGTGATCATCCCCGCCCGGCATCTGAACGACCCGTCCCCGGCGGCTCTGGCCTCCCACTGCATGGAGGACATCGACCCGGACTTCGCTTCCACCGTGGAGGAGGGCGACATCATCGTGGCAGGTCCCAACTTCGGCTGCGGCTCCAGCCGGGAGCACGCCCCCCTGGCCATCAAGTCCTGCGGGGTGAAGTGTGTCATCGCCCCCTCCTTCGCCCGCATCTTCTACCGCAACGCCATCAACATCGGCTTCCCCATCGTGGAGTGCGCTCAGGCGGCGGAGGAGATCCAGGCCGGGGACCAGGTAGAGGTGGATTTTGCCACCGGCGTTATCACCGATTCCACGCAGGGCAAGACCTGGCAGGCCGCGCCCTTCCCGGAGTTTATTGACGGGATCATCAAAAGCGGCGGCCTGCTCAACTCCCTGAAGGCGAGAGGAGTGGCAAAATGAACTACAAAATTGCGCTGATCCGGGGCGACGGCATCGGCCCCGAGGTGGTGGGCGAGGCGGTCAAGGTTATGGAGGCCATCGGCGAAAAATTCGGCCATACCTTCACTTACACGGATGTGCTCATGGGTGGCTGCGCCATCGACGCGGTGGGGAAGTCCTACCCCGACGGCACCGCCGAGGCCTGTAAGGCCTGCGACGCAGTCCTCCTGGGCGCTGTGGGCGGCCCTAAGTGGGGCCACGCCTCCAACCCGGAGAAGCGGCCGGAGACCGCCCTGCTGTCCATCCGAAAGGACCTGGGCCTGTACGCCAATCTTCGCCCCGCTGCCCTGCGCCCCGCCATGGCGGACGCCTGCCCCCTGAAAAAGGAGACGGCGGAGAAGGGGATCGATCTGATGATGGTCCGTGAGCTCACCGGCGGCATCTACTTCGGAAAGCGGGAGCGCTATCAGACCGAGGACAGGGGAGAGGAGGCCGCCGACCGGATGGCCTACTCCCAGCGGGAGATCGAGCGCATCGGCCGCCGTGCCTTTGAATTGGCCCGTCTGCGCCGGGGGAAGGTGTCCAGTGTAGACAAGGCCAACGTGCTGGAGACCAGCCGCCTGTGGCGCTCCGTCATGCACCGCCTGGCGGAGGAGTACTCCGATGTGGAGTATGAGGATGTACTTGTGGATAACGCCGCTATGCAGCTTGTCCGGGATCCCGCCCAGTTCGATGTGGTGGTGACGGAAAATATGTTTGGTGATATTCTCTCGGATGAAGCCAGCATGATTACCGGCTCCATTGGACTGCTGCCCTCCGCCTCCATCGGGGACGCTGCCCCCGGCCTGTATGAGCCCATCCACGGCTCCGCCCCCGACATTGCCGGCCAGGACAAGGCCAATCCCATCGCCACCATCCTGTCTGTGGCCATGATGTTCCGGTACTCCTTCCACCTGGCCGATGAGGCCCAGGCCATCGAGGACGCGGTGGACACGGTGCTGGCCCAGGGCTGGCGGACCGCCGACATCGCCAAGGCGGGGGAGACCACCATCGGCACCCAGGAGATGGGCCGCCGGATCCGGGAGGCGCTGTAAGGCGAAAAAGCAAGCTGTGACCGGGGCTCCGCCATTTTACGGGGCCCCGGTTTTGCATTTTATCCGGAATCTATCATTCAAAATTTTCGATTTTCAGCAAAAGAGAGGTTGCATTTCTGCAAGTCAGCGGCTATAATATGGCACAGCGTGAGTTTTCATCCTGCGGGACCTACCATAGAATACAAGAAAACGGACCAGGAGCCCCTCAAAAACGCAAGTTATATTGCAAACTCCTGCTGTTCGTTCCTGTTAGCGCATAAAATCCTGCAATTTTAGAAGCTGTAAATTGAAATGATGATGGAGGCATTTGAGTATGAAAGAGTTGTCCAAGATCGCACTGGCCGTTCAGCCGTCCGCCACTCTGGCCATCGATACGATGTTTAAGCAGATGCGTGCTGATGGCTTGGATGTGATCGGCTTCGGCGCCGGTGAGCCTGATTTCCCCACCCCCGACCACATCAAAGAGGCCGGCATCCAGGCGATCCAGAACAACGATACCAAATACACTCCCTCCGCAGGCACCGTGGAGCTGCGTAAGGCCGTATGTCAGCGGCTGAAGGAGGACTGCGGCGTGGACTATGAGCCGTCTCAGATCTCCGTGTCCAGCGGCGCCAAGCCCTGTGTCTATACGGCCCTGCGGGCGCTGGTGGATCCCGGCGACGAGGTGATCCTGCCCGCTCCCTACTGGGTGAGTTACATCGAACTGATCCGGATGGTGGGCGGCGTGCCGGTGGTGGTGGAGGCCTCTGAGGCGGAGCACTTCAAGATCACTCCGGAAAAGCTGGCTGCCGCCATCACCCCCAAAACCAAGTGCATGATCCTGAACAATCCCTCCAACCCCACCGGCATGATGTACTCCCGCAGTGAGTTGGAGGCCATCGCCAAGGTGTGTGTGGAGAATGACCTGTATGTGATCTCCGACGAGATCTATTACCACCTCGTCTATGACAACGAGGAGTTTGTCAGCCTGGCCGCCATCAGCCCCGAGATCAAGGAGCGCACCCTGCTGATCAACGGTGTCTCCAAGTCCTATGCCATGACCGGCTGGCGCATCGGCTATGTGGCCGCCCCCGCCCACATCTCCAAGCTGATCGGCAACTATCTGAGCCACTGCATCAGCTCCCCCTGTTCCATCTCCCAGAAAGCCGCGGCGGCCGCCCTGTCCGGTTCCCAGGAGACGGTGGAGGATATGCGGAAGGCGTTCGAGGAGCGCCGCAACTACATGGTGGACCGCATGAACCAGATCGAGGGCGTCAGCTGCATTCGGCCCCACGGCGCCTTCTATGTGATGATGAACATTGAGAAGCTGGTGGGGAAGGAGCTCTTCGGCCATGTGATCCAGAACTCCGATGACTTCGGCAGCCTCTTCCTCCAGTACGGCAAGGTAGCCGTGGTCCCCGGCACCAGCTTCGGCGCGCCCAACTTTGTCCGCTGGTCCTATGCCACCTCCATTGAGAACATCAAGGAGGGCCTGGACCGCCTGGAGAAGTTCCTCCGGGGCGAGGCGGTCTGAGCGTAGTCTGCTGGGAGACAGGGCCAAAGCGCTGCTCCAGAATCAAGAAACCGCTATCCTGTAAAAAAGCTGGTGAAAACCGTTGCAACACGGTTTTCACCAGCTTTTTATCTTCCTGTGCTCCGGGATCTATTGGGACAGTGCGGCCTCCTGGCGCTTCCGTTCCGCATCCTCCTGGGCGTAATATTCCTCCAATTCCTGATCCGCCTCCCGGATGCGGTCCACAAGTCCGTCCGGAACGATCGCGTCGCATGGGAAGCCCTCCACACGGATCTCCCCGTCCGGACGCTGTCCATCCTCTGCGCGGGGCGGTTGTACGGTGAGATCCATCGCCGCGAACGGGACCCCCGCTTCATCAAAGCGGGCCTTCAGATCCAGCATGATATTGGCGGCCGACTCAAAGGACACCTGCTCCGCCTCAAGATAGAGGATCAGATGCCCCGCCTGCCTGCCAAGCGCCGGAATGTCATAGATGTGGTCCAAGATTAGCTCGTCCTGGTTCAGGGCGTAGTCGGGGACCTCAGAAGCAGCTTTCGTGCTGTTCAGCAGCTCTGTGGGATAGATCTCCAGACAGCCGTACCCAATGTGGCATTGATAGGGGAAGGCGGGATCCTCCAGCACCCGGTCCGCCAGCGCGCGGTACTCCCCATCGAGACGGAGGGCGGTGTTCCACCCGCTCAGGACATGGTCATAGGTATCTCCCTGCAGAGAGCCCAGCATGGTGAGGGAAAGCGTGAAGGTCGTATCCACACTGGAGGGTGAGCGGACGAAGGCATGATAATTGCCATCCTTAAAATTATACGAGACGCGGTCGATATAGTAATCCGTATCCCCATAGTGCTCGGCAAGATACCGCTCCGCAGTGCTCTGGGCCAGCATTTTGGAAATCGGATTGCCGTTCAGCGCATTGGAAAACCAGGCCAGCCCCCCGATGAGGACCAGGGCGCCAGACAGAGCCAGGACCTTTTTCAGATTCCATTTCATGCTAATCCTCCTTTTGGAATACGATGTGCAGCAGACCGGCGATCACCGTCCCAATGGCCGCAAAGACCGCGTACAGCGCAGACCACAGCAGGAGGGAGGCCAGGTCCAGATGCTCCGCACCGCGGAACGCTCCGATCGCATTTGTGACCAGATGCGCGGCAAAGAGAAGGAACGGGGTAAGATACAGGGACCTCCAGTGACACAGGAAGTAGCCGATGGCGCCGATCGCAGGCATGATCAGGCTGTTCAGAAACAGTCCGCTGCTGGCCGTCAGACTCAGTCCGAAGAATATCCCGAACATCAGAACCATTCCCATAAAAGCCTGAGCCCTGCGCCGGAGACTCTTCAGGATCCGGCCGCTGTCTGCGGGGTAGGGGATCTGCCCCTCCCACATCGCTCTGCACTGGGGACAGCTTTGGATATGCCGCTCCACTGCGGAGACGCTGTCCCCAGCGGCCACGCCGTCCTGGACCAGGGGGATCAGATCCATACAGATCTCACAGGTGATCTGGATCATGATAACGGCCCTCCTTTTCTAAATACTGCTTGAGTTTCGTTTTGACACGGAAAAATACCACACGGGCGGAGCTCTCCGAGATGCCTGCCTCCGATGCGATCTCATAGTAGGAATAGCCCTCCAGGCGCATCCGGAACACCCTGCGGGTCAGCTCCGATTCAGAGGAGAGCAGCTCGTGGACGGCCTGCTCCACCTCGCCGGGCAGGTCAGGGGACTGAAGCCCGGCGAAGTGAGCATCATACAGGTCGCGGAGGCTCTCTGTTGGGATCTGACGTTTCTTTCTGCGGAGATGCTGATACCACCGATGCCTGGCAATGGAAAACATCCAGGTCTTGATGTCAGCCTCCCCACGGAAGGAGGCAATGGACCGGACCACCTCCACAAAGACCTCTGAGGTCAGATCCTCCGCAAGAGGGGCGTCATAGCACAGGCTGTACAGATAAGCATAGACGTCCTGATGATAGCGGTCAAACAGTTCTGTAAGCAACTCCTTCATACTGCCCCTCCCTTCAAAGAATGAGTGGTTCCGCAGCCGGATTTCGTTACATCCCATTTTCTTTTTCTGTGACTTTTGAATCAAAGAAGCGGCGTCCGGCTGTCAAACCGGACGCCGCTGACGATCCTGTTCAGGGCAGGGAAGGGGAGAGGCGGGTCACGCTGTCCCGTCCAGCCCATCCGGTATTTTGTTCCGTTTTTTGACCCTGCCCAGGGGATTGGCCCGGGCCGCGGTGCGCAGATCTTCATTATCCACATGGGTATAGATCTGGGTCGTATTCAGATGGTCGTGGCCCAGCACCTCCTGAAGGGTACGCACATCCACGCCGTTTTGGAGCATCAGGGTAGCAGCGGTGTGGCGCAGTTTGTGGGAGGAGTACTGTGTGCTGTCCAGTCCGGCGGCGGCCAGGTGCTTTTTCACCAGCTTGTGGACGGCCGCCCGGGAGATCCTGCGGCGGTTCTGAAGGGTGACGAACAGCGCGTTTTGATCCACCAGGGTGAGCATATCCCGCTCTGTGATCCAGTCGGACAGGGCGCTGAGACAAGCTTCGTTGAGATAGAGCATCCGCTCTTTGTTGCCCTTGCCCAGCACCCGGAGCTGATTTCCCCGAACATCTGTTACATTCAGCCCGATGAGCTCCGAGATCCGAAGGCCGCAGTTGAGAAACAGGGTCAGGATGCAGTAATCCCGGGCCTGGTTGACCCCGTCCACTGAGTCCAGAAGCCCCTCACTTTCTTCCAGATTCAGGTAGCGTGGCAGGGACTTTTTCAGATGGGGGGAGTCCAGATCCTGCATGGGGTTTTCGGTGATCAGCTTGGCCTTGCTAGTGAGATACTTATAAAAGGAGCGGATGGCGGCCACCTTGCGGGCCCGGGCGGGCGCGGACAGGCCGTAATGGGCGTCCGGGCTGTTGGGATGGACGGCCCGGTCCCGGGACAGATAGTTCATATAGGAATAGACGTCGCTGAGGGTGACGGTGCGGACCAGTTCCAGATCCACGTCATCAATGGAGATCTGGTCCAGCGGTGTGTTGCGGGCCACGCGACCTTTGTCCAGCTTGAGAAAGCGGAAAAAATTTCTCAGATCCAGAAAATATTCGTCTACTGTGCGGCGGGAGTGACCCTGAATGGTCTCATGGTAGACAAGAAAATCCCGCAAAATTGGCGGTGCATCGGTACGGTAATCCATATTGAGTGGCAGGGCTCAGACTGGGTGGTTTCTGGGCGAAACGGCGGATTTTCGGGGAGGACGGCAAATTTGCCTCCTCCCAGGTCAACAAAATTTTTATTTTGTTGACCTGGTTCTTTAAATTCATAGTCGCCCTTTCAGGCGACTTCTTTAAGGAACTCATGTCAACAAAACATCGGTTGTTGTTGACCCAGAGACTAGGTTTCCGCATTACGATGTGCCCCGGCCTTCTCCTTCCCTATTAGTTACTTAGACGATACCACAGCAGAGAACGAAAGTCAAGATTTTTTAAAGGGATCCGCCATAGGCGGATATTCCATAGACATCGATCCCCGTCAAGGGTCAAAAAAAGATACTCTCACGGGGGAGCATCTTTTTTTGTCGAGTGGCCTGCGGCCACCCTTGACATGGATAGAAGTCTATGGCGGTAGAGATCAACCGAACTCGCCGCCAGCGAGTTCGGCAGGCCGACCAGAGCAAAGATGGGAGGTGCACAACGAGAGATTGACAAACTCCCCCGGACCCGATACAATGAGTAACACAAAACATCAACCAGGAGGTAGTAGCATGACAAACGAAGAAAAGATTTTAGAACTACTTATGACCCTGCAAAAGGATATAACAGAAGTAAAAGAGGATATTGCAGAACTAAAGGAAGGACAGGCAGAAGTAAAAGAGGATATTGCAGAACTAAAGGAAGGACAAGCAGAACTAAGAAGCGGAGTCAACACCCTTCTGGACTGGGCAGAGAGAACAGGAAATTCCATTGACTTTCCACTACCGAAAATCATGTAAGACACTGGGAGAGGGGCGACAGCTCCTCTCCCCTATTTTATTTTCTGCGCCAGCGAGGGACCTTAAACGAAGACTTGACGAGCGTGATCCACGCCGGCATCTTCCGGCGCTCTATCAAATCATCCCGCAACGGAACAACTTCATCCGGCAGATCCGCCAGCTGAGGGGCAGCGAAACTGTCAAACCACGCCGGCCACTTGGGACAGTCTGTGGATCGATGTCTGCCGTATAATCTCTGATCCGTCGGCAAATACTGAGAAAAATCAGTTGCCGGAGGTCCTCCCTATGAGTCTGATCCAATGCACCGATCCCTGCGTCTACCAGCTGGACGGCCGCTGCACCCTGGTCCGGGCCGCCTCCCAGGGACAGCCCGGCGGCCTGGGCTGTGTCAACTTCGCCCCACGGTCCGCCCCGGCCCGGGATCCCGGACCGGGGCGGATGGAAAAGGCTCCGGAGGAGCTGTGAGCCGTTACAGCAGCGCGGCAAGCGCCTCCCGGATGTTGGCCACCCGGATCAGCTCCAGACCCTCCGGAGCGGCCAGCTTCCCCTGGATCCGCTTGGGGATCAGACACTTGGAAAATCCCAGCCGCCGCACCTCGGACAGGCGCTGGCCCAGATTGCTCACCGCGCGCAGCTCGCCGGTCAGGCCCACCTCGCCGATGGCGGCCAGATCGCTGGGCACAGGCTTGTCCCGAAAGCTGGAAGCCAGTGCCAGCATGGCGGCCAGATCCGCGGCAGGCTCGTCCAGGGACAGGCCCCCAATGACGTTGAGATAGGCATCGCAGTTTCCCAGCAGCAATCCGCCCCGCTTCTCCAGTACAGCCAGCAGAAGCATGGCCCGGTTGTACTCCACGCCGTTGCTGACCCGGCGGGGATTGCCGAAGCTGCTGGGCACCACCAGGGCCTGGATCTCCGCCAGGACAGGGCGCACGCCCTCCATCACACAGGTGACACAGGTCCCGGGAGCGTCCTCCGGCCGGCCGGCCAGCAGGCTTTCAGAGGGATTGGGTACCTCCGCCAGTCCCCCATCCTCCATCTCGAATACCCCGATCTCATTGGTGGCGCCGAAGCGGTTTTTTGCCGCCCGGAGGATCCGATATGCCATGTGGCGCTCCCCTTCAAAGTAGAGCACGCAGTCTACCATGTGCTCCAGCACCTTGGGCCCGGCAATCGAGCCCTCCTTGTTCACATGGCCAATGACAAAGACGGTGATCCCCTCCCCTTTTGCCAGCTGCATCAGCGCCATGGTACACTCCTTGACCTGGCTGATGCTGCCTGGAGCGGCGGTCACATCTCCGTGGTACAGGGTCTGGATGGAGTCCACCACCAGCACCCCGGGCTGGACGGTGTGAACGGCGTCGATCACGTTCTCCAAATTAGTCTCCGAGAGGAGATGGAGCCCTTCTCCCCTCACCCGCAGCCGCTCCGCCCGCAGTTTGATCTGGCGCTCCGACTCCTCGCCGGAGACATACAATACAGTGGCGGACCGGCACAGCTGGTCACAGATCTGGAGCATCAGGGTGGATTTTCCGATCCCCGGCGCGCCGCCCACCAGCACCAGCGAGCCCCGCACTGCACCGCCGCCCAGCACTCGGTCCAGCTCCCCCATGCCGGTTGGGAAGCGCAGCTCGTCGGTGGTCTCCACCTCCGCCATGGTCCTGGGCCGGTTGACCGCCACCCCCAGTGCGCTGCCCCGGCTGGCGGACGGGCTCTTTCTGGCGGCCTTCTCCGCCGGACGCTCCACAATGGTGTTCCACGCACCGCAGGCCGGACATTTTCCCTGCCACTTTGGGGTCTCGTTTCCGCACTCAGTGCAGTAAAACAGTATTTTTGTTTTCATAGCTCCATCCTCTCCCGGCCCCATCCGCCGGACCGCGCGATATGTCGAAGCTCCCCGTGCCCCGGACGGCGGCTGGGGAGCGCGCTTCTGCTCCTTTAATACTATCGGCTCCCGGCGGCGATGTCAAGAAGGAACCGCGCCTGTGTCCATCAGGCATACCCAGGCCAGCACCGCCGCCATCCGGGTCTGATAGTCCGGATCCCGCAGTGCCTGTTCCTCCTCCGGATTGGAGAGAAAGCCGCACTCCACCAGCACCGCCCGGTTCTTCACATGGTTCATCAGATAGACGTTCCCTGCGATCTGCTTGGCTGCCCGGCGGTTTTCCGGCTGCAAGGTCCCCTGCACCCCCTGCTGGATGGCTTCGGCCAGCTGTTGGGAGCCCTCTGTGGGAGCGAAAAATACCTGCGTTCCGTGATACCGGGACTGGGGATAGGAGTTCTGATGGATGCTGACCAGAGTGGCCCCTTGCAGGGCCTCTACCGCCGCCGCCCGGTTGTGCAGGTCGGACACCTTCTTTTCCCGCAGGGTCCCGGCCTCCGGGTCGTGAAGGGACACATCCTCCTCCCGGAGCAGGCAGGCTGGCTGTCCCCAAAGCCCCAAAACTGCGTCCATCCGCCGGACGATGTCCAGGTTGATGCCGCTCTCCGCCACGCCGGTGACTGACACCGCTCCGCCGTCCTCCCCTCCGTGGCCCGCGTCCAGCACCCAGCGGATGGGGTGGGATGACAGGACTGAGGCTGGCTGGGCAGTGTACCGCAGCGCCGGAAGGAGCAGCGCGCAGACGCCCACCGCGGCCAGGACAGCCAGTGCAGATACCCCGAGACGCCATCTCTTCATTGGGATCCCTCCTCTCTCCCCATCCTATGGCGGCGGCGGGGGGAATTATGCGGCTGAAATGGACGGAGCGGACCTCATTTTCACTCACTTGCATCTACCATCTGAACCGAAATACTCTCCACCTGCAATTTGGAAAGGGCATCTGGCGACATTTTTGTATATAGAAATTGACTCAACAGGACATCTTTTCCCTGATACTGGATCATGAGTTGATGTGCCGTCTCAGTGTCCAGATCATACTCCATGGTCTGAGATCGTTCAAATACCTCGTTTTTGGGCGAGGAGGTAAAGGTGAATTTGTTTGACCCAATGGGAAGCAAGGTTACATTGTTGTAGTGGTTCTCGGTGTACGGAAATACAGTTTCACAGGATCCAGCAGTACAGTCAAACAGGTGGATGGAATCTCTCCCGCCCGTAAAGTCATAGTAGGATACAAATGTGAGCCTGTCCGCCCCGACCCAGTCCACACGTCCGATTGCGCCCCCATCTGTCTGAGCGTACAGGATTTCAGACTGCCGGGTCTCCAAATCATAGCACCAGATTGCTGAGCAGATCCAGAGAGGTGTACCCTCTCCCCGTGCACTGTTTCTTTGAAGGGTTGCACTGTACAGGATTCTGCGTCCATCCTCAGAGACACGGGGCCTGGAAAAATTGACGTAAAAATAGTTGAGGATCTCAGCCCGGTCATATTCTCCCTGGCCGCCATAAAACTGATAGATCTGATTCACTTCGTCCTGAGTCAGGTAGTAGCCCCGGGCCACTCCGCCTTCCGCATCCTGCTCAAACTCCTGAACAAACACAGATCGTTCCGCACCCTTCAAATAAAAGGCGGGGGCCTCCTCACCATCCTCCACAGATGTTCCAATCTTCCAGACCTCTCCCCTGACCAGCGTCTCCTCTGTACCATTCTCCACATCCAGCAGCCGGATCTCTTTGTAAAAAAGCTGTGAAGCATCATTTACCACACAGAGCAGTGTCTTATGATCCGGCATCCATGAGAGGTCTATCACCTCTGTTTTTGGCGGTGTGTCTCGATAGAACGAGTGTGTTTCCCCCGTAGAAGTATCCAGAACTTTCAAATAACGCCTTATATATCCCTCATCCCAGGTCGTGTAGGCGATCCGTCGTCCATCCCCCGAAACCGCAGCATCGTTGTCTGGGGTGACGTCAGGCAAGGTAAGGACCGTAACCGGCTCCCATGTCTCCGTCGGATAGATCACAAGGTCGCTCCCGGCGTTTTCATTCGGCAGAAGGCCCACCACACAGTCGGTATACTCCGCTTCAGAAGCCTTCCCTGCTGCCTGGAAAAGAAGGAACAGAAGCGCAGAAAGCAGAGAGACAGGCAGTAATATCAAAACAAAAAGGCTCCTTCTGTGCTTTAGCATGGGTTCCACCTCAATTTCTTCTCATTTTATCAAAGGAGCGGCCCGGGGGCCGCTCCTATTATATCATTTTATACAATTTTTCACAAGCGGGCCAGAGGCGAAGCGGACCGCCATATTCGGCGGTCCGCTCCTGATCAGAAAGGCTCCGTACGGGACCGGGTCCGGTCAGCCCCGGCCCTGGTCTCTGGGCTGAATTTTGTCGAAGGCGGGGTTGGTGAGATAGATGTTTTTTGCGTTCATCTTCTCCTTGCACATTCGCAGGCACTCGCCGAAGCGCTGGAAGTGTACGATCTCCCGCTCCCGCAGGAAGCGGATCACATTGTTGACGTCCGGATCGTCGCTCAGGCGCAGAATGTTGTCATAGGTGAGCCGCGCCTTCTGCTCCGCGGCCAGGTCCTCCGTCAGATCCGCGATGACGTCGCCGGTGGACTGGATGGAGCCGGCGGTCCAGGGGAAGCCGGAGGCGGCGGTAGGATAGACGCCGGTGGTGTGGTCCACAAAATAGGGGGCGAAGATGGGACAATTCTGCACCTCCTCGTCCGTGAGGTTCCGGGTAAGCTGATGGACGAGGGCGGCCACCATCTCCATGTGACCCAGCTCCTCCGTGCCGATGTCGGTGAGCAGGCCCTTGCCCTCGGCGTATGGCATGGCATACCGCTGGGACAGATAGCGCATCGAGGCTCCCAGCTCGCCGTCCGGTCCGCCGTACTGGCTGATGATCACAGCCGCCAGCCTGGGGTTGGGCGTGGAGATCTTCACCGGGAACTGGAGTTTCTTTTCATAAATAAACATCTCTCACTTCACCTCATTCTGCTGATAATTCCAGGGCCACGGATCCTGGAGCCAGCGGTAGGACGCTCCGGTGGCGGCGCTGCTCTTCATCAGCGGGCCGAATTTCGCCTCATAGGTCTCTTTCGCGGCCTTCTCCATGGCGGCGTACTGTTTAAACAGGTCAAATGCCTCCATGTCGTCAGGATGAGTGTCCAGATAAATGCCCAGCTCCAGCACCACAAATTCCAGGGCCTGGAGCTCCACCAGCGGATCGCTGGGCAGGGCGCTCCCCTCGGTCTTGAGGTGGAAGGGGAGATTCAGTCCGGGAAACAGGGTCCCGTTGCTCAGGGCCTCGTTCTGTGAATACTTTTTGGACCCGTTCTGTTGGAAGGGGACGTATGGGACAGCCAGACCGGCGCAGGACGGCATTGAGCCGTGGGTGTCCGGGCAGCTGGTGATCGGGCAGGAGCTGCCGGTTTCGGTGTTCAAAGCAGGATTCCTCCTTGGTTGGAATAGGACGGCCCGGGAAGGGGCCATCCGTGTCATCCTATGCGCCCACGCTCCGGTCGGTCCCTCCCTGAACACCAAAAGGGAGCGGAGCGCCCCAATACAGGACGGCTCCGCTCCCCCGCTTTTTCTATTCCTCCCGACTCAGCTGTCCGGTCCGCAGGGCGGTGGACAGGGAGAGGCGCTTGTCCGCTCCGCTGTCAAAGGAGACCGTGGCGATGTCTCCGTTTCTGGCGCACAGCACCCCCGGGCCAAAGGTCCGGTGCCGTACCCGCACGCCGGGCACAAGCGCCTCACCCATCGCGGCGAGGGCGTCCCGGTCCGGGCCCTCTTCCGCCTGAAGCGCCTGCCTGACGGGCCTGGGCCGCGGCTCTTTGGGTGTGGGAAAAAGCTCCTCCGCAAACAAGGAGGACAGCCCCTCCTTTCGGAAGCGCATAATGGAAAGTTCGTTCTTCGCCCGGGTCATGCCCACATAGAACAGGCGGCGCTCCTCCTCATAGGCGTCCCGCTCCGCCTGCTCCGGCTCCGGGCCCTCCGGGACGGTTTTGGGGAAGATGCCGTCGGCCACGTCCATCAGGATGACCCGCCCGTACTCCAAACCCTTGCTGGAGTGGATGGTGGACAGCAGGAACTGGGCCTCCTCCCCGCCGCGCGCCCCCGCCCGCACCACCTGTTCCAGCTCCTCCAGCCGCTCCAGCAGGGCCAGAGGCGTGGGCTGGTCCGCCCCAATGGCCTCCAGAATGTCCGCCCGACTCCCGTCCATGCCGTGCTCCTCCAAGTAGGTCCCATAGCCCATAAAGTGGACGATACGGTACACCGCCCGGTCCCCCCGCTCCTGGAGCAGATTGGACAGATGGGTACTCAGGGCGGCGCACTGCCGTCTGGTCCAGGGAGAGGCGCCGGGCTGACGGCCGATATAGGCCAGGATGGTCTCTCCCTCCCGGTCCGCCCGGCCTGCCGCCTCCTGGGCCAGGGCACGGCTGATCCCCGCCCCCAGCTTGTAATACAGCCGCAGGAACCGCTCCCCATCCCAGGGGTCCAGTGCAAAGCGGATCACATCCGTGACGTCCCGGACCACCCGGCTGGTGAAAAAGGCGCTCTCCACCTGGCGGCAGCGGTACGGGGTCCCGGCCCGCTCCAGCAGGTCGATGAGGGGAAGGGCGCTGTCGTTGTCCCGGTAGAGCACGGCGGTCTCCCGGTCACAGCTTTGGGCCAGCTTGGCCAGCCAGCGGTACTGCCGCTGACGGTCATAGACGGAGACCGCCTCCGGCGCCGGCCCGCTCCCCCGGACGGCCCTCATGTGCTTGGGCAGGCGGTTGGTATTTTTCTGGATAAACCGGTCCGCGGCCGACACGATCTCCCGGGTGGAGCGGTAGTTCCGCTCCAGGCGCAGGACCCGGGCCCCGGGCCAGTCCTCCGGAAAGCGGATCAGGACGGAGGGGTCGGCGGCCCGGAAGCCGTAGATGCTCTGATCCTCGTCCCCCACCAGAAAGAGGTTCCGGCTCTGCCCCGCCAGCAGACGGATGATCCGGTGTTGGATCTTAGAGGTGTCCTGGGCCTCATCCACGCAGAAATACCGGTAGCGCCCCTGAAACTCCTTCAGGATCCTGGGGTGCTGCCGGAGGATCCGCAGGGCATAGACCATTTGATCGTCATAGTCCATCCTCCGGCGCTGCCGGAGCATCTGCTCATAGTCCCGGAAAATTTTGGGGAACTCCACCCCCTCCACCTGGACCTGGGCCAGCTCCTCCCTGGTCAGCATCTGGTTTTTAGCATAGGTGACGGCGGTCATCAGGGCCTTCACCGTACTCTCGGCTGCAAACTCTCCCGTCTGCGTCCGGTACAGCTCCCCCAGGAGCGCCCCCCGCTGCCCCGTGTCCTCCCACAGGTCAAAGGCCGTCCGCCCCAGCCTGCGCTCATAGGTGCGGATGATCTGGCTGCACACGCCGTTGATGGTACGGAACTCCAGCCGCTCCGCCGCCGCCTCCCCAAAAAGGGCGGCAAAGCGGGCGCGCATATCCCGGGCGGCGGCCACGGTATAGGTCATGGTCAGGATCTGCTCCGGCGGGATCCCCCTGGCCAGACACAGATAGCCCACCCGGGACACCAGAACCGTGGTCTTGCCGCTGCCCGGAACGGCCAGCAGCAGCACCGGACCGTCCACCGCCTGGACCGCCTGCTCCTGCTGATCGTCCAGGGAGAGCGCATATCGTTCCTTCCACTGGAAAAACTCCATGGTCCCCTCCAAACTCCCAACGGCGGAGCGGCTGTATGCCGCTCCGCCGTTTTTTGCATCGCTCACTGAAATCTTCTGGTAAAGGCGCACCGCCTGCACAGGGCCTCCCGGGCCTCCCCCTGGGAAAAGCCCTGGTAGATGGCTTCGGCCCGCGGGCCGGACAGGATCTCCTCCAGGGAGGCCTCATACAGATTCCCCAGCGGAACGTCCCCCTCGTGGTCCAGACAGCAGGGCACCACCGTGCCGTCCCACAGCACGCCCACCTGGTCCCGCAGGCCGTAGCAGAAGCGGCGGCCCTCCTCCTCCGGGGCGGACAGGTCGGGCCACTGGAATTTTTCACCAAATTCCAAATAGATCCCCGGGGCCAGGGTGGTCCCCCGCCGGTCAGACCGCCAAGGCCCGGGAAAGGCCTCCCGGAGCCGGGAGAGGATCTGTCCGTTTTGGCGGTTTGCCCCCTCGGTCTCCGACCCGTCCAGGTTCCACAGCCGCAGGGCGCAGCGCTTGCCCGCCCCGGCCGCCGCCCGGGCGAAGGAAAGGCACCCATCCAGATAGCCCGCCAGGTCCTCCCCTGCCCCGCCGTTGCCCTCGAAGGAGTGGACGGAGACGCTCACCCTCTCCACCGCCGGACTGGCCAGCAGCAGCGTCTCCCGTTGGCGGAGCAGGGTTCCGTTGGTGGTGAGCATCACCCAGAAGCCCAGGGCGGCCGCCTCCTCCAACAGGTCGCCCAGCTGAGGGTGGAGCAACGGCTCCCCCATCAGGTGGAGGTACAGATAGTCCGTGTGGGGCCGCAGACTGGCCGCCAGGATCCGGAAGCCCTCCGGGGACAGAAAACCCGGTGCCCGCCGGGTGCCGGGACAGAAATCACAGGCCAGATTGCATACATTGGTGATCTCCAGATAGGCCTTCCTCAGCCGCCGCACCGCGCGTTCCCCCTTCTCCATTTTCCATCGCCGCTGTTTTATCCAGGCGTATGGAAATACATATCATAACGCAGACTTTATTATACGGTCCGCGGCCGGCCCTGTCAATGCCCGGGCCGGCTGCGTGTGAGATCTGCCATATCTATAAGAATAGGAGCGGCCCGGGGGCCGCTCCTACGATACTCGCTTAAGCGACTTTCGCGGAAGCGAAAGGAATAGCCACCCGCTCTGCGGGTG
>ERZ827194.589-NODE-589-length-24484-cov-2.97437_pt1 | contig 24484 bp, 17 predicted proteins | sample MGYA00519777_ERZ827194 | MGnify/ENA primary metagenome ERZ827194 (study PRJEB31778, sample SAMEA3449277) | human gut metagenome | biome: human gut; feature: human-associated habitat; material: faeces | place: United Kingdom | collected 2010/2012 ...
GCGTTGCACTGCGAGCAAAAGCGCGAGTCGCTAATACGGTCGGACTCGGTGTCGGTGGCGCCATCGATGCCAAAGGCAATGCTCACGTTGGGAACGCGCGCGGCAATCGAGGCGCACAGCGGGTCGTCGGCGTTGTAGATGAGCGTCGTTGCCGGCGAAAGCTCCAACGCGTGGGCGATGACCTCCTGGGTGTGATCGATCTCGCCATAGCGATCTAGCTGGTCGCGGAACAGGTTGAGCAGCACAAAGTACGTCGGCTTGAGCTTGGGCAGAACGCGTACGGTGTAAAGCTCATCGCACTCAAAAACGCCCACGCGCTTGCCACCGGCTCGCTTGAGGCCGCTGCGCGCCTCGAGCAGAGCACCCACCACACCGGGCTCCATATTGTTGCCGGCACGGTTGCACACCACGGTAGCGCCGCTGGCGGCAACGGCGTCGGCGATGAGGTTGGAGGTGGTGGTCTTGCCATTAGTACCGGTGATCACCACGCTGCGGTCGACAAGGCCAGCGAGGTCGCTCAACAACTCGGGATCGATCTTCATGGCGATGCGGCCGGGGAGTACGCCGCCCTGGCGTTTGAGGACAGAGCGCAGTCCCCAGCGAGCGATATCGCTCGAGGTGCAGGCGAGAGATGAGCGGAAGTTCATGAAGTCGTTCCTAACGTAAATGACATGGTCGTGGCGATTGTGCCGTTAAAAGCCGTAACGGCGCGCAAATTCCTGGGCAAGCTGCGATACGTCTTCGCAAGCGTTGGCCCAGGGGGCAAAGTCGGGAGTATCCGAGATGATGCCGTCGGCCTCCCAAACTGCCTGATGCGAAAGGTCCCAGGGGTCGTGCGGTTCGGGCCGGCAGGGGAGGTACGGCGTCTGATACATGGGGTTCAGCAAAAAGAACGCGCCGCCCTCGCAGCGGTTGGCAAACTCGCGCAGTGCGCGTGTCGCCGGGCGCATCTTGTTCGTTTTGAACAGCAGAATCGTGCGGGCGAGTAGGTACCAGGGGGAGTTCTCGAGGGCATCGGCCCCCATCTGCTCCTCGAGCTGGTGGGCCAGGGCAAAAAAGCCGTCCTCGTCTTCCAGACGAGCGAGGGCGAGTAGCACGGTGCCTGCAGCTCGGGTGGGATAGCCTTCCGCCTTAAGAACGCGGCGAGAATAGTTGGCGGCAGCACGGTAGCGAGCGCTCGCCATGCACAGCTGCGAGATAGCCTCGAGCGTGTGGAGCCACCCGATAAACGCCGGCTCGCTTACGGTGAGATCGGCCGTCGTCACGCCGTCTGCCAGCACCTTGTTGGCCCAGTAGTGTGGGGCTTCCATATCGAACCCGGGCACGCTTTGCTGCAGGTAATCGGCCGCGGTCGCTTCGAGCTTCAGCAGGTCGCCCAGGCAGGCATCAACGGGCGTGTCCGCCAAAATGATGGCGAGCAGCTGCGCGTCGACGGCTAGTGCATCGACGCGGACAATCTTGAGCAGCTCATCGCGCATATCGTCGAACAGGCGGTTGCGCGTTTGCTCAAACTCCTCGTCGCTGCCCATGTCCTCGATGCGATGGAGTTCGTCGAGCAGGTGGCGATGAACACCGGCATAGGACAGCAGCGCCTGGGCATGCTCGGACTGCGCATACTTATGAGGGTTGACGTTCACGTCGTTATGGACAAGCTCGCGTGCTGCATCGGTGAGCTCGGGGTGCGACGCCAGATAGGTGCGCTCCAGGTAGGCGGGGATGTAGACGCTCGGATCCATTAGAGGTCTCCTCCCTTAAACGGCAAACCCTGCTCGGCCGCCCGCAGTATGTGCTCATCGATCTGAGAACGCACGATATCGTTGGTGGCGACCCAGGCGGCAAAACTGGCGTTGTCGGGGGCGCCCAGGCCCTCCTGCAGTACCGGCGTCGCCTCGGACAGCGCAAGGACGAGCTCGTCGGTGGAGCTCACACCCACGTTGACGCGGGCATAGACGCCATCGGGAAACTCGGTTTGGAAGTAGAGTGCCTCGGCTGCGTGCGGACACGAGCGCGCAAGGATGCGCAAGTAGTGCTCGGCGCCCTCGTAGTCCAGCTCGCGCCAGGCAGCGCTCATCAGCGCGATGAGCGTCCACGGGTCCAAGTCGCGCTCCGCATCCTTGGGACGACGGCGCAGCGGGGTATTCGCGAGGTACGGCACGGAGTGAGCGGAGCGAAAGCGCTTGAGCTCCTCGGCGGAGTATTCGAGTTTTGCCATGGCGAGCATCGCGGTGTGGCGGACACCAGCGGGGTCGTTGGGCGCAAAGTCCAGGCTGCGATTCGCGGCTTCGAGCGACATACGGTAGCGTCCGCTAATGAGCGCGCGCGATGCCAAGGCGGCAAGCCAGCGCAGGTAGGGGCGACGGGTTAGGTCGCCTGCGGCCTCGCGCTCGTAGGGATCCTGCGCCGAGGCGATCTTGAGCGCCAGATCGTGCTCCACCTCGTCGCACTTGGACACCAGATACTGCACGTATTCCTCGTTGGATTCGGCGGTGAGCGCCGTCAGCATGCGCTGGGCATCCCAGTTGGTGGGGTCGAGTGCGGCCGCCTCGCGAAGCATGTTCTCGGCAGCGGCCTCTTCTTGCTCTGCCTGGGTATCGTCAGGGATAAAGGGAATGCGGTAGTCGACAGCCTCGACTACCTTGGCAATGAGGTGCCCGGCGCGGTCGCGGTCGTGCACGATGAGCGGCGCGGGGTTGCGGGTGAATTGTTCCATCAGACGCTCTACGGCGGCACCGTCGGTGAGCGGGATATTGTTGCGGCGCAAGGCCTCAAGAACGAGGCGATGGCAATCCTCTTGAATGGGATCGAATGCCATGGGGCCTCCTTTGCTGCGGTTAGGGTTCAAATGTTTCTATATAAGGTTCTAGTTTACCCGCATGTGGCACACCGGGGGTGCCGCACTTGGACTTGCACCTTTGCACCACGAAGACGGATGTCGCACAAATGTCGGCACCTTGGACGACCGAGTGGTATCACGGTGCCGCAAACGGTCGATTTTTGGCGGCGAACGGTGCATATTTTGGAGGGGCACGGTCCTGCCCGGGATATGTAGTCAACCTTGATAAAACGTTTGCCCAGCTTGGGAGTATGAATGCCGCACAAGGGTCTTCAGGGATAGAAAAAACGTTTCATCATTGGCGGCTTTAGGTGAATAACTGACCAACCAGAACGGTAAAATAGTGTTTGTCTGAGCGTTGAGACGTTTAGACATCGCGCATTGTCATCGCCGGCAACGCACAAACCGGTCCTAACGGAGCCAATTGGGTGCTCCGTTATATACGCAAGTCTAAGAGGGGCTTGTTTAGGAGGCACAGTATGGGACGTTTTACCAATCCTCGCGATCTGTACTTTGGTGAGGGCGCTCGCCACGAGGTGAAGAACCTCAAGGGCAAGAAGGCCATCATCGTTTCTGGCGGCAGCTCTATGCGCCGCGGCGGGTTCCTGCAGGACGTCGAGAACGACCTTAAGGAAGGCGGTTTCGAGGTCAAGCTGTTCGAGGGCGTCGAGTCCGACCCGTCCATCGAGACGGTCATGAAGGGCGCCGAGGCCATGCGCGAGTTCGAGCCCGACTGGATTATCGCCATCGGTGGCGGCTCGCCCATCGATGCCGCTAAGGCCATGTGGGTCTTCTACGAGTACCCCGAGGAGTCCTTCGATAACATCATCCAGCCGTTCAGCTTCCCTGAGCTGCGTCAGAAGGCTCATTTCTGCGCCATCTCCTCCACCTCCGGCACCGCTACCGAGGTCACCGCGTTCTCCGTCATTACCGACTACGCCAAGGGCATCAAGTACCCGCTGGCCGACTTCAACATCACCCCTGATGTCGCCATCGTCGACCCCGAGCTCACCTACACCATGCCCGCCAAGCTGTGCGCTCACACCGGCATGGATGCTCTGACCCACTGCATGGAGGCCTACGTTTCCACCTGCGCCTCTATGTTCACCGATGCCAACGCCCTGCACGGCATCCGCGAGATCGTCGAGTGGCTGCCCAAGTCCTATGCTGGCGACCATGAGGCCCGTCAGCACATGCACGAGGCTCAGTGCATCGCCGGTATCGCCTTCTCCTCGGGTCTGCTCGGCATCGTTCACTCCATGGCTCACAAGACCGGTGCTGCCTTCGAGAACGGCCACATCATCCACGGTGCCGCTAACGCCATGTACCTGGGCAAGGTCATCCAGTGGAACTCCAAGGATCCCCGTGCTGCCGAGCGTTACGCTTACGTGGCCAAGGAGATCCTGCACCTTCCCGGTGAGACCAACGAGGAGCTCATCGCTGCGCTCGTCCAGAAGATTCGCGACCTCAACGACCAGCTCAACATTCCGCAGTCTATCAAGGATTACGCGAATGGTGGCGTGAAGGTCGACGCCGAGAACCCGCAGATGGTTTCCGAGGAGGAGTTCCTCGCCAAGCTGCCCGAGATCGCCGCGAACGCCGAGCAGGACGCCTGCACGCCCGAGAACCCGCGTGAGACCAAGGCTGCCGACTTCGAGAAGATTCTCAAGGCCTGCTACTACGACACCGACATCGATTTCTAATCGACTCTTGTTATCGTAACGAGGGGCTCCGCACGTATCCGTACGGAGCCCCTTTCTTTTTTAGAGAATGGGATAGTTATGGCTGCAATTTTCAATAGCCCCAGCAAGTACATCCAGGGTCCGGACGAGCTCGCCAAGCTCGGCTCCTATGTCGAGCCGCTCGGCGCTAAGGCCCTCGTCATCGTGACGCCTTCGGGCAAGAAGCGCGTCGGTGCCAAGATCGAGGGCGGTTTTGCCGAGGCCAAGGCTGAGCTGCTGTTTGAGGACTTTAACGGCGAGTGCTCCAAGGGCGAGGTCGATCGCCTGGTTGCGCTCGCTCGCGACAACGGCTGCGACATCATCGTCGGTGTCGGTGGCGGCAAGATCCTCGATACCGCCAAGGCCGTTGCCTATTACCTGGAGTCCCCGGTTATCATTTGCCCCACCATTGCTTCGACCGATGCCCCGTGTTCGGCACTTTCGGTGCTCTACACCGATGACGGCCAGTTCGATAAGTACCTGTTCCTTAAGGCAAACCCCAACATTGTCCTGATGGATACGACGGTTATCGCGGCGAGCCCGGTGCGCCTGACGGTTTCCGGTATGGGCGATGCGCTCGCAACCTATTTCGAGGCCCAGGCGACGCACGATGCCGACGGCGGCACCTGCGCTGGCGGCAAGGGCGGCATGGCTGGTCTGGCGCTTGCCAAGCTCTGCTATGAGACGCTTATGGCCGACGGCGTCAAGGCCAAGGTCGCGCTGGAGAAGGGCGCGCTCACGCCTGCCGTCGAGCATATCATCGAGGCCAATACGCTGCTTTCGGGCATTGGCTTTGAGAGCTCGGGCCTTGCTGCTGCTCATGCCATCCACAATGGTCTGACGATGCTGCCCGAGTGCCACAGCATGTATCACGGCGAGAAGGTCGCCTTCGGCACCATCGTCCAGCTGGTACTCGAGGATGCCCCGACCGAGAAACTCGAGGAAGTCTTGGGCTTCTGCATTGAGCTGGGCCTGCCGGTCACGATGAAGGAGCTTGGCGTTGCCGAGGTGACGCGCGAGCAGGCCATGATTGTTGCCGAGGCCGCCTGCGCGCCCGATGACACCATGTGCAACATGCCGTTTGAGGTGACGCCCGAGATGGTCGCAAACGCCATTCTGGGTGCCGATGCGCTGGGCCACTACTATCTCATGGATGAGTAAATCAAGCTAAGGAAGGGGGCAAAGCCAGCAGATGGCTTTGCCCCCTTTTGCTATGGTGCAAAGGGGTCAAGTTACTTTGCACCAATTGTTGTTGATGAAAGGGCGGATTCTCGTATGGCGCTTCCTATGGTTTATGGCGGTCCCGGCCGGTATGTTCAGGGGCCGGGCGAACTTTCGCGTCAGGGCAGGTATTTGTCATGGTTGGGCTGCGCTGCCTATGTCTTGTTTGACCAGGGCACCGAGGATCGGCTGTGCAAGCAGATCGTCGATGGATTTCTGGACGAAAATCTAAGCGAGCCGTTCTTTAAGATCTATGACGGTCCGTGTACGGAAGAGGCCGTTGTCGAAATGGCTCAGGAAACCCAGGCCGAGTATTGCGACATGGTGGTGGGTATCGGTGGCGGCAAAATGCTCGACATTGCCAAGGCCGTTGCGTTTTATGCTGAGCTGCCGTTGTGCGTGTGCCCCACGGCGGCTTCGATGGACGGTCCGTGCAGCGCGATTTCGGTGCTGTATCACGAGGATGGGTCGTTCGACCGCTACCTGATGCTCGAGAAGAATCCAGACCTGGTCGTGGTCGATACCAATGTGGTCGCGGCAGCCCCGCTGCGCATGACAGTCGCTGGTATGGGCGACGCACTGGCAACGTACTTTGAGGCGCGTTCGTGCGCCGCGGCGCACGGCGTCAACGAACATGGTGGCGCGCCGGGGCACTTGGCTTTGGTTGCGGCTCGTGCCTGCTATGACACGCTCATAGAGTGCGGCGTCGCTGCCAAGCGCGATCTCAAAAAGGGCCGTATATCGCCGGCGGTTGAGCGCCTGATCGAGTGCAATATTCTGCTCTCGGGTGTTGGCTTTGAGAGCGGTGGCCTAGCGCTTGCCCATGCCATCGCCAACGGCCTGACGATTCTGCCCGAGTGCAAGGCCATGCATGGTGAGGCCGTGGCATTTGGCTTGGTGGTGCAGCTGCGCCTGGAGCGTGCGCCCGAGCTTGATCAGATGCTCGAGTTTTGCCAGCGCGTCGGTCTGCCGACGACGCTCGAGGAGCTGGGCCTTGACGAGATTTCCGATGCCGACCTGATGAGCGTTGCAGATGCGGCCTTTAGAAACGAACGCAATATGGCTAACGAACAGGCCAAGGTGACCAGACAAAAGCTCGTGCAGCTCATGCGCGAGGCATAGCTAGGCGCTTGATCGACCTTGTGCAATCGAGGCGGCGATAGGCATAGGCTATTTGCCTCAAAGGTGCGCCGCGTGTAATTTGCCCGAGGTGTGGGCCGATAGCGTATCATTATCTCTTGCTTGTTTGCACTGCTCAGGGAGGGGCCGCGCATGGCGCAGGAACACGATCTGTTTGATGACATTATCGAGATCAGCAAGGGTTTCGACTTTCTTAAAAATCCGCTTGGCGGCGTGACCGATGCACTCGATCCGTCGGCACCGCAGTGGAATCCTGCCGACTACAAGGAGCGCCCGCGCGGCAACACCATCCCGTGTCTGACCTGCAAAAACGAAAAGAGCGGCTGCACCGCGTGCATCGACGTGTGCCCGGTCAACGCTATCGAGGTCGAGGAAGACGCCATCGAGATCCTCGACTCCTGTCGCAAGTGCGGCCTGTGCGCTGCTGCCTGTCCGACCGAGGCGATCATCTCGCCGCGCCTGGCGCCCAAAAACCTGTATGACGATATCGTCTCTGCTGCTACGAGCCACGAGACCGCCTACGTCACCTGCACGCGCGCCCTCAAGCGCATGCCGCGTGAGAACGAAGTCGTCGTTGCCTGCGTGGGCGATATTACGGCCGAGACCTGGTTCTCGGTACTGGCGGACTATCCCAACGTGAGTGTGTACCTGCCGTTGGGTGTGTGCGATAAATGCCGCAACACCGGCGGTGAGGACATTCTGGGCGAGGCGATTGCAAAGGCCGAGGAGTGGTCTGGCACGGGTATGGGCCTGGAGGTCGACCCCAAGAGCCTCAAGTGCCATAAGCGCCGCGAGTACGAGCGCAAGGAGTACATGGAAAAGATTGCCCGCACCACGGGCCTGACGGTGACCAAGCTCAACCCGGCGACGGCGGCGCTGGCCTCGGTGACGCAAAAGCTCAAGGCCCATCGCCATCAGATTACCCAGCTGGAGCGTACGCTCAACACCATGTGCGGCACCACGACGACCAAGCGTCGCCGTTCCCTCACCCATGGGCGGCAGCTGGTGCTCTCGACACTGCAGAACCATCCCGAGCTTGCCCAGAATATGCAGGTGAGCACGCCGGAGTGCGATTTTGACAAGTGCACGTCGTGCGGCGAGTGCGTCAACGTGTGCCCCACGTTTGCCTGCGATTTGGTGGGAAGCGGCCGCTTTGCGTTGGAGTCGACGTATTGCTTGGGCTGCGGTGCCTGCGTCAAGGTGTGCCCCGAGCATGCGCTCAAGTTGGTCGAGCATGACGCGTCCAATCTGGTCGTCGTCGATCCCGAAGCCGAGGAAAAGGCCGCCCAGAAGGCGAAGGCTCACGAAGAAGCTGAGAAGGTCAAGGCCGAAGCAAAGGCCAAGCTCGACAAGATGCTCGATCAGGTGGAAAAGCTCGCGGACTAGTTAAAAGAGCGTAAATGATGGCCGGTGGGACAGGTACTGCCCCACCGGCCAAAAAAGTTGCGGTGGAATAGTTCCTGTTTTGCCCTTAAGCCGGCCATTCTAGGAGCTATTCCACCGCAACTAATAAATGGTTAGTTCATGCTACTTTGGTGGCCGGTTCGACCGGTACCGTTGCGCGTCACGGTTTCATGGAGCAAAAAGAACCCGGGGACCTGTTTGGTCTCGGTGTATTCCATAAGGATGCCGTCGGCGTTGTAGGTCTGCCCGCGTATAACGGCGAGTGCGTTAAAGTCGTCGAGATCGAGCACGCGCGTATCCTCGGGCGTGGGATGCTCGATCGTCACATCGCGTTTGCCCGTGGCAATCTTAATGCCAAGATCTTCTTCGAGGTAACGATAGATCGAGTCGTTGACAATCTCGGGTGTCAGCCCCGGTACTTGTGAGCTTAGGTAATAGGAGTCGTCGGAGCACACGGCATGTCCGTTTGCATAACGGATGCGTTTGGCGCGCGTGAGCTCGCAGCCTTCGGGAAACCCGGTAATCCTGGAGAGTGCCTTGCTACAGACGAGGAGCTCAAAGACGGTGGTGACAGTCTTGAGCTCAAAGCCTCGGCTGGTCGCGATTTCCTTAAAGGTCTCGAGTCCGCCGCCACCACGACTCTTCTCGTCGCTGATGTTGCGAATGACGCGCATGCCTTTGCCTTGCTGGGGGAGCACGTAACCATCTGCCGCAAGCATCGAGATGGCGCGACGGACCGTCATGCGCGAACAGTCAAACAGCTGCGTGAGCTCAGTCTCCGAAGGCAGATAACTCTGATAGGCGTATGTGCCGTCGTCAATCGACTGCTTCACGTTGTCATAAATAGTTTGGAAGATGGCTCGCGCCATGACGGTCTCCTAGAGCAGGGTGCGCGAGCGGTGGATGAGGGCCGCCCGCGCAGGTGTCAATCGATTTACTTGCTGGGGTCGATTATATATTTGCCCATGGCACGCAGGGCCGGGTCTGACAGGATGGCGCCGAGTTCATCGAGGGAAGCTACCTTTGCGACCATCGAGGATACGTCGAGCCTGCCGGAGTCGATGAGCTCGAGCGCACGACGCTGCGTATAAGGGTTAATGTAGGACGAGGTAAGCACAAGCTCCTTCTGGAAGACCTCGAAGGGCTTGACGGTGATTGTCTCATCGGGCTTGGTAAGTCCGAACATCATAACCGTGGCCTTATGACCGGCAATCTGGATGGCCTGCTCGATGGTGACGGGCTTGCCAACACACTCGATAACGACATCGACGTTGCCGACGCCCTCCTGCTTCAGGCGGGCAGGGACGTCCTCGTGGATGGAATCAATTGCCAGGTCGGCGCCGAGTTTGAGCGCAACCTCGCGCTTGCCTTCGACAGGCTCGAGCAAGACAACCTTGGTGGCGCCGGCGTTTTTAGCAAGCTGCATCATGAGCAGACCGATCATGCCACCGCCGATAACGACAACTGTGCTGCCGGGCTTGATGTTGCACATATCGATGCCGTGCAGGCAGCAGGCGACGGGCTCGGTCATGGCGCCCTGCTCGAAGCTGGTGTGATCGCCCAACTTGTAGACTTGCTGCATATCGACGGAGCAGTACTCGGCAAAGCCGCCGTTAACGGTGGTGCCGTAACCGGTCATATGCTCGCAGTAGTGGTTGATTCCGTCGCGGCAGGGTTCGCAGCAGCCGCAGGGATGGTTTGGGTCGATGCACACGCGATCGCCCGGTTTAAAGCCGGTGACATCGCTGCCCACGGCCTCGACAACGCCCGCAAACTCATGACCAAGGATCGTGGGCGGGGTAACGTCGGCCGCACCCTTGTCGCCTTCATAGATATGCACGTCGGTGCCGCAGACGCCGCAAGCTTTGACGTTGATCAGAACGTCACGCTTGCCCACGGTCGGTTTTGTCGAATCCTCGACCCTGAGATCGTGCTTTCCATAGAAGACCGCGCTTTTCATGGTGACTCCTTAACGTAGCGGTGAATGTTGTAATGAAGTATAGGCATGTCTATAGATATAGACAAGCACATCTAGACAAGCAGAAAAGAAAAATGAAATGCAGCCATCGGCTATGTCAGATTTAACAGGCGAAATACTGGACATATACCGTTTACGGCCAATAATCAACCGTTTACCGACCGTAGTATTTATGCTAACTTGTCTAGATAAGTGATATGATAAAAATAGAAGCGCAAGAAGTCAGGGAAGCGGGCCCACCCGTCCTATTGCACGAGGTACACGCAAACGGCGCGTCTGCGGTCTCGAGTGAAGCCAAAACCGCAGCGCTCCGAATGAAGAGAGGGGGATTCCCCGTCATGATGCAAAAGATACAACGTTTCGGCGGTGCAATGTACACGCCTGCAATTCTTTTCGCATTTTCCGGAATCGTCGTCGGCCTGGGTACGTTGTTTACCACCGAGGCGATCTTTGGCGAGATGGCCACTGCGGGCCATCTTTGGTTTGATTGCTGGAATGTGCTGCTCCAGGGTGGTTGGACGCTCTTTAACCAGATGCCGTTGCTGTTTTGCGTAGCGTTGCCAATCTCGCTCGCGAACAAGCAGAACGCTCGCTGCTGCATGGAGGCTTTGGCCATCTACCTTACCTTCAACTACTTTGTAAGCACAATCTTGGGGCAGTGGGGCCCTGTCTTTGGGGTCGACTACTCTGTCGAGGCGGGCAGCGGTACTGGTCTTGCCACTATCGCAAGCATCAAAACGCTTGATATGGGCATCATGGGCGCGCTTATCATTTCAGGTATTGCCACGATGCTTCACAACAAGTACTTCGACACCGAACTTCCTGAGTGGTTGGGCGTGTTCTCGGGTTCCGTGTTCATCTATATGATCGGTTTCTTCGTTATGGTTCCGGTCGCTCTTATCGCCTGCCTGGTGTGGCCGCATGTTCAGGCTGCTATCTCCGCCTTCCAGGGATTCATCCTTTCCGCCGGTACGTTTGGCGTGGGCGTCTTTGCTTTCTTCGAGCGCGTGCTGATCCCTACAGGCCTTCACCACTTTATCTATACGCCGTTCTATTACGACAACGCGGCGGTCAATGGCGGCATCTTTGCCGCTTGGGCTAACATCCTGCCCCAACTGGCTGCCGATCCGAGCGTTGCTCTTAAGGATGCCGCACCCTGGGCTGCCTATACCTGCCCTGGATGGACTAAGGTCTTTGGCTCGCTTGGCGTCGCCATTGCGTTTTATATGACCGCCAAACCCGAGCGCAAGCAGCGCGTCAAGGCTCTGCTGATCCCGGTCACCCTTACCGCTATGCTTTGCGGTATCACCGAGCCGCTTGACTTCACCTTCCTGTTCATCGCGCCCGGCCTGTTCGTCGTCCACTGCGTGCTCGGAGCGCTCGGCTGCATGGCTCAAAACCTCCTTGGCGTCGTGGGTATCTTCGACGGCGGCATCATCTCGATGCTCTCGTGGGACTGGCTGCCCCTTTGGGCCGCACACGGTCTGCAGTACGCCATCTCCATCCTTGTCGGTCTGTGCTTTACCGCCCTTTGGGTCGTGGTCTTCCGTTTCCTGATCGTCAAGTTCGACTTTAAGACCCCCGGTCGCGAGGATGACGATGTTGAGGTCGAGCTCAAGTCCAAGGCCGACTACAAGCAAAAGCAGGGCGGTACTGCTGGCAAATCGGTCGCCCAGAGTAAAGATGATGAGCGCTTGGTGCTTGCCGAGAACATCCTCGATCTGCTCGGTGGCATGGATAACATCATCGATGTAACTAACTGCGCTACCCGTCTGCGCGTTAACGTCAAGGACAAGGGCCTCGTTGCACCCGAGGCTTCCTTCAAGGCGATCGGTACGCATGGCTTGGTGGTCCAAGGTCAGTCAATCCAGGTCATCATCGGCCTTACCGTCCCGCAGGTTCGCGAGAAGTTCGAGAGTCTTCTGAAGTTCGAGAGTCTTCTGTAAACCATCGTCCATCGAAACAATCGGCCTTGCAGAGCCGGTATGCACCGCAAGGCCGATTCTAGAGATAAAAAACTCCACTTCTAGGTAACAATTCCAAACCGTACAGGCCGCGTGCGGGGATGGATTGAGCAAGCGGCCAGAATGAGGAGGACATCATGTCCAAGAAAAACTATGCCGTGACCATTGCCGGCGGTGGCTCTACCTTCACTCCGGGCATTGCCCTGATGCTGCTTGAGGAGCGCGACCGCTTCCCGGTCAACAAGGTGACCTTCTACGACAACAACGCCGAGCGCCAGGAGATCGTGGCAAAGGCCTGCGAGATCTACTTCCACGAGAACGCCCCCGAGGTTGAGTTTAGCTATACCACCGACCCCGAGACCGCATTCACCGGGACCGACTTTGTGCTTGCTCACATCCGCGTTGGCCTGTACGCCATGCGTGAGCTCGACGAGAAGATTCCTCTCAAGTACGGCTGCGTTGGCCAAGAGACCTGCGGTGCCGGCGGTATCGCCTACGGCATGCGCTCCATCGGTGGTGTCATCGAGATCCTCGACTACATGGAGAAGTACAGCCCCAACGCCTGGATGCTCAACTACTCCAACCCCGCAGCTATTGTTGCCGAGGCCTGCCGCGTGCTGCGCCCCAACAGCCGCATCATCAACATCTGCGACATGCCGATCGACCTTATGGATAAGATGAGCCGTATGTGCGGCATCAAGGATCGTCGCGAGCTGCAGTATAGCTACTACGGCCTCAACCACTTTGGTTGGTGGAGCAAGATCTACGACAAGGAGGGTAACGACCTCATGCCGCAGATCAAGGAGCACATGGCAAAGAACGGCTACCTGGACGGCATTGAGCACGAGGCCGGTAAGGAGCAGCACGTCGAGGAGAGCTGGATTCATACCTTCGGCAAGGCCAAGGATGTCTATGCTGTCGATCCCGAGACGATTCCCAACACCTACCTCAAGTACTACCTGTACCCGGACTATGTCGTCGAGACGTCTGACCCCAACTACACTCGCGCCAATGAGGTTATGGACGGCCGCGAGAAGAAGGTCTTTGGCGCTTGCCGCGACATCATCGCCAAGGGTACTGCCAAGGACGGCGGCTTTGAGCCCGACGTACACGCCAACTACATCGTCGACCTTGCCTGCGCGCTGGCCGAGAATACGCTCGAGCGCTTCCTGCTGATCGTCCCCAACGATGGCGCTGTGCCCAACTTCGACCCGACGGCCATGGTCGAGGTGCCTTGCATCGTCGGTTCCAACGGCTTTGAGAAGATCTGCCAGGGCCCGATCCCGCAGTTCCAGAAGGGCCTGATGGAGCAGCAGGTTTCCGTCGAGAAGCTCGTTGTCCAGGCTTGGGTCGAGGGCAGCTACCAGAAGCTCTGGCAGGCGCTCACGCTCTCCAAGACCATTCCTTCGGCAAGCGTTGCTAAGCAGATCCTGGACGAGCTCATCGAGGCCAACAAGGATTTCTGGCCCGAGCTTAAGTAAGGACTGCTGTCTCGAACCCTTACGCATCTCTGCTTCATTTGCGCCGCCGCGGTGTCCGGATTCGCCCGGATGCTGCGGCGGCGCTATACTTATGCAGTTTGAAGTACCTGTACCAAAAGGAGCTGTCGTGTCCCTTTCCATCGGTATCGTGGGCCTGCCCAACGTGGGCAAGTCGACGCTGTTCACCGCGCTTACCAAAAAGACCGGCCTTGCCGCCAACTACCCGTTCGCCACGATCGACCCCAACGTGGGTATCGTCGACGTGCCCGATAGCCGCCTGCAAAAGCTCGCCGACATCGTCAACCCGGGCCGCATTGTGCCGGCTACGGTCGAGTTTGTCGACATCGCGGGCCTGGTGAAGGGTGCCAACGAGGGCGAGGGCCTGGGCAACCAGTTCTTGGCAAACATCCGCGAGACCGATGCCATCTGTGAGGTCGTGCGCTACTTTAAGGACCCCAACGTCATGCGTGAGGTGGGCCGCACGGGCGAGTTCGTCGATCCTGCCGGCGATGCCGACACCATCATGACCGAGCTCATCCTGGCCGATATGGGCACGCTCGAGAAGCAGCTGCCCAAGCTCGAGAAGGAGGCCAAGCGCGACAAGGAGCTCATGCCCAAGTTCGAGGTCGCCAAGCGTCTGCTTGCCTGGCTCAACGAGGGCAAGCGCGCCGCATCCATGGAGATGGCCGACGAGGAGCGTACCGCCGCCAAGGGCCTGTTTCTGCTCACTATGAAGCCCATCCTGTATGTGGCCAACGTAGACGAGGACATGCTCAATGACGACCTGGCGCCCATCGACGGCGTCAAGCCGTTGCCTATCTGCGCCAAGATCGAGGCCGAGCTTTCCGAGCTCGATCCCGAGGATGCGGCCGACTACCTGGAGAGCCTTGGCCTGGAGCAGCCCGGCCTGGACGTGCTCGCGCAGGCTGCCTACAAGCTGCTCGGCCTGCAGTCGTTCTTTACGGCCGGCGAGATGGAGGTCAAGGCCTGGACGGTGCGTCAGGGCGCGACCGCCCCGCAGGCCGCCGGTGTCATTCACACCGACTTTGAGCGCGGCTTTATTAAGGCCGAGGTCATTGGCTATGACGACTACATCGAGCTCGGCGGCGAGCAGGGCGCCAAGGCCGCCGGCAAGCTGCGTATTGAGGGCAAGGACTATGTCATGGCCGATGGCGACGTCGTGCACTTCCGCTTTAACGTGTAAGGGCGACGTATATGTTTAAATATGGTAAAAAAGCCGGCTACATGGGTATTGCGTTGCTCGTACTTGCGGTGATTCCGTTGGTGGTCGCAGCGTGTGTTATCCCCAACATTGGTCCCGAGGTGGCAACAAAGTTTAATGCCGCCGGTGAGGCGACGCGCTGGGGCAAGAGCTACGAGTTGCTGGCACTGCCGGTGCTCAACCTGCTGCTGAGCGTGGCGACGTACTTTACGGCAGGACGCCAGGCTAAAAACAATGATGACTCCGCCGCCATGGCGCGCATCGTGTGCGAGCGCTACCTGCGTAACGGTTGCATCACGGGTGTGTTCCTCAACGTGATCAACGTTTACTTTATGTACTCGGCGATTACCGGAACGGGCTTTGGCTTTGGTTTCTAGCTTGTCCTTTTAGGCAACGAGCCTGCACGCATATTCAATGGCTGCTGCGAGGCCGCCGCTCGATCGTGGTTGAAAGACTACATCGGCGGCGGCCTCGTTTTCGTATCCGGCGCCGCGAAGGGCGAGCGCGATACCGGCTTCCAGGAGAAGGGGCAGGCCGCGTTGGCTGGTTGCGATTACGGCAACCTGATTGAGCGAGCAGCTGTGCGCTTGGCATTGGATGGCAAGTTCACCTTTCGCCGGGCAAGGGACCAGAACGGCGACGACGCGACTTGATAGCAATGCAAATGCTGTGCGCTCATCGGGCGAAAGGCATTCTGCTTCAACGACGACGAGCTTGGGCGGTGCGCTGTTTGTGCGAAGCGTGGCTCGGTACATGCGGACCGAAGAACCCGACATAGAAAACTCCTGTGTATTCGGCAAAACGTAAACTATAGTTTACGTTTATGTTCGGCTCCATTTCAAACTCGGCTGCATGGACGAACGTGCGAAACAGATTCTTGGCAGGCGGGTCGAAAAGACACGCAGGGACCTTGGTATCTCCAAGGTTGATTTTTGTGTGGCGACAGGAATCAGCCGACCTTACCTCGACCGAATCGAAGATGGGACGGCAAATTTCACGCTCAAGGTTCTATTTAAGATCGCGCCCGCACTCGGCATGACGGTTTCAGAACTTCTCGAGGGTATCGAATAGGGCGTTCCCCCGCTGTATTTGACGCTCTTTGGGCGGGTCCCCCTGGTTGCGATGTGCAAAATCGCGAGTATTCAGCGCCAGTTCGGCCGTAGATGGTAGCTCGAGCGGCTGGCTTTGCCTTTTTGACAGTAGATAATCCACACGCTAAATAAAAATGAGGAATAAATATTTACTAGACGGACCCTTCGTCCTAAAAGTTCGTCTAACAATCGGCCGATTCTATGCCTCCGGAGGAGAAATTGCAGAATACTCCGATTTTTGCACGGCCCGAGGGGGACCACCTGTCGTTTAAGGCTGCGATAATCGGAACTGCCTTAGAGATTACGCCAGCGGAATACGGTCGTGGTTGACTTGGCTGTAGAACAGGCGCTGGATTTCGGCGGCATCGCGTGACTGGCCGAGTGCCCACATGGTCTTGGCCACGAGCGTCTCGGTGGTCATGTCATCGCCGCGCAGAATGCCCGGATGATCGGCGTAAGCACGGCCGACCTCATAAACGCCCAGATCGAGGCCCTCTTCGGGGACCTGCGTGGTCATAACGACGGTGCGGCCCGAATCGACCCAGCGGAAAATCGCCTCCTGGAATGACTCGCCGGACTCGCCAAACTCGGGAATACCGCCAATGCCAAAGGTCTCAAGAATTACAGCATCGTAGCTATCGGCAAGGGCGTCGAGGATGCCCGGGTTTACGCCGGGCGTAAGCTTGAGTACAAATACGCGCGGGTCGATGCTGTCGTAGAAACGAACCGGGCTCTCATTCTGATGAGTGCCGTGAAGCCCGTTGCGCACAATGCGGTCATTGCGGATGTAGGCAATGGGCGGATAGTTGACGCTGATGAACGCGTTAAAGCTCATGGTGCGCTGTTTGCGGGCACGCGTGCCGGCAATGGCGACGCCGCCAAACACGATCGATACGTCGTGCGAGTGCTCGTCGAGCGCATAGAGCAGGCTCTGGTACAGATTGAGCTTGGCATCGGTAAAGGGATTGCCCATGGGCTTTTGCGAGCCGGTGAGCACGATGGGCTTGGGGCTGTCCTGAATCAGATAGGAAAGCGCTGCCGCGGTGTAGCTCATAGTGTCGGTGCCGTGCAGGACCACAAAGCCGTCGTGATCGGCATAGCCTTCGACGATGACATTGCGGATGCGCATCCAGTCGCTCGGGCGCATATTGGTGCTGTCGATGTTCATGGGCTGCACGACGTCGAGCTCGCAGAGGCCCGAGATTTCGGGGACGCTCTGGGCGAGCTCCTCACCGGTCAGGGCGGGGGAGAGGCCGTTGCCGTCCTCGCTCGATGCGATGGTGCCGCCCGTGGCGATGAGAAGGATGCGCTTCATGCTGGTATTCCTATCGTATTTGCCGCCGCAGAGGCGGAGTCGTTCGGCAGTATTGTGGCACAGAGCGTCCAATGTTCAAACGTATTACATCATCTGTAACGTTTGAAAACACTTCAATTGCCGTCAAATAGGAGCCCAGGTCGTGCGTTTGCCGTGCGCTGATGGCTGCGAGGGGCGAGAAACCCCATATAACGTGTACACTATGGAGGTTATTTTCGTTCATTCACGCGGGTGGGCACCGGCTCCCCGCCAACAAGAGGGGGAACCATGGATCAAAAGGCTTCCGCAAAGGTCCTCGTACTCGACTTTGGTGCGCAGTACGGTCAGCTCATTGCCCGTCGCGTCCGCGACCTCAACGTGTATTCCGAGATTGTCCCCTGCGACATCTCGGCCGATGAGATTCGCGAGATGAACGCCTCTGCGCTCATCCTTTCCGGCGGTCCGGCTTCCGTGTACGCCGAGGACGCTCCGTCCATCGATCCTGCCATCTTTGACCTGGGCCTTCCCGTCCTGGGTTTTTGCTACGGCCATCAGATCACGGCCGTGACGCTCGGCGGCAAGGTCGGCCACTCCGAGGTGGGCGAGTACGGCCGCGCCACCATCACGCGCACGGCCGGCGCCAAGCTCTTTAACTCCACGCCCATGGAGCAGACCGTGTGGATGAGCCACCGCGACGCCGTTTCCGAGGTGCCCGAGGGCTTTACCGTTACCGCCAGCACCGACGTGTGCCCGGTTGCCGCCATGGAGTGCCCCGAGCGCAAGATCTTCACCACGCAGTTCCACCCCGAGGTCAAGCACTCCGAGTACGGTCAGCAGCTGCTGAGCAACTTCCTGTTTGAGATCTGCGGCCTGGAGCCCAACTGGAGCATGGACAACCTGGTCGAGACCATGACGGCCGAGTTCCGCGAGAAGGTCGGCGACGACCGCGTGATTCTGGCTCTGTCCGGTGGCGTCGACTCCTCCGTCGTGGCTGCGCTGGGCGCTCGCGCCGTGGGCAAGCAGATGACCTGCGTGTTCATCAACCACGGCCTGCTGCGCAAGGGCGAGCCCGAGCAGGTGGAGGAGGTCTTCACCAAGCAGTTTGACGTCGACTTTATCCACGTCCACGCCGAGGACCGCTACGCCGAGCTTCTGGCTGGTGTCACCGAGCCCGAGGAGAAGCGCCGCATCATCGGTACGCAGTTCTGGAAAGAGTTCTTCGCGGTTGCTCAGCAGCTCGAGACCGATGGCAAGCCGGTCAAGTACCTGGCTCAGGGCACCATCTACCCCGACATCATCGAGTCCGGCGCTCGCAAGACGGGCGGCAAGACGGCCACCATCAAGAGCCATCACAACCTGATCCCGTTCCCCGAGGGCGTGCCCTTCGACCTCATCGAGCCGCTCGATCACTTCTTTAAGGACGAGGTCCGCGCACTTGGTCTGGCGCTCGGCCTGCCGGGTCATATCGTGTTCCGCCAGCCTTTCCCGGGCCCGGGTCTGGCCATCCGCATCATCGGCGCGGTCGACAAGGAGAAGCTCGAGATCCTCAAGAACGCCGACGCCATCGTGCGCGAGGAGCTCGATGCATACAACCAGCGCCTGTTTGAGCAGACCGGCGAGCGCAACTCCGAGCACAGCTGCTGGCAGTACTTTGCGGTCCTGCCCGACATTAAGTCCGTTGGCGTTATGGGCGACGAGCGCACCTACCAGCGCCCGATCATCCTGCGCGCCGTCGAGTCCAGCGATGCCATGACCGCCGACTGGGCCAAGCTGCCCTACGACGTGCTGGCCCGCATCTCCGGCCGCATCGTTGCCGAGGTTCCCGGCGCCAACCGCGTGTGCTACGACATCACGTCCAAGCCGCCCGCGACGATTGAGTGGGAATAGTAAATAGCTCTTTGCGAGGGAGGTCGGATACGGCCTCCCCCGTTTTTTATTTGCGTGCCATGGGTGCTTGTGCATTGTGGTGTATATGGTACATGCAAACCAGCCACGCAATCTCTCAAGCTGTTTAGCTGGGATTATTGTTTGCTGGTATGTTTTAAAGTGCTTTCAATTACCGAAGCAACGCCATCAATTTATTTCTAATTAATGCTGACCGGCAGATTGCGTCCGCCCGCAAGAGGCCGCTCGGACTGGTACTCAAAATGTACTCACGACGTTTTGGGTATCGATTTGCTGGTACTCACAGACGGTAAAAACGGGTGTCTACCTCGATATATTCGTTATCCCCAACGATTCCTCAACGAATACTGACTAGTGATTGAGTGCTGCATGGCTCAAATTAGCCTACGTAATTACGTAATTACGTATTCTGAAGTAAAATGATTTCGGTCAATTAAGGAACGTAGAACAGGCAATTCGGAGGGACGACCATGGAGGAAGATCAGGCTGTTCATGCCGAAAGGGAGCTGGATAAGTTCACGCTCTCGATAACCCGCGAGGATAAGCGGGCTCTTAAGTCCTATGCCGCGCGCCAGGATAAGACGGTGGCTAAGGTCCTGCGCGAATGGATTGACGAGAAGTGTAAGGGGGAGAAGTGATGTCTCAAACAGCGCAAGCGGTCGTTCAGGACCTTGTTGATCGCGCTGTCAAGCTGGGCGATCGTCAGCTCGCTGCCGACATCCGAGCCTTTGCTGCGCAGCGCCAGTTTGGGCTTGTGTTTGAACACAACCGGCCGGAACGACTTCGCCTTTATGGCAAACCTATCATGAAGGGCGATATCGTACAGGTGCTTCCCGAGCGTGGTAAAAAAGAGGACTCTAGCTCCCAACTGCTTTGGTTGGTAAATACCGTTCGGGGGGGGGGTTGCTGATCTAAAGCCATATCAATCGCCCTCATATGACGAAAACGAATGTGAGCCCCGCTCCGTTGCTGTCGACGATGTCGTGCCTGTTGCTGAGTATGCCCAGCCGATTTATGCTGGCCTCAAAGAGACTGGGCGTGTCGAGCGCGGTGGCGATAAGCCCTATCAAGTAGTCATTAACGGCGAGAACTACCATGCTCTTGAAACCTTGGCCTTTGCCTATGCAGGCAAAGTGGACTGCATATATATTGACCCGCCCTATAACACTGGCGCCCGCGACTGGAAATACAACAACGATTACGTCGACGGCTCCGATGCTTATCGCCACTCCAAGTGGCTCGCCTTCATGGAGCGCCGCCTCAAGCTCGGCAAGCAGCTGCTCAATCCCAACGATTCCGTACTCATCGTGACGATCGATGAGAAGGAGTACGCAAGGCTTGAGCTTCTTTTAGAGAGTGTTTTTCCCAACGCGACCGGTATTCAGACGGTTTCAATCACCATAAACAAGAACGGGGTCGCCCGCGGCAACCAGTTCAAGAGGGCTGACGAGTACGCTGTCTTCTGCTTTTTTGGTACCGCCACGCCGTGCCAAGTGGACCGCAGACTCTATTCCGTTGAGTTCGGAGAACTTGAGAAAAAAGTGGCTGATGACGCGTCGAGCAGCCGCTCCCAACGTAAAGTACGTTGGGAGCGGCTGCTGAGAGGCGGTTCCAATTCGGCGCGAAGTGATCGACCTAATCTCTTTTATCCAATCTACATCAACGAGAGAAGCCGAACCATAGAGGCGATTGGCGATAGCATTCCTCGTGAAATGGATTATCACGCGGTGCCGGGCGTTGATGGGCTGCGCGCAATTTGGCCCATCCGCCCTGATGGACGTGAAGCCACGTGGCATATGTCTCAACCCACGCTAAAACAGAAGCTAGACAAGGGTTTTGCCCGAGTAAGCACATATGATGAGAAGAACGATAGATACACGCTCCTTTATCTTGCCAATATTCAAGAAGACAGGCTTGCAAAAGGCGAGCTGAAAATCGTAGGCAGACGCGATGACGGGTCTGCGATTCTCGAGGCGGTTGGCGAGGCGACTGCAATACCAACAACAGTTTGGTCGGGAGCTCAATTCTCAGCTGGAGAATATGGAAGTCGATACATTAAGCGATTCCTAGGCCATCGGTCTTTCAGCTTCCCGAAGTCCCTTTATGCGACCGAGCTCTCAATTGCTTCCGTTGTCGCCGACAAGCCCGATGCCCTTATAGTCGACTTCTTCTCAGGGTCGGGCACCACGGCGCACGCCGTCATGCGCCTGAACCATCAGGACGGCGGGCGCAGGCACTCCATCAGCATCACGAACAACGAGGTCTCAGAGGAGGAATCCAAAAAGCTCACTAAGCGCGGTCTTCGCCAAGGCGACCCCGAATGGGAGGCGCTGGGCATCTGCCAGTACGTTACCAAACCTCGCGTCACGGCGGCCATAACGGGCAAGACGCCCGAGGGCGATCTCATCAAGGGTGACTACAAGTTCACCGATGAGTTCCCCATGGCCGACGGCTTCGAGGAGAACGCCGTCTTCTTCGACCTCACCTACGAAGACCCAGACGCCGTCGAGCTGGGCGTGGCCTTCGAGGAGATCGCGCCCTTGCTCTGGCTGCGCGCTGGCTCGCGTGGCAGCATCATCAAGCACGAGCAGCCGGGCTTTGCCATGGCCGACGCCTACGCCGTCCTCTTCGACTTTGCTTCGGTCGGCGCTTTCATAGACGCCGTCAAGCAGAACGCCAGCATAGGGTGCGCTTATGTGATCACGGACGACACGGCTCGATATGCCTCCGTCAAGGCACAGCTGCCCGGGGTCGACGTCGTCCGCCTGTACGAGAACTACCTGCAATCGTTCAAGATTGCCGCCGAGGATGCGGTGAGGTAAGCATGAGAGTCGAACTTAAGGATTTCCAAGCCGGGGCAGTCGCGACCCTGGCAAACAAGTTGCAGTCGATGCGCCGACGCTATGAGCAGGACGGCGAACTGTCTTCGGTGTGCCTCGCATCTCCCACGGGCTCGGGCAAGACGGTCATGTGCGCGGCGACGATCGAAGCACTCTTCTTCGGAGACGATGATCTGGGCCTCATGCCCGACGAGAATGCCGTTGTTCTTTGGCTCTCGGATTCCCCGAGCCTGAACGAGCAGACGAGCGTGCGTTTCTCCAGCGTGGCGGACAAGCTGGCAGACAGCATCCTCGATAGGCGCCATCTGGTCACGATTACCAACGACTTCGGAGCCGCGCACGACATTCTCGAACCGCGCCATATCTATTTCCTCAGCAAGGACCTGCTTAGCAAGAATGGCCTGCTCACCAAGGGTGGTGAGGCCAACTCCGGCCGCGTGTTCTGGGATATCCTTGACCGCACCATCAGGGACCCGGAGCGTAACCTCTATCTGTTCATAGACGAGGCCCACCGCGGTCTGGGGGCCAATGCATCAAGTGAGCGCGGCACCGCGACGATTTACGCCAACCTAATTGATGGCCTGGATGGTCGTGCAGCGATGCCCGTTGTCGTTGGTGTCTCCGCCACGCCGCAGAGGTTCGAGGCAGCTATGGACCAGCGCGCCGATCGCGTGCGTATGCCAAAGGTCGCTGTGACCCCTCGCGAGGTCCAGGAGTCAGGTCTGCTCAAGGACATCATCGAGTTGCGCGTGCCAGAGAAGGACGACCCAGTCGAGCACCAGTACCTCACTATGGCGTGCGAGCGCTATGCCCTGGCCTGCCGCGAGTGGGGCGAGTACTGTGCCCGTGAGGGCGAGAGTCCCGTCAACCCGCTGCTGCTCATCCAAGCGGCGGACAACGTGAGCAGCTCGGCCCTGGCCGAGATGTGCGACCAGATCACGGGCTTGGTCCCCGGCCTTTCCGAGGCGATGTCGTTCGCCAACGTCTTCGGCGAGCATAAGGACATCGCGGCGGGAAAATACCTCATTCCCTATGTCGAGCCCGAGTTCGTTCAGGACACCTCGCGCATTCGCGTACTCTTCGCCAAGGAGGCTGTCTCCAACGGATGGGACTGCCCGCGAGCGGAGGTCATCTTCTCGCAGCGCAGGCGTTCGGACTCGACCTATATCGCACAGCTCGTGGGACGTATGGTACGCACCCCGCTCGCGCGGCGCATCGAATCCGATGACCTTTTGAACTCCGTCGCCTGCTACCTGCCCCAGTTCAATCCCGAGAGCACTCAGGACGTGGTCGACTACCTCATGGGCCGCAAGGACGACATGGGCGAGAGCTCCATCGGCAAGCAGAACATCGTTCTCAACCCCGTGACCATCACGGCGGCTGCGCCCAAGTCCGAAGCCGACTACCAACAGGAGCTCAAGGCGTACGAGGAGAACGAGAAGGCCATCGAGGCGGCGCGGCAGGCACAACCCGGCTACCAGGCGCCGCTTGCCGGCATCGCGATTCAGGAGCCGTTGGACATGCAGGGAACGCAGCCCTCGCTTGCCTCGGCGGTCAGCCCCGTCGACGTCCCGGCGCCAGAAGCGGAGCCGGCACCTCAGTCCGCAACGGGCAACTACGTTGCAGCGCCTGCCCCGCAGCAACCTGCGACACCTGAGCCAAGTTCCACACAGACCGAGCCGACCCAGCCCGTCTCGGTCGTAAAACCCGTGCCCATGGCAAAGCCCAAGCCGCACACCAAGCGCGAGCAGTCTTTCACGCACCAGGAGTGGCAGGGCATCCGCACGGCCTTCGATTCCATCCCCGTCCAGCGCATTCCGAAGAAGGCTAGAAACGAATTCCAGAGCCTGGTTAAGACGGCGACCCTGCTCGTGGAGACCGGCCTCGACACTGGGGCCGCGGCAGACGTGAACAGACAGTTCGTCCAGAAGCTCTCGGGCTTCATCGTTGCCAACGAAGACGAGTACAACGAGGCCAAACACGACGTAGAGGTAGCCGAGACCGTCAAGATCACGCTCAACAAGCTCAACGAGACCGAGGACCAGGAGCAGGAGGAGGCCCGCACGGACGCAGAGGGCCTCAGGAAGGCCGCCCGCGATGCTGATATCCGCTTCACGAAGGAGTTCGCGCAGGCGTATCGCCGTGCCAACTTCAAAGAGCTGGGGCGCCCCGAGTGCGACCTGCGCCTTGCCGCAGCGGTGCGCACACGGGCCATCGTCGATGCGCTCGAGGGCTGGGCGGCTCAATGCCGAAAGGAATACTTCGATAAGGTCGATGGATCTGGCGATTATGACTACCTTAACGGCGCGGCAAAGCAGCGTTACGACGAACTGGCCCGTGAAACCGAAGGCAAGCGCCTAACAAAGATAGAGTGGCCCACGTCTGCCAGC
>ERZ827194.593-NODE-593-length-24323-cov-9.57285_pt1 | contig 24323 bp, 17 predicted proteins | sample MGYA00519777_ERZ827194 | MGnify/ENA primary metagenome ERZ827194 (study PRJEB31778, sample SAMEA3449277) | human gut metagenome | biome: human gut; feature: human-associated habitat; material: faeces | place: United Kingdom | collected 2010/2012 ...
TCGCAAAGCAGCTCACTGTCCACAACCGCCGCTCCAATAACTTCCCCATGAGACCGCTCGGTTGGCTTTCTCCTCTGGAGTTCACCGTCCAAGATGTTTGACAAACCTACAGAGTGTCCAATTTTACGGAATTCTTCCGCGCCTGCCGCCGGAGGGCTTCATGAGGTGGAATAAAACAGGACTAAAAAGCCGCCCCCGGCTGGGGGCGGCGATGGGACTTATTCCGGCTTGTACCGGCAGAGGATGTAGGTGACCCATGCGATGCAGACACAGGAGCAGAGGATCACGAAGATAGTGAGGCCCACAGTTCCGTCGCCGCCGCGCAGCTCCACTGATAAAAAGGAGAGGAAGACGAACAGGGCGACGAAAAAGAAAATTTGCATGACCCAGAGAATATCACGGTTTTCCCGGACAAAGCAGCGGTATTTCAGCTCCCGGAGCTCATTGGGATCGCTGCACAGGGCGTTGAGTGCCTCCAGCTCGGCGTTTTTTTCCGTCAGCTGTTGGTCCAACCGCCGGAACTCCGGTGTGTTCTGCCCCTCGGCGGTGCGGCCCAGGTCCATCATCTCTACGATGAGGTCAAGGAGTTCCCCCCGCAGTTCCTCCCGGCGGTCCCACTGCCGGATGGTCATGGTACGCGCCTCCTTTCCAGCCAGTATTTTCAAGCAAGTTCATTCTATCAGAAATTCTAAAAAAATGCAAAGGAAAAGGAGCGCCGAAGCGCTCCTTTTTCATGGTATAGCAGATGCTGCGGCGCGGGACCGGATCAGGCCTTGCCGGCGCAGCCCAGGACGTGGATCAGCTTGTGGCGGACCAGCTCTTTGATGTTGGCGCGGGCGGGCTTCAGGTACTCGCGGGGGTCGAACTTGTCGGGATGCTCCTCAAAGAACTGGCGGATGGTGCCGGTCATGGTCAGGCGCAGGTCGGAGTCGATGTTGATCTTACACACGGACAGCTCGGCGGCGTGGCGCAGCTCCTCCTCGGGGATGCCGATGGCATCGGGCATCTTTCCGCCGTGCTCGTTGATCATCTTCACATACTCCTGGGGCACGCTGGAGGAGCCGTGGAGCACGATGGGGAAGCCGGGCAGGCGCTTGGAGACCTCTTCCAGCACGTCGAAGCGCAGGGGAGGCGGGACCAGGATGCCCTTCTCATTGCGGGTGCACTGGGCGGGGGTAAACTTATAGGCGCCGTGGCTGGTGCCGATGGCGATGGCCAGAGAGTCGCAGCCGGTCTTGGTCACGAACTCCTCCACCTCCTCGGGACGGGTGTAGGAGGAATCCTCGGCGGAGACCTTCACGTCATCCTCCACGCCGGCCAGGGTGCCCAGCTCCGCCTCCACCACCACGCCGTGGTCGTGAGCGTACTCAACGACCTTCTTGGTGATGGCAATATTCTCCTCAAAGGGCTTGGAGCTGGCGTCGATCATCACGGAGGTGAAGCCGCCGTCGATGCAGGCCTTACAGGTCTCAAAATCAGGGCCGTGGTCCAGATGCAGCGCGATGGGGATGTCGGGACACTCGATCACGGCGGCCTCCACCAGCTTCACCAGATAGGTGTGGTTTGCATAGGCGCGGGCGCCCTTGGACACTTGCAGGATCAGAGGAGCCTTTTCCTCCTGAGCGGCCTCGGTGATGCCCTGAACGATCTCCATGTTGTTGACATTGAAGGCGCCGATGGCGTAACCGCCGTCATAGGCCTTCTTGAACATTTCAGTCGTGGTAACCAATGGCATATTGACCATCTCCTTGAAATATTTTTACGATTCATATTGTACCATTACCGATTGAAAAATACAAGGGTGTGTGCTACAATTCAAGGTAGAATTTTGAACTAAGCTGATTTTGGATCCAAATTCAACACTTTAGGAGGAAGCAAACATGAAGCAACTGACCGGAGCCTGCATTATTGGCCAGTCCGGAGGTCCTACCGCGGTCATTAACGCCAGCGCTCAGGGCGTGATCCAGACCGCTTTGAAGGCTGACTGCATCACCCGCGTGCTGGGGGCCGCCCACGGGATCAAGGGTGTGCTGGAGGACAAGCTGTACGATATGGGACAGGAGGACTCCGCGGAGCTGGAGCTGCTGAAGTTCACCCCCTCCTCTGCCCTGGGCTCCTGCCGCTATAAGCTGGCCGACCCCGATGTGAATGACACCGATTACCGGCGCATCCTGGAGGTATTCAAGAAGTACGATGTCCGCTACTTCTTCTACAACGGCGGAAACGACTCCATGGACACCTGCAACAAGATCTCCAAGTATATGCAGAAGGTGGGCTATGAGTGCCGCATCATGGGCGTACCCAAGACCATTGACAACGACCTGAACGGCACCGACCACTGCCCCGGCTTCGCCTCTGCCGCCAAGTACATCGCCACCTCCTGCGCCGAGGTCTGGCAGGACGCCCACGTCTATGACACCGGCATGGTCACCATCATCGAGATCATGGGCCGCCACGCCGGCTGGCTGGCTGGCTCCGCCGCCCTGGCCTCCCTCACCGGCTGCGGCCCCGATCTGGTCTATCTGCCCGAGACCGACTTCGACATGGAGCGCTTCCTGGCCGATGTCAAGTCCGTCTACGACCAAAACGGGAACTGCCTGGTGGCCGTGTCCGAGGGCATCCACTACGCCGACGGCACCTTCGTCTCCGAGGCCAAGACCTCTGCCACCGACGGCTTCGGCCATGCCCAGCTGGGCGGTCTGGCCTCCCATCTGGCCTCCGCGGTGAAGGAGGCCTTCGGCGTGAAGGTCCGCGGCATCGAGCTCTCCCTCCTCCAGCGCTGCGGCGCCCATCTGGACTCCGAGACCGACGCGGAGGAGGCTCTGCTGGCCGGCTCCGCCGCAGTCCAGGCCGCTGTGGATGGTTTTACCGATAAAATGGTGGCCTTCCGCTGCACCCGCGGCGAGGATGGCTACCGCTGTGAGACCGTGCTGGAGCCCCTGGACATCGTGGCCAACTTCGAGAAGAAGGTCCCCCGCGAGTGGATCAATGAGGCGGGCAACGGCGTCAACCAGCAGTTCATCGACTACGTTCTTCCCCTGATCCAGGGCGACGCCAAGGCTCCCCGGGTCAACGGCCTGCCCCGCTTCGCCCGGCTGAAGAAGGTCCTGACCACCGAGCTGTAAGGCTCCTTCCTCTGTAATCAATATGAAAAAACTTCGGCCCGTGCGCTTCAACGCACAGGCCGAAGTTTTTATATTTTGACAGTTTTCTTCTCTCTGTCGTTGGAGTGGTGGGACCCTTTCAGAGGAATCACCCGTTCGGCTTCGTTTCCTTCCCCGCAAGGGGTCCGGTCCGGCCTAGATACTGCTCGGTCTCCAGGGGCAGCCCGCGTTTTTTCAGGCCACGGCGCACCAGGCGGCTGACCACGCTGTAAAACATGGCAAATACCGGGACGCCCAGCACCATGCCCACAAAGCCGAAGAGGCCGCCGAACAGCAGGATGGAGAACAACACCCAGAAGGAGGCCAGCCCCGTGGAGTCCCCCAGGATCTTGGGGCCCAGGATATTGCCGTCAAACTGCTGGAGCACAAAGATAAAAATGACAAAATACAGGCACTTCAGAGGGCTGACCAGCAGGATCAGCAGCGCGCAGGGGATGGCCCCAATGAAGGGGCCGAAAAACGGGATGATGTTGGTCACCCCGATGATCACCGCCAGCAGCATGGGATATGGGAACCGGAACAGGTTGCAGCACACCAAGGCGATGATGCCGATGATGAGGGAGTCCACCAGCTTGCCGTTGATAAAGCCGCTGAGGATGCGGTAGGCGCTCCGGGTCTCCTCCACCAGCAGATCCGCCACGTTGGTGCGGAACACGCTGTACACGATCTTCTTGGACTGGGCGGCAAAGACGTCCTTTCTGGCCAGCAGATAGACTGAGACGATAATGGCGATCAGGATGTCCTTCAGCAGCAGAGCCAGAGCGATCACACCGGAGGAGACGCTGCTCACCACGCCGGTGAGCTGGGGAAGGATCTCGGCCTTCAGCCAGTCCAGGGTGCTGTTCACCGACTCCAGGTTGGGGAGCATATCAGAGCTGAGCCACTGCTCCACTGACTGGGCCAGGGAGTTGTAATAGGGCAACACCGCCGCTTGGATCTCCGGATTGTCCGCCAAAAAGTCCAGCAGCCACCGCTGCATGATCCGGATGTACTCCGGGACCGCGTTCACCAACCCCACGATACTGAGGTACAGCTGGGGCAGCACCATGGCCAGCAGCACATAGACCACCAGCACCGCAAAGCTCAGACTGAGCACGATGGCCAGGAAATTCAGCGCGGCGCGCTTCCGTCCCCCATGCTCCGCCACGCCCTCGCACAGGGCGAAGAGAAAGGAGTAGATCTGCCGGTGGACAGGCAGCAGCAGGAAGGCCAGCACCAGCCCATAAAAGATGGGCCGCAGGATATAGGCCAGCAGCTCCAGCAGAGCCCGCACCGCCGAAAAATGGTAGATCACGAAGAACAGCAGGATCGCTGCGGCGATCACCGCGAAGGCGGTGACCCCGGCGGCTAGATAGGCGCCGTACTTTTGATGCTTCAAAGCAGCCCGCCTTTCTCCATTAAACCTTCAGCTCCGTTTCCTTCTCACCCAGGGCCGCGGCGTACTTTGCCAGCACTGGGGCGATCTCCTGGGCCAGGAACTCCTCTACCTGCTCCGGGCAGCGGCCGATATAGCGCTCCGGCTCCAAATGGGCGGTGAGCTCCTCCCGGCTCATGCCGAAGGCCGGGTCCTCCGCCATCAGGTCGATCAGGTTGTTGGGCAGGCCCAGGTCCTTTACGTTCCGCCCCGCCTCCTGGGACAGGACCCGGATACGTTCGTGGAGCGCCTGGCGGTCGCCGCCCCGCTTCACCGCGTCCATCATGATGTTCTCGCTGGCCATGAAGGGGAGCTCCTCCATCACATGGCGGCGGATGACCTTGGGGTGGACAACCAGGCCGGAGGCCACGTTCAGATAGATGTTCAGGATGGCGTCCACCGCCAGGAATGCCTCCGGGATGGAGATGCGCTTGTTGGCCGAGTCGTCCAGGGTGCGCTCGAACCACTGGGTGGCGGTGGTGACGGCGGGATTGCCGGCGTCCACGATCACATAGCGGGCCAGGGAGCAGATCCGTTCGCACCGCATGGGGTTGCGCTTATAGGGCATGGCGGAGGAACCGATCTGGTTCTTCTCAAAGGGTTCCTCCACCTCCTTCAGGTGGCACAGCAGCCGCAGATCGGTGGCGAACTTGCTGGCGCTCTGGGCGACGCCCGCCAGAGTGGACAGCACGTTGTAGTCCATCTTCCGGGAGTAGGTCTGTCCGCTGACTGGGACCACGGCATCAAAGCCCATCTCCTCTGCGATCCGGCGCTCCAGCTCCTTCACCTTCCCATGGTCGCCCTCGAACAGCTCCAGGAAGGAGGCCTGGGTCCCCGTGGTCCCCTTGGAACCCAGCAGCTTCAGGGTGGAGATGCGGTGCTCCACCTCCTCCAGGTCCATCAGCAGCTCATTCATCCAAAGGGTGGCCCGCTTGCCCACGGTGACCAGCTGGGCCGCCTGGAAGTGGGTGAAGCCCAGGGTGGGCAGGGCCTTGTATTCCCGGGCGAAGTCCGCCAATCTGGACAGGACCTGCACCAGCTTGTTCCGGACCAGCTCCAGCCCCTCCCGCATGATGATCACATCGGTGTTGTCCCCCACATAGCAGCTGGTGGCCCCCAGGTGGATGATGGGCATGGCCTTGGGGCACAGCTCCCCGTATGTGTGGACATGGGCCATCACATCGTGGCGCAGCTTTTTCTCCCACTGGGCGGCCTTCTCATAGTCGATGTCGGTGATGTGGGCCTCCAGTTCGTCCACCTGCTCCTGGGTGACCGGCAGGCCCAGCTCCATCTCCGCCCGGGCCAGGGCGACCCACAGCCGCCGCCAGGTGGAGAACTTCTTGTCGGCGGAAAAGAGGTAGAGCATCTCATCGCTGGCATAGCGGGAGGAGAGCGGGCTTTCGTATGTGTTGGTGGGCATAGTGCATCGTCCTTTTCTTGTCTGATTTTTCCGGGAGGGCGCGCCCCTCCCCTGTCTGGACCGGGTCAGAGGCGGATCAGCTCATACTCCCGGGAACCCAGGCCGATCTTGGCCGCGTGCTCCAGGCAGCTGCGCCACTCCGACTCGGGGGTGGAGTTGGTGAAGTGGTCGTGGTGGTCGTGGAAGCCGGGCTCCGCCAGGTGGCGGGCCAGCTGGCTGCCCGGCATGGGCTCCGCCGCCAGGCAGGCATCCACACAGGCCTGGTCCAGGGCCAGAGGGTCGAAGGAGGCGAACATCCCCAGATTGGGCAGGATGGGCACGTCGTTCTCGCCGTGGCAGTCGCAGTTGGGGGACACGTCCACCACCAGGGAGATATGGAAGTTGGGCCGCCCGTCCAGCACCGCCTTGGTATACTCCGCCATGCGGCAGTTCAGGGCCGCCTGGGCGTTGTCGTTGGTGAAGTAGATGGCGTCAAAGTTGCACGCCCCCAGGCAGCGGCCGCAGCCCACGCAGCTGTCCTGGTCCACGGTCATCTTTCCGGTCTCGGTGTCAAAGACCAGGCCGTTGTTGGCGCACTCCTTCTGGCAGCGCCGGCAGCCGCGGCATGCCTCCGGGTCGATCTTGGGCTTTCCGCTGGCGTGCTGCTCTTTCTTCCCCGCCCGGGAGCCGCAGCCCATGCCGATGTTCTTGATGGTCCCGCCAAAGCCGGTCATCTCATGGCCCTTGAAGTGGGTCAGGGAGATGAACACATCCGCGTCCATCACCGCCCGGCCGATCTTGGCCTTCTCCACATATTCGCCCCCCGCCACGGGGACCTCCACATCGTCGGTGCCCTTCAGGCCGTCGCCGATGAGGATGGGGCAGCCCACCGTCAGCGGAGTAAAGCCGTTCTGCCAGGCGCACTCCAGGTGCTCCAGGGCGTTCTTCCGGCTGCCGGGGTACATGGTGTTGCAGTCGGTGAGGAAGGGGCGGCCGCCCAGCTCCTTCACCACATCCACCACCGCCCGGGCATAGTTGGGGCGGAGAAAGCTCACATTGCCCAGCTCGCCGAAGTGCATCTTGATGGCCACAAACTTGCCGTCCAGATCCAGCTTCTGGATCCCGGCCGCCCGGATCAGCTTTTTCAGCTTGGTAGGCAGTCCATCACCGAACGCCTTTGTGTGAAAATCAGTAAAATATACCTTGGAAACTGACATAAGTTTCACTCCTCATTCTTTGGTATGGATGTGGGCCGCGTTCCGGGAACGGTCTCCCGCCCTTACGCCCGCTGCTTCCGGCGCGCGTCCAGAAGCCCGGGAATGATGGTGCACAGGGAGCCCGCCACGATGAGCAGGATCCCGGCCATCATGTTGGCGGGGATCGCCTCGCCGTGGAGCTGCCAGGCCAGCACCGGGGCCAGCGCAGGCTTGAAAAAGTAGACCAGGGAGACCACGCTGGCGGGGAGCTGCTCCATGGCGAGGAAGTAGCAGCAGAAGCCGATCCCCGCCACCCCCACGGACACATACAGAACGTAGGGCAGGTTTTCCAGGGTGTACCCCGCCAGGATGGGGATGCGGGCGAACTCCTCCAGACCGGCGGCCGTCATCCCCTGGGCCACCGCCGGGACATGGGAGAGCAGAATCAGCCCCAGAACGATCAGGCTGCCGAACAGGAAGCTGAAGCAGGTGACCACCGCGCCGCCGTACTCCGCCACCCGCCGCTTGCCCAGCACGCCGTACAGGGAGAACAGCAGGGTGGACAGCAGGGCCAGCCCCACCCCCAGGGGGTTCAGCGCGTGCCCGAACGGGTCGATGATGGCTACGGTGCCCGCGATCTCCAGGGCCAGGGCGGCGATATGCCGGGGCCGGATGGGCTCCTTCAGCAGGAAGAAGGCCAAAAAGGTGACGAACACCGGGTTGCAGCTGAACAGCACCGCGGCCACAGAGGAGCCGGCGTACCGCACCGACAGATGGAGTATGGGCATACTCAGGGCGATGCCCAGCAGGCCCAGCAGCGCGAAGCGGGCCATGCTCCGGCCGTCCAGGCGCTTTCCCCAGCGTCTCAGGGTCCGCAGGGCCAGGGGCAGCAGGATCAGAAAGCCCACGGAGAAACGGCACAGGGTCAGCTGCATGGAGTTGATCTGCCCCGCGATATACCGCAGGACTACCTCATAGGAGGTGAACATCACAATGGTCACGATGATATAGAGATAGCCCTTTTTCACGATATATCCCTCTCCTCTCGCCCTCCGCGCCCCGGGCGCTTCAAATACAGTATAGCACAGCTTTCTCCCCGGGACAAACACAAGTTAGTTCATCAGAGCCAGAAATTCCTCCTCGGTGAGCACGGGCACCCCCAGCTCCTGGGCCTTGCGCAGCTTGGAGCCCGCCGCCGCTCCGGCCACCACGTAGGACGTCTTTTTGGACACGGAGGAGGCCGCCTTGCCCCCCCGGTCCTCGATCATTTTGGATGCCTCGTCCCGGGTGAACCGCTCCAGAGACCCGGTGAGAACGAAGGTCATGCCGGCAAAGCGCTGGTCGCCCCCCTGCTCCTCCGCCTCCATGTTCACCCCGGCCTCCCGCAGACGCGCAATGAGGTGCTGGCTCTGGGGACTGGCGAACCAGTCCAGAAGGCTCTGAGCGGTGACGGCCCCGATGTCGTCCACCCCGGTCAGTTCCTCCAGCGTGGCGCTCTGAAGGGCCTCCAAAGTGCGGAACCGGGCGGCCAGCACCTTGCCCGCCTTCTGCCCCACCTGCCGGATGCCGAAGGCAAACAGGAGGCGGGATAGGTCCTGGCTCTTGGAGCGCTCGATGGCCTCCAGCAGCTTTTGGGCGGACCGCTTTCCCATGCGGTCCAGCTCCGCCACCTTGCCGGCATCCAGGAAGTACAGGTCCCCCGGCGTCTTCACCAGGCCCGCGCTCACCAGGTTCTCCACCACCGCGATGCCCAGCCCGTCGATGTCCATGGCGTCCCGGCTGGCAAAGTGGGCCAGGTTGCGCAGCAGCTGGGCGGGGCACTCGGCCCCGGTGCAGCGGATGTGGGCCCCGTCCTCCTCCCGCTCCACCGGCGCGCCGCACACCGGACAGCTCTGGGGGAAGCGGTAGGGCTCGGCCCCCTCCGGGCGCTTCTCCATTTCCACGGACAGCACCTCGGGAATGATCTCTCCCGCCTTGCGCACCAAAACCGTGTCTCCAATGCGTACATCCTTTTCCGCAATAAAATCCTGGTTGTGGAGGGTGGCGCTGGTGACTGTGGTGCCTGCCAGGCGCACCGGCTCCAGCACTGCCCGGGGGGTGAGCACCCCGGTGCGGCCCACCTGGATCACGATGTCCAGCACCCGGGAGGGCTTCACCTCCGGGGGATACTTATAGGCCGCCGCCCAGCGGGGAAATTTTGCGGTGCTGCCCAGCAGCTCCCGCTGGGCCAGGTCGTTGACCTTGATGACCGCGCCGTCGATGTCAAAGGGGAAGTCCTCCCGACCCTCACCAATGGCGGCCACCTGTCCGATGGCCTCCTCCACGCCGCGGCAGCTGTAATGGGGAATCACTTTAAAGCCCTTCTGCTTCAAATATTTCAGCGTCTCCACATGGGTCCGGAAGGTCTCACCCTCCGCCCACTGGACGTTGAATACCGCAATGTCCAGCCGCCGGGAGGCAGCCACCCGGGGATCCAGCTGGCGCAGGGACCCGGCGGCGGCGTTCCGGGGGTTGGCAAATAGGGCCTCCCCACGGCGCTCCCGCTCCTCGTTCAGGGCGTGGAATACCTTTTTAGGCATATAGACCTCACCACGGACGATGAGCCGGGCGGGGGCGTCCGGGATGCGCAGGGGGATGGACCGGACGGTCCGCAGGTTCTCCGTCACATCCTCCCCCACCTGGCCGTCCCCCCGGGTGGCCCCCCGGACGAACAGGCCGTTCTCATACTCCAGGGCCACCGACAGCCCATCCACCTTGGGCTCCACGTCGTATTCCGCCCCCGGGACGGCGGCGCGGACCCGCTGGTCAAACTGGCGCAGCTCATCATAGTCGAACACATCCTGAAGGGACTCCAGGGGGACCTGATGGATCACCTGCTGGAAGGACTCCAGGGCCTTCCCCCCTACCCGCTGGGTGGGCGAGTCGGGGGTGATGAGCTCCGGGTGCTCCCCCTCCAGCTCCTCCAGGCGGCGCAGCTTGTGGTCATAGTCGTAGTCCGACATGGTCGGGGCGTCCTGGACATAGTATTCATAGTTGGCCTGCTCCAGCTCCCGGCGCAGGGCCTGGAGCTCCTCGAAATGGTCCATGGGGAACCTCCTCTTCTTCTGTAAACCTTGAAATGGGGCCTCAGCCCCCGCCCGGCCCCTCCATCTGAAGGTAGGCGTCGGGCACACGGCCCACGATGACGGTCTCCGCCACACACAGGCGGGTGACGCTCTCGGTCTCCACCGGGCCGCCCGGCAGCAGCAGCGTCATGGGTACGGTGAGCTCCAATTCGATGCGGTGGAGGGTCTGGTTGACCCCCGCCTCGGAAAAGCTGCTGGAAAACCGGGCGTCCGCCGTCCCCACCGCCATGGCGTGGACCTTCAGGGAGGGGCCAAGCCCCCACAGGACGTCCAGGTCCAGCAGGCTGCCCAGGGGGATGCGGAGCTGAAAAACGCCCACGCCCGCCAGGGCGTCCAGCACCCGCTCCACCAGCTCCGCCCGCAGCAGGTTCATGGCCGCCATGTCTGTGGTGAGGGAGACGATGGCCCCGGAGGCGTCCCGCTGGATGGAGACCAGTTGGGTGTATGTCAGCCCCCGCTCCGCCAGGTCCTCCGTCACGCACCGCTCCACAAGGCGGGCCGCGTCGTTTTGAAGCTGAGCCTGGGCGATGGTCACCGCCATGGGCCGCAGGCGGGCCTCCAGCAGCCCCACGCACAGGGCGGCCAGGGCCGTCCCCAGCGCCAGGGCCGCCAGCCAGCCGCCCCGCCCTCCGCCATGGGAACGCCGCGCCCGCCAGCGCCGCCTGATCCGGTCCAGTCCCTCCATGGCGCTCCCTCCCTCTCCGCTCCGGCCTGGTATGGGGAGGGTATGCGCCATCCGGCTTGGACTATGCCCGCAGCAGCTCCTCCGCCGCCAGCAGCACCCCCAGCTTGCCCGACTCAAAGGTCAGTCCGCCCTGGAGGTACACCGTGTAGGGGGGGCGCATGGGGGCATCGGCGGACAGCTCGATGGAGGCCCCCTGAATGAAGGCCCCCGCCGCCATGATGACCGGGCAGTCATAGCCCGGCATATCCCAGGGCTCCGGGGTGACATAGGAGTCCACCGGAGCACCGAACTGGATGCCCTTGCAGAACCTTTTCAGGGCCTCCGGCTCCCGGGTGTGGATCATCTGAATGATGTCGTGGCGCACCGCGCTGGAGTGGGGCTCGGTCTCATAGCCCAGCAGCTCCATCACCCGGGCGGCAAAGACGGCGGTCTTGACCGCCTGGGCCACTGTATGGGGGGCCAGGAACAGCCCCTGGTACAGCAGGCGGTTGTTCCCCAGGGTGGAGCCGCACTCCCCGCCGATGCCCGGCACGGTGAGCCGCTGGGCGGCCCCCTCCACCAGGTCCCGGCGGCCGGCGATGTAGCCGCCGGTGGGGGCCAGGCCGCCCCCGGGGTTCTTGATGAGGGAGCCCACCACCAGGTCGGCGCCCACATGGGTGGGCTCCAGGGTCTCCACGAACTCCCCGTAGCAGTTGTCCACCAGAATGGCGGCGTTGGGATTGGCCGCCCGGATCACCCGGCACATCTCCCCGATCTCCGCCACGGATAGGGACGCCCGGGTGGAGTAGCCCTTGGAGCGCTGGATCAGCACCGCCTTCACCCGGGGATCGGCGGCCGCCTGGGCCATCCCCTCCAGGTCGGGCTTGTTGTCCTTCAGCTCCACCTGGCGGTACTCCACGCCGTAGTCCTTCAGGGAGCCGTGTCCATTCCCGGCCGCCCCGATGACCCCCAGCAGGGTGTCGTACGGCGCGCCCACCGCAGACACCAGCACGTCCCCGGTCTTCAGCGCCCCATACAGAGCGCAGGCGATGGCGTGGGTCCCGTTGACGAACTGGATGCGCACTAGGGCGGCCTCCGTGCCGAAGAGCTGGGCATAGATCTCGTCCAGCTTGTCCCGGCCCAGATCATCATAGCCGTAGCCGGTGGTGCCGGCAAAGTATCCCTCTGCCACCCGGTGGTCCTGAAAGGCCTCCAGCACACGGATGGAATTTTCCTCCGCAATGGCGTCGATGCGGTCAAACTGCTCTCTCAGGTCCTGCTGTGCCTGACGGCCCAGGGCGCGGACCCGCTCACTGATCTGTAAACTCATATTCCTTTACGCTTCCTGTTTCTATTGTAATATTGAAGAAGATCCGGCCAGCGTTACAGCCTGGTCAGCTCCTCCTGAGCAAAGGCGGCCAGCAGCTTCACGCAGGCCGCTGCATCCCCCAGGTCAGCCATCTCCGTGGGGGTGTGGATATACCGGCAGGGGACTGAAACGCCTCCTGTGAGCACTCCCATACGGGTGGCGTGGATGGCCCCCGCGTCGGTGCCGCCTCCCCGCATAATATCCCGCTGAACGGGGATCTCTCTCTCACCGGCCAGACGCTCCAGGGTCTCCACCATCCGGGGGTGGCAGATCACTGAGCGGTCCATCACCTTGACCGCCGCACCTTGGCCCAGGCGGACGGTGCCCAGCTTCTCCGAGCCGGGGGTGTCATCCACGTCAGTGACATCTACCGCCAGGGCGTAGTCCGGGTCAATCGACCAGGCCGCCGTCCTGGCTCCCCGTAATCCAACCTCCTCCTGGGCGGAAAACACCAGGTACAGGTCGTTGGGGCAGGCGTCCAGCTCCTCCAGCACCCGGAGGAGGACGGCGCAGGAGATGCGGTTATCCAGGTAAGGGGAAATCACTTTATCCCCACTTAAAAATATGGCGGTATCATAGACCGCGGTGTCCCCCACCTGGACCATCCTGCGGGCCTGCTCCTCATCCTTCGCCCCGATGTCCACATAGCAGGCGTCCAGCTTCAGCTTGCCAAACTCCGCCTTCTCCTCCGGGACGATGACCCCCCGCACTCCGTTTTTGAAGCGCACCGGGGTGTACAGCAGCTCCCGGGCGGCGATCCCGCCCAGGGTCCCAACCCGGAGGAACCCCTCCTTCCCGATGTGGGTGACGATCAGGCCGATGGAGTCCATGTGGGCGCACAGCATCACCCTGGGGCCGCTCCCCCGCTTCCGGACGATCAGGTTCCCAAGGGTATCCGCCGCCACCTCGTCGGCGTAGGGCCGGGCCAGGCCGGCGACGGCCTCCCGCACCGCGCCCTCGTCCCCGGAGGGCCCATGGGCGGTGTTGAGGGTCTGAATCAATTCAAACAGTTCCATGTTACAACTCCCTAATCGTTACAGAGTCAGCTGGGCCGCCTGATCGGCCAGGAACAGCCGGGTCAGCTTCAGCATGGCTTCAAAATCGGAAATGCTGCCCACGCTGGCCGGGGCATGGAGATAGCGCACGGCGGCGGACAGGGCAGCCACCCGCACACCGGACTTGGTGCGCTGAATGGTACGGGCGTCATTGCCCCCGGCAATATATTCCTTGGTCTGCCAGGTGATCCGGTGCTTCTCCGCCAGGCAGCGCAGGTCCTCAAACAGCTCCCGGTCATAGATGGTGCCACCGTCCATATAGGAGATCACCGGGCCTTTTCCCGGGGCGCACACCTTCCGGTGGTCCTCCACCATGGGCAGGTCGGCGGCGGTGGTGGTCTCCAGCACCAGAGCCACCTCCGGCGTGACGGAGAAGGCCGCGCCGAAGGCCCCCCGGGTGCCCACCTCCTCCTGTACGGTGAAGGCGAAGGTCACATCCATGGGGAGCTTCTCCCGCAGCAGCTCCAGCATCACGGCGCAGCCCACCCGGTCGTCAATGGCCTTGCCCTTGAACAGGCCGTCCCCAAAGCGCTCCGGCGGGCCCACAAAGGCCCCGCAGGTCCCCAGGGGGACCATGGAGAGGGCCTCCTCCCGGCTGGACGCGCCGATGTCCAGATACAGAGCATCGGTCTTGGGGACCTTCTTCATATCCTCCCGGCTGAGCAGGTGGATGGCCTTCATCCCGATGACCCCGGGGACCCGGCCGGGCCCCAGCTCCACCGGCTTGCCCAGGGCCACCCGCCGGTCCACGCCGCCCACAAAATCAAACTTCAAAAAGCCCTCGTCGGTGGCCCGGGTGACAATGACCCCCACCTCGTCCATGTGGGCGCACAGCATCAGCCGGTTCCCGGCCGCCTTCCGGCCCCGCTTGAACACGATGAGGTTGCCCAGGGCGTCGGTACGGACGCTGTCCGCGTGCTCCTCCGCCCAGCCGCGGATATAGCTCCGCACCTGTCCCTCGTCCCCTGAGACGCCGTTCAGGGCGCACAGGGTCTCCAAACACTGGATCAAAGCGCCTCCGCCTCCTCTCCAAGGCCCTCGAGAAAGGCGGCCAGCAGCTGGGCCGTGTTGTCCAGGTCATCCCGGTGTACCGTCTCGATGGGGGTGTGCATATACCGCAGGGGCAGGGAGAGCACCGCCGTGGCGATCCCCTCCCGGCTGATCTGCATGGGCCAGCCGTTGGTCCCGGAGGAGCCGGCCATGACCTCCAGCTGGACGTCCAGCCCCAGCTCCTCCGCCTTCCGCTCCAGCCGCCGGGCCATCCAGCGGGTGCAGTTGGGCCCCAGCCCGATGACCGGGCCGCCGCCCAGGGGGAAGGTCTTGTCCTTGGACGCGTCCGGGGAATCCCCGTGGGTCACATCCACCGCCACACAGCAGTCCGGGGCGATCCCGTAGGCGGCGGCGATGGCTCCGGTGCTGTGGGTCTCCTCCTGGGTGGAGCCCAGGACATACAAATCTACGTCCAGCTCCCTGTCCCGCAGCCGCTCCAGTGCATCCAACAAAATGGCAAAGCAGGCCCGGTCGTCCAGCGCCTTGCCGCACAGCAGCTTGTCCCCCAGGGGGGTGCAGCCCGCCCGGTAGACCGCCGGAGTGCCCACCGGGATGCGGGCCCGGGCCGTCTCCTGATCCAGGCCCACATCCAGATACAGGTCCTGGATGGCCACGGACTGGTCCATATCCTCCCGGCTCTGGATGTGGGGGGGCAGACAGGACACCACCCCCACCACAGGGGGCTGGGTGAGGATGGTCAGCTCCCGGTCCGGGAGCATCCTGGGGTCCACCCCGCCCAGAGGGGCGAAGCGGAGGAAGCCCTCCTCGTGTCCGGTGATGAGAAAGCCGATCTCGTCCAGGTGGGCGTCCAGCAGCACCTTTTTGGCCCCCTCCCGGCCGCAGCGCAGCACCCCCACCACACTGCCCATGCGGTCCAGAAACGCCTCGTCCACCAGGGGGCGGAGCAGCTCCAGGGCCGCCCGGGCCGCCTGGCCCTCGAACCCGCTGGGGCCGGGCAGGGCGCACAGCCCGGCCAGCGTCTTTTCATAGTTCAACCAACAGTCCTCCTGTCTATCCGCTCAGAGCCCCTGGACCAGACGCTTGAACGCCTGACCCCGCTCCATAAAGTTTTTGAACCGGTCAAAGGCGGCGCAGGCGGGGGACAGCACCACCACGTCCCCCTTCCGGGCGGTCTCCCGGGCGGCGCCCACGGCGGCGGCCAGGTCCTCCTCCTCCCGGATCACCAGGCCGCTGGCTTCAAAGCCCGGGGCCTGCTCCACCGCGCGGCGGATGGCGGCGGCGGTGTCCCCGGTGAGGATCAGGGCCTTCACCCGGTCCACGATCTCCATGCCAAGCTGAGTAAAGGGGATTCCCTTGTCGTATCCACCCGCGATCAGCACCACCTTCTGGTCGAAGGACTCCAGGCAGGCGGTGGTGCGGCTGGGGCTGGTGCCGATGGAGTCGTTGTACCAGCGCACTCCGTCCAGCTCCCGGACGAACTCGATGCGGTGCTCCACCCCCTGGAAGCGCCGGGCCACCGCCCGGACACAGCGGTCGGGGACCAGGCCGTCCACTGCGGCAATGGCGGCCATGTAATTTTCCACGTTGTGGTCGCCGGGGAGCTGGATCAGCTCCAAAGGCAGGACCTCCCGGCTCCCCTGCTCGTTGGTCAGCCAGATAGCTCCGTCCCGGAGGTAGACCCCCTCCTCCAGCCGCTCCTGTCGGCTGAAGAAGGTCACGGGGCACGCCGCCTCCCGGGCCAGCGCCCGGGTGGGGGCGTTGTCATAGTTGAGGATCAGCCGGTCCTCCGGTCCCTGGTGGAGAAAGATGTTCTTCTTGGCCCGGACGTACTCCTCCATGGTGTGGTGGTAGTCCAGGTGGTTGGGGCTGAGGTTGGTGACCACCGCGATGTGGGGGCTCTGCTCCATGGTCATCAGCTGGAAGGAGGACAGCTCCAGCACGGCGAAGTCCTCCTCCACCATGTCGGCCACGTCGGGCAGGAGGGGCTTGCCGATGTTGCCCCCCACATAGACGTTCCGCCCCGCCTCCTTCAAAAATTCGGCGATGATGGTGGTGGTGGTGGTCTTTCCGTCGCTCCCGGTGACGCCGATGAGGCGGCTGGGGCAGGTCTGAAAAAACAACTCCATCTCAGAGCTGAGTTCGATGCCCCGCCGGACGGCGTTGACCAGTTCCGGCGTGTTGGGGGAAAGGCCCGGGGTGCGGAAGATCACATCCTCATGGAGATCCTGGAGGTACTCCTCCCCCAGGATCATCCTGGCACCCAGGCTCTCCAGCTCCTGGACCTGCTCCGCCGCCCGCTCCCTTGGGACCCGGTCCCGGACGGTGACCTCCGCCCCGGCCCGCAGCAGCATCTTGATCAGGGGCGTGTTGCTCACCCCCATGCCGATCACCGCCACCGGGCGCCCCTGTATTTCCTCCAGATATTCCTTGATGGTGGACATAGCGCGTCCTCCTTCCATCGTGTTCCGGGCCCTGCCGGGCCCCGTACGCTTCCAGCTTCGGCCCCGCCGGCGGACCGGCGGCAGTCTATATAACTAAAATATATTACCATAGCCGGGAAAAAAATTCAACGAACATTTGACACCGGCGGCGTTTTCTTGTATGATAGACGGGCAAGCAGGCTGGACAGCCGCGCGGGCGGGGCGAAAGGCCCGTCTGTGAGGAAAGTCCGGGCTCCATAGGGCAAGGATAACGGATAACATCCGCCGGGGGCGACCCTAGGAAAAGTGCAACAGAAATAGTCTGCCGGCCTTCTGGCCGGTCAAGGTGGAAAGGTGAGGTAAGAGCTCACCCGACGGCGTGGAAGCGCCCGTCGCTGTAAACTCTATCCGGAGCAACGCCGTGGAGGGACACACAGGTCGGCCCGACCGTCCCGGGGAGGCGGCTGGAGCGCGCCGGCAACGGCGCGTCGAGATAGATGGCTGTCTTAAAAGACAGAACCCGGCTTACAGGCCTACTTGCACCAAAGGACCAGTATGAAAATTCATACCGGTCCTTTTTTCTTGCTCCCGCAGGCTTAGACGCCCCCGCCGCGGATGCGCTCCACCAGACGGCGGGTCTGCTCCAGATCCGCGCTGTACCGGGGGTCGGGCGGCTCCGTCCGGGCACGGGGCGCGGGACTGCCGGGGGCCGGAGCGCTCCGCTCCCCCTCCTTTTGGGTCTGCTGGCGGCGGCGCTCCCCGGACTGGCGGCGCAGGAGCCACCGCTGGGTGTCCCGGTCCACGGCGGACGCCATGAAGCGGAAGCCCATCCGGGCCTGCGGCTCCATGCCCGGCCAGCGCTCCAGCACCTCCTCCGGGTCCGACACCTCCCCCCGCCACCGCCCGTCAGCGTACTGCATCAGGGCGGTAAACAGTAGGCCCCGCTGCTCCGGCGGAAGTGCCAGGAGCATGGGGTAGTTGTCAAAATAGACCACAAAGCCCCGTTTTGGATTGTTCATGTCCATTCCTCCTTTTACCCCTGGCGGGACCTTGCTGTTTGGTGTACGTTTGCGTGCCACTATCCCCCCCGTAAAGGGTAATAGTAAAAGAAAAAAGTAATGGTCACTGTGATAGTCAAGTCAGGTCAAGCCTGACGGCGGTGGCCCGGGCCGGGCCCGGAGAAAAAAAGAAAAAATTTTTTGCCCCGCGCAATAAAACCCGGTCCCCGCGCATTTCATAGTCAGAAGCGCAAAGCAGAGCAGCCTGAACGGCTGAGAAAGAGAGGAATCCAACATGAAAAAGTCTTACATCATCGCCGCCCTCGCCCTCACCAGCTGCATGGTGGTGGGGACCGCCGCCGCCAGCCAGAGCAACAGCGTGACCGCCACCTTCCGCCCCGATGTGACCCTGAAGGTCAACGGCACCACCTACACCGTCCGGGACACCACCGGGGTGAAGGTCTCTCCCCTGATCTACAACGGCACCACCTACCTGCCCCTGTCCTCCCTGGGTCAGCTGCTGGGGGCGGAGGTCTCTTGGGACAACGACAGCCAGACTGTTATCATCCACGACGATGACGCCAGCTACATCGGCGAGTCCAAGGCCAAGGAACTGGCCCTGAAGCACGCCGGACTCTCTGGCAAGGAGGTCTCCTTCCTCCAGCTGAAGCTGGACTGGGACGATGGCCGGGCAGTCTATGAGGTGGAGTTCTATTCTGGCAGCCGGGAGTACGACTATGAGATCGATGCCGTCACCGGCGCGGTGGTGGACTTCGACTCTGACATCGAGGACTATACCATCCCCTCTGACAGTGCCGATCTGATTGGCAAGGACCGGGCCAAGGAGCTGGCCCTGAAGCACGCTGGTCTGTCCGGCAAGGAGGTCTCCTTTGTTCGGGTGGAGCTGGACCGGGACGATGGTCGAATGTTCTATGAGGTGGAATTCTATTCCGGCAGCCGGGAGTATGACTATGAGATCGACGCCTTGACCGGCGCGGTGGTGGACTTCGATTCCGACATTGAGGACTACACCATCCCCTCTGCCCCCTCTGACAGCAAGGACTACATCTCCCGGGAGAAGGCCCAAAAGCTGGCCCAGGACAAGGCCCCCAAGGCCACTCTGATCCAGCTGGAGCTGGATGTGGACGATGGCCGGGCAGTTTATGAAGGCGAGCTGCGGGAGGGCAGCATGGAATATGAGTTTGAGATCGACGCCGTTACCGGCAGCTTCCTCAAGTGGGAGCAGGAGCGGGACTGAGCCCCGCCCCTCGTACCGCAATCAGGATACAAAAGGGACCCGCCGCGGCGGGTCCCTTGTTCTGTTTTTTCAGTGGGCCGGAGGCGTCACGGCTCGCCGGTCTCCAGCTCCTCCCACAGCGCCCGCAGGGCCTCCAGCTCCTCCCGGGCGCCGTAGTCCTCCAACTCGCCGGTCTCCTCCCAGTTCCGGGAGAGGATCTCCCGGGCCAATGCGGAAGCCTTCTCCCTATCCTTCTGGGTCCCAATCCCCAGGGCATAGCACCGCACCAGGCGGCACAGGCTGTTCAGATCCTCCAATTCCGCTCCCTTCTGGTAGTATTCAAACGCCTGTTCCAGATCCTGCTCCACAGCGGTCCCGGTTTCATAAAACCGGCCCAGACCCCAGCAGGCGGATCCATCCCCCAACTCATCAGCCCGGCGCAGGCAGTCCAGGGCCTGCACAGTCTCCCCCGCCTGCTCATGGTACCAGCCCAGGTTGTACCAGGCGCACTCATCGTCCTGCTCCGCCGCCCGGCGGTACCAATCCATGGCCTGCTCCAGGTCCCGGGGAACGCCGTCCCCCTTGGCCAGCAGTTCCGCCAGGTTGTTCATGCAGGCACTGCTGCCCAACTCGGCTCCACGGCGGTACCAATCCGCCGCCTGAGCCGTGTCACGATCCACACCGAGCCCCTTCTCATAGCACCAAGCCAGCTGGAACATCGCCCGGGCGCTGCCATCTTCCGCGCTCCGGCGGTACCACCGGACGGCCTCCTCCCAGCTCTGTTCCACGCCGTTTCCGGTCTCATAGCACCAGCCCAAATTGCACATGGCCTGGGCGCTGCCCTCTTCCGCGCTCCGGCGGTACCAGCGGACAGCCTGCTCCCAATTCTGCTCCACGCCCCTGCCGCTCTCATAGCACCAGCCCAGGTTGCACATCCCCCGGGCGTCGCCCGCCTCCGCGCTCCGGCGGTACCACTCCGCCGCCTGGGCCGAGTCACGCTCCACGCCGATCCCCTTCTCATAGCACCAACCCAGATTGCACATCGCCCGGGCGCTGCCCTCTTCCGCGCTCCGGCGGTACCAGAGGACAGCCTCCTCCCTGTTCTGCTCCACGCCGTTCCCGGTCTCATAGCACCAGCCCAGGTTGCACATCCCCCGGGCATTGCCCGCCTCCGCGCCCCGGCGGTACCAGTGGACGGCCTGCTCCCAGCTCTGTTCCACGCCGCTCCCGCTCTCATAGCACCAGCCAAGGCCGCACATCGCCCGGGCGTTGCCCGCCTCCGCGCTCCGGCGGTACCAGTGGACCGCCTGCTTCCAGCTCTGTTCCACGCCGTTTCCGGTCTCATAGCACCAGCCCAGGTTGCACATGGCCTGGGCGCTGCCCGCCTCCGCGCTCCGGCGGTACCAGAGGACAGCCTGCTCCCAGCTCTGCTCTGCGCCCCCGCCGCTCTCATAGCACCAGCCCAGGTTGCACATCGCCCGGGCGTCGCCCTCTTCCGCGCTCCGGCGATACCAGAGGACAGCCTCCTCCCAGCTCTGTTCCACGCCCCTGCCGCTCTCATAGCACCAGCCCAGATTACACATTGCCCGGGCATTGCCCGCCTCCGCGCTCCGGCGGTACCACTGGACGGCCTCCTCCCAGCTCTGCTCCACGCCGTTTCCGGTCTCATAGCACCAGCCCAGGCTGCACATCGCCCGGGCGCTGCCTGCCTCCACCCCCTTCTCATAACAGCGGACCGCCTCAGCCGGAGCGGCCGGGATCCCGACTCCGTGGAGCAGACAGTCGGCCAGGAGCAGCAGGCCGCGCTCCGAACCAGCCTCAGCCGCCTGGCGGTAGAGTTCCACCGCCTCCTCCGGGTCTTGCTCCACCCATTTGCCCTGCTCCATCAGCCAGCCCAGACAGCATTTGGCCTCCGGCTCATCCCCCTCCGCCGCCCGGCGGTACCAGCGCACCGACAGCTCCGGGTCCTGCTCCACCCCGTCGCCGAACTCGTAGTGCTTGGCCAGCAGGGTCTGGCTGGGCATATCCCCCTGAAGGGCCGCCATGCGCAGCCACTCCACCGCCTGGGCCGGGTCCCGCCGGTCCATCCCGATCCCCCGGTCACAGCACCGGGCCAGCAGGCGCTGGGCACGGGTGGAGCCGTACTCCGCCGCCCGGCGGTACAGCGCCACCGCCTGGCGCGGGTCGGGAGGGGTCCCGATCCCCTCCTCATAGCACACCGCCAGATTGCACAGGGCGGGCAGGCTGCCCATCTCCGCCGCCTGCTGATAGAGCCAAAGCGCCTGGCGCGGGTCGGCCTCCACCCCGGTGCCCTGCTCCAGGCACAGGCCCAGGTTACACGCCCCCCAGCCGCTGCCCAGCTGGGCGGACCGGCGGAAGCAGGACACGGCCTTCTCCTCCGCCCCGTCCTGCTCGATCCAGAACACCCCCAGGGCGCACCAGTCATCCCCGGTCATCTTCTCCCGATCCCCAACGGTCAGCGCGCCGCCGCACCGGGGGCAGGCGTCCGGAAGAACCTCCCCCTCGCCCCAAAAGCGGCAGTCCTCCTTCGTACAGTGAAACAGCATAAACGCTCCTCTCCTCTCTGTTCTGTCTGATGTGCCGGGGGGCTCAGTCCAGCCCCCGCTCCAGGATGCGGTACACCGCCTCCATGTCCAGGCCGGCCCGCAGCGCGGCGGCCAGCTTGTCATACTGCGCCTCCCGATAGGCCGGGCCGTCCTCCGGCCCGGCCTCCCCCGTCCAGGTCAGCCCCTTTCGGGCCAGCAGCAGGGAGACCAGCCGCTCCCGAAGCTCCGGCGCGTCGAAAAAGCCGTGGAGATAGGTACCCAGCACGTTCTCCCGGACGGAAAAGAGGCCCTCCGGTCCGCTGTCCCCCATGTGGATCTCATAGCCCTCCAGCGGGCAGCCCGCCAGGGGGGCGAACAGGCCGGAGCAGGCCGGAAATTCCGCCCCGCGGCGGGTGCGGGTTTTTTCCCGGGAAAACCGGGTGGAGACGGGCAGCAGGCCCAGCCCCTTCCGGGAGCCGCCCCCCTCCGCACCCTCGGGGTCCTCCACCCGCCGTCCCAGCATCTGATAGCCGCCGCAGATCCCCGCCACCGGGGTCCCCGCCGCCGCCAGGGCCAGCACCGCCCGGTCCAGTCCCCGCCGCCGCAGCCAGTCCAGGTCGGCCAGGGTGCTCTTAGTCCCCGGCAGGATCACCAGGTCGGGCCAGCCCAGGTCCTCCGGCCGGTCCGTATAGCGCAGGCCCACCGCCAGATGCCGCCCCAGGGCGTTGAAGTCGGTAAAATTGGAGATGTGAGGCAGGCGGACCACCGCCACATCCAGGGGGGCCGCCCTCCGCCCGGAGGTGAGCCGTGGGGAGAGGCTGTCCTCATCGTCCAGATCCAGCTCCAGCCAGGGGACCACCCCCACCACCGGGATCCGGGTGAGCTCCTTCAGCATGGTCAGGCCGGGCCGCAGCAGGGCCGCGTCCCCCCGGAACTTGTTGATGACCGTCCCCTTCACCATGGCCCGCTCGTCGGGCTCCAGAAGGGCCACCGTTCCGTACAGGGAGGCGAACACCCCGCCCCGGTCGATGTCCCCCGCCAGCAGCACCGGGGCCCGGGCCATCCGGGCCATGCCCATGTTCACGATGTCGTCCGCCTTCAGGTTGATCTCCGCCGGGCTGCCCGCCCCCTCCAGCACGATGATGTCGTGCTCCTCCGCCAGGGAGCGGTAGGACGCCAGGATCTGTGGGACCAGCTCCTTTTTATGGCGGAAGTAATCGGACGCCCGCATATCCCCCAGCACCTCGCCGTTGACGATGACCTGGCTGCCCATGTCGCTGCTGGGCTTGAGCAGGATGGGGTTCATCCGGACGCTGGGCTCCACCCCGGCGGCCTCCGCCTGCATCACCTGGGCTCGGCCCATCTCCAGGCCCTCCCGGGTGACGAAGCTGTTCAGCGCCATGTTCTGGCTTTTGAAGGGGGCCACCGAATAGCCGTCCTGGCGGAAGATGCGGCACAGCCCCGCCGTCAGCACGCTCTTCCCCGCATTGGACATGGTCCCCTGGATCATAATGGCCTTTGCCGCCATGTCAGTCCCTCCCAAGCTGCCGCGCCACGGCGGTCAGCAGTCTCTCGTTTTCCTCCTCCGTCCGGACCCCGATCCGGAACCAGCCGGGCCCCAGCCCGGAGTAGTTGGAGCAGTCCCGCACCAGGATGTGCTCCCTCTCCAGCAGCCGCCTGCCCAGGTCCTCAGGCCCCCGAAACAGGAGAAAATTCCCGTCCCCCGGACACACCCAGAGGCCCAGGCCGGTCAGCCCCGCCGCCAGCCGCTCCCGGCCCCGGCGGATCGCCCCCAAACTGTCTTTCGGCCAGCGGGAGAACTGCTGTAAAGCGATCTCACCTGCCGCTTGTGCCGGGACAGACACCGCCCAGGGCGGCCCCGCCGCCGCCATCCGTTCCAGCAGCGCCTCCTCTCCGCACAGGGCATAGCCCAGGCGCAGGCCCGCCAGGGCATAGCTCTTGGTCAGCGCCCGGAGAAGCAACAGCCCGCCCCCGGACAGCTCCTCCGTCAGGCGGCGTGGATCGCCGCCGGTGAGCTCCAGAAAGCACTGGTCCACCGCCAGAAAGGCCCCCACCTCCCGGCAGCGGGACAGCACCCGGCCCAGCAGCCCCCCGTCCATCAGCCGCCCGGTGGGGTTGTTGGGGTCGCACAGGAACACCAGATCCACCCCGGGGACGATGGCCTCCAGCAGGTCCTCCCCCGGCAGAAAGCCTGTCCGCTCCTCAAGCCGGTGCTCCCGGATCTGGCAGCCCACCCCCTCCAGAGCCCGGCGGTACTCCGAAAAAGTGGGGGCAAGTAAAAGTGCTTGACGCAGCTTACAAGCCAGGGCCATGCGGTAGATCAGATCGGAGGCCCCGTTGCCGCACAGGATCTGGTCCTCCTCCACGCCGTCCCGGCGGGCGATGGCCCGGCGCAGGCCGCGGCAGGCCGGGTCCGGGTAGCGGGCGCAGTCCAGCACCGCCCGGCGCGCCCCCTCCAGCACAGGCTTGGGAGCCCCCATAGGGTTCAGGCTGATGGAGCAGTCCAACAGGTCGGGGGGACAGCCGTAGGTGTCCCCTCCGTGTTCAAAACGGACCATGTCCGCACCTTCCTTCTCTGTGATGTGAATGGAGCGCTTTTTTGTGTAGGGCGCGCCCGTTCCCTGCCGCAGCCATGAAACCACACCTGTCCCTCCGGAACCATACGAGGTTCTGAAACCGCCGTAGGGGCGGCCCTCTGTGGCCG
>ERZ827194.607-NODE-607-length-23946-cov-4.92905_pt1 | contig 23946 bp, 19 predicted proteins | sample MGYA00519777_ERZ827194 | MGnify/ENA primary metagenome ERZ827194 (study PRJEB31778, sample SAMEA3449277) | human gut metagenome | biome: human gut; feature: human-associated habitat; material: faeces | place: United Kingdom | collected 2010/2012 ...
TTTTGAAATGGTGCTTAAACTGTGTATCAGTGGTGCAGAACGCGAGAAATAATCAATGTGAATTTAACAACGCCAATGATTATTACCAATCACAAAAATTATGATTTAAGTTTTGAACATATTGATGGTGATGTAACGAATTCTGAAAAGGTAGTTACATATAAGTTGAAATAGCAATGAAAGTTATTAAGAAGTTAAATAATAACGTTGTAATTGCGGTTGACGGCGATGGTCGTGAACTTGTGGTAATTGGAAGAGGCGTCGGATTTGAGAAGAAAATACCTTATGAATTAACTGATCTTAGTAAAGTAGATAGAACTTTTTATGATCTTGATAAAAGTAAATTACATGCTCTTGAAGATATTCCAGAAGTTTATATTGATATAGCTTCAAAAATTATTCAAATAGCAAGGGATAGAATTAAATGTGAATTTAATCCTAATGTAATATTAACATTATCAGATCATTTAAGTTTTGCGGTGAAAAGATTAGAGGATAAGATAGATATAAAAAATCCATTAGCTTATGATATTGAACATATATATTCAAAAGAAGTGGCTATTGGATATAAAGCTTTGAAATATATTAAAGAAAAGATTGGTGTAGAGCTTCCAAAAGATGAAGCTGCAAGTATTGCACTTCATTTAGTAAATGCGGAGACTCAAAATGGAAACCTTGATAAAACTATTCAAAAAACAAAAATACTTAAAGATATTACAGAAATTGTTTCAACAATGCTTGATGTCAACATTGATGAAAATGGTTATTTTTATTCAAGGTTTATTATGCATATAAGATATTTATTAGAAAGACAAAACAAAGAACAAATTGTTTCTTCTGAAAATGTAAAGTTATTTGATATGATGATTGCTCAATACCCAGAAACTTATAAATGTTGTATGCGTATTGAGGAATATTTTTATAAAAGATTAAATTGGAAATGCAGTGATGAAGAACTTCTTTATTTGATGTTACATATTAATAGATTATGTGGTAAAGAAAAATAATTCATCAATTATAGTTTTGGCAACAATAGAAGTAATGCATGCTTATTTCTATTTGCATATATTTTATATTTATTATGTTTAGGAGGATAAGAATATGGCTGATTACAGCAAATTAGCTTCTACCGTTTTAGAAAAGGTCGGTGGAAAAGAGAATGTGGAAAATGTAGTACACTGTTTAACTAGACTACGTTTTACTTTGAAGGATTTAAGTTTAGCAAAGAAGGATGAAATCGAAGAGATTCCTGGCGTTTTAGGTACAATGGTTCAAAGCAACCAGTTTCAGGTAATTATAGGAGAAACTGTTCCTGATGTGTATGAAGTTCTATGTAAAATTGGAGGTTTCATGCAGGAGGAAGCAATTGATGAAAATCTGGATGGTGCAACTCAGAAAAAGAAATTTGGAATTGGACCTATCTTTGAAGTTATTAGTGGATGTTTTGCTCCGGTAGTAGCTGCATTTGCTGGTGCTGGGGTATTAAAAGGCTTGTTAATTCTTTTAACATCATACGGCTTAATGTCTAACGAATCAGGATTATACTTAATTTTGAATGCTGCAGGAGATTCAGTATTTTATTTCTTACCATTTGTTTTAGCATTTACTAGTGCTAAGAAAATGAAAACAAACGAAGTATTAGCAATTGCTATTGCAGGTATTTACATGTATCCAACTATTCTTGAGGGCGCAGGAACACAAGCTAATCTATTTGGATATAATTTCTATTTAGTTAAATATGCTTCTACTGTATTACCTATTATCATGTCTGTTTGGATCATGAGCTATATATATAGATGGTTATCAAAAGTTACTCCTAGTTTCTTGAGAGTTGTGGTTGTTCCTCTTGGAACATTGGTTGTAATGGCTCCACTTAGCTTAGTAGTTATTGGACCAATTGGTTATAATGTAAGTATTTATGTAGGAGAATTCTTTAAATGGTTGTTTGAAGTAGCTCCAGTAGTTGGTGGATTTGTTGATGGATTTACTCGTCCACTTGTGGTATTTACAGGAACACACATGATGTTACAGCCCGTTATGATTAATAATATTGAAGTATTAGGATATGACATGTTGGGTCCAGTACACTGTGCAGCAACTTATGCGGCAGCGGGTATGTGTCTTGGAGCATTTTTGAAAGCTAGAAATACAAACAACAAATCTTCTTCTTTCTCAGCATTAATTTCTGGTTTAATTGGAATTACTGAACCAGCGTTGTATGGAGTTGCATTTAGATTTAAAAAACCTTTGATTGCCGTAATGATTGGTGGAGGAGTTGGTGGTGCAGTTACTGCTCTTCTAGGTGGTAAAGCAATTTCGTTTGCAATGCCTTCACTAGTCTCTTTACCAGCATACACTGGAACAATACCTGAAGTAATGATTGGCTTAGTTGTAGCATTTGTATTAACTGCAGTACTAACTTATGTTCTAGGTTTTGATGAAAAAATCGAAAAAGACCAGAGAGCTATTGAAGCAGAAAAGAAAAATGTAACTTTTGGTAAAAAATAATTTTGAAAGGCGGTAAAAGAAATGAGAAAAGGGTTTCCTAAGGATTTTTTATGGGGTGGAGCAACAGCAGCATCTCAAGTAGAAGGTGGATTTAATGAAGGTGGAAAAGGATTAGACACACAAGACTGTCGTCCTAACAACGCCCAATTATCTCGTGCTGAAAGAAATAATTGGAAGTATAAACAAATGACTTCTGAAAAGTTTGAAAAAGCACTTAATTGCAATGATGAAGGAGATTACCCATTCCGCTGGGGAAGCGATCAGTATCACAGATATAAAGAAGATATTGCATTATTTGCAGAAATGGGAATGAAAGTTTATAGACTATCTATTAGCTGGGCACGTATCTATCCTAATGGTGATGATGAAAAACCAAATGAAGAAGGATTAAGATATTACAGAAATGTATTTGAAGAATGTAAAAAATATGGTATTAAGATCCTTGTAACTATATTGCACTATGCGATTCCTGTTCATTTAGTAAATGAATATGGAGGATGGAAAAACCGTAAATTAGTAGATTTCTATATGAAATATGCAAAAACGCTATTTGAAAATTATGGTGATATCGTAGATTATTGGCTTCCATTCAATGAAATCAACTGTGGTCGATTTAATCCATATAATGGTGTTGCGGTAATCAAAGATCGTGAAGAAAACTATGATCAAGCTGTACATCAAGCACTTCATCACCAGTTCATTGCCAATGCATTGACAGTAAAATTGGCTCATGAAATGATTCCAGGAAAACCGGTGGGTTGTATGATTGCTCGTTTCTGTCATTATCCTGCAACTTGTAAACCAGAAGATGTTCTTCAGCAGGTTCATGATGAACAGTATACAAACTGGTTCTATACAGATGTTATGGCAAGAGGATATTATCCAGAATATATGGATCGATACTTCGAAGGAAAGAACGTCCATATTCATATGGAACCAGGTGATGAAGAAATCTTAAGAGAAAATACAGTGGATTATGTATCTTTCTCTTATTACTTCACACAGTTATCAACTACAGATGAAGCTTGGGAAAAGACAGATGGAAACCTGGTAGTTGCGGCTAAAAACCCATATCTTAAGAGTAGTGAATGGGGATGGCAGATGGATGCAACTGGCTTAAGAATAACATTGAACCAGGTATACGATCGCTATCATTTACCAATTTTCATTGCTGAAAATGGATTAGGAGCAACAGATGTTGTAGAAGAAGATGGATCTATCCATGACCCATACCGAATCGAATACTTAAGAGATCACATCAAAGCTATGAAAGATGCTATCGAAGATGGTGTAGACTTATTTGGATATACTCCATGGGGAATCATTGATTTAGTATCTTGTGGATCTATCGAAATGACAAAACGTTATGGAGTAATCTATGTAGACTGTGATGATGAAGGTAATGGTACATTTAACCGTACGAAAAAAGATTCTTTCTATTGGTACAAGAAATGTATCGAAAGTAACGGAGGAGATTTAGATTAATGAAAATTGTCTGTTTGAAAGAATATCTTATAGAACCATTAAAACAGTTTTTTCCAAGTTTAGAAATAGTAAATTCAATAACAGAAGATGCAGAAATATTTATTGCAGAATCTAAAGATTGCGTTAAAACAAACTTGAGTCGAATGCCAAGACTCAAGTTTGTACAAACCGCCAGAGCGGGATATGATGCTGCTGATATCGAATATATTAGGGAAAGAAATTTGACTTTTTGCAACGCAAAAGGGTTATATTCTATACCTATTGCTGAAGATATTGTAAATAAGATTCTTATATATACAACTAATACTCTAAAATATTTACAGCAAAAGAATGAAAAAATATATAAGCCAATTCAGAATCGCTATTGTTTGAGTAGCCTTTGTATAGGATTTTTGGGAACAGGCTCAATTGCAAGTGAAGCAGCAAAAAGATTAAAGTCATTTGACTGTAAAGTAATTGGCTATAAAAGAAGCAAAGTAAACAAACTCCCTTATTTTGATGAATTATATTATGGAGATCAGTTATCAGAGCTGTTGAGCAAATCTGATATTGTTGTTGTAACATTAGATTTGAATCCTAGTACATATCATATCATTGATGAAAAATCACTTAATTCAATGAAAAAAGGAGCAGCAATCATTAATATTGCACGTGGAGAAGTTCTTGATGAAAATGCGATAGTAAATGCTTTAAAATCGGAAAAGTTAAGTTATGCAGGATTAGATGTCTTTGAAAACGAGCCATTGTCTTTTGATTCTGAATTGTGGAGACTGAAGCAGGTTATGATTACTCCTCACGCCTCTGGAATTTGTCATGAAAATCATGAAAAACTATTTGAATTAGTAAAGAAAAATATTACTAACTATATTAATAATAAAGAATTAATTAATGTAGTTAATAGATAAAATTAGATTTGTTGATTGCATTTAAGCGGGAATAAAATATCTCTCACTTTTTAAAAGAAAGAAGGTATAATATGGGAATAAATATTAGAAAAGGATTTCCTGAAAATTTCTTATGGGGTGGAGCAACTTCTGCTCACCAAGTTGAAGGTGGATTTAATGAGGGTGGAAAAGGTTTAGATACGCAAGAATGTCGCCCTAACAATGCTAAATTATCTCGTGCTGAAAGAAATGACTGGAAGTATAAACAAATGACTTCTGAAAAATTCGAAGAAGCACTTAAATGCGAAAATGAAGGACAGTACCCATTTAGATGGGGAAGTGATCACTATCACAGATACAAAGAAGATATAGCTTTATTTGCTGAAATGGGAATGAAAATTTATAGAATGTCTATAAACTGGGCACGTATTTTCCCAAATGGTGATGATGAAAAACCTAATGAAGAAGGATTAAAATTTTATCGAAACATCTTTGAAGAATGTAAAAAGTATGATATTAAAATTCTTGTAACTATGTTGCACTATGCAATACCAGTTCATTTGGTTAATGAATATGGTGGATGGACGAACCGTAAATTAGTAGATTTCTATATGAAATATGCAGAAACGTTATTTGAAAATTATGGTGATATAGTAGATTACTGGTTGCCATTTAATGAAATAAACTGTGGTAGATTTAATCCTTATAATGGTTGTGCAGTGATTAAAGATAGGGAAGAAAACTATGATCAATCTGTAATGCAAGCACTTCATCATCAGTTTATTGCAAGTGCATTAACAGTAAAATTGGCTCATGAAATGATACCAGGGAAGCCTGTTGGTTGTATGATTGCTCGTTTCTGTCATTATCCTGCAACTTGTAAACCAGAAGATGTTCTTCAGCAGGTTCATGATGAACAGTATACAAACTGGTTCTATACAGATGTTATGGCAAGAGGATATTATCCAGAATATATGGATCGATACTTTGAAGAGAAAAACATTCACATTCAAATGGAACCAGGGGATGAAGAAATCTTGAAAGAAAATACAGTAGACTGGGTTTCATTCTCTTATTACTTTACGCAATTATCAACTACAGATTCTGCATGGGAAAAGACAGATGGTAATTTAGTAGTAGCTGCTAAAAACCCATATCTTAAGAGTAGCGAATGGGGATGGCAGATGGATGCAACTGGCTTAAGAATAACATTGAATCAGGTGTATGATCGCTATCATTTACCAATTTTCATTGCTGAAAATGGATTAGGAGCAACAGATGTTGTAGAAGAAGATGGATCTATCCATGACCCATACCGAATCGAATACTTAAGAGATCACATCAAAGCTATGAAAGATGCTATCGAAGATGGTGTAGACTTATTTGGATATACTCCATGGGGAATCATTGATTTAGTATCTTGTGGATCTATCGAAATGACAAAACGTTATGGAGTAATCTATGTAGACTGTGATGATGAAGGTAATGGTACATTTAACCGTACGAAAAAAGATTCTTTCTACTGGTATAAGAAATGTATTGAAAGTAATGGAGAAGATTTGGATTAATAAAATTTAATTCATTCATACTTGTTACTTTTTATAACACTAGTGTTTGAAAATGAATGATGAATAAGTGGGGATAAAGTAATTCCCACTTTTTTAAAAGAAAGAAGGTAAGTTATAAAAAGAAGAAGCTTAAAGCTATTTCTTTCCAATTTTTATGAGATAGCGCGACATTTGCTTTTCATTGTGAAGGAACACCTCATGAAGACGGGAAAGAATTGGATATTTGTGATTTCTATGTGCTAGATATTAATGTAAAAGGAGCACATAATCAGACATTTATTGGCAGTAAATAAATGAATGTTGGTGTAGAATACATAGGATATTGTACATGGTCATTTATTGATATTATTTCTGGTCATTCTGGATTTTCTACATGTTATAGACTAGTTTATTAAATCATGATGAGCATGATTTAAAAGATATGGCTAGATATAAAAAGAAATAGTTTTATTGGTATAAAGATACTATTTCTTGTAATCGAGAAAATATCAAATAGGAGATTATTAGGTGAAAAAAGAAGTAGTTAATAGAATTGTATTGTATTTTGCTGGTATAGCAATCTTATCTTTAGGTGTTGTGTTGAATATAAAGACAAATTTGGGTACAGCTGCACTTAATGTTATTCCTTATGTCATATCAAATACAACACCAGTTTCCTTGGGAACGGCTGTCTTTGTTTTATACAGTATTTTTGTAATTGTACAATTGGTTTTAAAAAAGAAAATAGATATTTTAACTATTTTACAATTACCCATGTCTTTGTTGTTTGGTAGGTTAGTTGACTTGTTTAATACAAGGATACTTCCTTTTGAAGCAAATTCTATTTTATCAGGATTAGTTATGTTATTTTTTGCTATAAATTTAGTAGCTATAGGAACTACTGTTATAGTTTCTCAAAATATGGTGCCAGTAGCACCAGATGGATTAGTTCAAACTTTAGGAAAACGATTGAAATGGAGTTTTGGTAAAACTAAAATGAGTTTTGATTTGATATGTATTTTAATAGCATTTATTATCTCACTAATATTGGCTAGGAAAATTTTGGGAATAGGGATTGGAACAGTTCTTTCAATGATATTTACAGGAATTTTATGTAATTTATATAAAAAATATTTATTTAGAATTAAATAACCATTAGATTTATAGAAAAAATATAGATTAATTCTAATAAAAACAGATGATTTAAGGTCTCATTATGTTACTATCATCTGTTTTATTTTATTTATTCAATGCAAGGTAAAATAAGTTTGACCTTTCTATCAGATAATTTAATTTTTAAAGAATCACATACCTGTGTTTCTCCATCTAGATTTACTACGATTTCTTTTTCAGGAGATAAGACTTCAAATTCATTTTCTTGGTATGTAGAAACAAGATTTGTATAAGCTGTATGTGTTCCTAGTTTATATTTATGAGATAAAGATAAAATCTTTCTTCTTGTAACTTTTTTAATTAAACAAATATCCATTTTATCATCGTTGACTTCGGCTTTTGGAACAGGGCAGTATCCACCACCATAATATTTTCCATTGCCACAAACAAGGAAGGTGAAATCATCTTCTAATATATGTTCTCCAACTCTAATTTTATAAACAGATGTTAAGGAATGCATCATACTATATAAAAGTCCTAAGTAATAAGGAATTGCACTGCCTAAAAAAGAAAAGAATTTAAACTTATCAACATTTTGTGCAATTTTAACATCTAAGCCAATAGAGGCAGTATTGATGGCATAATATTCATTTGCTTCTAGAAGATTGCAGGTAATTGTATGTGGATGCTGATAATTATTTAAATTAATAAAATCTTTTTTTGTGAGAGATTTAAAAGATTTAATAAAATCATTTCCTGTACCTAGAGGAATGATTGCTAATTCAACTTTTGAAAAATCTTTAATTCCATTTACAATTTGATGAATAGTTCCATCTCCTCCACATGCATAAATACGAATTTTTTCGTCTGTAGATGATATTTCTTTCGCAATTTCTTTCGCATGTCCAGAGTAAGAAGTTTCTTTGATTAGTATATCTTCTTCTTTATATATAGAACGTATGCTGTTATAAAACTTCATACGTTTTCGTTTTTTTATTTGGGAATTTATAATAAATACGTGTTTCATATACGTCCTCAGTCTTTCTAAACTTTTAAAATCAAAGTTATTTTATCATAAGTTAATAAAAGTAAAAACTAAAATATGCATAATCTGTTTTTGTATAGATTACATTTATTGACTATGGGCAGGAATCATTATAGAATTTACATAGAGAAGATAGAGGAGGAAATTTTATGTATTGTAAAAACTGTGGAGCACAAATCGATGACAAGGCATACATTTGTCCTAACTGTGGTGTAAAAACAGGTGGAGGATATGATGCAAATGCGAAAAATAAAATTATTGCGATTATATTAGCTGTATTTTTAGGAACTTTTGGTGTACACAATTTTTATTTAGGATATATTTCAAAAGGAATCGCACAGCTTTTGTTGAGCACGATAGGTGCATGCATTATCATTGGTCCTATTATTACCTGGGTATGGGTAATCGTTGAAGTTATTATGATTGCGACAGGTTCTTTAAAAGATGCGCAGGGTAACGACTTGGTATAGTTTTTGGATTGTAATTCTAGAGGGAATTCTATTTGCTTCTATTTATATATGGCGTATAGATATTCCCTGTTATTTTGAAACAGTATATAAGATTCCTTGTCCATTATGTTATATGACACAGGCTATGGATTATCTGCTTGCTGGAAATATAGAAAAAGCAGTGCTTACAAACCCTTTGATAGTTGTTTTGCTTCCTCTAGGTATTCTCATAAATTTGATCTGTATGTTAGATTTTTGTACATTGTTTAAACATAATCATATGAAAAGGTTTATTCAAAAAGTAATTTTAAGATGGTGGAGTGTAGGCATTATTGCTTTGGGATGGCTATATGTTCTTATATATCATTAAGTTATATATAAAAAGAATGTTATATTTTAAGAGATAAGGTAAAAAATAAAGAAAAAATAATAGATTTTTATTGTAATAAAAGAAGAGGTCATGTATAATATCCATGTATTGACTTACCTTGTATATACTTCGTAATATGGTCGAAGAGTTTCTAGCCGTTCTCCGTAAACGAACGGGCTACAAGTAAACAATTACTCTTTCTTTTTGTTCTGGGACGTACTTGTTTGCTTTAGCAGGTGCGTCTTTATATTTTATAGGAGGTCTTAGTTATGGTCTTAACAAGATGTGCTATAATTTTAAAAACAAATATTTTCAGCATGTACATATTGTAGAGTAGCAGTATGTACTTTTTTTGTATGAAGGAGGAAATTTTATGTCTGAAAAGAAACCTGTTGTAAGTATTTTAATGGGAAGTAAATCTGATTTACCTACAATGGAGGCATGCTTTGCACAGTTAAAGGAATTCGATATTCCATTTGAAGCGCATGCTTTATCTGCACACCGTACACCAAATGAAGTTATTTCTTTGGCAGAAAGTGCAAAAGATAGAGGAATAAAAGTAATTATTGCGGCAGCTGGAGGAGCAGCTCATTTGGGAGGTGTCATTGCTTCTTCTACAACACTTCCAGTGATTGGTGTTCCCATTCAGACAAGTGCTTTAGGGGGAATGGATTCTTTATTATCAACAGTACAAATGCCAGGAGGAATTCCAGTGGCAACAGTTGCGATTGGAAAAGCAGGTGCGAAAAATGCAGCGATTCTGGCAGCACAGATGATTGCTTTACAGGATGAAAAATTAGCTGAAAAATTAGTAGAGTTTAAGAAAGCAATGGCAGAAAAAGTAATAAAAGATTCTGTTATTGAAGTGGAATAAGAAAGGGTATAAACATATGAATTATCGTGTATTTGTAAAGAAAAAAGAAATGTTTCAGGTAGAAGCACAATCTTTGCATCATGAGTTAAAACAAAATTTAAATCTAAGTAGTTTAACAGGACTAGAGCTATATAATGTATATGATATCTTTCATGGGGATGAACATGATATTGCTTTATTAAAAGAAAAAGTATTATCCGAGAAAGTTACAGATGAAGTGTTTGATTCTGTAGACTTAAATGGAAAAACATATATTGCGTATGAGTGTTTACCAGGGCAGTATGATCAGCGAGCTGATAGTGCACAGCAATGTTTAATGTTGTTAAATAATAAACAGGATGTAGTAATCAAAAGTGGTAAAATCGTAGTTTTAGAAGGAAGTCTTTGTGAAGAAGAACTGAATGCAGTACGTAAATACTTGATCAATCCTGTAGAAATGAGAGAAAAAGATCTTTCTGTATTGGAATATGATGAAGATGTAGAAATCGAACCAGTACCTGTGCTTAGCGGATTCTGTGAATTGGATGAAGCTGGTTTAGAAGAGCTTCGTAATACACAGGGTCTTGCGATGACATTGGAAGATGTAAAACATATTCAAAATTATTTCAAGAATGAAGAACACCGTGATTTAACCTTAACAGAATTAAAAGTACTAGATACATACTGGTCTGATCATTGTCGTCATACAACATTTGAAACAATTTTACAGAATGTTAAATTTGAAGCAGGAGCATTGCAGGAAGAAATTCAAAAAGCGTATGATTTATATCTTGAATTAAGAGAAAAAGTACATAATGGCAAAAAAGTCATGACGTTGATGGATATGGCTACGATTGCCGGTAAATATTTGCGTAAAGCTGGAAAACTTGATGATATGGAAATCAGTGATGAAATCAATGCATGTTCAATTGAAATCCAGGTAGATGTAAATGGAAAAGAAGAACCATGGCTATTGATGTTTAAAAATGAAACACATAATCATCCAACAGAGATTGAACCATTTGGTGGGGCAAGTACATGTATTGGTGGAGCAATTCGTGACCCATTATCTGGAAGAAGCTATGTATATCAGGCTATGCGTATTACAGGAGCTGGAGATATTACAGCGGATATTAAAGATGCTCTTCCAAATAAACTTCCACAGTCTCGTATATCCAAAGGTGCTGCAGCAGGGTATTCTTCTTATGGAAACCAGATAGGACTTGCGACAACTTATGTAAAAGAAATCTTTAATGATGGATATGTCGCAAAACGTATGGAAGTTGGTGCTGTAGTTGGTGCTGCACCAAAAGCAAATGTTGTACGTAAAGCACCATGTCCAGGAGATATCGTTGTTTTAATTGGTGGAGCAACAGGTAGAGATGGAGTAGGAGGGGCAACTGGTTCTAGTAAAGAGCATAATGATACTTCTCTTACTAAATGTTCTAGTGAAGTACAAAAAGGAAATGCACCAATTGAACGTAAATTGCAGCGTTTATTCCGTAATCCAAACGCCACTCGTCTAATTAAAAAGGCAAATGACTTTGGTGCTGGAGGAGTCAGTGTTGCAGTTGGAGAATTAGCAGATGGATTAGATATTGATTTGGATAAAGTACCAGTAAAATACAGTGGATTATCAGGAACAGAACTTGCGATCAGTGAATCTCAGGAACGTATGGCTGTTTTGATTGAAGAAAAAGATTTTGATGCTTTCAAACAGTATGCTTATGAAGAAAATCTAGATGTCAGTGTTGTCGCAAAAGTTACAGAAGAGCCAAGACTGGTTATGCATTTCCAGGGAAATACAATTGTAAATATGTCTCGTGCTTTCCTTGATACAAATGGGGTAAGAGGATTGCAGGATGTACTTGTAAAAGAAGGATTAACTACAACAAATCCATTCCGCAGCAAGATAACATCTATCAAAGAAAACTTAAAACAGCCAAATGTTGCATCTCAAATTGGACTTGCGGAAATGTTTGATGCATCTATTGGAAAATCAACAGTATTAATGCCATTTGGAGGTAAATATCAGTTAACAGAAACAGAAGGAAGCGTACAGAAATTGCCTGTTTTTGGATTCACAAATACAGCAAGTATCATGACACATGGATACAATCCGGAAGTTTCTTTATATTCTCCATATTTAGGTGCAAGTTATTCTGTTGTAGAAGCACTTGCAAGAGTTACAGCATTAGGTGGGAATTATGCGACTTGCCGTTTAACAAATCAGGAATATTTTGAAAGATTAAACAAAGACAGTGAACGCTGGGGAAAACCTATGCAGGCATTGTTAGGTTTAATCGAAGCAGAGATGGCATTTGAAACACCAGCTATTGGTGGTAAGGATTCTATGAGTGGAACATTCAATGATATTAGTGTTCCTCCAACGCTAATTACTTTTGCGGTTACAACAGAAAAAACAGAAAATATTATTTCTTCAGAATTTAAAAAAGAAGGAAGTTATGTATATTTAATCAAACATACACCAAAAGAAAACTATGTTCCAAATTATGAACAGTTAAAACATAACTTTGATGCAGTTCGTAAACATATTTTAAACAAAGATATTTTAGCGGCATCAACTGTTAAATTTGGTGGTATTGCGGAAGCTTTATGTAAAATGAGCTTTGGAAATAAAATTGGTGTAAGCGTAGAAACGAAGGAGCCTGTATTTGATTTATCTATTGGTTCTATCCTTGTAGAAAGTGCAGTAGAAATCAAAGAAGATAATTTCATCTTGTTAGGTAAAACAACAAGTGATGGTATGATTGCGATCAATAAGGAAACTGTAAGCATGGAAGAAGCAATTTCTACTTGGTGTGAACGTTATAATAAGATCTATCCAATGACTACGGATGAAGATGGAAAGAAAATAGAAACTCCATTATATACGTCAAAAGAAACACCGAAAGCTCGTAAGACATACGAAAAACCAAAAGTTATCATTCCAGTATTCCCAGGACAAAACTGTGAATATGATACAAAACAGCAGTTTGAACGTGCGGGTGCTGAAGTAGAAGTTTATGTATTCAATAATTTAAATGTAGAAAGTATTGAACGCAGCTTAAAAGAATTAAGTGAGAAAATTGCTGAAGCACAGATTTTAATGGTTGTTGGTGGATTCTCAAGTGGGGATGAACCAGATGGAAGTGGTAAGTTTATTGCGAATGTGTTAAGCAATCCACAGGTTAATGAAGCAGTACAGACATTGCTTTCAAATGATGGATTGATTTTAGGTATTTGTAATGGGTTCCAGGCTTTGATTAAGAGTGGTCTATTGCCTTATGGAAACATTGAAGGACTAAATGAAAATTCTCCAACATTATTCAGAAACAATATTAACCGTCACGTATCTCATATGGCTACAACAAGAATTGCATCTAATAAATCTCCATGGCTATCTAGCTTTACTCCAGGGGAATGCCACAGCATTGCCATGTCACATGGAGAAGGTAAATTTGTGGTAAGTGAAGAAGTTGCGAAAGAACTGTTTGAAAATGGACAGGTGGCAACACAATATGTAGATTTCGATGGAGATCCAACGATGAATGGTGTTTATAATATCAATGGTTCATGCTATGCAATTGAAGGTATTACATCAAAAGATGGAAGAATCCTTGGTAAAATGGGACATAGTGAACGTTATGAAGATGGGTTGTTTAAAAATATTGAAGGAAATAAATTACAGAACATTTTCGAAAATGGTGTAAATTACTTTAAAAAGTAAAAGAAAGGGAAAAGAATTATGAGTGATAAATATAGAGAATCTGGTGTAGATTTAGAAGCAGGTTATGAGTCTGTTCGACTAATCAAAAGCCATGTGGCAAGAACAAAGGTAAAAGGTGCTATCGATTCTATCGGGGCATTTGGTGGAATGTTTGACTTGTCTATGTTGAATATGAAAGAACCTGTATTGGTATCTGGTACAGATGGAGTAGGTACAAAACTGATGATTGCCTTTGAAATGGATAAACATGATACCGTAGGAATTGATGCAGTCGCTATGTGTGTAAATGATGTATTGGTACAAGGTGCTGCACCAATCTTCTTCCTTGACTATTTAGCAGTCGGGAAAAATGAACCTAAAAAAATTGAACAGCTGGTAAAAGGTGTTGCGGATGGATGTGTACAGGCGCAGTGTGCTTTAATTGGTGGAGAAACAGCAGAAATGCCAGATATGTACGATGTGAAACATTATGATATTGCAGGTTTCTGTGTAGGTGCTGTTGATAAATGTAATCTTTTAGATGGACAGAAAATTGAAGCTGGTCAAGTATTGATTGGTCTTCCAAGTTCAGGGGTACACTCTAATGGGTTCTCCTTAATTCGTAAAGTATTATTAAAAGATGCAAAACTAGATTTACATAAAGAATACGAAGAATTGGGTGGAGAAAAACTGGGAGATGTATTATTAACACCAACAAAAATTTATGTAAAAGCAATCAAACACTTGCTTGGTAAAGTAGATATCAAAGGAATGAGCCACATTACAGGTGGAGGTTTCTATGAAAATGTACCAAGAATGTTGAAAGAAGGACAAGGGGTAAGTATTGATTTAAACTCTTATCCTCATAAGCCAATCTTTGATATGATTGCAAAATATGGAAATATTGAAACAAAAGAAATGTGCAATGTATTCAATATGGGTATTGGATTCATTATGGCTGTAGATAAAGAAGATGTAGAAAAAGTGCAGAGTTTACTAGCTGAAATCAATGAAGAATCTTATGTCATTGGTGAAGTTACAAATAGTGGCAGTGTGGATTTAACATGGTAAAATTAGCAATCTTTGCGAGTGGAAGTGGTACTAATTTTGAGAATATCATTACTACGATGCAAAATGGAAAATTAAAAAATGCAGTATGTGAACTCTTAATTGTAGATAAAGAACATGCTTATGCAATAGAGAGAGCAAAAAAATTAAACATACCTTATCTATATGTAAATCCAAAAGCATATGCAAATAAGGAAGAATATGAAACGGAAATTTTAAAGCATTTAAAAGACAAAGGGGTACAGTTGATTGTATTGGCTGGATATATGCGCTTTATTGGAAAAGTGCTTTTAGAGGCCTATCCAAAAAGAATCATCAATATTCATCCAGCCTATCTTCCAAATTTCCCAGGAGCACATGGAATTCGTGATGCCTATGAGGCTAAAGTTAGCTTCACAGGTGTTACGGTACATTATGTTGATGAAGGAGTAGATACAGGGGAAATCATTCATCAAGAGAAAATTGATATTGATCCTTCCTGGAGTTTAGATACTTTGGAAGAACATGTACATGCACTGGAATATCAAATGTTTCCTGGTGTTATTCAAACCGTTTGCGAACAAATAGAAAGAGAGGATACAAAATGAAAAGAGCATTGGTAAGTGTATCTGATAAAACAGGGCTTGTAGAATTCGTGTCACAGCTTTGTGAATTAGGATATGAAATTATCTCCACAGGAGGAACAAAAAAAGCATTGGAAAATGCAGGAATTCAAACAATAGGAATTTCTGATGTGACAGGATTTCCAGAAATTATGGATGGACGTGTAAAAACCTTACATCCAAAAGTACATGGAGCACTACTATGTGTACGTGATAATGAAACACATGTACAGGCATTGAAAGAGAATGAAATCGAATATATTGACTTGGTATGTGTAAACTTATATCCATTTAAAGAAACTGTTTTAAAAGAAGGAGTAACACACGAGGAAATCATTGAAAACATTGATATCGGTGGTCCAAGCATGTTAAGAAGTGCATCAAAAAACTATCGTTATATACCGGTTATATGTGATCCCAAAGATTATGATAAAGTAATTACAGAATTAAAAGAAAATGGAGAAACTTCTTTAACAACAAGAGAACATCTTGCCGCAAAAGTATTCCGTCATACAGCTCGCTATGATGCGATGATTGCGGATTATCTAACAAACAAAACAGAAGAAAAATTCCCTGAATCTATTACTATTACATACGATAAAGTACAAGATCTTCGTTATGGAGAAAACCCACACCAAAGTGCTGCTTTCTATAAAGGAATGAATCCAAAATATTCTTTAGCAAACGCAACACAGTTACATGGAAAAGAGTTATCTTATAATAATATTCAGGATGGAAATGCTGCGATTGAAATCTTAAAAGATTTTGAAGGACAGTATGCTGCTGTTGGTGTAAAACATATGAATCCATGTGGTGTTGGAATTGGAAACAGCATTGAAGAAGCATGGGATAAAGCATATGAAGCAGATCCTGTTTCAATTTTTGGTGGAATTGTTGCGTTAAATGATGTGGTAAGTGTACCTCTTGCGGAAAAATTATCAAAGATTTTCCTTGAAATCATTATTGCGCCTGATTTTGAACCAGAAGCATTTGAAATTTTATCCAAAAAGAAAAATATTCGCTTGATGAAATTGGATACAACATTGGAAGTGAACAACAAATTGAAATTTACGAATGTAAATGATGGTATGTTAATTCAGGATATGGATACTCACCAAATTACAAAAGAAGATTTGCGTTGTGTAACGAATCGTAAACCTACAGAAGAAGAAATCGAACAGCTTTTATTCGCATGGAAAGTTGTAAAACATGTGAAATCGAATGCGATCGTACTTGTAAAAGACAATATGACAATTGGTGTTGGTGCTGGACAGATGAATCGTGTAGGTTCTGCGAAAATAGCGATTGAACAGGCTGGTGAAAAAGCAAAAGGTTCTGTTATGGGATCAGATGCTTTCTTCCCAATGCCAGACACTGTAGAAGAAGCAGTAAAAGCAGGCGTTACTGCGATTATTCAGCCAGGTGGTTCTATTAAAGATCAGTTGTCTATTGATGTATGTAACGAACATGGCATTGCCATGGTATATACAGGAGTAAGACATTTTAAACATTAAAATACAAAAAGAAAAGTATCGAGGCGATATATTCGTTTCGATACTTTTAACTGTGTATTGACTATGGAAGTATTACCTGTTAAACATTTTGAAACGAATATTTTCCTTATATATGAATGGGTATTACTTTTGAATTTCATTTGTTATAATAAAACAGTACAGATATAAAGGAGATAAAAGAATGGAAAATAATCGTTCAAAAGAAAAATCACCACGTTATATTGAAGTGTATAATCAGATTTTAAAAAATATAATAGATGGAGTTTATATGGAAGAAAATAAACTTCCAAATGAAAATAAACTTGCACAGCAAATGAATGTAAGTAGAATGACACTTCGTCAAGCACTAAAATTATTACAAGAAGATGGAGTCATTGAATCAAGAAAAGGAGTAGGAAATTTTCTTCGTAATAAGAAAGAGTATGAAAGTTTTGGATTAGAGAGAATAGGCGATGTCTTAAAAAAATGTGGTGTTAAAAAAATAGATAAATGTGAATGTTTTCCTGTTTTAAAGCAGGCTGCATTGTATACCGATCAGCTGTTTGAACGACATATTCCTATCTTATTATCTGTGAATACTTATTATTTTGCTGATGGTAAATGTTGTGCACAAAGCTATTCTACTGTAGCAACAGATATTCCTTCCATTAATCAAGTAGATATGTTAGATAAAAAGCAAGTGAGTCAATTTCTTGCGGATGATATTTATAAGGAGACAAAGGTAGCTTCTATTGAAATTCGTATGTTAAGAGGAAAAGAAGAACATATTTGCGATGATTTGTTAGAAGAAAGTGATGTTTATATGATGGTTAGTGAAAAACTGGTAGATCAAAAAGGAAATGTACTTTGTTTAAATAAATATTATATTCCATTTCAAAACATAAATATTCATTTAAAAAGTTTACCAATAGATTAAGGTTCCGTAATTTATGGAATCTTTTTTTGTAGGAAATTAAAAAGTAAACCTTTACATTGACATTTGTAAGGCACAGATGTATATTAATTTTGTATTTAATATACAAGAACATAGACAAGAAGAAATTAAAAAGAAAGGACAAAAGAAAGAGGATTTTATGGAAAGAATTGAAAAAAATGTAAAGAAAACAATGCCAATGTTTATTTTGGTATTTATTTCATCTGCAATTATGATTAGTGTGTTTAATATTATTTCTCCGCAGTTAATTGTAGATTTCAAAATTGACTCATCAACAGTTTCTTTATTATCTATGATTGGAATGTTGATGATGGGAATTGCATCTGTTGTGTATTCCACTTTATCAGATTCTGTCAGTATTCGTAAACTTATGATTTTCGGTATTAGCCTTTTAAATATCGGGGCATTATTATCACTGCTATTTTCGAATATGAATTTTTATTTGCTATTGGTTTCTAGTGCATTTATGGTGTTTGGCGGAACGTGTGGTTCAGGTTTGATGATTATTACCGTAACAAGATACTTAAATGAAAAAGAACATGCTAAGTATTTTGGATATAATACAGCGTGTGTGCAGGTATCTCAGGCTCTAGGGGTTTTGATTGGTGGTGTAGTTACTACTTATTTAGAGTGGAATTATTTATACGCAATTCCTTTATTGTCACTTATTGCCTTGCCAACAATATGGAAATATCTGCCAGATGAAAAGGGCGTAGAGAATGGAAAATTGGATATTATAGGACTTGGGATTTTTACATTGTTTACTTTATTCATTTCTCTATATTTTAATATTAGTCAAATAAGTTACTTGCTTGCAGCTGCTTTCTGTCTTGTTTGTTTCCTTATATACATCACAAAGGCAAAGCATGCATTTATTCAGATAGATTTCTTTTTGAATAGACATTTTATGTTGATTATTATACTTGCATTCATTACGTTTGGTTTACAAACTGCTTTTTCTTTTCTGTTTCCGTTTATGGCGCAAGGTGTCTATGGCATAACATTGGATAAAGTATCTTTTATATTATTACCAAGCTATGTTGCAGCAGCATTTGTGGGTGTGAATGGTGGAAGAATTGTAAATAAATTTGGATCCTACAAAGCATTGCTTATTGGAATTTTCTGTGCGGTTGTTTCTTCTGTTTTTACAGCATGTATGGCAGATAAAGGAATTATCTTACTTGGACTAGGTGCACTACTTTATGCGGCCTCATTTGGATTTTTATATCCTCCATTTTTAAAGCTTGTTATTAAAACGTTAGATTTAGATAAGTTGGGTGCAGGTATTGGCTTCTTTAACCTTGTAACAGGAATTGGACCTTCTTTGATGATTGTGTTAACTGGAAAAATGATGAGTATGCCACAATTTGCGAAAGGGTTTGGAATCGTAAAAACAGAAGCATCTCTATTTAGTAATATTTTGTTTATATATGCAATTTTACTTCTGTTTATAGCGGTTGTATTGCTGCTGAAAAAGAAGATATATATGAAAGGAGAGTAAGCTATGTCATTAAGAATGTGGAGAAAAAATGGGCCTATTTTATCTGTAGAAGGGAAAAAAGGATTTTTTGATATTGCCTATGGAAGTGATTCTGATGCACAAAAACTAGATGTATATTTACCAGAAGGTAAGGGAAAATTTGCAGCAATTATTAGTATTCATGGTGGTGGGTATATTGCCTGTGATAAGCGTCAAAAGGATATGCTGGAACCTATGCTGAAGGCACTGGATCGTGGAATTGCTGTTATAGCACTAAATTACAGATTATCTATGGAAGCAAAATATCCAGAGCCTTTAAAAGACATTAAACAGGCAATCCGATATATTAAAGTTCATGCTGATGAATGGAATATTGATGCAGATAAACTTGTTGCATGGGGAGGAAGTGCCGGTGGATATTATGCATTGATGGCATGTTTATGCGATAAAGACAAAGAGTTTGATAATGAAAATGATCTAAATATTGAAGCAGATGCCTCTATTGCGGGTGCTATAGCATGGTATCCTTGCACAGACTTTACGACTTTGGATGATGAACTGAAAATTAACAGTGTAATGAACAAGTTTCTTCGAAAAGAGTTTTTGGATAACAGTGAGGAATATGAGCCTTGTTTAGGGATGTTGGAAGAAAGCAGTTTTCCATATCATGATGCAGAAGATGCTGTAGATGCTTTGTTTTTAAACGCTCCATGTAAAAGCAAAACTGGAGAGCTAGCAAGTCCAATAAATCGTATTCATAAAAATGTACCACCTATATTGATTCAACACGGAAGTGAAGATGAAATTCTTCCTATGCAGCAATCTATTCGATTCACATTAAAAGCAAATGAAATCTGTGAAGAAGAACGTATACATTTAGAAATAATACCTCATGCTATTCATTCCTCAGTTTTATTTGAAACAGAGGAAAATATTAATAAATGTTTGGATTTTGCAGAAAAAATTGTTGTAAAATAATGGCAAAAGATAAATAGTAAATAAATTTATACTAATTTCATATATGACAAAAAAGCTCAAGATCACTTTTAGAGTAAAGGATTCTTGAGCTTTTTGAATGCTTCTATATTTTTAATAAAGCAAAGACAGGATTTATACAAAGAAAGTATTTATTTGTTTCTGTGAATAGATATTCTAGATGCAGTCTTTAAGGTAATATAAAGCAATGCAGTATCTATTGGAAACATCACTATATTTTTTATGATACGTGGCATAGCAAATAAAGCATTGCCATATAAAATATTAAGCCAGATAGGTGTTAATATAAGATTAATGACAATCACAACAGTTAATCGACATAAAATGGTTCTTGGAAGTGTAACCTCTTTTTTGTAGAGAAAACATCCGTAAATAAAAGCACTGACAAAAGCATTAATGGTAAATCCAGGGAAAAAAGGTCCAGATGGTCTTACAATATAATTTAATAAATCCGCAATAACACCAGCCAGTCCAGTTAGTAATGGACCATACATCATGGCACATACACCAACTGCCAAGTAACTAAATGAAATCTCTAATAGATTACTGATAACGATCCTGACAGAAGAAATAACCACATGTAAAGCCGTTAACATGGCACAGCCACATAAAGATTTAACACTTTTTATTTCTAAAGCGGAATCTTTTATGCGCTGCATAAAAGTAAGAGTATTTTGTTTTGTATGCATATAAAAAACCTCCTTTTCCATATTGCATATAGAAAAAGAGGTTAATTTTTCCTATGTGCAACAGCGGGATGCGAGAAAGAAATCGCAAGAAACACTTTTCGCCCGTCTGACAACTCCCCGTTCAGACGATACTTAACGCTTCTTTCTCTACTCTGCGTACAGTTGTGATTATAGACGCTTTTGTATAAAAAAACAACTTAAAAGTATAAATAAATTTATAAAAATAAAGAAAAGATTGTGAATTTTTTTATTAGTAAAAATAAGCTTTTTTACATATATACAAGTTGTATAATAATAGTAGAGAGAAGGTGAATTTATGTTTCATGCGCTAAAAGAAAAAATTAAAGGAAAAGGAACAAGAATCGTATTTACAGGAGGAAGTGATCAACGTGTTATTGAAGCGGCCATTCGTTTAAAAAAAGAGAATATTCTTGAGCCGATACTACTAGGAAATCGTGAAGAAATTTTGTATGCCGCAAAGGGGAAAGGATTTGATGTAGAAGGAATTGAACTACTAGATCCAAAAGAGTATCATTCTATAGATAAAATGGTAAAGCGTGTAGTTGAACTTCGAAGAGGAAAATTGGATGAGAAAATGGCTTACGAAGAATGTCTAAAACCCAATTTTTTTGGAACGATGTATGTAGAAATGGGATATGCTGATGGATTATTAGGCGGGGCAACTTATTCCACAGCCGATACGATTCGACCTGCATTGCAGCTGATACGTACAAAAGCGGGGAATTCTATTGTATCTAGCTGCTTCATTATGTTGAAAGAAGGAAAAGAGCCATTGGTCATGGCGGATTGTTCAATTAATATTGATCCTACGATTGATAATGTTGTAGAAATCGCATTGCAGACGGCAGAAACAGCACGTCAGTTTGGAATTGAACCGCGTATGGGACTGTTATCCTATTCAACTTTAGGTTCTGCGAAAGGTACAAGTGTAGAAAAAATGCAGGAAGCATCAAAACGTTTAAAAAGAATTTCCCTGGACTTTGAAGTAGAAGGAGAACTACAATTTGACTGTGCAATTGTTCCAGAGGTCGCAAAACTGAAGGCACCAAAATCAAGAATTGCAGGAAACGTTAACACGTTTATTTTTCCTAATATTGATGCAGGAAATATTGGGTATAAGATTGCGGCACGCTTAGGAGAGTATGAAGCAGTTGGACCAATCCTTCAAGGATTAAATGCACCAATTAATGACTTATCAAGAGGCTGTAATGCAGAAGAGGTATATAAGATGGCAATGATTACAGCTGCACAAAAATATATGAATAAAGAAGAAGCATAAATAGGATAATATTAGCGGATGCATAAAAATGCATCCGTATTCATTTCGTTGGTTAAAAGGTATAAAAATAACATAGAAGAGATATAAATTCTGATTTTCTATAGAAACAAAATAATAGAATTTGTGAAAATTTTCATTTGTGTAAAAATGCTTTTTTTATACAAATACAGGGTGTATAATTATCTTTGGTAAGAAAGAGAGGAATCATAAATGATTAACGCACTTAAAGAAAAAATCAAGGGGAAAGGAACAAGAATCGTTTTTACAGAAGGTTCTGATCCACGTATCTTAGAAGCCGCTGTTCGTTTACATAAAGAAAAAGTTGTAGAACCAGTATTATTGGGAAATCGTGCAGAAATTATTGGTTCTGCACAGGCTGAAGGATTTGATATTGAAGGGATTGAAATGTTAGATCCAGCTGAATACAAAAACATGGATATGATGGTAAAACGCGTAGTTGAATTACGTAAAGGAAAAATGGATGAAGCTGCAGCACGTGAAGCATGTCTAAAAACAAATTTCTTCGGGACAATGTATGTTGAATTAGGATGTGCTGATGGATTGCTTGGTGGAGCTACTTATTCTACAGCAGATACAGTTCGACCAGCACTTCAGTTAGTAAAAACAAGACCTGGAAACTCTATTGTATCTAGCTGCTTTATTATGATGAAAGAAGGAGAAGAAACACTTGTTATGGGTGACTGCTCAATCAACATTGATCCAAGTGCAGATGATTTGGTAGAAATTACATTACAGACGGCTCATACTGTACGTCAGTTTGGAATTGAACCACGTATTGGTTTATTATCATATTCAACATTAGGTTCTGCAAAAGGTACAAGTGTAGAGAAAGTAAAAGAAGCATCTACTCGTTTAAAACGTATGCCTTTAGATTTCGGTGTTGAAGGAGAAGTTCAGTTCGACTGTGCAGTAGCTCCTGAAGTAGCAAGCTTAAAAGCTCCAAACTCTACAGTAGCAGGAAAAATCAATACTTTTATTTTCCCAAATATCGATGCAGGAAATATTGGGTATAAAATTGCTGCTCGTTTAGGTGGATATGAAGCTATTGGACCAATCCTACAGGGATTAAATGCACCAATTAACGACTTGTCTCGTGGATGTAATGCAGAAGAAGTTTACAAAATGGCAATCGTTACAGCTGCTCAGAAATACATGGATATTTAATAAACATAAAAATTATGCGGATACACGAAAGTGTATCCTTTTTATTTGAGAAATATATAGATAATAAAAATGAATTTCATGAAAAATAATTATAAGAAATTTTATTACTTTTTTGTATTTTTACCTATTGGTTTCGTATATGTATAGTGAAAAGGATAAGGTGTATCCAATCATGCTTTCCATATATCACGATATCGGTATAGACAAACAATATT
>ERZ827194.616-NODE-616-length-23744-cov-4.63126_pt1 | contig 23744 bp, 16 predicted proteins | sample MGYA00519777_ERZ827194 | MGnify/ENA primary metagenome ERZ827194 (study PRJEB31778, sample SAMEA3449277) | human gut metagenome | biome: human gut; feature: human-associated habitat; material: faeces | place: United Kingdom | collected 2010/2012 ...
TCATGCTGCTGGCCGCCGTGTCGGTCTTCCTGGTCAAAGAACACAAGGCCCAATGACCTACAATCCATAAAATCAACTTATAAACTAACCAAAATTCTTATGAAACGATTTTTAACTATGTGTGCGGGTATCTTGCTCATATGTCAATTTACCCCCCCCCCTCACGCTGGCGCAAAACGCTGGTTATGAGGTAAAAGGCGTAGTTGTCGACAAGTCCGGGATGCCGATCCTGGGCGCTACCGTCGTCGAAAAGGGCACGACCAACGGTGTCTCGACGGGCATCGACGGCGACTATGCCATCCGCGCCGCCGGCCCCGAGTCGGTCATCGAGGTCAGCTATGTCGGTTACAAGACCGTCAGCCTGGTGGCCAGTTCGTCGCTGCTGGCGCACCTCACGCTCGAAGAGGATGCCATGGGTATCGACGACGTGGTGGTGATCGGCTACGGTACGGTCAAGAAGAACGACATGACCGGTTCGGTCGTGGCGATCAAGGCCGAAGAGTTCAACCGCGGCGCCGTGGTCTCCACACAGGACATGCTCAAGGGTAAGGTTCCGGGCGTGCATATCATCCCCGGCGACGGAGGCCCCGGATCGAGCGCCACCATCCGCGTGCGCGGTGCGGCTTCGCTCAACGCCTCGAACGACCCGCTGATCGTGATCGACGGGGTGCCCATCGCAGTCGACGGCGGCAAGGGTATGGCCAACCCGCTGGAGACGATCAACCCCAACGACATCGAATCCTTCACCGTGCTCAAGGACGCTTCGGCGGCGGCCATCTACGGTTCGCGCGCCTCGAACGGCGTCATCCTCGTCACCACCAAGAAGGGGCGCGGCAACACGCCCCGCGTATCGTACAGCGGCAGCGTGAGCGTCCAGACCAACTCCGACGAGCTGCCCGTGATGTCGCCCGGCGAGTTCCGCACCTACATCGACCAGGTATACCCCGCAGGTACGACCACGGGCGACAAGGTGCAGTCGATGCTCGGCGACAAGAACACCAACTGGCAGGACTTGGTCTTCCGCACCGCCATTTCGCATGACCACAACGTCAGCCTGATCGGCAACATCAACGATAGGATGCCCTACCGCGCATCGGTGGGCTACACCAACCAGCAGGGTACGCTCGAAACATCGAAATACGAACGCGGGACGCTCGACCTGAGCCTCTCGCCCAACTTCTTCGACAAGCACCTCACGGTCAACCTCAACGCCAAGGGCGTCATCACGTCGCAGCGCTACGCCTCGGGCGGCGTGGTGGGTTCGGCGGCCTTCTTCAACCCCACGATCGACCCCTATTTCCGCAACGACGACGGTTCGATCGACTACACGACCACCAACGGATACTGGAACTACGGATCGGGCCGCGGCGAGGACTTCACGCCCAACACCCTGCTGGGCGCAGGCCCGCTCTCGCAGCTCTACGACCGCGACAATACGGCGCGTGCCAAGCGTTTCATCGGCAACGCCCAGATCGACTATAAGGTTCACGGCTTCGAGGCGCTGCGCTTCAACCTCAACCTCGGCCTCGACGTATCGAGCGCCAAGACCTACGACGGCGTGAACCCCGGCTCGTTCCAGGCATACACCGACACCGAGGCCCGCGGCTGGGGACAGTATTCGTGGACGACGAACTTCCGCCGCAACCAGCTGCTCGAATTCTACGCCAACTTCAATAAGGAGTGGGGCATCCACCACCTCGACGTGATGGCCGGTTATTCGTGGCAGCATTTCTACAGCTCCGACCACTCGGTATCCTATTTCAACGAGACGCACGAGCAGAAGGGCGAGGATTCGCGCTACCCGTTCAACCGCCAGGAGAATTATCTGCTCTCGTTCTACGGACGCCTGAACTATTCGATCGCCTCGAAATACCTCTTCTCCTTCACACTGCGTGACGACGCCTCATCGCGTTTCTCGAAGGATACCCGCTGGGGCCTCTTCCCTTCGGGCGCCTTTGCGTGGAACATCGCCGAGGAGAATTTCCTGAAGGATTCGCGTGCCGTCTCGGCCCTCAAGCTGCGCGTCAGCGTGGGGCAGACCGGGCAGCAGGAGATCGGCTCCAATTATCCCTACCTGGCGCGTTACTACATGTCGACCGACGTCTATAAGACCTATTACATGGGCAGCGCCGGGCACATGTTCTACCTCACGCCGGGCGCCTACGACCCCAACATCAAATGGGAGACCACGACGACCTACAACGTCGGCCTCGACTTCGGGTTCCTCGGCGGGCGCATCAACGGCAGCGTCGACTGGTACCTGCGTCAGACGGACGACCTCCTGAACAACGTCATCACCCCCATGGGCTCGAACTTCGGCAACACGGTGCTCACCAACATCGGCTCGATGGAGAACAAGGGCGTGGAGTTCAACCTGAATTTCATCCCCGTGCAGACCAAGGACTGGAACCTCACGGTCGGCTTCAACGGCACGTTCCAGCACACCGAGTTCACCAAGCTCAACAACACCGACGACCCCGACTACGCCATCCAGGTGAGCAGCATCACCAAGGGTACGGGCAACCTGCTCCAGCGCCACATGGTGGGTTATGCACCCTACACCTACTACTGCTTCCAGCAGGTTTACGACCAGGACGGCAAGCCGATCCAGAACGCATTGGTGGATCGCAACAAGAACGGCCAGATCGACCAGGGCGACCGTTACATGACCGACAAGAGCCCCAACCCCGACTTCTTCTACGGCATCAGCCTCAAGCTGAGCTACAAGAACTGGGACTTCGGCTTCAACGGCCACGGTTCGGCGGGCAACTGGGTCTTCAACGACTTCGCCTCGGCCAACTCGACGTCCAACATCGACATCAACGCCGGCAACCTGCCCAACTTCGCACGGCTGGTCAAGAAGACCGGCTTTACGAAGGCCAACAGCGGCGAGCAGTGGTATTCGGACATGTTCCTCGAAAACGCTTCGTTCTTCCGCATGGACGACATCAACCTCGGGTACACGTTCAACAAGATTGGCAACTGGAAGGGCTCGATGCGCGTCGCCTTCGGCGTGCAGAACGTATTCGTCATCACCGATTACAGCGGCGTAGACCCCGAAATACCGGGCGTCAACGGCATCGACGGCTCGATCTGGCCGCGCCCGCGCACCTATTCGCTGCGTCTGAATGTAAACTTCTAAAAACGAACGAACCATGAAAATCGACATAAAACATTTCGCCTTGGCGGCGGCAGGCGCAACGATGCTGCTCACTTCGTGCATCGGGGATCTCGACACCCTGCCCCTCAACCCGTCCGACTCGACCTCGGAGACCGTCTACGGGAAAGACGAGAACGGCTACCTGGCCGGGCTCACCAAACTCTATTTCAATTTCGTCTCGAACGACACCACCGACCTGCAGGTCAGCGACGGCGGCGCCTCGGAGCTCATCCGCGCATTCTGGACGATCCAGGAGGTTACGGCCGACGCCTGCAAATGCGCCTGGGAGAACGACGCCTGGGTTCGCGCCATGAATACCGACACGTGGTCCGACGCCGACAACGACGCGACCTACGCCGTCTACGTACGTACGTTGCAGGGCATCGCCTACGTGAACGAGTACCTGCGCCAGACCGCCTCGGACAAACTCTCCGACCGCGGCGTGAGCAGCGAACTGGCCGCCAGGATCCAGAGCTTCCGTGCCGAGGCCCGTTTCCTGCGCGCCTATTTCTACTGGATCGCCCTCGACGTGTTCGGCGACGTGCCGTTTACGACCGAGACCTCGCCCTTCGGCGGCGGTGTGAACCCCAAACAGGCCTCGCGCAAGGATGTCTTTGACTACTGCATCTCGGAGCTGACCGACCTGGCTTCGGACGAAAGCGCGATGCCTGCCGCACGCTCGAACTACCCGCGTGCCGACAAGGGTGCGGTCAACGGCCTGCTGGCCCGCATGTACCTCAATGCCGAGGTTTATGCCGGCACCCCGATGTGGACGGAGGCCAAATCCGCCTGCGAAGCGATCTTCGGCATGGGCTACTCGCTCTGCCCGGAGTATTCCGACCTCTTCCGCGGCGACAACGGCGAGAACGCCGACGCCCTGAAGGAGATCATCTTCGGCGTGGCATACGACGCCGAGCAGACGCAGTCCTACGGCGGCACGTCGTACCTGACGCTGGCAGCCATCGCCGCCACCGACGTGACGGCCGAACAGAAGATCAACGGCGTGAACAACGGCTGGGCCGGCATCCGCGTACCCTACGAATACGTACAGAAATATTTCAACGCCCGCAACGCGGACTACACCACGGGCGAATATACGGTCAACGACAAACGCGGCGGAATGTTCTACATCAAAGGCCGCCAGGAGTCGATGAACGATGCGCTCTATGTCTTCCTCAACGGGTGGACTTGCCTCAAGTTCAACAACATCCCCCACAACATGACCAACGACGAATTCCTTGCCACGGCCGCCTCGAAGGCGTACAGCGACATCGACTTCCCGATGATCCGCCTGGGCGAGATCTACCTGATCTACGCCGAAGCCTGCATGAACCTGGGGCAAACCAACACCGCGCTGCCGAAGCTCAAGGAGTTGACCGACCGCGCCGGGGTATCGGCCCCCTCGTCGGTCACGGCCGACTTCCTGCTCGAGGAACGTGCCCGCGAGCTGATGTGGGAGGGGCACCGCCGCACCGACCTGATCCGCTACGGCAAGTTCACCACCCCGTCGTTCCTCTGGACATACAAGGGCGGCACCTTCACCGGACAGGGGTTCGACGATTACATGAAAATCTTTGCCATCCCTTCGTCGGAGCTTGCTTCCAACCCCGAACTGCACCAGAATCCCGGCTACGGAAACGCAACCGATAAATAACCAACCCTAAAAATCGTACGACTATGAAAATTACACGATATGCGATGATGCTGGCGGCTGCGACGGGGCTCCTCTCCGCCTGCCAAAAGCTCGACGAGGTAAAGGCCTACGACCCCGACAAGGTCGTGGCGCCCGTGCTGCATGCGCTGCCCGGTGAGATCGTCATCACGCCCGACAACATGGGCTCGACGCAGACCTTCACCTGGGACGCCGCCGACTTCGGCGTCCGCACCCAGATCAACTACTCGATCGAAGCCTCGTACAACGACGGTGCGAAACTGGTGCTCTTCACGGGAATGAACGGCACCTCGTCGGAACAGACCTATGAAAGCCTCAACAACATCCTTGCGCTGTCCGTGGAAGACGGCGGCCTGGGGGTTCCCTCGGGCGAACCTACGGACGTGGATTTCTACATCAGCGCCACGATCGGCACCGACTTCGAAAAATTCTACTCCGCCCCCGCCACCGTCCGCATGACCGTGACGACGGCCGAGCGTACCTATCCCCAGGTCTGGGTAATCGGCGATTACTGCGGCTGGAATTTCGACAACGCACAGGGACTGTTCTGTTTCTCCGGCGACGAGGTCACCTACGAAGCTATCGTTGACTTGGGCGAAAAAGCCGCCAACGGCTTCAAACTGAGCGGCGAAGCCGGTTGGAACGATGCCTGCAACTGGGGCACCGACGGTGATGCTGCGGCTCCGGAAACGGAAGCCCCGTCGATCACGCTGATCTCCAGCGGCGGTTCCGGAAACATCATGGTCTATTCCAAGCGCTTCTACCGCTTCGTATTCGACCGTTCGACATTAACGTTAAGCAATAAGCTGTCGTTCAACTCGATGGGTATTATCGGCGATGCCACTCCGGGCGGCTGGGACACCGACACGGAGATGAATTTCGACACCCAAAAACAGCGTTTCTGGGTCGACGTCACACTGACCGCCGGGGAATTCAAATTCCGTGCGGACAACGACTGGGCGATAAACTTCGGCGGGGCGGACGGACGCCTTTCGCAGAACGGCGACAACATCAAGGCCACGGCGGGCAACTACCGCGTATACGCAACCCTGAACAACTCTGCGGAGATCACCTACGAACTCAATGCCGGCGACTACGGCACGGGCGGCGGCGAAGAACCCGACCCGGGGCCGGAAAAGGCCGACTGGTACATCCACGGCCAGACCGTCGCAACCCCCGACTGGGGCCCGACGGCCATGGAGAGCGCCAGCTCGAACATCGTGGCCTACAAGGCCGCAGGGGTCGAGGTAGCCGCCAACTCGGAATTCCTCTTCAAGAGCGGCGACGAGTCGCAGTGGATCGGGGCCGACGCCGCATTCGCCGGCAGCAGCCCCTACACCTGCACGATCGGCTCGGCCTTCAAGGTTTCCGCCGACAAGGTCAATGCCGTGATCGCCGAAGCCGGCACGTACGACTACTGGCTGCTGCCCGAGGCGGGACGCGCCTACGTGATGGCCGCAGGCGCCAAGCCCGAGCTGGTCGCCGACACATGGGGACTGGTCGGCAACATCACCGGATGGGGTGACCTGGGCGATTTCTCCATGAGCGAGGAGGGCGCCTACCTCGTTCGCAAAGGCGTAGTCCTGACCACCGCCAGCGAATTCAAGATCCGCTTCAACAACGCCTGGGACGACTCCAAGAACTACGGCACGGCGTCGGGCGGTGCGGTCGACATCAACAAGGCCGTCGACATCATCACCAGCGGCGGTTCGCAGAACATGAAAGTCCAGCTCGACGGCACCTACGACATCTATTTCGACCTCGCGAATTCGCAGATATACATCATGTCCGAGGGCAAGACCCCGGCAGAGGCCGAATAACGGCCACCCTTTCACGGGACGGCACACAGAGATTGCCGTCCCGTTTCTGGCCTGCCGCCCCTGACCGGACGGCAGGCCCCGAAACGAACTTTAACCGAGATTCCGCTATGAAAAAATTTCTTTTCCTGCTGCTGGCACTCGTACTTTCCGTATCCGTGTCGTGCAGCGACGACAAGACCGGCGATACCGGCGGCAGTATGCTCTCCGTGACCCCCGCGGAGATAGAATTCGAAGCCGCAGGCGGCAGCCGGCTGCTCGACCTGCGCACCGATGCGGGCGCGTGGTCGCTGACGCAGAGCGACAATACCGCATGGTGCACACCGGCCCTCACATCGGGCAAAACCTCCACGTCGTTCGCGGTCACGGCGACCGCAAACGAGTCGTCGAAACGCTCCGCGACGCTTACCTTCACCGCCCCGGGCTGCGATCCGGTCGTCGTCACCGTGACACAGAGCGGCGATGCCTCCCAGGATTTCGAGGGCGAGCAGGTCGTCGCCCAGCCCGATGCGTGGGACAACCGCAAACGCGCCGACATAAGCTACCAGCTGCTGGTATACAGCTTTGCCGACGGCAACGGCGACAAGGTGGGCGACCTGCCGGGGCTGACCCGGCGGCTCGACTACATCGACGCACTCGGCGCCTCGGCCGTGTGGCTCTCACCGATCCATCCGGCGGCTTCGTACCACGGTTACGACGTGCTCGACTACGAGGCGGTCAACCCCGCCTTCGGGTCGGACGCCGACCTGAGGGCATTCATCGACGCGGCCCATGCCCGCGGCATCCGGGTCTACCTGGATTACGTGCTCAACCATACGGGCAAAGACCACCCGTGGTTCAAATCGGCCGCCGCGTCCGAAGGGAGCCCTTACCGTGACCGCTATATCTTCTCCGAAGACCCGCAGGCCGACATCGCGGCCGGGCGGATCGACCAGATCGCCACGGAAGGCGCCGCAGGCTACGATGCCGGACAATGGTTCTCGACCGACACGGGGGCGGGTGCCGCCGGGCGCTTCAAGTTCGTGCTCGACTGGACAAATGCCGACAGCCCGACGGTGACCGTTACCGAAACGACCGATGCCGCGGATGCGGACAATACGCAGGGCGGCGCGGACGACAAATACCTCTATTTCGGCAACGGCACGAGCAAACGCTTCTACGCCAGGGGCGGCAACAGTTACGAACTGACGCTCGACTTCGATTCCGACTGGGGATTCCTCGTCCGCACCTCGACCACGTCGTGGGCCGCAGGCACCAAATACGGCGCCCCCGACAACCGGACGATCATCCGGTTCGGGGAGCCCTTCACCCTGATGTCGAACCGCTCGGCCGATCCGGCCAACGTGCAGTTCTCGCTGCCGACGATGTACCATTCGCACTTCTGGACGGCGGCATTCGCCGACCTCAACTACGGCAAGGCCGCCGAGGCCGAGCAGTCCGGGGCGTTCAAGGCCGTCACCGAAGCGGCCGACAAGTGGGTACGCATGGGCGTGGACGGGTTCCGCCTCGATGCCGTGAAGCACATCTACCACAACGCCTACAACGACGAGAACCCCACGTTCCTCAAGAAATTCTACGACCGCATGAACGAGAGCTACAAGGCCGCCGGCGGAGAGGGCGATTTCTACATGGTGGGCGAGATGCTCGACGAAGCGGACAAGGCGGCACCCTATTACCGGGGGCTGCCGGCGCTGTTCGAATTCACGTTCTGGTACAAGCTCAAATGGGCGCTGCAAAACGGCATCGGATGCTATTTCGTCAAGGACATCCTCGACGTGCAGCCCCTCTACGCACAGTACCGCAGCGATTATATCGAAGCCACGAAACTTTCGAACCACGACGAGGATCGCACGGGCTCCGACCTGGGACAGTCCGCCGAAAAGATGAAGGTGGCGGCCGCCGTGCTGCTCACGGCGCAGGGCGCACCCTACATTTACCAGGGCGAAGAGCTCGGGTACTGGGGCACCAAATCCAACGGCGACGAATATGTCCGCACCCCGATCCTGTGGGACAAGGCGGGCAACGAACTGGCTTCGGGAAGCCTCTCGGGCAAGATCGACATGCAGATGCTGACCCCGGCGATCTCGGTCGAGGCACAGGCCGACGACGACGGTTCGCTGCTCAACCTCTACCGCACGTTCGCCCGGCTGCGCAACACCTACCCCGTGCTGGCGCAGGGCAAGATGGTCAAACACCCGGTCTACAACGACGGCAACACCTCGCAGCAATCCATCGCGGCCTGGTACCGCGAGCTGGACGGCGAACGGATGCTCGTCGTGCACAACTTCGGCCGGGAGGAGCAGATACTGACCCTTACCGACCAACCGGACAAGGCCGTAGGCGTCTCAGGTGAAGTGAAACTTCAGCGCGGCGACGCTTCGTCGAAACTGCTCATGGGCGCCTGGTCGTCGGTGGTATTCACGCTCTAAACGACACGCCATGAAACGCTTGCCCGCATTACTTCTCGCAATGGTACTGGTTGCCTGCGGCACACGGCCGCAGCAACCGGCCGCCCACCCCGACTGGAGTTACAACTCGGTCGTCTACGAAATGAACGTGCGCCAGTACACCCCCGAAGGGACGCTGGCGGCGGCCGCACGCCACCTGCCCCGGCTCAGAGAACTGGGCGTGGACATCGTCTGGCTGATGCCCGTCTACCCCATCGGCGTCAAGGAGCGCAAGGGAACCCTCGGCTCGTACTACGCCATCTCCGACTACGAAGCCGTCAACCCCGAATTCGGCACGCTGGAGGATTTCGACCGGTTCCTGGCCGAAGCCCACAGACTCGGGCTGCGCGTGATCCTGGACTGGGTGGCCAACCACACCTCGCCCGATGCCCGCTGGATCGAGGAGCGCCCGGCCGACTGGTATGTACGTGACTCGCAGGGCAACACCATCGTGCAGTACGACTGGACGGACATCGCCAAGCTCGACTACGGCAACGCGGACATGCGTGCCGCAATGGCGGCCGCCATGCGTTTCTGGCTCGACCGCGGCATCGACGGATTCCGCTGCGATATGGCGTGCGAGGGACCCATCGACTTCTGGCAGCAGACGCTGCCCGCACTGCGGAAGGAGTACCCCGGCATCTACCTGCTCGCCGAGGGCGAAGCCCCCGCATTGCACGACGGGGCGTTCGACGCCTCATATGCGTGGGAACTGCACCACCTGCTGAACGACATCGCACAGGGACGCAAAAGCGCCGCAGACCTGCGTGCCTACGTCGCCAGAGACTCCGCTGCCATGCCGCGCGAGGCGTTCCGCCTAATGTTCACCTCGAACCACGACGAAAACTCGTGGGCCGGGACGGAATTCGAGCGCATGGGCGACGCGGCACGCGTGATGGCGTTGCTGACCTTCACGCTGCCCAACGGGCAGCCGCTCGTCTATACCGGACAGGAGATGGGGTTCGACCACCGCTTCGAGTTCTTCGAGAAAGACCCCGTACCCGCGTGGGAACATAACGGGTTTACGGATTTCTACACCGCACTGATCCGGCTGCGCCACGAGAACCCGGCGCTCGCGGCCGGAGAACGCGGCGGGCAGGCCGCATACCCGCTCGGAGAACGAACACCCGACGGCCTGATGCTGTTTTCCCGCACGGCCGGCGGCAACGAGGTGACAGTCGCTGCGAACCTCAGCGCGGAGGAGGTCGCATTCGACCTGCCGTTCGAGGGCTCGCGCCGCGAGTTCTTCACCGGGAAGGAATACACGGGCGGCACCCGCACCGTGCTTCCCGCATGGCAGTGGCAGGTCTTCGCACAAGACAGGAGATAAGGGTTGCGGACATGCGCCGGGGATGCGCGGAAACAGCGACAGGAACCCCGATAGCACCCGACGGGAATAGACAGTAAACCATCCGAAAAGCACGGGGATGCGCATGAGAAGCACAAGGATGCCCCGGGCGAAACGGGAATCGCTGGAAACCGATTTTTTGCTAACTTTACAAACGACGATATTTTGAACCGATTTTTCATGACACTCGCAGCAGCCGGCCTGCTCTCCTGCACAGGGACAGGACAGTCCGTATTCGACCCCGCCTCGGTGGCAGACGCCTCGGGCGAGGTTACCCGCGTCGAACCCCTCTCGTGGTGGACGGGAATGCAGACCCCGCTCCAGTTGCTCGTCAACGGGGCCGGCATCGCGGCATACGACGTCCGCATCGAAGGCGGACAGGGCGTCGGGGTGAAGGCCCGCCACAAAGCCGACAGTCCCAATTACCTATTCGTGGACGTGAAGGTGAAACCCGACGCGGAACCGGGCACCTACTACCTCGTATTCTCGCAGGGGGAACGGCAGTTCAAGGTTCCCTATGAGATCGCGGCACGCGCCGAAGGCTCGGCCGCACGCAAGAGTTTCACCACGGCCGACATGATCTACCTCCTGATGCCCGACCGCTTCGCCAACGGCGATGCGTCGAACGACTCGACGCCCCACACGCGGGAGCGCGCCGACCGCAGCGCCTTCTTCGGCCGCCACGGGGGCGACCTGCAGGGGATGATCGACCACCTGGATTACATCGCAGGGCTGGGCGCCACGGCCGTATGGCCCACGCCGCTGCTGCTGGACGACGAACCCGAAGGTTCGTACCACGGCTACGCCTGCGGCGACTACTACCGCATAGACCCCCGGTTCGGCTCGAACGAACTGTATAGGGAGTTCGTCGGCAAAGCCCACGAGCACGGGCTGAAGGTGATTATGGACATCGTCACCAACCACTGCGGCACGGGCCACTGGTGGATGAAAGACCTGCCTTTCAGGGACTGGATACACCAGTTCCCCGAATACACCGGGACGAACGTCTGCTTCTCGACGAACATGGATCCCAACGCTTCGCGCTACGACCTCGACCTGCAGGAGAGCGGCTGGTTCGTGCCGTCGATGCCCGACATGAACCTCGACAATCCCTATGTGCTGCAATATTTCAAGCAATGGGCCGTGTGGTGGATCGAGTATGCCGGCCTGGACGGGTTCCGCGTCGACACCTACCCCTACAACGAGAAGGTGCCGATGAGCGAGTGGTGCGCGGCCGTACGCAGGGAATACCCCGATTTCAACATCGTGGGCGAATGCTGGACGTCGTCGATCCCGCAACTGGCATACTGGCAGGGCGGCAATCCCAACAAGGACGGCTTCGACTCGCACCTGCCGTCGATCATGGATTTCCCGCTGCAGGAGGCCATCTGCCGGGCGCTGCCCACCGACTCGCTCCGCTGGGGCGAGGGCATGACGCGCGTCTACGACTGCCTGTCGCACGATTTCGTCTACCATGACCTGTCGAAAATGATGATCTTCGTCGCCAACCACGACACCGACCGCATCGGCGACATCGTACGCAGAAACCCCGACCGGCTGAAACTCTCGATGGCGATGCTGGCCACGATGCGCGGCATCCCGCAGATATTCTCGGGCGACGAGATGATGTTCACCTCGAAAGACCTCTCGCAGGGACACGGCGGGCTGCGCGTGGATTTCCCCGGCGGCTGGGAGGGCGACGCGGTGAACCTGTTCGACCCGGCGCAGCGCGATGCCGTACAGGCGGGGCTCTTCGACTACACGCAGCGGCTCTTCCAATGGCGCAAGTCGAAGCCCGTGATCCACAACGGCCGCACGATGCACTTCCTCTCGCGCGACAACACCTACGCCTATTTCCGTTATGACGACACCGACGCGGTATTCGTCTTCATCAACAACTCGCGGGGCAAGAAACAGGTGCCGTGGTCGCACTATGCCGAGATCGCCTCGGGGCTGAGCGACGGGCGCAACGTCCTGACGGGCAAAGCCACGGAGGTGGACGATACCACCACGGTCGGCCCGCGGCAGGCGCTGATCGTAGAATTCAAACGTAAATAACAAGACCGAACCATGAAGAAAATATTTTTATATATCTCCGCGCTGCTGGCCGGTGCAGCCTGCACGGCACAGGAGACGCTCCTCTCGCCCGACGGCCGCCTCCGCCTGGAGTTCAGCCTGGCGGATGGAGGCCGCCCCACCTATACGCTCGATTACAAGGAGCGCCCCGTGATCCTGCCCAGCGGCATGGGGCTCGAACTGCGCGGCGAAGCCCCAAAGCTGGAATTCGGGGCTGAAATCCGCAAGGGCGAACCAGGGCGCCCGGTATCGCTCTACGACGGGTTCACCCTCGGGCAGGTGGCCCGCAGCGAGTCCGACCAGACATGGCGTCCCGTATGGGGCGAGCAGGCCGAGATCCGCGACCGCTATAACGAAATGGCCGTCACGCTGCGGCAGGCCGCGACAGGCCGCGACATGACGATCCGCTTCCGGCTCTACGACGACGGGCTCGGATTCCGCTACGAATTCCCCGAACAGGAGTCGCTGACCTATTTCGTCATCGGCGAGGAGAAAACACAGTTCGCCATGGCGGGCGACCACACGGCGTTCTGGATCCCGGGCGACTACGACACGCAGGAGTACGACTACACGGAGTCGAAACTCTCGCAGATACGGGAGCTGATGCCCGGCGCCATCACGCCCAACTCGTCGCAGACGCCCTTCTCGCCCACGGGCGTACAGACGGCCCTGCAGATGAAGAGCGACGACGGGCTCTACATCAACATCCACGAAGCGGCGCTGGTCGACTATGCGTGCATGCACCTCGACCTGGACGACCGGAATTTCATCTTCACCTCGCACCTTACGCCCGACGCACAGGGGTGGAAAGGCTACATGCAGGCGCCCTGCCATACCCCGTGGCGCACGGTGACGGTCTCGGACGACGCCCGCGACATCCTCGCCTCGAAGCTGATCCTGAACCTCAACGAGCCGTGCGCCTATGACGACACCTCGTGGATCAAGCCCGTGAAATACATGGGCGTATGGTGGGAAATGATCACCGGCAAGAGCGACTGGGCCTATACGCGCGACGTGCCGTCGGTACAGCTCGGCGTGACGGATTACGCCCGATGCAGGCCCAGCGGCCGCCACGGCGCCGAGAACGAGAACGTGAAGCGGTACATCGACTTCGCGGCGGCACACGGGTTCGACCAGCTGCTCGTCGAAGGCTGGAACGTCGGCTGGGAGGACTGGTTCGGGCACACGAAGGATTACGTCTTCGATTTCGTGACCCCCTACCCCGATTTCGACATCGCCGCACTGAACGAATATGCGCACGGGAAAGGCATCCGGCTGATGATGCACCATGAAACGTCGGCTTCGGTGCGCAACTACGAACGCCACATGGAAGCGGCCTACCGCCTGATGGACAAATACGGGTACAACTCGGTCAAGAGCGGGTACGTGGGCGACATCCTGCCCCGCGGCGAGCACCATTACGGGCAGTGGATGAACAACCACTACCTCTATGCCGTCCGCCGGGCCGCCGACCACAAGATCATGGTCAACGCCCACGAGGCGGTGCGCCCGACGGGCCTCTGCCGCACCTACCCCAACCTGATCGGCAACGAGTCGGCACGCGGCACGGAGTACCAGGCGTTCGGCGGCTCGAAGCCCCACCATGTGACGATCCTGCCCTTCACGCGCCTGCAGGGCGGCCCGATGGACTACACGCCCGGCATCTTCGTGATGGACGTCGCGGAGGTCAACCCCGGCAACCACTCGCACGTCAACGCGACGCTCGCCAACCAGCTGGCGTTGTACGTGACGATGTACTCGCCGCTGCAGATGGCGGCAGACCTGCCCGAGCACTATGAGAAATACATGGATGCGTTCCGTTTCATCGAGGACGTCGCACTGGACTGGGAAGAGAGCCGCTACCTGCTGGCCGAACCGGGCGACTACATCGTCGTGGCGCGCAAGGCCAAAGACACGGGCGAGTGGTTCGTGGGCGGCGTGACGGACGAGAACCGACGTACGGTGACGCTCCCGTTCGACTACCTCGATCCCGGTAAGGAGTACGTGGCGACGCTCTACGCCGATGCCCCCGATGCCGATTACCAGACCAATCCGCAGGCATATGTCATCCGCACCGGGAAGGTCAGACAACGCACGGAACTCGACGTGGAGATGGCGCGCGGCGGAGGCTTTGCAATCTCCATACGCGAGGCAACCGACGCAGACCGCAAACTCTGCAAGCTGAAATAACGGGCGATGCCTGCGGACGGCAATCATGCCGGGGCCCACACAGCCCCCTCAAAAAATCCTTTGCCCCTCGTTCTTTTCAAGAACAGGGGCTTTTTTATGCGTATTTTTAAAACGCAAAAGTTCGCCCCTATATTATTGACTCCAAACCATTTACGCCCACAAATCCAAGATTAACACAACTGCTTGATTTTCAAAACAACATGGAGGTGGTCAATCAAAATTAACGAATCATTATAGCGGGGAAAATAAATTATTTTCCCCGCAACTGTGCTGCATCATCAAGTAGCTTTTTCGCTTTGCGCTCTTTGCTTGCAGCCCGCTCTAGTTGTTCTGCCCGCCGCCTTACGGCTTCTTTGTACCGTTCAACTTGGTTTCGGACGGTATCGCGTATGGCCGTGTGCTGCTCATCCCTGAATATCGTTTCCAACTCCATAAGCTCCTTTTCTTTGATCTCACCACGCATTTTCACGTAGCGGTATTTCAGGTCGTTCGCAGCTAACAGCCGATTATTCTCTGAGATTCGGTAAATGAATGCGCCTTGCAGGAAAATACATCCCAGCATGACGAACATCGTCAAAAATGTTTTCGAAGAACTGATATCGAGCGTATAAGTATGCCGGTGCTCCCGCACTGGCAGGTTTTCGGGCTTTACCGCTGCTTCGACAGCTTGCCTCACCTGCTCTATCAATGTATGTGTCTGCCTGATCTCTTTGTCGATCACCTCCAGCCTACCCGCTAACTGCGCCAACAGAGCGTTGTATTTGTCGGTAAATTCCCGCTCCTGCTCGGTTTTTACTCCCGGCAAGGCCGTATGCCGTTGCAGTTGTTCGAGCATCTGTGCGACCTGCCCCTGCGAGAGCTCCGTGGCCTCTATCAGCCGCTCGATCCGTTCCAGCTGTGCATTCTCCAGACCCGCGTTGGCTTTGGTGCTTTTGACAGCCTTGACGAGCGTTTCTTTGAGGTCTTCGTACATTTCGATCGAGAGTCCGATCTTATTTTCGTCGTTCATGATTTTTGAGATTTTCTAATTCGGTTACAGTTTTATTTTGGCTCTTCTTTTCTGTTCTTCCATCCTGCGTCGGTGCTCCATCGCAGCGATGGCCATCGCCTCGGCCGCGGCGTTGAGCAGTGCCGTGATTCGTGCTATATGCTCTTCGGGGCTTTCTCCCGGCTTGCGCTGTAACTGCTTGGCGGACACTCCGCCGGGCGAATCGGCCGGCGGCAGCGGAATCCCGCCAGCCTTTCCAAGATTTACCGAAGGCGGCTCTTCGCGTGTGCTGCCGCCGCCCATACCGCCGAACAACCCTGCAAATGCCGAACGGTAATTGCCTGCCGCCGCCGAGAGGTTCCCGAAGAGCGTTGCCCGGTGTTGGGTTTGTTGTTGAATATTGTTGAACCGGTTGTCGAGTTTCGTAAAGTTGAAAGCCCGGTCGATCTTCGATCCGGAGAACTCGAAGCCGTTTTTTGAGAACAAAACCCCTTGTTTGCGGTCAGTCGAACCGCAATACTTGTAACGGATGCCGATGCCCTGTTTTTCCAGTTGCTTCTCCAGCCCTTTCCATCCGGCGCATCGGGGCAGACACCTTTTGATCGCATCGTAGATTTCGTATCTGGTCTTGTCGGGTTCGCGCAGCCGCTCCCGCCGCACGTCGTCCTTTCCCGGTGCGAGATACAATCCGTACTTCTCGGTCAGCTCCCGGCAGACCTTGGCGTTGCGGATCTTGATGTTCCTGTCCGATATGGTCTGCCCGTTGTTCCCGACCCGGTTGTAGACCAGATGGCAGTGCGGATGGGGCTGGTCGAGATGGCGCACCAATAGATACTGCGTATCGGTGATGCCCATCTTCTGCATGTACTCCTTTGCGATCTGCGTCATCAGGGCGTCGGTCATCCGCGGAGCGTCCTTGGGTGAGAAAGACAGCGAGATATGCCCGACGGTGTTTTTCAGCCGCGGATTCAATAAGGTCTGGTCTTTGAAGTCCTGCACCATGTCCTTCACTTCCGGAGGCGTAATGCCTTCAGCTTCCAGTATCCGGGATTCCTCTTTCATCACGTAGCCTACCGTCCCCGAAAAGGACGAAGCGGATATGACCTTACCGACCATCGCATATCTGCTTCAGGAGTTTTTCGATGGCCGTGACGATCGCCGCATGCCGTACCCTGACAGCCGCCAGACCTTTGGCATTGGCCAGCCGGGTCAGTTGGTTCAGATTTCGGGCGATGCCCTTGAGTTGGGCCATGAAATCCAGCTGTTCACGGGTGATCCGCGCCCTCACCGTTCCTCGGTCGATCAGCTGGCGCAGGACTTCGGCCGGCGGTTGCCCGGCCTCGCGGCAAAGGGCCGAGAATCGGAGTTTCCGTTCGGGGCTGAGTCGTGTGCTGACGACGTATTTGCAGATGCGGCCGATGCCGACTTTCGGGCGTCCGCCCTGTTTGCTGTATGTTTTCTTCGGTATTTCCATGACAGGTAGTTTCGATAGATTATTCATGCTATATAGGTTGTTCAGACCAGCGGGATTTTACGCCGTCCAGCGGGGAAGGCGCAGTTTTCGTCTACGAAAACACAACCTTGCCTTCCTTAAACCTTTATCCCTTTCCGACGCGGTGGTCCAATTTCCTCCGGTTCCGCTTTCAGGGCTTGCAGATTATTCCGACAAAGGTGACCCTGCCGGTCGGATGTCGTTTTCGGGAGATTCGGCCGGTCTTTTATATGGGCGATCAGATAGTCATTTACGTCCTTGTAAAACTGCTTTGGTCGATGACCTCGCTGCGGGGACAAAGACGGATCAGATCGGCAGTTGCCTTGCGTCCTGCCTCGTCGTTGTCGAAGAAGGTGCGGATCACCGGATGCCGGAAGATAAACGGAACGGCTTTGGGCAGGTTGACGACCGAGTTCAGAACCGCGGCGTCGATGCGCAGTCGTTCGGGATGTTTCAGCGAAAGATAAGCGAGGAAATCCATAAATCCTTCGAAGGCGATCACCGTATCGGAACGGTTGTCGATGGTGGTGATATGTTTGGGCGAGGAGCCGCCTTTGAACCGTGCGGAGCGCAGCTCCCACCCTCCGGCATCGTTGCGGAAACCGACGGCGAAAAAGGCGCGGCCGTTTATCTCGTAACGGACCTCGCGGCAGAATGCCGCGGCGACCGACGGGACGATGCCGCGCGAGGCGAGATAACCGACCAATGCCGGATGCCGGAGCGAAGCGTCGGAGAGGATGCGGAGCGCGGGGACGGTGGCCGGCCGCACGACCGACAATGCCCCGCCAACGCCAAGAGGCTCACCAATACCCGGTGAAATAGAAGCAATCCCCGTGTCTCCTTTTTCACCGTTTTGCAGCCGTCGGACCGCTTCGCGGCTGTCGCACCGCTCCAACCGCATCACGAGGGTGAGCAATGTACCGCCTTCGCCCAGTCCGAAGTCGTACCAGAGATTTTGCACGTAGTCCACTTTGAAACTCGGCGTGCGTTCTTCCCGCAAGGGTGAAAGATACATACCGTAGCCGTTGCGTTCGTATTTGGGCTGAATCCCGCGCCAGGCGAGAAAATCACGGATGGAAATCCGGTTGCTGTATGGTATGACAGTCATTTTTTCCGTAAATTTGTTGAGAAAAAGTGTAAAATCCAGTGAAAGAAAAGGTTGGCGTCTTACATATCTCTTACACGGCATCCGGCGCTGTAAGTCCGAAAGAACCCGTAAGACTTTGTAAGAGGATTTGTAAGAGATGTAAGATTATGAAAATAAGAAAGCTACTTCCTTTTTTCAACATTCTTACATCGCAGCATCGTCCAGCAATCCGCCGAGTTGTTCCCGCGTGACGGTATAGACCCGTGCCGTCTTGCTGTCCTGCCGCTGCGTTTCGCCGTTGTAGGTAATCGTATAGCGTTGGTAGTAAGTCGGTGGTGCGGGTCGCAGCTGCCAATTTTCGGCAAGAATCCGCCGCACGGTGGGATGGTCAACACGGATGCCGCGTATCTCCAGCATATTGACCATATCGCTCACGTCGAACCGATACTCCGCAAGGTTCTCGGCATCCATGATATTGCGAATAATCGACAGCATTTCGGTTTCGGTCTTGCTGCGGTTGTAGTGTATGATCCGCCGCAAGGCATCGGTGACCAGCAGCCGGGGCGCGAACCACATACGGCTCTCTTCATGTGACGAGAGCATACGTTGTTGCAGATAGAAGAGCAGCCCCGGTATCTCGGCTCGCATTTTGGCCAGCAGGTGTTGATCGTCATACGGGAGCGGCGGCACGCGCCGCACCCAGTAGCGGGTTTCCGCAGCCTCGATCAGGACGGGATTGCGCTCGTTGTTGGAGCAGAGGACGAACTTGCCGAAAAACTCCACCTCCCGACGGTCGCGGCCTTTCGCCTCAGCCTTGTAGCTGCGTGCAGTCGATAGGTTCTTGATCCTCTCGGAATCTTCGCGGCGGTTGAGCAGCACCTCGTCCACGCAGATCAGCAGTTTGCCCATCCAGTCGTCATTGAATTGCGAACGGAAATCTTCGTTGGTATTGAAGGTAACGTTTCCGCCGAAGATCGACTTTAAGAGATTGAGAAAGGTCGTCTTTCCCGTGTTGCGTTCATCCGACACCAGCAACAATACCGGCAGCCGTTGCAAGGGGCGCAGGTAGAGCAGTTGCAGATAATCGTACCCCAGTTCGACCTGCTCGCCGAAGATATGAGCGAAAAAGTCGTGGATGTGCGGAAAGATGCCATCGGCGGGCTGAAAGGGAATCGGCTCGTAACGGTTCAGGAAACCGTCGATCTCCCGGCGGTAGTTCGTGTGGTCGGGAACCGTGCAAAAGCCGTCGTATTTCGGAATGCAGGCCAGATAGCTTTTCCCGTAGTCCTGACGCCAGGTCTCGACATTCCACGGGATGAGCGTCTCGACGCTCCGGCCGCTGCTCAACGGCTGCCGGACCCGCTTGTAGATGGTCGTTCCCACGCGCAGGTAGGGGCTTTCTCTTTTCACTGTTTTAGCGGGCATAGCTGTCTCCGTTTAGAATCCGTTGCACATCCGCCACGCGATAACGGCGCTGCCCGCCGTACTCCACGGGAACAAGATAACCGTTCTTGGCCCATCGCCACAACGTAGAGGAATCGACACCCAACAACGCGATGGTCTGTTTTCGCGTGTACAATTCGCCCGCGTGTTGCGGAACCGGCATTACGGACGGCGGCGACGCGACTGCCGTCAACTCCTTGTGCCATTGCCGGAGATCTTCCAGACGGACGGTCACATTCACTTCACCGCCCAGCTCACTCAATTGTTTTAAGTCCATAATACGATAATTTAACCGAACCCGAACAGCAGGTCCGGCGACGAAAATAACAGGTGCTTTTCCTGCACCTGTTTTTGCAATCGAATCACCGCATTTGCACCGGCAAACAATTTCAGATATTGCTACTTACCAGCATTTTGCAATTACATGACAACAGAAAGAAAATTCCCTGCACCGACCGGGTGCAGGGAATATCTCATCCTTATACAGCTCTTTATTTTTGGATATATTCTTTCAGATTATCGATCAATCGGATGCGATAACCTCCGTCCGTCGCCCGAAGCTTGGCCCGCAACGTCTTCGTATTGTATTTGGCCAAAGACTCGAAGCTCGCTTTCAGCCATTCCGCCAATTCGGTCTGGTCATAAAAACGATTGGTCGCGCCCTTAAAAGCATTCCAGACGTTCCAACCGTAGTGACACAAATCCCCATAGCTCACCCGATCATGCCGAAGCCGAACCTGCGGCACATCATTCGGAACAGGCGCCATACATGCCAAATAAAGCAAACGTCGTCGCAAAATTTGCCGATTCGTCCCGTCAACGGCATCGCCCAAATCCTTATCGGTATATTCGTAGACGGTGGCGAGTGCATTTTCGAGAATCCGATCGTCCGGAACCGGATCGGCAGAAACAACGGCGGATTCCGGCACGATCGCGTCCGGGCTTCTTTCACACCGCTGTTCGGAACCGACTTCCTTCTGTCGTTGTTTTCTCTTCGCCTCTCGGCTGACTATGCCCAAACCGGCGGAAAAAACGCTCCGAAAGATCCGCCGAACTGCCCACGCTGAAAAAGTAAAATCCGGTCACGCCAAGTCCTGCGGGGACAAGCAAAACAAGCGCCAGCCAAAGCGGAAATCCCCGCGAAACCATGGCGCTGAACAAAACGATCAAAGCAAAAATCACGGCGCTTGCCACGATCAGACGAAGACCTTTCTGGAAATAATACTCGGGATTCATAATTACGATTCGCTGAAAAAATCATCCTCCATTACAACTTTCCGAAACCGATCCCGCAACTCCGCCATTCGCGCGATCAGTCGATCGTATGGCAGCGAATCTCCATAGATGAAATACTCCTGCATCCGCTCATAATCCCTGCGCCATACCTCCGCCAATTTTTCGGGCGGAATAAAATCGATCCGGCTCGGATGGTGCGTCCGATAATCGACTCCGCGAATCGTATTGAATATGCTGCGATGCCTGACAATCTCGACATACATTTTCGGATCGGCCGAGGCTGCCTTTCCGAAATCCGTATCCATCAGCCGCTCCAAATCGTATAGATGACGTGTCATTCGCTCGACGCGCGGATTCTCTTTCTGAAACTCTTCATGCAGCAAAAACGCTTTCTCCAAAAACGTCCGTGTCGGTACGACCGCATAAATCGGGAACACCAATTCTCCGAATACATCGGGATATGCCTCGGCAATCAGCGGACGAATCTCGATCCGCTCACGCGGTTCTTTCATCGACCGGCAGCTGAATTCGATCCGGATTTGCGATTCCACATACTCGATATTCGCATAAATGCTTCGATACGGCAGCAGCACCAGCGTCGGATCGGTATCGGAGTCCTGCGCCGGAACGGCACGCAACTCAAAATCGGAAGCCCCATATCCTTCCAGCAATGCCTGCGTTTCCGCAACGAGCCGCTGCTCGATATAGGCCCGCGAAAGTTTCCGAATCCGATCGCGCTGCGACTTGTTGTCCCCGGCAATTTCCCAAAAGGACTTGTCGATCGCAATGTCGATATCCTCCGAGAAGCGTTCTATGACATGCCAACCCTTGCTCAACGACGTACCGCCCTTGAAGGTAATGAAGTCCCGGCACGACGATTCGAACAGGGCTTTCAGCGTCATCGTCACCCACCAGTCCTTCTCGACAGCCTGCGGAGGAAGCCCGACACGCTCGCTCGTCTGTGCAACGAACATACTTTTCTGCTCGTCGGAAAACATCCAAAAATTATTCTTCATAGAACGACATAATGATTTTACGAATCCATGCCGGCACCAACCGCAGATCGGGCAGAATGCTCGACTTCGGAATCCGGGCGAATATCGTCTTCAGTTGGGCGATGTGCTCCTCCGTCACCTGCGGCCGACCGATCTCCTTCAGAGCGAATACGGCAAGCATCAGCGTTTTATTCTGATAGGCCAAATTTTTAAGCGCCACACGCTTGAATCGCAATTTGCGACCGTTGAACAAATTAACCGTCCGGGAATTGCCGTCCGTATAAAACACATAGTTCATCGGTACCTGGGCAGACAATCCCAATACATTCAATGCGTGCATACCCGTCGGAACAACCCGGGCTTCGCCCTGCCGGGCTACCTTTTCAGCGATTTCATTGATGGTCGGGTATTGTATGCCCAGTCCGAACTTTCTGTCGATTTTGGGATAGCAATAGAGGCCCCTTGCAATACGGACTAAACCGCCTTTTCGAGTAAGCCGTTCCAATGCCTTCGCAACCGATACGGCCGATCCGTACACAGCGAAATCGGATGCGGAATACAGCTTACCACGCCCGCACTTTTTTATCTTATTAAGTATCTTACCCTCTATTACTTGCATCTATTTACACACATATATCTGTCGCAAATTTATACAAATTTATCGACAAAACAAATCTTACTCCAACACGCTTACTGCATCACGCTTAATATCCATGTCAATATCGCGATAACGAGCGAACGCCCGGCTGCCGTCCTTATGACCGGACATCGTTCCCACGATCGCAGGGTCTTTCACTCTTTTATAAACATTCCCGATGAATGTCCGGCGCGCCATGTGCGACGAAGCAAGGTCGCAGATCGGCACCTGAACATTCTGCCGCGTCCGCTGGTCGATCGTCGTCACCATGCGCGTCAGTCCCGCTTTACGGAACGCCGCTTTGATATAGACATTATATTTTTGCTCCGAAATAAATGGAAACAATGTTCCGCGGTTCTCATCGAGGTATTTACGAATCAGTTCTTTCGCAGCACCGATCAGCGGCACCGAGACCGTCACCACTCGGTCGTCTCGCGTCTTGCGGGGAACATATTCGATGCAATCGCCGATGATATTGGCATAGGTCATCTTATAAAGGTCGCTCACCCGGCAGCCGATCATGCATTGGAAAACAAAAATATCTCGTTGCGTTTCCAGTTGCTTGTCATCCCCCATATCCGCTTCGGCCAACTGTTTGCGTTCGTCGGTCGTAATATAGATAGGCGTACCGTAGACAATCTCCGCAATCTTGTACTGCTTGAACGGATCATTGTAGGTATGTCCGTTATCATTTAACCATACATAAAACGACCGTAGACGAATCAACATATCCGAAACGTAATTCATGCCCCGCTCTTTCGGACGGCCGGGAATTACCGTTTCTCCCGCAGCATTGAGGTACGGGCCGCGCTTCACAGGCAGATTCTTCCTCACCTTCGGCCGGGCATACGGCACCTCGTCGTACAACTCCGGATGTTCGTCGAAAATCTCCGGTTCTTTCATCAGAAATGCCCCGAAATCATCAAGTGTCGTCGGAGATACGGTGTGTACGTCCAGCACGAACCGTCGGTTCGACAGTTTACGATACAACTCATACCGCTTCAACGTCCGCACCAAGACATTGAAATGCTTGACACGCGATTCGGACAATTTATGCGTAGCGAGGTATTCATCCGTCAACGGGAAAAAGCCTATTTTCTTTTCCTCAACGGAAGTCGCCGTCTTTGGCCCAAAGTGCGCCGGATCAACTTTTCGA
>ERZ827194.618-NODE-618-length-23733-cov-7.18262_pt1 | contig 23733 bp, 25 predicted proteins | sample MGYA00519777_ERZ827194 | MGnify/ENA primary metagenome ERZ827194 (study PRJEB31778, sample SAMEA3449277) | human gut metagenome | biome: human gut; feature: human-associated habitat; material: faeces | place: United Kingdom | collected 2010/2012 ...
GGTGATTTAAAATTATGCGAAAGTAGCCATCCCGATGACTTGTCCAATTTGTAGAGAATGGAAACTTTTAGGTTGCGCCGAGATTGACGAAGCGGCACGAAGCCGCATGGAGCTGATCGTGCCAGAGCTGGCAAAGCAGTACGGCGTGACAGAGCAACTGAAAGCTGAAAACCAAATGGAATGGGTGCGGCAGATGAACGCTTGCAAGGCGCAGGCAGAGGAAGTTGTGAAAGCAGAGTTGATTTATAATTGAGCAAGGAAGTCCGGGCAGAAAACTGTTCGGACTTTTCTCATATGTTCCAAAATGACGGTAGAACTGTTCACAAGTTTTATGGTATAATTTGAATACAAATTGAGCAACAAATCTGGGAAAACATAATCATCAATGTGTAAAATGTGATAGTCATGAGGAAAAAACGAGAATCACCGAAAGGGTGTGGGAGACATTGTGCGGGAAGAGGATCAAACAACCAGTAGCCTTGGCTGTATTATTTGTTCTAATGTTTATTGGTGGATGTTTTTTTGTGAAAGCCAATCAAGCAAAGGAATTTGAGAAAAACGATTATGGGGTGTTTTTAAATGCGGACGCCTCATCTTTGGAACGATTTAAAATGTGTGAAACGATTGTAATTGATGCACAGTATTTTACAAAAAGGGATATTGAATTGCTCCATCAAAATGGAACAGTCGTATATACATATCTAAATATTGGGTCGATTGAAAACTTCAGGGAGTACTATACAGCCTATGCGGAACTGGCAATCGGTGAGTATGAGCACTGGGAGGAAGAAGAATGGGTAGATGTAGCAAACCCAGACTGGCAGAAGTTTATAGGACAGCTTTCTCAGGAACTATATGAAAAAGGTGTTGACGGATTCTTTATAGATAATTGTGATGTATATGATTACGATCCTCACGAGAGTATTTTTGAAGGCATTACAGCGATTCTACAAAACATAATGACGTTTGGAAAAGCGGTCATCATCAACGGTGGAGATACTTATGTGGCGGAATATAGGGAACGCTATGGGGCGATTGATCAGATTATGACAGGTGTAAATCAGGAATCAGTATGGAGCAGTATTGATTTTGATAGCGGAACTTTTCGTGAACAAACGAGCGAGACGAGAGATTATTTCTGCAAATATTTGGAAACGTGCAAGGCGGATGGGGTGGAAGTGTATCTGTTGGAATATACAACTAATCAAAAAACTGATTCAAAAAATAAAAGAATACTGCAAGGAGCAAGATTTCCATTTTTATATTTCCAGTTCCCTTGAACTTAGATAATGAGTGTTGAGAAATACGAAAAAGATGAGCAAATTAAAAAAGTTCGACCTATGAATACTGGCAGAGAAACATCGAAGTGCAAAGCGGAAATTTTTCTACTTGGTTCACCAACTTCCAGCGTCAACAAGAATTTGAACTCGCTCAAAATGTGAAGCTGAAAAAAAGCATTGATAATATGCAAAAGGCAGCTAAAAGAACTTCTGTCTGGTCCGACCGAATTGAAGCGTCAAAATATGGGAACGGCCCGGTTGACCGAGGGTATATTGGTCACAAATCTGCCAAAATGATGAAACGCTCAAAGGCTATCAAAGTGCGGCAGCAACGTGCAATCGAGGAAAAGTCCGGCCTTCTCAAAAATTTGGAAACCGTAGAAGATTTGAAAATCGCTCCGCTTCCCTATTTTTCAGATACCTTAGTGACTTTCTCTGATGTTGTACCGATTTTTGATGGCAAAAATGTCTGCCAGCCAATCTCGTTTACAGTAAAACAGGGAGAACGTATTGCCCTTGATGGAAAAAATGGTTCTGGGAAAACGAGCCTTTTAAAGCTACTGGTTGGGCAACAAATAGAACATCGTGGGACAGTTGCAATAGGTTCTGGCATGATATTGTCCTATGTACCTCAAGAACAACACGGCGAATACCAGCAGCGTCTTCAAGCATGGGACACATCCCGAATGATCCGGGTCAAAAGAGCATCCGAGATTTCATTGGAAATATCAATCTGTAGCATTGCCGTCCTTATTGTTGCAACAGGTTTGTCAGAAACCATGTATGTATTTGTTTCCTCAGAAGTGCAGCATGGAATTTCAACAAAAGTCAGTTCTGTTTTCTCTGCCACAGCAGGAACGGAAGCGTTTTCCTTCATTTCTTCATACGCCTGTTTCCGGAACCGTCGCTGCCAGTGATAATAGCTTTGTTCGCAGATGCCATTCTCATCCATCCAGCTTTTGGCCGACTGGCCTGCTGGTCTCTGCCCACAGGCCTGAATGATCTTTTTCCAGTACTCTGCACGGACTTCATGAGTGCACTGATCCATAGTCTTTAGTCCTCCCTTGAAAAAATCTATTGTTTTTCTCAAGTATGCACTAAAAATGGATTTAGTGAAAGGCGAGTGGTTTGACCTTTACTACGGAAAGGTTAGCTATGCGCGTTTTCATATGCTTTTTGGATTCCCTTCGGCAAGTGGTCGGGAATCAGTGCCTTTAGTCTGTCCTCACTGCCGTCTTTGATTGCCTGCTCATAGTACCAGCATTTGAATTTCAGCATATCCAGAGTGCGGTTCATCTGCTCAAGCTCTGCTTCCATGTGCGACCGTTGTTCTTCAAACAGTGCCTTGCGTTGCGGGTAGGTGGACGGCCCTTCTACACACCAATCCATGAATTGCCGGATGTCCTTGATCTCCATGCCAGCCTTTTTCAGACATTCAATGACCCGGAGTGCTTCAATCTCCGTGTCACCGAATTTGCGGATGCCGGATACTCGTTCCATGTTCGGAAAAAGTCCCTGCTTGTCATAATAGCGCAGCGTGGAGATAGGCAATCCGAACATTTCTGCCACCTGTCCAATTGAATACATAAATTTCCCTCCAAAAATTTTTGAAAAAATATCTTGACCTAAAGTTAGGGTTAGGTGCTACTATGAGAATAACACAAAGAATATAAAAATGCAAGGAGTGTTCTACGATGAATAAAAAGGTACTAATCATTTCCTCAAGTCCCCGTAAGGGCGGCAATTCCGAAACGCTGGCGACAGCGTTTGCCAAGGGCGCACGGGAGGCAGGTAATCAGGTAGAAACTGTATATCTACGAGAAAAGCAGGTTGGCTTCTGCAAGGGCTGTCTTGCCTGCCTGAAGTTGGGGCACTGCGTCATCCAGGACGATGCCATGGAAATTGCCGACAAAATGCACGATGCGGATGTGCTGGTGTTCGCAACACCCGTCTACTATTACTGCGTCAGCGGTCAGCTCAAGACGATGCTGGATCGTGCCAACCCATTGTTCGATAGGGACTACGCCTTTACGAAAGCCTACTTGCTGGCAACGGCGGCAGAGAACGCATCGGAGACCTTTGCGGGCACAGAGAAAGCCGTGCAGGGCTGGGTGGATTGCTTCCCCCGCTGTGCGCTGGCTGGCACAGTGTTTGCAGGAGGTGTGAACGGCGCGGGTGAGATCGCCGGACATCCTGCGCTGGAGCACGCTTATCAGATGGGCAAGGAGGTGTGAGCCATGGCAGTTAAACAAACGGCAGGCAGAGAGGCTTTGGGGGAATTTGCTCCCAAATTTGCGGAATTGAATGATGATGTGCTGTTCGGGCAGGTGTGGAGCATGGAAGACAAGCTTTCCCTGCGGGACCGCAGCATTGTAACAGTGGTGGCGCTGCTGGCGCAAGGACTGACGGATTCGTCCTTTCAGTACCACCTGACAACTGCAAAGAACAACGGTGTGACCAAAACGGAAATTGCGGAGATCCTGACACATGCGGCATTTTATGCGGGCTGGCCTAAGGCGTGGGCGGCTTTCCGTATGGCAAAGGAGGTATGGGCAGAGAACGATGCCGCCGATGCAAAAGTCAAGCATCAGAATGAAATGGTCTTTCCCATCGGCGCACCCAATGACGCCTTTGCAAAATATTTTATCGGACAAAGCTATCTCGCACCACTTTCTACGCAGCAGATCGGTATTTACAATGTGACCTTTGAACCCGGTTGCCGCAACAACTGGCACATTCATCATGCGAAAAACGGCGGCGGACAGATCCTCGTCTGTGTGGCCGGACGAGGTTACTATCAGGAATGGGGCAAACCGGCACAAGAGCTGCGCCCCGGCGATGTGGTAAATATCCCTGTGGGTGTCAAGCACTGGCACGGTGCTGCACCGGATAGCTGGTTTTCTCATCTGGCGGTAGAGGTTCCGGGGGATGAAACATCCAATGAATGGTTGGAAGCCGTGGACAACACAGTATATTTTAAGGCAACAGGCAAGGAGATCTGAATATGGAAAAACTGAATCTGACACAGGAATGGGACAAGGTGTTCCCGAAAAGCGACAGGGTGGATCACAAGAAAGTAACCTTTCACAACCGATATGGCATCATACTGGCGGCGGATATGTACACGCCGAGGGGCGCAGAGGGCAAGCTGCCTGCTATTGCCGTCAGCGGTCCGTTCGGTGCGGTAAAGGAGCAGTCCTCCGGTCTGTATGCGCAGAAAATGGCGGAGCTTGGCTTCTTGACGATTGCCTTCGATCCGTCCTACACCGGTGAGAGCGGCGGTGTGCCCCGCTATGTAGCATCGCCGGACATCAACACCGAGGATTTCTGCGCAGCGGTAGACTTCCTCTCCGTGCAGGAGAATGTTGACCCGGAGCGCATCGGTATTATCGGTATCTGTGGCTGGGGCGGTATGGCAATCAATGCCGCTGCCATTGACACCCGCATCAAAGCTACCGCGGCCATGACCATGTACGACATGACTCGTGTAACTGCCAACGGATATTTTGATGCGGAGGATTCTGAGCAGGCACGCTATGAGAAGAAAAAAGCCATGAATGCACAGCGCACTGTAGATTACAAAAACGGTACCTATGCTCTGGCAGGCGGTGTGGTCGATTCGCTGCCGGAGGACGCACCGCAGTTTGTAAAGGACTATTGCGCCTACTATAAGACTCCGCGAGGTTACCATCCCCGCAGCCTGAATTCCAACGGCGGATGGAATGTGACCTCCTCACTGTCGTTCCTGAATATGCCGATCTTGCAATACAGCAGCGAGATCCGCTCTGCTGTGCTGCTGGTACACGGGGAAAAGGCGCACTCCCGCTATTTCAGCGAAACAGCGTACAGCAAGCTGACCGGCGATAACAAGGAATTGCTCATTATCCCCGATGCAAACCACACTGACCTTTACGATCAGATGGACATCATTCCGTTTGAAAAGCTCAACGCATTCTTTACGGAGTATTTGAGATAAAGCAGCATATTATGCTCGTCCTGTTGCTGGCGGCTGTGCTTTGTCTGAGCGGCTACGCCGGCCGACCTGAACCGCCGACTTCCGCAACAGAAGACACGCCGCAGGCAGCAGAAAGTGAGAAATCTACCAAAATGACAACAGAGGAAAAGGATACCAAGGAATATGAGATCTTGGGTCTGATGAAAGAGCGCCTGAGTAACCGCGAAATTGCGAAAAGACTGTTCCTGTCCGAAGGCAGTATTAAGCAATATATCAATCAGATTTATTCTAAACTTAATATAGATGGGGGATACCCGGGCGAAGCGGCAGCAGATTTTATCCATGCTGAATGCCACCCCCTAACCTTTGGTTAATGGTTATCTTTTTTAATCCACTGTACAATATTTGTACGGTGGATTTTTTATTGACTTAGGAGGAGTGAGAAAATGAAGGATTGGAAAAAATGTACGGTTTTTCTGCTGGCGCTGGTCATATGCCTTAGTCTTGCTGCCTGCGGAGTGGGCAGCAGTGAAAGTGAAAGCGAAGATTACTATCCCCCCGGTGTGATTGAGGACACCGACTATGACTTCACCGATGATAATCCGGCAAAGCAACTGGGTTATGACTCCATTGAGGATATGCGCACACAGGAACATGAAATTATCTCATCCGATGATAACGACAATACAGTCGCCGAGGGATATTGGTATCCTGACGGGGATAGGAGCAGCTCCCTCTATTTTATGGTCCAGAGAGATACCATTTACTGGTATGAATTTGAACCGGAGCAGGGGGATGTTCAAGTGGGAGACCCGGATGGAATTGTAATCAAGTTAGGAAATAAGCGCCGTCTTCAGAGCGGGCAGACATTTCAGTACACAACTTCCAGAGGATTGGATATGAGCTACAGCAAAATCTGTTTCGAGGGAGACACAACAGAATATTTTTGGAGGGAGCGTTGAGTGGTTAAAGGAGGAAACTATATGGAACGAAGATATATTTCAGAAGTAAAGTCACTAAGCCAGTATATTTTACAAGTTGACTTTGTCTCCGGCAGTCGTTTGCTCCTGGATATGAAGTCTTATCTGGACAAATTTCGCGTTCATTCTCTGGCCGATTTGCAGACATGGAATAGCGTTGTGACGAACGGTATTTTTATTCGTTTCTGAAATGTGGGATTGAGTCACGATGAAATTTTGGCAATGGCTAAGCAGGAATATTAACAGTTTATCTGGGAAAGGAGAAAATAACAATGAAAAGAATCATAAGAAAGCGAGTTTTCCTTGTTTTACTTCTGTCCTTGTGCCTAAGCCTGACCGCTTGTGGCAACGGTAACAGTGGAGACAGCGGTAATGATACTGGTGTTACGCCTACCAGGATTGAAGGTATGCTCAAAGAAGCATACGATAATACAGATTATATCAGCTATCTTGGCCTTTGGGATGGTGTTGTCAACGAGGGGGAGCCTGAACAGAAATTGATTGCAGAGTTGAACGAGGACGGCGAACCACGCTTTGAGCTGTATGTTGACGGTGATCTGGTCTACTACGGTTTTCTCCAGATCCGTCCGCAGTACGAAAATTATGTCTATGCCTGCAACGAATATGACAGCTGCGGCTATATGTGCTGGTTTGATTCCTACGATGCGCTGCATATTGAATTCGACCTTAACGGAAACTCCTGTGTCTTTGTCCCTGAAGGCACTGTTCCCGGCTGGGCAGTTGATACGGAAACCGGTAATGGTGAGTTTTCAGACATCGCTGGTATCTGGTATCTGGATGGAGATGCGGATGCAATTAGCAGCCTTGAAATCGACGAACAAGGAAATTGGACACTGTTTGAACGCCTTGACAGTGATGACGACCTAATTGAGGCAGATTGTGGTTATCTGAAACGGGATACTGCCAAAGAGGATACATATTATGCTCACTCCCGCCAATTTGAGGATGTGATTTATGATATGAGCACTGATTTTGACAAGGAGGTTATCTGGTGGGGTGGCGAGAACGACGCTTATCTGCTCCCTCAGACTACTAGGAGCGCCGGCGAGATTATAGAACAATATGTGGGATATTGGTCTGATGGAGAGGATTTCTGGCTTCGGATCTATAGGGATGGCAGTTGGGATACTGTAAAGGAAAGCGGCAAGATTATTAACAGAGGCAGCACAGTTGCAGAAGAAGACGGAATCGTGCTCTATATGATGGATCACGGCTATGTGGGAACATTTGTCCTTCAGAACGGCAGTCTTTATGATGCGGATGCTGACGTGGCCTACGCCCCTGTGATGGAAGCTGATATTCCTGAGGCGTCACGGACTGATTTGAACTGAGTGGCCAGTAAAAGAGAGATTTATGCAGAAAGGAAACAAGCTCTTGATGCCACTTCTGGTGTCTGGTATTACGATAGTAATCTGGCTGCGGAAACATTTACAAAGGTGTTGATCCAAAGACGGTGCAGTATCTGACAGGCCACGAGAACATTAACCCCCTTGGAAATCCAGTATTTTCAAGGGGGTTCTTATGTTTATAATTCATAAAGAATTGATGTGAAATTTGGTCAAATTCTTTTTAATGTTATTAAAAATTGATTGAATGCCTGGGGATAAACGGGGATACAAGATTGAAAATATTTTTTTTCATTAGTTCTTGGCAAGTAACCATTCGGTAACTACAATAGAGTTGCCGAATGGTTACTTTGATGAAGGAGATAGTTATGGCAGAGAGTACAAAGGAACGGATTTTGAGGATAGCACTGGAGCTGTTTGCACGGAACGGCTATCTTGGGACGTCTATGAATGATATTGCAGGACAGTTAGGATTTACGAAAGCCGCCTTATATAAGCACTATGCCAGCAAACAAGAAATCTTAGAGAAGATTGTGGAGCGGATGAACAAGATGGACTATGAGCGCGCGAAAGTCTATGAAACGCCGGAGACGGAACCAGACGGCTTTGCGGAAGCCTATCTGCATACACCAATTCAGAAGATCCGCACATACAGTCTTGCTCAGTTTGACCATTGGACAAAGGATCCATTTTCTTCCAATTTCCGTAAAATGCTGACGCTGGAGCAATACCGTGCCCCCAAGCTTGCACAGTTCCATCATGATTATCTGGCGGGCGGTCCTCTGGAGTACATGGCGGCCATCTTCCGCAAGCTGGCAGATTCTAATACAGAAGGAGAACAGATCCTTTCAGAAACTGTGATCCGTACTGCATGCCCTATTATGAAAGGGACTTTGTGGGTGGAACTTTAAATAACGGATAAGTTACCTGATGATGCCTCTGGATAAGCTCTGCTGTGTATTTACGTGCGCCCAGGGGCGCACGTTTTTTTAAATCCACCCCCCATCCAACCCAATGATCTGTCCTGTAAGATAGGATTCTTTATAACCAAGATGATAAGCCAGATCAGCTACTTCTTCTGCTTTTCCAAGGCGTCCTGCCGGTATCTCATCTACCAGTGCGATCAGTTCGTCTTCTTCCATCCACTGGTTCATTTCTGTGTCAATGGCGCCGCAGGCAATAGCATTGACCTGAATGTTGCTTGGCCCCAGTTCTTTGGCAAGAGCACGGGTCAGAGCGTTGATGCCGCCTTTGGTTGCAGAGTAAGCTGCTTCACAGGAAGCTCCTGCAACACCCCATACAGAGGAAATATTGATGATCTTTCCCTGTTTTTGGTGTACCATATAAGGGATCGCCAATTTGCAGCAGTTAAAAACAGAAGTTAAATTCATATGGAGAATTTTATCCCAGTCTTCACTGCTCATATCCTGAAGTAGTCCGATGTAGGAAACACCGGCATTATTTACCAGTACATCTATACCTCCAAACTGTTTCTTTATCTTTGCGAACAATTCTTTGCAGCAATCCATATCCCCCATATCTCCCATATAGGCAAGACAAGGTACCTGATAATTCTCAATTTCTTTTTTTGTCTGCATCAGGCGGCCTTCATTGCGGATGCAGCTGATGGCTACATTATAGCCTTTCCGGGCAAATTTAATGGCAATGGCTTTTCCGATACCACGGGAAGCGCCGGTCACAAGTACAGTTTTTCTTGACATAAGCTCACGTTCCTTTCTGCATGTGTACAGTACTGTTTCTGTTCGCGTGCTCCGCGATCAGTGACGCAGTATTTGCTCCTTTTATTTTAGCACAGAATGGAGAGGTTGGCATATATCTGGTTGATCTGTAAAGATAATTGTAAGAATTTGAAGTGCAACAATAGTAAAATCTATGCTATAATAATTACGAATTGGTTACAATATATTAAGAGATAATGAAAAAATAGACAGGAAACAATAAAAATGACATCACATATCTATGATCTGATCATAATCGGTTCAGGACCGGCCGGGCTTGCAGCAGCTGTATATGCCCAGAGAGCCTGTCTGGACACTCTGGTAATCGAACAATCTACGGTAAGCGGCGGACAGATATTAAATACCTATGAAGTGGATAATTATCCCGGATACCCCGGTATCAGCGGTTATGAGCTGGGAATGAAGCTACGGGAACATGCAGATAAGCTGGGGGCACATTTTAAAGAAGATACGGTTTTAAAAATAGAGGATAAAGGCCCGAAAGAAGTGAAAAGGGTCAGTGGAATGAATGCGACCTATGAAGCCAGGACACTGATCCTTGCAACAGGGGCATCTCATAAAAAACTGGGGATCCCAGGGGAAACAGAACTGGCAGGAGCTGGTGTTTCTTACTGCGCTACCTGTGATGGTGCATTTTTCAGAAACAGGACCGTTGCTGTGATCGGTGGCGGTGATGTGGCAGTAGAAGATGCTGTTTTCCTGTCCCGTATGTGCAGCAAGGTATACCTGATACACAGGCGGGGAGAACTCCGGGCAGCAAAAAGCCTTCAAAACCAGTTGTTTTCAAAGGAAAATGTAGAAATCCTCTGGAATATGCAGGCTCAGGCCATAGAAGGAAACGGTACAGTAGAACGTCTGATCCTTTCAGAGAATGGTACAAGGAAAAAGAAAGAACTTTCCGTTCAAGGTGTGTTTATTGCTGTAGGAATACAGCCGGAAACAAAGGCTTTTGAAGGGATTGTGGATATGGAACAGGGCTATATCAAAGCAGAGGAAGAAGGGATTACTTCTGCGCCTGGTATTTTCGCAGCAGGAGATGCAAGAACCAAGAAACTACGGCAGATCGTTACAGCAACGGCAGATGGAGCTAATGCAGTGACCAGTGCAGAGCAGTATCTGTCAGACTTAAAGAGAGGATAAGAATACCGATGAACACATGGAAAAAATTACTGATCATCAGTGGAATGTGCAGTCTTGCAGGTGTGATACCGGTTTTTGCATCCACAAATCTGGAAACAGGTTCCTCTCTTGCAGGAATTTCCGTAGCACTTAACAATTATTATGCAGGAAATGCACAGCCTGAAAAGAAACTGGCATCTTCCTACGATCAGTTAGAAGCAACAGCAAAGAATAACAGCAGTGGGACAAAGGCTGCAGCAGAGACAAAAGCCGCAGCATCAGCAACTTCAAATACAAAGGCAGAAACGAAAGCCCAGACATCGTCCGGAGCCAAAGCAGAAACAAAAGCAGCAGCACCAAAGGAAACAAAAGCAGCTGCTTCACAGACAAAGGCGGCATCCTCCTCCTATGATAATATTGCAGTATCCAAAGTAAGCGGATCTGTTAATATCCGTACAGAGGCTAATACCACCAGTTCTGTTACAGGAAAGATATACAATGATTGTGCAGCTACCATTTTGGACACAGTAGAAGGGGAAGGCGGAAAATGGTATAAGATCCAGTCTGGTTCTGTAACCGGCTATATTAAATCCGAATATTTTGTTACAGGGCAGAAGGCAGAGACCAAGGCAAAAGAAGTAGGAAAGACCTATGGAACTGTAGTAGATACTACAAGCCTTCGTTTAAGGGAAAGTCCGGATCTGACCAGCAAAACCCTGACTCTTTTATCAGAAGGAGCCCAGTATTCCGTTGTAGGCCAGGAAGGTGATTTCTTAAAAGTATCTGTAGACACAGACCTGGAAGGCTATGTATTCAAAGACTACATGAAGACCAGCGTGGAATTTAATAAAGCTGTTTCAGTAGAGGAAGAAAAGGCGAAAGAAGAAGATGAGGCCAAACGCAAAGAAGAAGCGGATAAGGCTATAAAAGAATTAGAAGCTGCAAAGAAAGCGGAAAGCAAGGCAGCACAGACAAAAGCCGGAACAACAGCATCAAAGAAAGAAACAGAAGCTGCAAAGACCGAAACAACGGCTGCTCCAAAAGCAGAGACCCAGAAAGAAACTGCAAAAGAGACAGAAGCAGCGGTCAAAGTCATTGCAGCCAATCCTGAAAAGGCGGAGGATGTGACAGTGGCAGCCCCAACTGTAAAACAGGAAACAAAAGCAGAAACTAAGATAGAGACAAAAGCGGAAACAAAAGCAGAAACCATAGTAGAAGCAAAAACAGAGACCAAACCGGAAGGTCCTGGTACAAAGAAGGAGACAAGCTCTTCTAAGAGTACCGAAAGCTCTTCCGTAGAAACAGCCTCCAGAACTGCCCTGATCGCTTATGCACAGCAGTTTTTAGGAAATCCATATGTATATGGAGGTACCAGTCTGACCAAAGGTGCTGACTGTTCCGGTTTCGTTATGAGTGTATTCTCTCATTTCGGTATCAGTACAGGCCGAAGCTCCAGAGACCAGGCGGCCAGAGGAAAGACGATCCCAGTCAGCGAAGTAAAGCCGGGAGATCTGTTATTCTATGCCAGCGGAAGCTATATCAACCATGTAGGTATTTATGTAGGAAATGGAAAGATCATCCACTCCAGTACACCTGCAACAGGTATCTGTTACACACCATCAAATTACAGAACACCTTGCAAGGCAGTTACATTTTTTGACTGATTCTGATCAAAGGTACATAATCATATAACTAAATGTGTGCGAAAGAGCATATGAAAATGGGGAGCCAAAACTGGCTCCCCTAATTGTTTTATGAAATTTTAAAAGTTGTCAGAACCTGCTTTTTACTATGAAAGTCCCGGACGGCAGCCGCGAATGAGCCATGCTTGCATGAGCGAATTCACGGGTATCGGACGGGCAAGCCGGTATGAGCAAGGAGCGCGATAGCGCGGATTGCGAATGCTGGCGACGATTGCGGGAGCACCAAAGGTGCGGAGCAATCGGCTTTCATGAATGGTGATGCCTGCGTCAGCAGGCATGTCCGTTTAGAATTCAGGCTCGATCAGTCCATATGTACCATTTTTACGCTTGTACACTACATTTACCTGTTCTGTTTCGGAGTTGAGGAATACGAAGAAAGTATGTCCTAACATCTCCATCTGAAGGCATGCTTCTTCAGGATTTACTGGCTTCATAGCAAATTTTTTGGTCTTAACGATCTGGATATCATCTTCATAAGAAGTATCTTCCTCATCCTCGATAAAAGCCTGGGAGAATGCAAGTGCACTCTGCTTCTTGTCGATGAGTTTCTTTTTATATCTGCGGATCTGGCGCTCGATGATCTCTTCTACCAGATCAATGGATACATACATATCGGTGCTGCTTTCTTCAGCACGGATGGTATTACCTTTAACTGGAATGGTCACCTCAATTTTCTGTTGGTCTTTCTGGGCGCTGAGCGCTACGATCACTTCGGTGTCAGGAGTGAAAAAGTGTTCCAGCTTTCCGATCTTCTTTTCAACGGCTGCTTTCAAACCTGGAGTTACCTCAATATTTCGTCCTGTTATGGTATAACGCATAATCATCAACTCCTTTTTCTGAGATATGAACATTATATCATGTTTATTGTAAAATTACAACTAAAATTCTGAAATTGACTAATAATTTATCTTAATTTTTTATAAAAAAAGTATATGGGAGATGCAAAAGAATATTGAATTATTAATAAGGGACATTTGAAAATGTCAATAGGAACAGCGTATATTTTGGTCAGAAACAGCAGATTTATAAGATATATACAAAAAAGAAAGAAAGGACAAATGTAAAGGAGGTGTAAAAAAGAACAAGTAAAAATATGTGGATAATGTGGATAAGTCGGTGTATAACTAGAAAATCCAGAAAAACCGACAAAATCTGATGTGGATAACTCTGGGGGAAAACTTTGTGGATAACTGTGGACAATGTGGATGTGCACAAAACCGAACATACTTTTTGTGCAAGATGTCTGGTTTACCATAATAAGTGAGGAAATGTAAACTTTTTATGAAGTCGTTGAATTAATTTACGTCAAGCCTGACTTTCGGAGTTGAAGTATAAAACATGGTGCTAAGCCAAGGATTAAAACCTGTGGCTTAGCATTTTTTTGATGTCTCCTTCGTTCAAAAAATACGATGTCAGTGGTAAGCTGCACAGCTCTGACAATTCCCTGATAAATGATGTACCATGCGATAGATTTATATATTTTCTGTCTGATATTTTGGCAACTCTGAAGTCACGTACGAATTCAAACAGCTCTTCGGAACTATAACCATTTTTTAATATCTTGAACTGCAGTAATCTTGTCAGTAATACGGCCAGATAGCAGATTAAAAAATGTCCAACAATGGTATCCTGTTTTTGCAAGTATACCGGTCTGGCATCCAGCTGTGACTTCATGATCCGGAAGGATTCTTCTATTCTCCAGAGATTGTGGTATGCATTGTAGACATCCTTATCTTTCATGGAAATCTCGGAAGTGACCAGCATGTTGTATCCGGCAAGCTCCAGGGATTTTTGAATGAGTTCCTCATTCATGGTGACTTTTACTTTACCATCTGTGTCGTTGCCCTTTTTATCTGCAGCAGTAAAAATGACATATTTTGCAGAATCACCATACTCGGATTTTTTAGCCTGCGAAGCTTTCAGAAGCCTTGCTTTTTCAACTTCTTTATTAATTTCGTAGATCTGTTTTTTGGCAAGTTTTGGATTGAAAGTAACAATCCTTTTTTCTGTGATCCGGAACTTTTTTAAAGAGCCTGTTTCAGACTCGGTAAATTTATATTCAAATTCATCTACACATTCCTTAATGCGATACAAAGTCTCCCCGGCAGCATTTTTTACATCCCTGTAATTATTAGGGAGCAGTACCCAGGTCTTTTCCGTTTCCGGAAGCATCTTTACGGACTTAGAGAAAATATATCCATCCCCATTTTTGAGCGCATGGAAGATATTTTCAGCACAATTCAACCCTTTGTCGGCGATCTGTATGGTTCTGCCGGACACAGAGTTTCTCTTTTTCAAATCATCAATGATATTTCTGATCACCGGCTTTTCACTCTGATTGCCCGGAAACAGCTTCATGCCGATGGGAATCTGATTTGCATCAAGTAGGAGTCCCAGACCAACAATCGGTTCTTTTCTGTTTTCCTTGGAAGGTCCTTTTTTCCGGAAATCATCTTCCCTGTCGATCTCAAAGTAAAAGTTAGTGCAGTCAAAGTAAGTATGAGAGGTATCAAACTGATACATCTGTTGGATCTGATGATTGTAGATTTCAATGATCTTTTCGTATTCGCAACCGATATACTCCAGCCCGTCATAGAGCTGGTTTAAAGAAAAATCGTAGGATTCAAAAAGCTTTGGAATCACTTCGTCATAAGTCTTTGATTTTGAACATGGCTGGGCAAGCCTTGCGTAAACAAGGGCAGAGATCATGTCAAAAACATTAAAGCGGAAGTCAGTAGCGGTCTGCATGAGATCAATATACTTTTTGACAGAAAGCTTGTCGTTAATGTTTTTCATCGGGAAATAGCCAATGAGTTTTTCCGGCGAATCATCTGAAATCTGCTTCGCTTTTTTTGCGGCTTTTGCAGCATTTGCTTCCTGGTTCAGTCTGATAACTTCTTCTTTGTAGAAGGAGATAGGATCGTCAATGCCCTTTGCCTGAAGCTCATGAACATAACCAATAGGTTTATAAGCCTTGTGGGCAGTATGCCTGCGTTCAGGATCGTAAAAGCTTGAATAAATCTGAAGATAAGTACCTTTTTTGTTGTTAGTTTTTTTAAGAAAATATGCCATAAAAGTCACCCTCTTATAGTATAGCACCATAGCACCATAAAAGCAAGTATAAAAAAGAAAATTTGTCAAGTTTTTAAAACAAAGAAAAAAGCCAGCAAATATGCTGACTTGAGGATAAAATATATTTCATTAACTCTCAAAAAATAAAGTGCTAAATCCTAAAGACGGGCACTATAAAAATCATAAAATTTGACAAAAAAATAAGCCGTAAATGGCTTAAATAAAGGATTTGTATTAAAACACTAAAAAAAGAAGTGTAAAACTCCCGACAAAAAAGAAAAAAGTACTTGCAAATTTGTGCTACATGTATATAATACCTGACTTCCGTCGTTTCTCTCAAAACATAGTACTCAGGAGTCCAGGAGGATACAGTTCTGAAAAAGATTGTTGATTTCTTTTTCAGTGAGAAACAAAGCATCAAGATTCGTTAGGCTGGTAGCTTTTTTGACTTTTTCGTTTACTGTCTGGTTTCGAGAAATATTAATATAAGAGCCATCTCCTTTATTGACAATCCGGAAGTCCCGTATGAAATCAATCAGATCATAAGAATTAATCTGATTTTTAAAAACTTTAATCTCAAGCACTCTTAAAAGAAACAAGCTAAGGTAGCAGATTAAAAAATGCCCATAGATTGTTTCTTTTCTTTATCCCAGTGAGATTCATACATCTGCAAATAGGTACCTTTTTTCTTCTTCTCTTTTCTTAAATAGTATGCCATAACCGACCTCCGAACAAAGTGTTATAGAGTACTATTATTATAATATATCAAAAAAATTTTTTTCAATAAAAAAAGCCCCAAAAGGGCATTGAAAATTTGCTGTAAATAAAGGAAAAATCGAGATGCAGGAAAAGAAATAAAAAAATGACAAGAAGAAAACGACGGAAATTTCCTAGTACTACGACGGAAAACGGGACTATAAAAATCATAAAATTTGACAAAAAAATAAGCCGTAAATGGCTTAAATAAAGGATTTGTATTAAAACACTAAAAAAAGAAGTGTAAAACTCCCGACAAAAAAGAAAAAAGTACTTGCAAATTTGTGCTACATGTATATAATAAGACTTATAAAATCATATAATGATATATAATCAATTATCATTTTTAAGGAGGAATTATGAGAGACTTACATGCATCACAGATTAAGGCCGCAGTTGAGGCAGTGAAAGCCAGAAAGGAGGTCAATGAGGTTTATTTCGTCGCTTGTGGCGGATCCCAGGCAGTGCTTATGGCTGGACAGTATATGTTCGATAAGGAGAGTTCGATCCCTTCCCACGTATACACCGCGAACGAGTTCGTATATGATACGCCGAAGCGTCTCAATGAGAACTCCGTCGTGATTTCCTGCTCACATTCCGGAAACACACCGGAGACCGTAGAGGCAACGAAGCTTGCACGTTCCAAGGGCGCCCTTACGATCTGCTTATCCAACCTCGAGGGTTCTCCACTCTGGGAGGCAGCAGAGTATCCTGTTCACTATGACTGGGGTAAGGAAGTAAGCGATTCTGATAAGAATAAGGGTATCCTTTACGGCTTACTTTTCAGCCTTCTTTCCGTACTCGCTCCAGATGCGAAGTGGGATGTATGCCTGAAGGAGCTCGAGAAGCTGACCGATCTTTCTGCACAGGCGAAGGCACAGTACGATGCACAGGCGAAGGCATGGGCGAAGCGCAACAAGCGTGAGAAGACCATCTACACCATCGGCAGCGGCATCAACTATGGTGAGGTTTACTCCACCGCGATGTGCTGGTTCATGGAGATGCAGTGGATCAACTCCGGATGCATCCACTCCGGTGAGTACTTCCATGGCCCGTTCGAGGTAACCGATTATGATGTTCCATTCATGCTTGTAAAGTCCATCGGTCACACCAGACACCTCGATGAGCGTGTAGAGAACTTCGCAAAGAAGTTTACAGAGGATCTGCTCGTACTCGATCAGAAGGATCTCGATCTTTCTACGGTAGCTGATGAGGCGAAGCCATATGTTGCAGCCATCCTTACCGGCGTGGTGATCCGTCACTTCGTAGAGGCGATCGCCTTCGAGCGTGGTCACTCACTCGATGTTCGTCGTTATATGTGGCAGATGCAGTACTAAGATACAGTACGAAGAGGAAAATATATGTCGCTTAAACTGGTTATTTTTGATGTAGATGGACTGCTGCTCGATACAGAGAGGGTATGGCAGGATGTATGGTATGATACGGCAAGAGACTTCGGGATCGACGACTGGAAGAGAGAGGACTTTCTGAATGTGGTTGGTCGCAGTGGACAGCCGGTGTATGATTACATGGAAGAGTTGTTCCGTGGACGCTGCTCCACAGAGGAATTCATGAAAGTCGCCCGTCAGCATGGAGTAGAGCGTCTGGAGCGTGAGCTCACCGCAAAACCGGGTGCCGTGGAACTCCTGAACTGCATCAAAAAGGCCGGACTTCCGTGTGCGGTAGCGACCGCCACCAGTCGATCACTGACGGAGGAGCGCCTGACTCGCTTACAGCTCATACAGTACTTTGACTATATCTGCTGTGGTGATGAGGTCGTCGAGCGGAAGCCTTCGCCGGAAGCGTACCTGAAGGTGCTTGCGAAGATGAATACAGCACCGGAGGATGCACTGGTTTTCGAAGACTCGAAGGTGGGCGTCCAGGCAGCCTGGAATGCCAGGATCCCGGTCATCATGGTGCCGGATCTGATGCCGCCGACGGAAGTCCAGAAGCGACAGGCCATAAAGATTATCGCCTCTTTATCAGAGGCTGTTCCAATCATAGAAGAATTAAGTAAGGATGGTACGAAACATGAAAGATGCATTTGATGTGCTGATGATTACACATGCAGGATTGTGCAAGGGATATGCAGATGCATTGAAGCTGATCCTGGATATCGACGAGGATGATTTAGGGACGCTGTCGTTCGAAAACGGAGAGTCACTGGATGACTTTTCAGAAGCAATCCGTGCGACGATCGAGGAGAGATATAAGGATCGGAATCTGGTCGTCCTTCTGGACCTTCCGGGAGGATCGCCGGCGAATACCGCCTTACCATTCATGAGCTCGTCGAGAAAACTGATCGCGGGTGTAAATCTCCCGCTGGTACTGGAAATCATGGCAATGAAGAAGAGCGGTACGACATGGGAGGAGCTGGACCTCGATGATACCTGTAAGAGTGCAGCCCAGAGCATCGTACTGTACAACAACTTTTTAAATGGAGGAAATGTATGATTAAGTTAGTTCGTGTAGATCATCGTCTTTTACATGGCCAGGTGATTTTTTCCTGGACCAAGCAGGTAGGCACCAACTATATCATCGTCGCCGATGATAAGGTTCCGAATGATCCGATCAGCATGATGGCGCTCAGCATCGCGAAGCCGGTGGACTGTGAGCTTAGTATCATTCCGTTTTCACAGCTTCGGAAGCTGGTGGATGAGAATGCCAGCAAGAATATCATGATCATCGTAAAGGGACCGGCAGAAGCACTTCAGCTTGCGAAGGAGCTTCCAGAGGTGACCGAAATCAATTATGGCGGTGTGGCGAAGAAGGCCGGTTCGAAGGAGTACGGTAAGGCCGTGTACTTAAATGAAGCAGAGCTGAAGGCCACCCAGGAACTGATTTCGATGGGAAAGAAGATCTATATTCAGATGGTGCCATCCTCCCCGATCGAGCATGCATCATTTGAGAATTAAAAAAGGAGATGTCGTATGCTGATTAAAGCGATCTTACTCGGTTTAGTTGGTATCGTCGGTGTCATCGACTCCAGATTGATCGGACGTCAGAACATCGGCAGACCACTGATCCTGAGTACACTGGCAGGCCTCGTATTAGGCGATGTCAGACAGGGTGTAATTTTAGGTGCATCCCTGGAACTTATTTCCATGGGATTTGTAGCGATCGGAGCAGCCGGACCACCAAACATGCAGTTCGGAAGTATCATCGCCACTGCGTTTGCGATTCTTTCCGGTGCCTCCACGGAAGCGGCACTGACCATCGCCGTTCCGGTCGCCGTCATTGGCGAGTTCCTGAGTGTCATCATGCGTATGGTGATCGCGCAGTTCTCTCATGTAGCGGATAAGGCCATCGAGAACGGACAGTTCAAGAAGGCGATTCATATCCACCTCTGGTGGTCCTTCGGCTTCAACGCGCTGGTTTACTTCATCCCGATCTTCCTGACCGTTTACTTCGGTACGGATCTAGTTACGAACCTGGTAGCTGCGATTCCGCAGGTCATCACGAACGGCCTCACAGTCGCTGGTAACCTCTTATCGGCCCTCGGATTTGCGATGCTGCTGAGTTCAATGCTGTCGAAGAAGATGTTCCCGTACTTCCTTCTCGGCTTCCTGATCGTCGCATATTCCGGTCTCAGCCTGATCGGTGTGACCATGTTCGCCGCGATCCTGGCATTCATCCTGGATAAGGTTCTGTATGGAAAGGGGGCAAATGCATAATGGAAAATCAGAAAGCATTAAAGAAGGTAAGCGATAAAGACTTACGTAAGGTCTTCCTGCATTCCCTCGCGATTATGTGCTCATGGAACTATGAGCGTCAGATGCACATGGGCTTCATGTATGGCATGGCACCGGTGCTTGACAAGCTGTATGCAGATGATGAGGAGAGAAAAAAGGAAGCGTATCAGCGGCATATGGAGTTCTTTAACTGCACACCGCAGCTGACACCGTTTATCATGGGCCTCGCCGCTTCCATGGAGGAGCAGAACGCAAATTCAGAAGAGGGTGAGTTCCAGACCGAGTCGATCTCCATGATCAAGACCAGTCTGATGGGGCCGTTCGCCGGCATCGGTGACAGCTTCTTCCAGGGAACCATCCGAATCATCACCTTCGGTATCGGCCTTTCGTTCGCACAGCAGGGCAGCATCCTGGGACCGATTCTCGCAGTACTGCTGTTCGCGATTCCGTCATTGCTGTTTGCCTACAATGCAACCTTCTTCGGCTACAGGTCAGGTAATAAATACCTCGCGAAGCTGTACCAGGAAGGACTTATGGATCGCGTAATGCACTTCGCATCCATCGTCGGTCTCGCCGTCGTCGGCGGTATGGTAGCCAGCATGGTGTCCGTCACCACGCCGCTTACCTTCTCCACCGGTGGTACGAATCTGGTCATCCAGGATATGCTGGATTCCATCATCCCGAAGATGCTTCCGTTCGTATTTACGCTGGGCATCTACAATCTCGTTCAGAAGAAGGTCAATACCAACGTCCTGCTGATCGGCATCGTCCTCTTCGGCATGGTCATGGGTGCACTGGGCATTCTCTAAACAGAGCGATACACTTCTTTAAAATACCACAGGGCACTGTGGCATACCCCTGAAAAAATATCCAGACTTCCTGCATGCATAGTGAATTCGAGATCCGGAAAGTACTATACCGTGCGGGAAGTTTTGTTTATAATGAGAACTTATTTACATGATGACTTAGATGACATGGTGACGTATGCAGGAATCCCGCTTATTTGCAGAGGGGACTTACGTATGAGCTCACGCAGTGAAAAGAAAGGATAGATAAAGATGAAAGAATTTACATATGTGATCAAGGAAGAACTCGGACTGCATGCGAGACCAGCCGGACTGCTGGTGAAGGAAGCGAAGAAGTTCCAGAGCGCTACGACGCTCGCGGCGAAGGGAAAGACCGCAGCTGCCGGCAAGCTGATCGCCATCATGAGCATGGGCGTCAAGCAGGGCGATGAGGTGACCGTGCAGGTCGAGGGTCCGGATGAGGATGCTGCGTTCGAGGCACTCGAGAAGTTCTTCCAGGAAAATCTGTAATTCATCGATCGATATAGAATCTGAGGGGACAGGAAATGGAAAAATACATCGGAAAGTCCGTTTATAAGGGAACGGCGATCGGTCCGATCAATGTTCTGAAGAAGAGTGATGGCATCGTAAAGCGTCAGCATGTCGAGGATGTAGCGGCAGAGCTCCAGCGTCTCGAGGATGCGAAGAAACAGGCGCAGGCCCAGCTCGGCGCGCTTTATGAGAAGGCGCTTCAGGAGGTTGGCGAGGTGAACGCGCAGATCTTCGAGGTGCATCAGATGATGCTCGAGGATGAGGACTACCAGGATGCGATCCACTCGATGATCGAGACGGAGGAGCTCAATGCTGAGTACGCGGTGGCGGTCACCGGAGATAACTTCGCCGAGATCTTCGCGAATATGGATGATGAGTACATGCAGGCACGTTCCGCGGATGTGAAGGATATCTCGAATCGTCTGATCCGGAATCTGAGTGGTGAGGAGGAGCTCGACTGGGCGCATATGGAACCGTCCATCATCGTGGCGGATGACCTGACACCGAGTGAAACGGTGCAGATGGATAAGCGTAAGATCCTTGCGTTCGTCACCGTCCATGGCTCGACGAACTCCCATACCGCGATCCTCGCGCGTATGATGAACATCCCGGCGCTGATCGGTGTGCCGGTGGAGCTCGACAGTCTCCATTCCGGTACGATGGGCATCGTCGATGGCAAGGATGCCGTGTTCTGCGTGGATCCGGATGAGGCAACCATCGCTGCTGCACACGAGATGCAGGCGAGGGCGGCAGAGCAGAAGCGGCTGCTTGCAAACTACAAGGGACGTCCTTCGGTGACGAAGAGTGGCCGGAAGGTAAACGTATATGCAAACATCGGCAGTGTTTCAGATGTCGCATATGTACAGGAAAATGACGCGGAGGGCATCGGCCTGTTCCGCAGTGAGTTCCTGTATCTCGGAAAGACCGCGCTGCCGGATGAGACTGAGCAGTTTAACACGTACCGTCAGGTGCTACAGACGATGGGCGGAAAGAAGGTGATCATCCGAACGCTCGACATCGGTGCGGATAAGAACGTCGATTACCTCGGACTCGGAAAGGAAGATAACCCGGCGATGGGGTATCGCGCGATCCGTATCTGTCTGAAACAGCCGGATGTGTTTAAGACACAGCTCCGCGCACTGCTTCGTGCGGCGAAGTACGGAAACCTCGCCATCATGTATCCGATGATCATCTCCGTAGATGAGGTGCTTCGGATCCGTGAGATCGTCGCAGAGGTGGCGGCAGAACTCAAGCGGGAGCAAATCCCGTATGCGATTCCGGAGCAGGGCATCATGATCGAGACGCCGGCAGCAGTGATGATCTGTGAGGAGCTGGCAGAGCTCGTCGATTTCTTCAGCATCGGCACCAACGACCTCACGCAGTATACACTTGCGATCGATCGCCAGAATGAGAAGCTGGACGAGTTCTATAATCCACATCATGAGGCGGTTCTTCGGATGATTCAGATGACCATCGATGGCGCGCATAAGGCGGGCAAGTGGGCCGGCATCTGCGGTGAGCTCGGTGCTGACACGACCCTGACGGAGCGTTTCGTCGAGATGGGCATCGATGAGCTGAGTGTCGCACCATCTATGGTGCTCAGCGTGCGCAGTAAGATTTGTGAGATGGCGTAACGCCGTTCATAGCACGAAAAACAGAAGATAAATAAACGATAAATAAACGAAGCGAAGGGGCAACCACACGAGATGTGTCGGTGCCCCTTCTGAACTTTATGGAGATAAATCTGTGATTGTGTTTGTGCTGGTTCTGGCTGAAGCGTCCTTCTGTTGTGGATCGAAGCTCAGTTCGACTTGATCTTCTCGTCCATGACCGTGGAGTCGTTTGTGGAAACGACATAGGTGACGCGATCACAGCGGACCGTCGTCAGCGAGTAGTGGATCGGCTTACCATCCTGATCATAGCTGATTTTATGAATCGAAAACAGCGGGTCGCCGACGTTGCACTTCAGAGTATCTGCGCTGTGGCTCTGCGCAGCCTTTCCGTCGATTTCGAGGACGGAATGATTCGGCCGGATATGATAGCACTCATCCATCACCTGGTAGAACGAGCGATCTTTCGAAAGTGTCGTGATGAAGTCCGGGAAGCGGGCATCCTCGATGTAGATCTTATCGATCGCGATCGGTTCGTTATCCTGCCAGACCAGACGCTCGATGTAGACGACCTTCGTCCCCATCGGAATCATCAGCTTCTCTGCGATATCCTCATCCGCGTTCAGGAACGATGCCTGGATGATATCGTGTCTGGACGCGTGTCCAAGGCTCGACAGACTTTCCTTGAAGCCGCTGGTCTTATTCAGATACAGCTTGTCCTTCTTGAAATTGATGAAGGTGCCCTTTCCCTGGACCTTATTGACATATCCCTCATCGGATAAATTCTGTATCGCCTTTCGAATCGTGATTTTACTCACATTATACTGGTCACTTAGCTCGTTCTCCGTCGGAAGCTTATCTCCCGGCATGTACTGCTTCGACAGGATACGGTTTTTAATATCTGCCTCCACCTGCAGATACAGCGGCTTGCTGCTATCCATGATCATCATTGTTTCCATCTCCCCTTCGCATCAGCGATGATATAATTAAATGCCATATCATCATATTGTACCAAGTCGCTAGCGCGACGGCCAGCCCCAGATACAATTTTTGTTGTTAGTTTTTTTAAGAAAATATGCCATAAAAGTCACCCTCTTATAGT
>ERZ827194.621-NODE-621-length-23376-cov-2.48733_pt1 | contig 23376 bp, 19 predicted proteins | sample MGYA00519777_ERZ827194 | MGnify/ENA primary metagenome ERZ827194 (study PRJEB31778, sample SAMEA3449277) | human gut metagenome | biome: human gut; feature: human-associated habitat; material: faeces | place: United Kingdom | collected 2010/2012 ...
TACGATCTATTTGACTCTCGTGTATCAGTTGACAATCCAACGGGCAACGAGATGTTTTGAGGCTCATTGCGAGGCTCCTTTTCATTAATCCTTGAGCAAACGGTTTGCTCTTTAGAAAACTTCGTTCCGAATTGATCGGAGGGCTGCGGCTGGTCGTTTCCATTGATGCTCCCTATATCGGTTATTTGCACACAATGAAATGGTGCGCCTATTTTTGTCCCAGTAAAATAGGACATATTCGTGACATGATACGGAGGGCTTAAATTGCCGACAGACGACCTTCAGAACCCCTTCAAATACGTCGACATGGACGAACTCAAGCGATTGGGGCATGGCGCGTTCGAGCGCTCGATAAAGGAGATCAACTATCTCGATTTACACAGACTAATCGACGCGTCGGAGCGTGATGCCGCCTTGGAGCTCGCGTGGAAGTACGGGGTCTACCACGACAGCGGCCTCTCGGAGCTAAAGTTCGATTTAGGCAAAAGCGACAGCGAGAATCTCGCGGAAATCGGATTTGCAGTGATGCAGAACGCAAGCGGCTACAGGGCCATGAGGAAACACATGCTCAAAGCGATAGAGCTGAAGGTGCTTTCCGAGAAAGACGACATCACCTACGACGATATGTCCGATGCGGGTTTTAATATCTGGGAAGATGGTAAAGTCGAAGAGCTGGAGAAGTTGACCAGACTGATGGAACGGCAGATCATCGCGCTAAAGAACCGCGATGGCGGAAATGCATTTCTGGAATACGAGCTTGCATCCATCCCGCCTGATGGGCGAGGCGTCAACATCACGTTTATGGATCATGTAATGAACATCGACAGCGAATACGAGCGGCATTTTCGCAGAGGGCTGAAAAGGGCGATTGAGCTTGGGAAATCATGCAGTTGGTTTTATGGAGAACCGTATGACTTTATTTACGGCCTCATGGATGGACGCTTCGAGTGCAATAAGGACGGTTATCGCAACGCGGCTAAAGTCGCGTTAGACAACTTATTCACCATCAATCTGGTTGATGTGGTAACAGTCACGGAGGGCGGCACTATTCGCCAGGAATGCGCCTCTGCGTATTCGGCTTTCTGGCTTCTCTTATCCCATGAGCTCGGCGGTGGCAGGGCGATGAAATGCGCCGCATGTGGAAAGCCGTTGATCGCCATCGGTGAGCGTGGCATGAAGAGGCGCTACTGTTCCGATGCTTGTCGAAAATGGGCGCAGAGGCATCCGGGTAAAACAAGGGGATCGTCGGAGACTAATTAGTCCAATAAACAAATGATTTTTAGACTTCTTTTCCCAACGTCGTTTCCCCAGTTGGTTAAGTCCATTATACTAGTCTAATAAGTAATGGGGCTTCTCTAGGGGGCAGCGGACGCATGAGATACGGCTACGGGCGCATCAGCACAGACAAGGAGTCGCAGAGGTTCGACCGTCAGGAGGACAAGCTGAGGGACGCCGGGTGCGGGGAGATATACCTTGAACGGGTGAGCGGCACGTCCAAGAGAAAGCCCGAGCTTGAGAGGCTGCTTGCCGAGCTTCACGAGGGCGATGAACTCGTGTGCGTCTCCATCGACAGGCTGGGAAGGTCTACCCAACAGGTGCTTGAGCTTGTGAACAGACTTGAGGAAATGGGCGTGATCCTAATCAGCCTCAAGGAGGGCTTCCAGACGAACACGCCTCAAGGGAGATTCTTCCTGACCATCGTGGCGGCATTTTCAGAGCTTGAGGTCGAGATGTGCCGCAGTCGCGTGAGAGACGGACTTGAAGCTGCTAAACGGCGGGGGAAGACCCTCGGTAGACCGCGAAGGGACATGGATACCGCGATAAAGATGTGGCAGTCAAAGGACTACTCCATTTCCGAGATATGCGAGGCCGTGGGATGCTCCAAGCAGACGCTCTACAACGCGATAAACAGGGCGGGAGCCACGAGGGATTAACCAAATCAAGGGGCTATCGGGGGCACGTTAAAACCCCGATAGCCCTTTCGTTGTGTCTATGGCGGATAACGTGGTTCATCCACACATCAGAATCATTATTCAGAGACCGCCATGATGATATTAACCCTTAATTTAAATGCCTATGTGTAACTAAATGCTACACATAGGCATACCTGCTATTCGCTCTACTTAAAGCTCGATAACGAGAACGAATCTATCTCCCTTCGTTCCAGATACGTAGTTAATCCCGTTGTCCCTACACTCATCTTCCATGAGGGCTTCGTATGCGATTTCCTGAGCCTCGTCATACTCATAGGAAGGGTTGCAGGCGAGCACGGAAGCGACAAGCATATGCGCCATCCGTTCCGCTTGCACGTCAGATTCCGCCTCGTCAATCAATATGGTCACCGTTTCGTCTTCGTCATTCAACGAAACGGAGCCAACCGAAGGGTCTCCATCGCGCAGAGTCCAAGTCACGTTATTGCTCTGCTCGATCGTCATGCGACATCCAGGGACGATTTCCATTGCATCCGCCAGCCTATCGGGCATCTCCGCAACAGAACTAATCGTATTATCTTCAGATGCCGACTTTCCTACAGTCTGGGCATCGCCGCCGCATCCGCTCAGGGAAAGCGCAGATACGAAGAGCGCGGCACAAATCGTTGGAACCAGCATGCCCCTTGCGAAACCGATAGAAGTCCTCATGTGAATCTGCCTCCAAGCAGCGAATATGCGCGCCAATAAAAAGGTGCGCCCCTACAGAAGAGAGACGCACCCGCAAAATAGCGTCCCTCATTGCTGCGACACAAGCTTCTATCCCTGTCTAGGAATGTAAGCGAAGAGGAAACCGCCTTTTGCCAAAGGAGGCTTCCTAAACAGGGAGGGCTATGAACTTGTGTCGCAAGTCATAAGTTTAGCAGTTAAGTTTGCTGGTTGTTTCTTTGATTGTGCGCTGACCTCGGCTATGGGCAGTCGCTTCCGAAACCGCTGAACAGCCCCGCCGTATTCATCGCCGTCTTAATCGCCTGGGTATCGGGCGAGGCATACAGGCTCAAAGTGATGCTTGGGTCAGAGTGCCCCATGATACTCGCGACGGAGTTGACATCCGCACCTTCACTCAGCATGTTGGTGGCAAATCCGTGCCTGATGTCGTGAAATTTCAACCTTCTGCCCTGATTGCCCGTGAGGTTGTTGTTCTTTGAGAAGCGCCCCCACCACACGCTAATAGATTGAGGGCGTATATATCGATCATCAGGGAATCCCACAACGAAAGTCTGGGCGCTAGGTTCAACGCCGTTTCGCTCGATCGTCTGATATTGGAAGCGCTTGCGCAAGATATCGATGAGGATGGGATTGAGCGGGATGATTCGGGTATTTCTGCTTTTGGTCGTTTTGAGGTACGTGTCGTTGTAAACCTCCCTATGGGCATCGTCTTTGCCTATTGACTGGCATACGTTGATATAGCCCGTCTCCATATCGACGTTCCTCCATTGCAGCGCGGCAATCTCTGCCTCTCGCATGCCCGTGTAGAACGCCAGCCACACGACGGCGTGATAACGAGAGCCTTCCTTTAACTTGCTCGCCGCTTTGAAGAAGGCGAGGGACTCGTTTCTAGTGACCGCATTGGGGATTGGCCTTTGCTTGGGAAAGAGCTTTATGAACTGCATGGGGTTGTTTGCAGTCCTGCGCTCCCTCAGGAAATACCAATACGCCGATTTGAGTTGGAGCTGGGAGACGCGGACGGAGTTGATGCACAGGCCCCTGTCCCTTATCAGGTAGCGGAAGAACTCAAGGCAATCCGTCTCGGTCACGCTGTCGATGTCCATTGCCCCTATCGGGTGCTGTTCCACCCTCCGAAGCGTTGTCATCTCCTTTGAATAGGTGGAGCGCTCAATGACGCCTGAGGTCAACTTGTCATCGAGCATGAATTGAATCATCTCAGTAACGGTGTATGTGACGATGTGCTGGTGCGGTGAGGCGGTTGTTGGATTGGAGGGGGTGGGGGAGTTCTCGGGTTCGGAAACGCGTAATTCCCTCCACCACTCGTTGGCATATTTCTTCGCAGATCGCTTGGAGGTTATCGACTGGGGAATTAAGCAACTCTTCTGTTTCCACTCACCCTGCGCGTCCTTATACTTCGAATAGGCCTGTAAACGGCCGTCTTTTCTTTGTCGAATGCAAGGGGCGAGATATTCATGAGCGGTAGGCATGGTGCAACCCTTCCGATTGCACCGAACTGTGCACCCAATTTTGTATACAACACCGTCATGGTGCACATCCGCCACCTGCGCGAGAAGCTGGGGGATGACGCCCAGAACCCGCGTTTCATCAAGAACATCTGGGGCGTCGGGTACACCATCGAGAAGTAGCTGAAAGCCGGGGGCGAGGAGAGTGCATCTCCTCGCCCCCGGCTTTCGGTCGTTCCCGCGCCGGGTGCTTAGAAATCGAGAGAGTATTCCGCGCCATCCTGGAATCGCCATGTGAAGGTTCCGCCTTCGAAGTTGTTGGCGACCTCATCGGGAATGCTGGCGTAGATGTAGAGGGGGACTTCGGCGAGGGGCTCGAGGGCGTAGGTGTTGCTGATCCAATCGAGGCCGCTGCTGCCGACGCCGCCGTCGAAAGCATACTCGGGAGATGCGGAGAACTCGTACTTGCCGTTCATGTTGCTGAATTGGGCCGAGGTGTTTCCAAAGTCGAACTGCGTGCCCCCGAGGTACTTGAACGTCCCCTTGATGAGGCAGTAGGTCTTGTTCGCCTCCTCGGGATAATACGTGTAGTAACCTGAGGTGTCCGGGGGGTAGATCTCATTCGTCCACTCGACGCCCGACAAGGTGAACGTGTAATTATCGGTTTCGACGGGCTGGCCGAATGAGATGGAGGTCAGGGTCGTGCGATTTGATTTCGGATTGGCCGTGATGGTGAGGGAGCCTGACTCGGCATCGAGTTCGGCGGTGGCTATGACGGCGTTGCCCGAGAGGATGCGCCAGGTGTTTTCCGAGGCCTTCTTCGTGGACAGGTCGAAATCATCGAGTTGCCCTAGATAGTCGGCGACGGCTTCCGAGGGGTCATCTGCCTCGATGGCGTAAGAGCGCGTCTCTTCCCTGACCATCTTGCCGTCGCTGGAATCGGAGACGGTGGATTTCGAAGTCTCCGCCGCCTCGATGAGGCTGTCGGGCGTCGGCAGCTCCTCGCAGTGTTCGAAATACGCGGCTTTGGCGGCGGCAGCGGCTTTCTGCTGGCTGCCCGTGGGCGCGACCCCTCCGCAGCCCGTCATCAAGGCGATCGACAGGCATGCGATCGTTGAGGCGATAAAGTGCTTGGGTCTCATCATCCGAGGTCTCCTTTCGTGCGGCGAATCCTGGAAACAGGCTGAATACAGCATCGTCCATGGGATGCTGTATTTGTTGAGCAACATTTGGAGATGCGTCGGTCGCCGGCAGGGGGCGAGGTCGCTCTCGGAGTGCATTAAGCATCGCTTAATGTGCGCGCTCGCGGGCCTGTCTCCCAGCGCCTTTGTTCATAATGGGCCTTGGGCCATGAGGGACGACGGCGACTTTGTCGACGCGAATGAGAGCGAGGAGCCATGTGGGGCGAAAAAAGGGGGGGCGGGCACCAGCAGCACGCGCCGGTGAACCCCATGACGGGGCTGCCCAACGACCGTTCGGAAGCGCCGCGACAGGCGGGCGCCGCGGATGCCCCCAATATCGATGCCTCGGCTGCCCCTGCCGTCGGAGAGCGCTTCTTCACGACCTCGAACGATTCGATCGACGAGGTCATTGCCAAGCTGCGAATCCTGCTCGACAGCCGCCTGCTTTCCTTGGTCGTGTTGGTGCTTCTCTCATTTGCGGTCATCGCGCGCGAGAGCTTCATCGCGTTCCTCATCGCGATTGTCGTGGGCTACATGCTTACGGACCGCTTTGTGACGGTCCGCCGCGCGGTGACGCTCGGCGGCTCCGCTTGGTTCTCCGTGATCTTCTTCGGATCCCTGCTCACGGCTCGTGCACGACCGTTGTTTGTCGATATAGATTACCTGTTCATGTTCTGCGGCTTCTTGCTCGCATGCGCGGTGTGCGGCGTCTTCTTTGTGGGGCGTGCGCTGTATTATGCCGGCTACGACCGCGGGCAGGCTGCCGCGGATCGAGTCATCGCCGGCCACCTTGTCGACCGCCTGATCGACAACCCGCAGGATGTGGACAACCTCGACGGAACCTTCCTGGAGGTGGAGGGTGCGATCAGCCGCGTGCGCGACCAGGAGCGCCAGGTCGCCGAAGCCCTGCGCGATGAGGCGCGCCGCAAGGACGATTTGGTCACCTACCTCGCCCACGATCTCAAGACGCCGCTCGCCAGCGTGGTGGGTTACCTCTCGCTGCTGCAGGAGGCTCCCGACCTGCCCGTGGAGCAGCGCTCTCGCTTCACCGGCATCGCGCTCGACAAGGCGCATCGCCTCGACGCGCTCATCGAGGAATTCTTCGACATCACGCGTTTCGACTTCCACGACATCGTGCTCACGCGTGGCTACGTGGACCTTTCCCTGCTTCTCGCGCAGGTTGCGGACGAGTTCTATCCCACCCTCGCCGAGCAGGGCAAGCACGTCGAGGTCGACGCGCCGCTGAATCTCACGGTCCTCGTTGACGGCGACAAGATGGCCCGTGTTTTCAACAACGTGATGAAGAACGCGATCGCCTACAGTTACGAAGGTTCGACGATCCGCATCGAGGCGGTGCGCGGGGAGGGCTCGGTGACCGTGCGCTTCGAGAATCAGGGCGACCCGATTCCCGCCGCCAAGCTGGGGACGATTTTCGAGAAGTTCTATCGCCTCGATGCGGCGCGCGCGACCAACCGCGGCGGCGCCGGCCTGGGCCTCGCCATCGCCAAGGAGATCGTGACCGCACATGGCGGAACCATTGCGTGCGAGTCCACCCCCGAGTGCACCGTGTTCACCATCGTCGTGCCCGCGTGACAAAAGCCCAATTGCGAAACCTCAATTTGGGGACTGTCCCTCAATTGAGGTTTTGCTTTGTCAGCGTTTGATATGCCAGCGCCGTTTGATGAGTTCGGGCTTACACGCACCTTACATGTGGTTCACGGGTGCCTGAAGTGCGGGTCGTACCATGCTGAGAGCTATGAGCAAGAATGCGAGGAGGCTCGAAGGTGGACTACACGCCCGAGGATAGCGCCCAGGCGATGGCGCGCGCGGCCGAGGAGGCTGCCTTGCGCGAGCGGGGTGACGTGCCCATGGTCCCCGCCGGTGCGGGGAGCGAGGTCGCCCCTGTGCACAAGACGCGTATCTCCGTCGAGAACGTGAACCTGTACTATGGCGACCATCATGCGCTGAAGGACGTTTCGATCGATATTCCCGAGCGCGAGATCACCTCGTTCATCGGGCCATCCGGCTGCGGTAAGTCGACCTTGCTTCGTTGCCTGAACCGTATGAACGATTACGTGAAGGACTGCCGTGTCGAGGGCTCCATCAAGCTCGACGGCCGTGACATTTACGCTGATTACAACACCACGCTGCTGCGCCAGCGCGTGGGCATGGTGTTCCAGCATCCCAATCCGTTCCCCATGAGCATCTACGACAACGTCGCCTACGGACCGCGCGGCGCCGGCGTGAAGAGCCGCAGCGAGCTCGATGCGCTGGTGGAGGATTCCCTGCGCCGCGCCGCCCTGTGGGACGAGGTCAAGGACAAGCTCAAGGATTCCGGTCTGAGCCTGTCCGGCGGCCAGCAGCAGCGCCTGTGCATCGCCCGCGCCATCGCGGTACAGCCCGAGGTCCTGCTTATGGACGAGCCCACCTCTGCGCTCGACCCGATCTCGACGGTTCAGGTCGAGCAGCTCGCCATGGAGCTCAAGCGCGACTACACGCTCGTGGTGGTTACCCATAACATGCAGCAGGCCTCGCGCATCTCCGACTCCGTGGCCTTCTTCCTGCTGGGCGAGCTTGTCGAGCATGCGCCCACCACGCAGATGTTCAAGGCTCCGCGCGATCAGCGCACCGCCGATTACCTCACCGGTCGTTTCGGTTAATCGAGCAGACCGGACGTGCGTCCCGCATGCGGTGCCCTGGTGCCGTGCGCGGGGCGTACGCCGTTGTATCGGCGCGGGACGGTCAAGACCGCTCAGCGGTGCCGTCCAGTGGGTAGAATTGTCGAAACGGTCGAGGAGGTATCGTTCGCATGATTTATTACGTCGAAGATGATGACAACATCAGGGGCCTGACCCTGTACGCCCTGCGCCAGCAGGGTATCGAGGCAGAGGGTTTCAGCTGCGACAGTGAGTTCAAGGCCGCGGTCGCCCGCCGTGTGCCCGACGCCGTGCTCCTCGACATCATGCTTCCCGATACCGACGGTCTCGAGATCATGCGCCGCTTGCGCGCCGACCAGGCGACCGCGACGGTGCCCATCATGATGCTCACCGCGAAGGACTCGGAGCTCGATAAGGTCGTCGCCCTCGACGGCGGCGCCGACGACTACCTCGCAAAGCCCTTCTCCCTCATGGAGCTCACGAGCCGCTGCCGCGCCCTGCTGCGCCGCGGCGGCATGATGAGCCGTCCCGCCCCCGAGATGCTGAGCGTGGGTGGCATCGAGCTCTCGCCGAGCCACCGTGAGGTCCGCGTGGACGGCCATGAGCTCAAGCTCACCCTGCGAGAGTTCGATTTGCTTGAGTACCTCATGCGCAAACCCGGTGTCGTCTTCACGCGTGAGTCGCTGCTCCAGAGCGTGTGGGGTTGGGATTTCGACGGCGGTTCGCGCACCGTCGACGTGCACGTCCAGACCCTGCGCCAGAAACTCGGTTCGCATGCCGATCGCATCGAGACGGTTCGCGGCGTGGGCTATCGCCTGGTCGATCGTGCCGCGGCCGACGAGACCGTTGCGGATTCCGCCGAATGAGCAGCCATCAGTCGCTGTCGAGGCGCGTATTCGTGACCATCCTGGGGATGTCGCTCACGACCATCATCGTGTTCGCCCTCGCCCTTACCTTGATCGTGCAGCAGCGGCTCGTCCATGCGACGAGCGCCGAGCTCGCCGACGAGGCCCGTGTGGTCGCGGCTTCGCTCAACAGCGCCCCCAGCCATCTCACCATGCTGCGTCGACTGCATTTGAAGAACATCCGCGTCACCCTGGTCGATCCCGAGGGCGATGTCCTGTTCGACAGCGATACCGACGCGAGCAAGATGGAGGACCATGCCGATCGTCCCGAGATCGAGCAGGCAATCTCGACAGGCTACGGTTCCGCCGAGCGTTCGAGCACGACGCTGGGCGAGGTCATGCTCTACCAGGCGGTGCGCCTTGCCGACGGCAGTGTGGTGCGCATTGCCGAGGGAGAAGCGGGATACCTGGCCATCCTGGGAACGCTGTCCTTGCCCGTCGTCCTCATGGTCGTCGGTGGCGCCGTTGTTGCCGTCGTCGTTGCGCGGCGCGAATCGCATCGCATCATCGAGCCCTTGCTCGAGGTCGATCTCGATCATCCGCGCCGCAATGTCCAAAACGCCTATTCCGAGATGGAGCCCATGTTGGAGCGTATCGAGAGTCAGCGTCAGGAGCTCAAGCGCCAGATGCGCGTGCTGGCCGATAACGACCGCATGCGCCGCGAGTTCACCGCCAACATCACGCACGAACTCAAGACCCCGCTCACCACGGTCTCGGGATATGCCGAGCTCATCGCCAACGGTCTCGTGACCGACGAGGCGGATTTGCGCGACTTCGGACGCCGCATCTACAGTGAGGCGGGGCGTCTCACCTCGCTGGTGAACGACATCCTCACTCTCTCCAACCTCGACGAGGCCGAGCGCTCCGAAGGGGACTCGGCTGCGGCGGCCCTCGGCGCACGGGAGCCCATCGACCTCCCGCTCATGCTCGACGGAATCGTCCAGCGTCTCGAACAGGTCGCATCGCGTTCGGAGATCGATTTGGATCTGGATTGCGCGCCGGCTATGGTGACCGGCGTGCCCCGCCTGGTCGACGAACTCGCCTACAACCTGACGAGCAACGCCATTCGATACAACCACCCGGGCGGGTCGGTGACCCTCTCGTGCGGCGTCGAGGCTACGCCGGATTGCGATTGCCCCACGCCTTACATCCGGGTTGCCGACACGGGCATAGGCATCGCACCCGAGGAGCAGGAGAAGATCTTCGAGCGCTTCTACCGGGTTGACAAGAGCCGTTCCAAGGCGCGCGGCGGCACCGGCTTGGGCCTTGCCATCGTGAAACACGCCGCGTCGTACCACGGCGCCCGCATCGAACTCGAGAGCGAACTCGGCTGCGGCACCACGATCACCGTGCGGTTCCCTGCCCAGGAGCAGATCGAGGTTTAAGCCGGTATGCGCGACCGTTGCCCGTCCCGTGGGCTGGTTCATACCGCTTGCGTGCGGGTTGCTACCGTTGGGTGGCGGCTAACACGTTTCAGCTCGAAGCCCTTGCCCGCCCGATGCGGTCCCTTGTGGCTCCGTGCGTATACTGGCCCTGTGGCACAGCGTGAGAAAGGGTCTGCCTTGAAGTTCTTCATCGATACCGCGAACCTGGAAGAGATCGCCGAGGCGAAGAGCTGGGGATGCCTGGCCGGCGTCACCACCAATCCGAGCCTGTACGCCAAGACGGGCGGCGCCCTCGCCGACTTCGAGCCCCACATGCAAAAGATCGCCGAGCTCTGCAAGGGCCTGCCGGTGTCGGCTGAGACCACGGCGACGACGGTCGATGGCATGGTAGCCGATGGACGGCGGCTCGCCGCGCTCGCCCCGAATATCGTCATCAAACTGCCCATCTGCGAGGCCGGTCTGGCAGCATGCCGAATCCTGGCCGATGAGGGCATTCGCGTGAATATGACGCTCATCTTCTCCGCGACTCAGGCGTTGCTGGCCGCCAACGCCGGCGCCCGCTATATCTCGCCGTTCGTTGGTCGCTACGACGATATCGCGCTGGATGGCATCTCGCAGCTCGCGGACGTGATCACTTGCATCAAGAACTACGATTGGTCCGGCAAGAACCCGGACGGCGTGGTCGAGATCATCACCGCCTCGGTGCGCACGGCCAACCATGTGGTCCAAGCTGCCCTGTTGGGCGCCGATATCGCCACCGTCCCCATGAAGGCGCTCAAGAAATGCCTCCATCATCCCCTCACCGATGCCGGCATTGCGACCTTCGAGGCCGATTGGGAGCGCGTCGCAAACGCGTGAGACGAGGGGTCGGTAAAGTGCCTCACCGGCTTGGTGACCCAGTTGTGGTAAAGCGCTTTATCGCAGGTAAACACCATTGTCTGCGAAAAAAATAGTTTTGAATTTACCGTCTGCGAGCGCCCTGTTCGCCGATTGTCCCGCTATGATTGTCGCGTACATTTATGCACCGCTCACCCACAAGGAGGCATCGTCCATGAGCGATGAGGAACTCATCCAGGTTGCCAATGAGGTCAGGAGGGGGGTCGTGATCGGCACGCACGCAGCGAAGTCCGGGCACCCCGGTGGTTCGCTCGGCGCCGCCGACATCATCACCTACCTCTACTTCGAGGAGATGAACGTCGACCCGGCAGACCCGCGTCGCGCCGACCGCGACCGCTTCGTGCTCTCCAAGGGCCACTGCGCTCCCGCGCTGTATGCGGCCCTCGCCGAGCGTGGCTTCTTCCCCAAGGAGGACCTCGAGTCCCTGCGCCATGTCGGCTGCCACCTTCAGGGCCACCCCAACATGAACGATACCCCGGGCGTCGACATGTCCACCGGCTCCCTGGGCCAGGGCGTCTCGGCTGCCGTGGGCATGGCGCTCGCCGCCAAGCACTGGGGCGATGCCTATCGCACCTACTGCCTGCTTGGTGACGGCGAGATCGAGGAGGGCCAGGTCTGGGAGGCCGCCATGTTCGCGGGCAACCAGCAGCTGGACAACCTCTGCCTGATCGTCGACCACAACGGCCTGCAGATCGACGGCAGCATCGAGGAGGTCAACTCCGCGATGCCCATCGCCGACAAGTTCGCTGCGTTCAAGTTCCATGTGATCGAGCTGGCAGACGGCAATGACATGGCTCAGGTTCGTGCGGCCTTCGAGGAGGCCCGCTCCATCACCGGCAAGCCGGTGTGCATCGTGGCCGAGACGGTCAAGGGCAAGGGCGTCTCCTTCATGGAGGGCCAGGTGGGCTGGCACGGCAAGGCCCCCAACGACGAACAGTTCGAGCAGGCCATGGCCGAGCTCGCGAAGGAGGCTTAAAGCTATGGCAGACGAGAAGAGAATCGCCACCCGCGTGAGCTACGGCGAGACCCTGGTCGAGCTTGGCGCAGAGCACGACGACTTCCTGGTCTTCGATGCCGACCTCGCGGCTGCGACCCAGACGGCCAAGTTCAAGGCCGCCTTCCCCGATCGCTTCTATAACGCCGGCATCGCAGAGGGCAATATGATGGGCCTCGCCGCGGGTGTCGCCACCACCGGTCGCGTTGCCTTTGCGAGCACCTTTGCCATGTTCGCCGCCGGCCGCGCCTACGAGCAGATTCGCAATTCCATCGGCTATCCGCATCTCAATGTGAAGATCGGCGCGACTCATGCCGGAATTTCCGTGGGCGAGGACGGCGCCACGCACCAGTGCAACGAGGACATCGCCCTCATGCGCACCATCCCCGGCATGACGGTGGTTGTCCCTGCCGACGACGTGGAGGCCCGTGCTGCGACGCGTTGCGCCTACGCCACCGATGGCCCGTTCTACCTGCGTCTGGGTCGCTTGGCCGCGCCGGTGATCAACGACCCCGAGAACTATGAGTTCGAACTTGGCCGCGCCATCGTGATGCGCGAGGGTACCGACGCGACCGTCGTCGCCTGTGGCCTCATGGTCTCCGCTGCGCTCGAGGCGGCCGACGCGCTCGCCGCCGAGGGCATCTCCGTCGAGGTCGTCAACATGCACACCGTCAAGCCGCTCGACGAGGACACCCTGCTTGCCTCCGCGGCCAAGACCGGCCACGTGGTCACGGTCGAGGAGCATTCCGTCATCGGCGGATTGGGGGAGGCCTGCGCCGCCGTTCTGTGCGAGAAGGGCCCCGTTCCCATGCGTCGCGTGGGCGTGCAGGATGTGTACGGCGAGTCCGGTCCCGCACTCGAGCTGCTGGACAAGTACGGCCTGAACGCCGAGGGCATCGCCGCCGCCGTTCGCGAGGTGCTGGCCTAGCGGCTTCTTCAGTTTGTTCGCGGTATGCAATGCAACGCGGCGTCGCTCTGATCGCGACGCCGCGTTTTTCATAGGGTGTAAGCATTGCGTTCGCGGCCGCACGCCGGATCTGCCGATGAGGTGTGGTGGCTTTGGGACAGGCGGCTTTGGGGCAGGCGGGCGGCTTTCGATGGGCTTTTGGCGCGACTGGCTCCAGGTGCTCGGTGGCTTTTTGCACGATTGTTAGAACTCGTTGCTGCCGTATGCTTTGATGGCGGGCATGAGTTGCATGCGCAGTAGCTTTTGAAGCGTGTGGTATCCGGTGACCCGAATGCGCTTCCGTATTCCCAATGCGCGAAACAGATCGGTGATGAGTTGCTGGAAGAGATGCTCATCAATCAGATCTTCATACCAAACGTTCAGTATCGTGAAGCCCGATCCGACGATCTTATTCTGCCTTCGCGCGTCGCGTCCCACCGCTTCGATCGAGTGGAATTCCTTTCCTTGATACTCCAGTCCGACACGCTGTCTGGGGAAGCCGATGTCGACGCGTCTTTGCCCTACGGGGGTTGCAACGGGGTGGTTCAGGGAGATGGGGCCAAGGCCAAGACCACCCTTCGTGGTCGGCAGGGAAACGAGCATGGCCAGAATGGTTTCCATGGGGGAATTCGATAGGTCGTGTACATGCTTTATCAGGTTTCTGGCTCGTTTGATTCCAGGGACTCTATGGATGGAATTGATGAGCCTACCGATTTTCTCGGTTGATGTGAGAGGCTCATCGATGCACGTGAGGCCGTCCCACGAATCGTCGAGAACGTAGGTTCCACAAAGCTCATATCCCAAGCAAATGATGTCGAAATCGCTCAGATTTTCATCTGCGCAAATCTGAATGAAGGTCAGCTCGGGGCTCGTTACCCAAAAACCTTTGTCGATTTTAATGAGCGACCGAGGCGGAAGCGGGTGATAGCAAGCGACGGCATGGATGTCCCGCCGTGGGTTGTATCCGTGGTTGCCATCGACCAGAACATGGTAGGGTTGCTTGGTGACGCCGCGTGCGGTCATGTCGTCTTCCAGAAATTGTCGCGGCGGGACCATGAGTCCGGCGACCTTGCCGGTCCTCGGCTTATCGAGCAGCGTCGGGATGAGGCGCTTGCTCGACCGATATAGCTCAAGTGCGGAGGCGCCGCACGCGCAAACAATTCCTTCCATGCATAGACGATACATCCTTTTGGCCATGCTGGCCGATAATTGTAAGAGTGGTCAAAAAGAAGCCTTATACAGTGTTTGGTGCGGCGAATAGGGGGAAACGCGCCGAGCGCATCGGGGTGAAAGTCGCCTTATGCCGCTCATGGATGTCATAGTTTTGCCGAGAGTTGCGATTCGTGGGGGAATGCGCCCGCGCACAGGAGGTTTCACAAGATCAGACTACTGTATGAATGACTTATTTGACCGAAGTCGCCGAAATGAATAGTTGGCAGAAGGGTTTGCGGGTCTGCACGGTCGACAACTTGTGGAATGACTCATGAAAAACAATTGTGTCATCTGAATCTAAGTGATTATGACTTAGGTTTTATGAGTGCAATTGTGGGTACCATGGAAGACGTTCAACAGCGATGCGCCGGTCTTGGGCGTATCGGTCGGCGCGAGCCGGCCTGCAAACGGCAGAAAGGGCATTTCGAGCATGCAGCAATTCAAAACGGAGAGCAAGAAGCTCCTGGACCTCATGATCAACTCGATCTATACCAACAAGGAGATCTTCCTGCGCGAGCTCATCTCCAACGCTTCAGACGCGGTGGACAAGCTCAATTTTAAGAGCCTTTCCGACTCGAGCATTCAGCTGGACGACGAGGACCTCGCCATTCGCGTTTCTTTCGATCGCGATGCCCGCACCCTCACCGTATCTGACAACGGTATTGGCATGACCGCCGAGGACCTGGAGAACAACCTCGGCACCATTGCTCATTCCGGCAGCCAGGAGTTCAAGCAGGCCAACGCCGAGCACCAGGGTTCCGACGTGGACATCATCGGTCAGTTCGGCGTGGGCTTCTACTCCGCGTTCATGGTCGCATCGCGCGTTCGCGTTGTCAGCCGCGCCTTTGGCGAGGACGTCGCACACGTGTGGGAGTCCGATGGCCTCGAGGGCTACACCATTGAGGAAGGCGAGCGCTCCGAGCATGGTACCGACGTCATCCTAACCATTCGCGAGAACATCGAGGGCGAGAATGGCGAGCCCGGAGAGAATTACGATACCTTCCTGTCCGAGTGGGGCCTGAAGGACCTCATCAAGCGCTATAGCAACTACGTGCGCTACCCGGTTCAGATGATGGTCGCCAAGAGTCGTGAGAAGGAGCGCCCCGAGGATGCCGGCGATGACTATACGCCGGAGTATGAGGACTACGAGGAACTCGATACCATCAACTCCATGACCCCGATTTGGAAGAAGCGCAGCTCCGACGTGTCCGACGAGGACTACAACGAGTTCTACAAATCGACCTTCCACGACTTCGAGGACCCGGCCCGCACAGTGAGCTTCCATGCCGAGGGCACGCTCGAGTATGACGCGTTGCTGTTCATCCCCAGCCGCGCCCCGTTCGACCTGTACAGCAAGGACTACGAGAAGGGTCTCGCGCTCTACAGCTCCAACGTCTTGATCCAGGACAAGTGCGCCGAGCTGCTGCCCGATTACTACAACTTCGTGCGCGGCGTGGTGGACTCCCAGGACGTCTCGCTTAACATCTCCCGCGAGACCTTGCAGCACGATCGACAGCTCAAGGCTATCGCCAAGCGCATCGAGAAGCGCGTGACGAGCGAGCTCGAGAAGATGCGCGATAACGACCGTGAGGCCTACGAGACCTTCTTCGAGAACTTCGGCCGCGGCCTCAAGTTTGGCATCTACTCCAGCTACGGCATGAAGGCCGACGAGCTGGGCAATCTGCTGCTGTTCTGGAGCGCGCGCGAGAACAAGATGGTGACGCTGGCCGAGTACGTCGCCGCCATGCCCGAGGGCCAGAAGGCCATCTACTACGCCGCCGGCGACGACCGCGACCGCCTCGCCAAGATGCCCGTGGTCAAGGGCGTGCTCGATCGCGGTTATGACGTGCTGCTACTCACGACGGACGTGGATGAGTTCACCTTCCAGGCAATGCGCGGGTACACCGCCAAGAACTGCCCCAAGGTTTACGAGGACGACGCTGCCCGCGAGGCTGCCGCCAAGGCCGTGGCTGATGGTGCCGAGCCGGAGACCGAGGACCGTTTCCTCGAGCTCAAGAACGTGGCGACCGGCGATCTCGACCTGGCGACCGAGGACGAGAAGAAGGATGCCGAACAGGCCACCAAGGAGCATGGCGACCTGTTCGACGCAATGAAGGAGGCACTGGGCGACAAGGTCGAGAAAGTCGCGGTTTCTGCTCGCCTGACCGACGCGCCCGCCTGCATCACCACCGAGGGCCCGCTGTCGCTCGAGATGGAGAAGGTCCTTGCCCGCGGTCCCGAGGCCGATCGCGGCGAGATGCCCAAGACCCAGCGCGTACTCGAGCTCAACGCCAAGCACGCCGTGTTCGACAAGCTCGTGGCCGCACATGATGCCGGCGACAAGGACAAGCTCGCGCTGTACGCTGGCTTGCTCTACGATCAGGCTCTGCTCGTCGAGGGCATTCTGCCGGCCGATCCAGTTGCCTTCGCCCAGAGCGTCTGCGAACTCATGTAGGCGAGCTCGAAAACGATATGCCGGCCCATATGTCGGCCGATCCGCCGGGGCGCTCCAGACGGGGCGCCCCGGCTTTTTCATGGTGGGGACTCATGACGGATTCCTGGTAGTTTGCAGAAAGTATTAAGACGTACGTCAGATACCGTTACAACTGTTGTTTTACTAACGTGCGTAGTATAGTTCTGCACCGAACAATAAATCTCGAGGTCAAAGGATGAGACAAGCGTGAGAAAAGCATGGGAGATCTTCAAGCGCGATGTGCTCCGCTTGTTGCACAATCCAGTGGCGATGGTCATCACCATCGGTGTGTGCATCATTCCGTCCTTGTACGCCTGGTACAACATCGAGGCGAACTGGGATCCCTACGGTAGCACCGAGGGCGTCAAGATCGCAGTCGCCAACGAGGATGCGGGCGTGGAGACCGAACTCACGGGCAAACTCAACGCCGGCGAGCAGACGATCGACAAACTCAAGGAGAACCACGACCTGGGCTGGGTCTTCACGGATGCGAAGAAGGCCGAGGAGGGCGTGCGGCGCGGTGATTACTACGCCGCCATCGTGATCCCGCGCGACTTCAGCGAGAAGCTCACGAGCATGCTCACGGGCGATTTCGAGCAGCCCGAACTCACGTATTACGTGAACGAGAAGAAAAACGCCATCGCCCCGAAGGTGACCGATACCGGCGCCGAGACCATCGAGACCCAGCTCAACGAGACCTTTGTGGGCACGGTCACGAGCACGATCGTGACCGAGGCGAAGAAACTCGGCGTGGATATCGATGCGGCGGGGGAGAGCGCGCACGTTGGCGTGATGGCCGATGTGGCCCATTCGGTGGATGCGCTCGACCGGGTTCGTTCGGGCCTGTCCGATATGAACGCCACGATCGACGCGGCCAAGAAGGCCGCCGCCAATGCGAAGTCGGCCCTCGCCGGCATGGACGAGGAGGCCCCCTCGCTTGTCGAGGCGCTTCAGCGTGGCGACGCCTTGTTGGGAACCACGCGCTCTGCCGCCCGCGATTTCCACACGGCGCTTTCGAGCGCGCTTTCAAACGGTGCCATGCATCTGGGCACTGCGGCTTCCGACGCGAACAGCGCGGTGGGCGCGATCGCCGGCGCGGCGAGCTCGGCAAAAACCAAGATCGACATCTCCCTCATCGACTTCCAATCCGTGATCGACGCCAATACGCGCGCCATCGAGGCGCTGCGCAAGATCAACGGTCAACTGGGCAACAGCGACGACCTCGATGTCGCGATCGGCGAGCTCGAGCGCCAGAACCAGGGGCTGCAGCAGGTCAAAGATGGCCTGCAGGGCCAAAGCGATGCCCTGGGCAACGACGCCGCGGCTTTCGATAAGGCCTCGGGTGCCATGAACGATGCCATTCAGGGAAGCGTCGAGGGACTCGGCAAGACCCAGAAGCGCATCAACGAAGAGGTCATGCCTCGCCTGAGCGATGGCTTGGATGCGTTTTCAAGCGTCTCCGGCGACCTCGTCGGCGTGGTGCGGAGCCTGACGCCGACCATCGGCCAGTCAATCTCGATGCTCGACCAGCTCGACGCCATGCTCGACCAGACCCGTCAGGCGCTTGCCAGCTCCGATAAGACCCTGGCCGATTTGCAGACGACGCTCGGAAGCGTCGCGACTGACCTCTCCGCTCTCCGCAGCTCCGAGGCAACGGCCGATCTCGCCACCATTCTCGACATGGATCCGGAGGACATGTCTGATTTCATGTCCGCTCCCGTGACGTTGCGCACGGAGCCGGTCTACCCGGTTGCCAATTACGGTTCCGGCGTAACGCCCTTCTACACCAATCTCGCGCTGTGGGTTGGCGGCTTCGTGCTCATCGCCATCTTCAAGCTCGAGGTCGATGACGAGGGCTTGGGTCGCTTCACGGCGAACCAGGGCTACTTCGGTCGTTGGATGCTCATGGTCCTGCTCGGCTTTGTCCAGTCGATCATCGTGTGCGCGGGCGACCTCGCCCTCGGTATCCAGTGCGAGCATCCGGCGTTGTTCATGCTCGCCGGCGTGTTCACCTCGTTCGTGTACGTGAACATCATTTACGCCCTGGCGATCTCGTTCAAGCACATCGGCAAGGCCATCGGCGTCATCCTCGTGATCGTGCAGATCCCGGGTTCCTCGGGCATGTACCCCATTGAGATGATGCCTGGCTTCTTCCAGGCGCTGCATCCTCTGCTGCCTTTTACGTATGGCATTAACGCGATGCGCGAGACCATCGGCGGCATGTACGGCATGGATTACCTGATGAACCTCGTCGCCCTCGGTGTATTTTTGCTGATCGCCCTGTTTGTGGGCGTGTGGCTGAGGCCCAAGCTGCTCAATCTCAACCTGCTCTTCGACCGCGAGCTCACGGGTACGGGCGTGATGATCTGCGAGCACGATGATATGGCGCGCGAGCACTTCTCGCTCCGCTCCACCGTGCGCGCACTGTTGGATACCGAGGCGTATCGCCGCGACGTGGTCGAGCGCGCCGCGCGTTTCGAGCGTCGCTATCCCACCCTCATCAAGACGGGTTTCTGCCTCGTGTTCGGCCTGCCCATCCTGTTGTTCATCCTTACGGCCACGCTCGATTTGGACATCGACGGCAAGCTCGTGATGCTGCTGCTGTGGATCGTCGCCGTGATCGGTGCCGACGCGTACATGATCTTCGTCGAATACCTGCGCCGGAGTTTGAGGGACCAGGTACATATGAGCGGCCTGTCCGCCGATGAGATGCGCCGTGAGCTGGGCCGCACCATGCCCTGCGTGCATGAGGAAGGAGGCGAGGAGTAGATGAGGAACATCATCGCCATTCTCAGGCGGGATCTCTCCCGCATTCGTGGAAGCGTGGTCGCGCTCATCGTGGCGGTCGGTCTGGTGATCGTCCCCACGCTGTACGCGTGGTTCAACATCGCCGGCAGCTGGGACCCCTACGGCAACACCGGCAACCTCAAGGTGGCCGTGGCAAACTCCGACAACGGGTACATGAGCGACCTCATCCCGGTGCGCGTGAACATCGGAGACACGGTGGTGTCCGCCCTGCGCGAGAACGACCAGTTGGACTGGAGGTTCGTGAGCGAATCCGACGCCGTGGAGGGCGTCCGCTCGGGCGAGTACTACGCCGCGGTGGTTATCCCCGAGAATTTCAGCTCGCGCATGATGACCGTGTTCTCCAGCGATGCGGAGCATGCCGAGATCGTGTACTACGAGAATCAGAAGGCGAATGCGATCGCTCCGCGCGTGACCGATAAGGCTGCGAGTACCGTGCGCCAGCAGATCGATGAGACCTTTGCAAAGACCATCAGCGATGTTGGCCTGGCAACCACTTCGAGCTTGCTTGAGTTCATGGATGGCGATCAGATCGCGGCCTACGCCGGCAACCTGTCGGGCACGTTGGCCGGTGCCATCACGACCTTGCGCGACGCCTCTGGAAGCGTGGACGAGTTCGCGGGACTGCTGCAGTCCTCCACCGGCCTGCTCGATTCGACGAGCGACTTGCTGGCGAGCGCCGGTGCGGCGAACGAGAATGCCGAGGCCCTTGTGGGCGACGCGAAAACGGGCTTGAGCGGCATGCATGATGCGCTGGATGCCGCGGTTGCGGCCATCAACCAGTCCCTTAAGGATAGCGCGGGCGATTACGACGCCGCCGCGAAGGCCATCGACGAGGCCTTTGGTGCCGCCGACGCGCACGTGTCTTTGACTGTCACCCAGCTGCGCGATGCATCCGCGGACGTGGCCAAGCGGGCTTCCGACATGCGTGACGTGCAAGACAACATCCTCGCCGTCGAGCGTGATGTCGAGGGGTCCAACCTGCCTGAGAAGCTCAAGGCCGAGCTGGTGCAGAAGATCGATATCGTCGCCAATACCGTGGGCAACGTCGCCAACCAGCAAGAGTTGCTCGCCAAACACCTCTCCGATGCGGCTGCGTCGCTCGAGACGGGAGCCGCCGATGCGCGGGCGAAGGCTCAGGCCGTGAAGGACGGCATCGCCGAGGCGAAGGGGAGCATCGGCGGCGTCAAGGATTCCTATAATGCGACTCTCAAGCAGCAGATCAGCGACCTTTCCGATGCCGTGGCCGATGTCGCCCGTCGCGGCTCCGATATGGCCGACGACCTGGGCGCGACTGTGACCGATCTGTCCCATGCCGCATCGGCGCTCTCTGATGACCTGGCCGGGGCCCATGAGGTTCTCGCCGGTGCGTCTGCCGATCTCGTGTCCGCCGCCGATGACCTGCAGCGTCTGAAGGAGGGCCTGGACACCGCAGTGACCTCAGGCGACCTCGACCGCGTGCGCGACCTGATCGGCTCGGACCCCGAGGCGCTAGCGGACGCCCTCGCCGCGCCGGTGGCCCTCGACCGCCAGGCCGTGTATCACATCAAGAACTACGGCAGCGCGATGGCTCCGTTCTACACCACGCTTTCGATTTGGGTCGCGGGTATCGTCTTGGCGGCCATGCTCAAGGCCAATGTCGATGAGGCCGACGTCAAGGCCCTTGGCAACCCGCGCCTGCACGAGCTCTACCTCGGTCGCTATGCGTTCTTCGCGCTGTTGGCATTTGCGCAGGCCACACTTGTGTGCGCCGGCGACCTGCTGTTCTTCGGCATCCAATGCGAGCATCCCTTCCAGTTCATGCTCGTGGGCTGGCTCGCCGGGTTCGTGTTCAGCAACATGATCTACACGCTCACGGTGAGCTTCGGCGATATCGGCAAGGCCATTGCGGTCGTGCTGCTGGTCATGCAGGTCGCGGGTTCGGGCGGTACCTTCCCGATTGAGATGACCGCCGACTTCTTCCAGGCTGTTTACCCGTTCCTGCCGTTCACGCACGCCATCAACGCCATGCATGCCGCCATGGCGGGGGCGTACGGCATGGAATTCTGGATCGAGCTCGGCACGCTTTCGCTGTACCTCATCCCGTCTTTGGCCCTGGGCCTGGTGTTCCGCCGGCCGGTGATTCGCGCCAACCGCTGGATCATCGAGAAGCTCGAGGAAACCAAGCTCATGTAGCGTCTCAATTGGGGACAGGTACAAATTGCTCCCCCTTGGGATTCGGGCGCCCGTCTGCGCAGATGCGCTGGCGGGCGCCTGCTTTTGTGCGGGGCGATCAAGACGATCGCGGCGGATCGCGACATGGAAAGGGCCTCCTTGCGGAGGCCCTTTCGCCGAGTCTGTTTGTTGGTGCTGCGGTTATGCCGTGGACTGCTGCAATTGCGGCACGTCGAGGGCGTCGAGCAGGTCGTTGTACGAGCGAAGGAGGTTGACTCGCTGGTTGCTCGACCGTGTACGGGTGGTGGGTTCGAGGAGGCCCTTTCTCTGTGTCGGGGGGAAGGAGAAATGGTTCGCACATCTGAGCTGCGGCCGGGGGGTCCGGGCGCGCTGGACATCGTAAAACGACGGCATACTCGGGCCTCCTCGTCATCCACCGGTACGGGCGCCTTTGGGCCTCGCTGCTGGCCCTCGGGTGCTGTCATCATTATTGCCAGTGCGGCCCGTCTTATCCGCATAAGAAAGTCTTACGAGACTTTGCCCGAGCGATGAAATGCGAGGTCAAAAGCAATAAATGGGGAAATTGGCCCCCATGGACTCCGTCGCGTCTTACGTACACCTTAAGAAATCGACCGTTCACCATGGTGCTTCTGTGGCAGCCCTGTTGTGGAATTGTGAAGCGACGGGGAGGCGCTCCAATTGGGATGGGTGCAAGCCGAGGCTTTGCCCGGGTCTGCCGTCGGCCCGGCATCGAAGGTGCCCAATTCGTACCTGACCCCATTTGAGACCCTGGCCCCATCTGAGACGGGCATGAGACTCTACACATTCTGTGCGGCTATGGAGTGGGGCCTGGTAAACCACGTATACTGTTTCGATGCGAAGCGATGCAGCGTAGCGGTGTCGTCGCGGTGACGCCCCTCTCGTTTCGCGATGAGAAAGGGAACCGTCATGCAGACGATGTATCAAACGATGAACGACGCCGAGCTGGCCGCCGCCATCGACGATCTCGAGGCGCGCGTCGCCGAGGTCAAGGCGCGCGAGCTCAAGCTCGATATGGCTCGCGGCAAGCCGTCGCCCGAGCAGGTGGCCATCTCCCGCCCCATGCTCGACCTGCTCAGCGCTGACTCCGACCTTACCGACGGTGGCGTGGACTGCAGCAACTACGGCTGCTTCGAGGGCATCCCCTCCGCCCGCGCGCTCGCCGGGGAGTTTTTGGGCGTCGATCCGTCCCAGACGCTCGTGCTCGGTAGCTCCAGTTTGCTGATCGAGCATGATTCCGTGGCCATGTGCTGGCTCAAGGGCACGTGCGGCCATGCTCCGTGGTCCGAGTTCTCCGCCGCGCACGACGGCGCGCGCGTCAAGTTCCTCTGTCCCGCGCCCGGCTACGATCGCCACTTCGGCATCACCGAGGATCTGGGCATCGAGAACGTTCCCGTGCGCATGACCGAGAACGGTCCGGACATGGACGAGGTTGAGCGCCTCGTCGCGGCCGACGAGGGCATCAAGGGCATCTGGTGCGTCCCCAAGTACTCCAACCCCACGGGCGACACCTACTCCGACGAGACGGTCCGTCGCCTCACCTCGATGAAGACGGCCGCCCCCGATTTCCGTATCTTCTGGGACAACGCCTACTGCGTGCACGACCTG
>ERZ827194.632-NODE-632-length-23136-cov-4.31844_pt1 | contig 23136 bp, 16 predicted proteins | sample MGYA00519777_ERZ827194 | MGnify/ENA primary metagenome ERZ827194 (study PRJEB31778, sample SAMEA3449277) | human gut metagenome | biome: human gut; feature: human-associated habitat; material: faeces | place: United Kingdom | collected 2010/2012 ...
GGAATCGAACCCGGGTTTACGCCGTGAGAGGGCGTCGTCTTGACCGCTTGACCATCAGGCCTAAATGAATCGAGGCGACGTGATTCGAACACGCGACCTCTGCGTCCCGAACGCAGCGCTCTACCAAACTGAGCCACGCCTCGATCTCGATTACGTTGAATAGTATAATACACATTCTTCCAGTTGTCAACTACAAATTTTCAAAATTGTTAATTTTTTTTAGACAACTAAAAAAATAATGCTTGGGCAGAAGCCGTATGCTGTTCTCTTACAGCACAGGCCTCTGCTTTTGCTGTATTTTTCACATGTTCTAAATGCTTCTCATTTAGAATTTATTTAGAAGAATTTCGCAATATATCCCTGAACCAGAATAAAGATCACAATCAGCGGAAGGATATAACTTACGTAAAAACGTGCCCATCTTGGAAATTTAACACCGGCTCCCTCATTTGCTTCTGCCAGGAATTTTTCAAATCCCCATCCATATCTGCTGGTGCAAAACAACAGATATAACAGACTTCCAATCGGCAGCAGATTATCACTGAGGATAAAGTCTTCTAAATCCTGTATATTGGATCCTGCTCCTAATGGCTGGAAATTACTCCAGATATTAAATCCGAACACACATGGCAACGACAAGATGATCACTACTGCTACATTCCACGCTACCGCTTTCTTTACAGAACAGCCTGTAAGGTCTGTTGCAAAAGAAATAATATTCTGGAATACAGCAATTACAGTAGAAAGAGCTGCAAAGGACATAAATACGAAGAACAATGATCCCCACAGTCTTCCTCCTGCCATATGGTTAAATACGTTTGGCAGTGTGATAAAGATCAGGGACGGACCGGAAGTTGGTTCAACTCCATAAGCAAAGCATGCCGGGAAAATAATCAGACCAGCCATAAATGCAACCAGTGTATCCAGAATAGTAATACTGATGGCTTCGCCAGTCAAACGGTGTTCTTTTCCGATATAACTTCCAAAAATAGCCAGCGCACCAATACCGATACTTAATGTAAAAAAAGACTGTCCCATAGCTGCAAAAATAGAATTTCCCAGTCCTGCATCTACCATTTTTCCAAAATCAGGCTTTAAATAAAACTCCAGTCCCGGTTCACCGCCCTTTAATACCATAGAATGAGCAGCCAGTGCTATCATAAGAAACAACAGGCAGACCATCATCACTTTTGTAATACGTTCTACACCTGCTACCAACCCCTGGGCACAGATACCAAAACAAAGAACTACCACAAAAACCATAAATCCCGCCATCAATGTCGGGTTCCCAAGCATGCTGGTAAACTCTCCAGCTACTGCGTCTGAATCAAGTCCTGTAAAGTCTCCCCGGAGCATTTTAATGAAATAATAGATCATCCATCCTGCTACCGTGGTATAGAACATCATCAGCATATAGTTTCCTGCCATAGCTGCATATCGGGTCAGATGCCATTTTGTATCCTTTGGCTCCAGCAAATTAAAAGAAAGAGCTGCACTTCGTTTACTGGCACGTCCTACAGCAAATTCCATTACTACAATAGGAAGACCAAGGATCAGGAGAAATGCCAGATAAATAAGCACAAAAGCAGCTCCTCCGTAAGCTCCTACAATATAAGGAAATCTCCATACATTGCCCAGACCAATAGCACAGCCTGCTGAGATCAGGATGAAACCTAATCTGGAAGAAAATTTTTCACGTTCCATTAAAAATATTAAACCCCCATTTACTTTGATTTACGCTGTTTTCATTTCAACGTATTACTTTAACGCTTTGATGCGTCAATTTGCTTTTAAAGTGCAAGAAAGAGTTTTTTCACACTCCACATGCGAAAAAACTCTTTCCAAAATATACCATAATTTTTTTTATAAGTCAATTTTATGATACCAGATCAATACGCACATATGAAACCTGATCGATACGCCGCAATATGATACCAGCTCATCAGGTACAGCCTGTTCCCAATTCTTATATCATTATCATTTTATAGATCGAATAATGATAACTGATTAGACTGAGGAAGATCCTTAAGCAGTCCCAGGTCAGACATCAGGGAACAAATTGTTCCATTTACTTTGGTACGGCCTGAGAAATCTTCTACTGACAAGAATGGACCATCCTTTACTGCATCCACCACTGCTTCTGCCGCTTTTTCACCTAAACCATCAATACTACTTAAAGAAGGCATCAGTCTGCCATCAATAATCTGGAAATGCCTTGCTTTTGCCTTGTAAATATCAATAGGCACAAAATCAAAGCCTCTTGCATACATTTCCTGGACAATGCGCATATCTCGCAGCGTATCCTGTTCCTTTTTAGAAAGGGTATCAGAACGCTTTTTATAATCTGCCAGATAATATTCCAACTTATCTCTTCCCTGACACATGATCTCATAGGAAAAAGCGCTGGCACGGATACTGAAAAAGGCTGCATAATATGCCAGAGGGTAGAAAATCTTACAGTAGGCAATACGCCACGCCATCATAACGTAGGCCGCAGCATGGGCTTTCGGGAACATGTATTTGATCTTCTTACAGGACCATATGTACCAGTCAGGCACGCCATGAGCCTTCATATCCTCTTCCCATTCCGGTTTTAACCCCTTACCCTTTCGCACACTCTCCATGATGGTAAAGGAAAGTCCCTGTTCCATTCCCTGAGCGATCAGATAGATCATAATATCATCTCGGGTACAGATGGCTGTCTGAATAGTGGCTTTTCCTTCCTGAATCAGTGTCTGGGCATTTCCCAGCCATACGTCTGTACCATGGGCCAGACCTGCAATACGTACAAGATCAGAAAAATATTTGGGTTTGGTATCAAGGAGCATCTGCATCGCAAAATCAGTACCAAACTCCGGCACTCCCAGAGCCCCTAAAGGACAACCGCCGATATCATCTGGTGTGATCCCCAACGCAGATGTGTTCTGGAACAAACTCATAACCTCCGGGCTGTCCAGAGGAATGTCCTTAACCGGATCCAAACCGATCAGGTCCTGAAGCATACGGATCATGGTTGGATCATCATGTCCAAGAATATCCAGCTTTAACAGGTTGTGGTCAATAGAATGGTAATCAAAGTGTGTAGTAACGGTAGAAGTAGTCATATCATTTGCCGGATGCTGTACTGGTGTAAAGGAATAGATTTCTTCGCCTAAAGGCAATACGATGATTCCACCTGGATGCTGTCCCGTAGTACGGCGCACGCCTACACATCCCTGTACAATACGGTTGATCTCACAATTCCGTTTTCTGGTTCCCCTTTCCTCATAATATTTTTTTACATAACCGAAAGCCGTCTTATCTGCCAGTGTGCCAATAGTACCAGCACGGAAAGTCTGACCTTTACCGAAAATAACTTCTGTATAGTCATGAGCCTTACTCTGATATTCACCAGAGAAGTTTAAATCGATATCAGGCTCCTTATCTCCCTTAAATCCAAGGAAGGTCTCAAATGGGATGTCAAAACCGTCCTTTTCCAGAGGTGTCCCACATACCGGACATTTTTTATCCGGCATATCGCAGCCCGCCATACCGGAAAACTTACGAACTTCTTCAGAATCAAAGTCATAGTAACGGCACTTTGGACAATGGTAATGGGGACTTAATGGATTTACCTCTGTAATACCAGACATAGTTGCCACAAAGGAGGAACCTACAGAGCCTCGGGAGCCTACCAGATATCCATCCTCGTTAGACTTCCAAACCAGTTTCTGGGCAATGATGTACATAACAGCAAATCCATTGGTGATAATGGAATGAAGCTCCCGCTCCAAACGGTCTACTACGATCTTAGGAAGATCTTCACCATACATTTCATGGGCGCGGTCATAGCAGATTTTTGTTAAAGTCTTGTCAGAGTCTGGAATAACAGGAGGACATTTGTCCGGACGTACCGGAGCGATTTTTTCGCACATATCAGAAATCTTACGGGTATTTGTAACTACTACCTCGTATGCCTTATCCGGCCCCAGATAAGCAAACTCTTCCAGCATCTCTTCCGTTGTACGCAGGTACAAAGGTGCCTGGTCATCGGAATCTTTAAATCCCTGACCAGCCATGATAATACGCCGGTAAACTTCATCCTGCGGATCCAGAAAATGCACATCACAGGTTGCGCACACCAGTTTTCCAAACTGAGTTCCCAGATCTACGATCCTTTTATTGATCTCGATCAGATCTTCTTCAGTCTTAACTGTACTTTTTTCATCCCGCAGCATAAATGCGTTATTGCCTAAAGGCTGGATCTCCAGATAATCATAGAAATTAACCAGCCTTGCGATTTCCGCATCTGGTGCACCTCTAAGAAGAGCCTGATACAGTTCTCCTGCCTCGCATGCAGAGCCGATCAGCAGACCTTCTCTATACTTATCCAGAACGCTCTTGGGAATACGGGGACGTCTGGAATAATAATCCAAATGGGACCAGCTGACCAGACGGTACAGATTGATACGTCCCAGATCATTTTTTGCCAGGATGATAACATGATTGGTGGGAAGCTTCATAATGGTCTGAGCATCCATGGTACTTAATTCATTTAAATGATCCAGATCCTCGATATCACGCTCCCGCAGCATTTTTACAAAAGCGGTAAAAATCTCTGCTGTCGCTCCGGCATCATCGACTGCCCGGTGATGGTTTTCCAGAGAAATATTTAAAGCTTTCGCCACTGTATCCAGCTTAAAACGATTTAAGTTTGGTAAAAGAAGCCTTGCCAGAGATACTGTATCCAGCACTGTTGGTGAAAATGGCAGTCCAAGGGCTTCTGCATAATGTCCAATAAAACCTACGTCAAAGCCAGCATTGTGGGCTACCAGCACTGCATCTGCCACAAATTCCAGAAACCGGGGTAAGATCACATCAATTTTCGGATAAGGCAATACCATAGCGTCATTAATACTGGTCAGCTTTTCAATATCAAATGGAATGGGCACATCTGGATTTACAAACGTAGAAAACTTGTCTGTAATCACACCATCTACCACTTTTACAGCACCAATCTCAATGATACGGTTCTTTACAGGACTAAAACCCGTGGTTTCAATATCAAAAACAACATAAGTATCTGCAAAAGTCTGGCCTTTAGAATTTTCTACCAGCTGTTTTGTATCATCTACCAGATAACCTTCTACGCCATATAAGATCTTAAAGGTATCTCCTTTATCCAGAGCATGATTTGCATCAGGGAATGCCTGAACGCAGCCATGATCCGTAACAGCAATAGATGACATACCCCATTTTTTCGCCCGCTTTATGATGCTCTTTACATCAGAAACACCATCCATATCACTCATTTTTGTATGGCAGTGCAGCTCCACACGTTTTTCCAGACTGTTATCCATACGCTTGGTAGTAAAATCTTCTGCTTTTTTAATACCTGCAATAGAGCCTAATGTAAGTTCTCCATCAAATTTATCAATAGTGGTAACGCCCTTGATCTTAATAAACATGCCTGTTTTGATCATGTCCTTCACTTCATTAAATATCTCCGGCCGAATGAACATCTTTGCTGTAATGGTATCTGTAAAGTCTGTTATATCGAAGGTAAGAATAAATTTACCGCTTCTAAGTTCACGGCTTTCACAGGTTAAGATCTGCCCCCTTAAAGTAACTTCTCCGATCTCTCCGTCAATCTTCTCAATCTCCATAAAGTCATCATCAAAGTCACGTCCATAAAGCACATCCGGATTATTGGAACGTTTGACTGAAAACTTCCTGTCTTCCCCAAAGCTAGAATCTTTTTCTCTTCCCCAGCCTTTTCTTCCTTTGTTTAGCTGAAGTTTTTCCGTTTTTTCTCCTGCTAGTATCTTTGAGGCAGCCGTTTTTTCTACATCTGTTGGTTTTGTCCCAATTGCTACAAGAGAAATATTCTCATCATTTCCCGGAACATTTCCTGAAGCTGCCTGATCCATTAGCGCATCCCAGGGAGCTGCTTCAGGCGTAGGAACATCCATGATGATAGCATCCTCTGTCTGAGTTTTTTTCTCATCTGTATTCCGTATCGCAGCAGGCTGTGAGATATTTTCTCCGCTATTCGCACTGCCTAATTCATCCTTATGATTCTGCCAGTAAATAGCCTGTGCTTCTCTTTCTAATTTCTGTTCTATCTGCTTTCTTCTGTCATTTTCCTTTGCAGGGATATACAGAAATGACACTTCCACCGGCAAACCACACCGCTCGTTAAATACTTTTTCCAGAACCCTTTTTAATTCATTGGTCTTGTCCCTGTTTACCATGGTATCTTCTACAGTCAGTACCATTTTTCCTTCGTTCTCAAAAACGATCTGAGCCTTGCGGAACATACTGTATTCTACGATGCTGTAATGCTTTAATTCTAACAACAGACTATCCTTATACATCTTTAAAAGCTTTTCAGGCGTATACTGTCCTGACAGTCTGTATTTTTCCTGGATCTTAATAGTGATCTGTTTATCTGGAAACAGCTGGTCTTTAATTCCACGTTCCAGATCATAAATATTTTGTTTATGAATGAGCCTTGCGCTTTTCATATAAACACGAATAGAGCTTCTATCTTTGGCAGAAGTAACTTTTTCTACTTCTGCCAAAGCTAAAAGCTCCTTTAAAGGCTCTGCAATATTAAGAGTTGGAAATACTTCTAAAAAACCTTTTGCCATTCAGATTACTTCTTTCTTGCTTTTGCCATTGCTTTCAGTTCACTGCGAAGGGAATTTAACAAATCTTCTTCTGGTACTTTTCGTAAGATCTCACCTTTTTTGATGATCAGACCTTCGCCAACCCCGCCGGCAATACCTATATCTGCCTCTTTGGCCTCTCCAGGTCCATTAACTACACAGCCCATAACTGCTACTTTTACACCGTCCAGACCTTCCATTCCAGAAACCATAGTCTCTACCTGATTAGCAAGGTGGATCAGGTTAATGCGGGTACGGCCGCAGGTCGGACATGAAACCACTTCCACTCCACCCTTTCTAAGTCCAAGTGTTTTAAGGATCTGGCGGGCAGACTTAATTTCCTCAACGGGATCGCCTGTAAGAGAAACGCGAATAGTATCTCCAATGCCCTGATATAAGATAATTCCCAATCCCACTGCAGACTTGATATTTCCGGAAAATAAGGTTCCTGCTTCCGTAATACCTACATGAAGGGGATGATCGGTTCTGGAAGTGATCAGTTCATGAGCTTTAACGCACATTAATACATCGGATGATTTGATACTGATGACCAGATTATCATAACCCATATCTTCAATAAGATGTACCTTATCTAAAGCACTTTCCACAATCCCTTCTGCAGTTACACCACCGTATTTTTCTAGCAGATCTTTTTCAAGAGAACCGCTGTTTACACCTACACGGATTGGGATATTCCCCGCTTTTGCCCGGTCTACCACTGCTTTGACACGGTCTGTACTGCCGATATTACCTGGATTAATACGTATCTTATCAGCCCCGTTTTCCATGGCTGCAATAGCCAGACGGTAATCAAAATGGATATCTGCTACTAATGGGATATGGATCTCTTTTTTAATATCTTTAAGAGCTTCTGCTGCCTTCATGGTAGGCACTGCCACACGGATAATATCACAGCCTGCTTTTTCCAGGCTTAAGATCTGGTTTATTGTAGACTTTACATCTTCTGTTTTTGTGTTGCACATGGACTGGATGAGGACGGGATTTCCCCCACCGATCACCCGGTCGCCAATATGAACAACTTTCGTATCCTTTCTGCTCATGTTTCATTCCTCTTTATTTTTAAATTGTTCTATGCATTTCACGCATACGCTTCTTGTCCTTCAGACAGGAAATATACCTCGCTTTCAACCAGTGCATCGTTTCGAAAACGATGTACTGGTTCAATTCCAGCTGTCTCCAAAAACGGAACATTTACAATAGCTTCCTCACATCATTAAACAATATAAATACCATAAGCACCAGCAGAACGATCATTCCCACCGCATGGATCGTTCCCTCTTTTTCCCGGTCAATAGGTTTCCTACGAATTGCTTCAATGATCAGAAATACCAGCCGTCCACCGTCTAAGGCAGGAAGAGGAAGCAGATTCATCACTCCCAGGTTGGCACTTAAAAGAACAGCAAAATTCATAAGAACGACAGCAACTACTGTTTTCCCCGCTGATGCTGCCTGCTCTACCGTATGGTCAATGGTCGTAACAATGCCTACAGGACCGCTGATATCATCTGCAGTTACTTTGCCTACAAACATCAGATGAATGCTGTCAAATACATAACCGATCCAATGTTCTACCTCATAAACAGATTGTACTACTAACTGCGCTGGGTTTGTAATCTTCTGGAGGGTTGCATCAAACCGGACACCGATCATAGACTGGCCTGTTCTGTCAATATAGACTGGGGTGATCTTTGCCGATCTCTTCTCTGTTTTTCCGTTTCCATCCGTGTGCTTCCAGGTAATGGTCACATCCTGATGGGGATGAGCTGTAAGATAAGGCGTAAGATCCCGGTAAGAATGGACAGATCTATGATTTACTTTTGTGATCACATCTCCCGGAAGGATCCCCACCTGCTCAGCCGGGTAGCCTTTTTCTACTCCCACCACCACCGGCTCATAAAAACCACCGGCGCAGCCTACGATCACAAGGGACAGCAAAAAAGCCAGGAGAAAGTTAAACAAAGGTCCACCTGCCACTACAGCAATACGGTTAAAAACAGGCTTGTTATTAAAGGCTCTGTCACCTTCTGCATCCTCATCTTCCCCCAGCATAGCACAGGAACCGCCAAAAGGCAGAAGTTTTAAGGAATATCTTGTTTCGCCTTTTTTTAAGCTTAAAAGCCTTGGTCCCATTCCCAGAGAGAACTCTGTTACTTCAATGCCGCTTAATTTTGCGAAAATGAAATGCCCAAATTCATGGAACAGGATGATTCCCCCAAGGATTAGCACTGCCAGTACACTATTCATAGGATTTCATTCATCCTTTCTGATTTTCATTTAAAACTTATTATTCTATTCCATTTTGACTGTATAAAATCATAAGTTTCTGCTTCCGCTGCCAGGATCTGGTCTACATCCGGCCCGTCAATTTTTTTATGATGCTCCATAGATGCCTGGATCATATCCGTAATCGTAAGATACGGGATCTTTTTCTTTAAAAACAGACTTACTGCCAGTTCATTGGCTGCATTAAATACAGTTGGCATACTTCCTCCTGTTTTTCCTGCTTCATAAGCCAGCCTTAACCCTTTAAAAGTCTCTGGATCCGGCACATCAAAGGTGATCTCACGAAGCTTTGTAAAATCCAGCCGGTCGCCTGGAAGAAATCTTCTTTCCGGATAATATAATGCATACTGGATAGGCAGCTTCATATCCGGCGTACCAAGCTGGGCGAGCACTGCCCCGTCCTCATATTCGATCATAGAATGGATGACACTTGCAGGCTGGATCACTACCTGGATCTGATCTAAGGATACACCAAAAAGCCAGCCAGCTTCCATAACTTCCAGACCCTTATTTACCATAGTAGATGAGTCAATGGTGATTTTATGCCCCATAGACCAGTTTGGATGTTTTAAGGCATCTTCTACCTGCACCTTTTCCAGCTGTTCTCTCTTCCAGCCTCTGAAAGGACCTCCGGATGCTGTCAGCAAGATCTTGTGGATCTTATTTCCTGCTGCTCCCTGAAGACACTGGAAGATAGCAGAATGTTCAGAATCTACCGGAAGGATCTTAACTCCGGTTTCTTTTGCCAGAGGCATGATAATATGACCGGCTGTAACCAGCGTTTCCTTATTCGCCAGGGCAATATCTTTTCCTGCTTCCATGGCAGCAATAGTAGGGCGGATACCGATCATGCCCACTACTGCTGTCACTACGATCTGTGCCTTTGGCTCTGTAGCTGCTGCGATCAGACCATCCATGCCAGAAAAAACTTTTACATCCAGATCTTTTACCCGCTCTTTTAACTCTTTTGCCTTTTCCTCACTCCAGAGGCAGGCAATCTCCGGCTTAAATTCACGGATCTGTTTTTCCATCAGTTCTACATTAGAACCGGCTGCCAGAGCTGTCACCTTAATGTCTTTATTATATCTGACTATTTCTAATGTCTGGGTACCAATAGAACCGGTAGAACCCAGAACAGATATATTCTTTACCATAATTATTCTCCTTTTATAAAGGAAATGCTTATTTAAAACGTTTACTTTAAAAAAGTAACTGCAAAATAAATTGCCGGGGCAGTAAATATCATACTATCAAAGCGGTCCAGAATACCACCATGGCCCGGTATCAGATGACCATAATCTTTAATGTTATGATTTCTCTTAATGGCAGATGCTGCCAGATCACCGATCTGGGAGATCACTGCAGCAATAGCACAGGCAATCGCGCAGGCTGCTATAGGGTTTGCCACTTCTTCCATGCAGTGTCCAAAGTAAACTCCGTATGCAAGTCCCAGCAAAGCTGAACCGATCACACCGCCAACCGCACCCTCAATGGACTTTTTAGGGCTTAACACAGGGGCCAGCTTGTGTTTTCCAAGAAGCATTCCCACGCAGTAAGCACTGGTGTCGCAGCCCCAGGAGCTTAAAAAGATAAGCCACACAAGATAGACCCCGTCATGCATGCTGCGGGTCTGATACAAAAATGACAGCATTACCGGCACATAGCACACACCAAAGAACGCTCCTGTTATTTCCTCTGTTTTATACCGTGGAAAAGTAAAAACATAAAGAGCCATTAAAAGCATCAAGGATGCAATGATCATTAATGTAAGGTATTTCTGACCTTCAAACCATAAGATCCCATAATAACAGAAGGCTGTCAAATAGCCAACTACGGCCACAGACCGTTTTTCAATCCCAAGAACCCGGTACAGTTCAAAAAGGCCTACCAGAGAGATCAGGGCTGTCACTGCAAAAAGAAGTCCCCCTCCTTTTCCAACGAAGAAAATAGCAAGGATAACCAGTACGATACCACTGATCAGTCGTGTTGTAAACATAAAATTCTCCTTTTCCTTCCTACTATGTACTCCCGGAGTCTTTCCTGCACTTGCTTTTGTGCGTGTTTCTGCCAACCCAATCCAAACCGCATAAACATGGGCTTTTAAAACTAGTACATCGTTTTCGAAATAACTATACCACTCACTTGTCTGCAAATCTGATTGCACAGGCCTAAAAGCCTCAGCGTAGCCCGCTACGCCTGCGTTTTTAGACCTGCACACTCAAATCCGCATCCTACGTGATTCGTACAGTTATTTACGAAACGATGTACTAGGTATAACTGGCAAAAAATCTCCTCGTAAAAACAAGCATAAAAAGATCCCCGACGTACATCATTTTACCCCGCCGAACCGCCGATCTCTTTTATTATACTGGATGATCGCTTTTTCCAGTTCCTTCTCATCGAAATCCGGCCACAGACAATCTGTAACATACAGTTCTGTATAAGCCAACTGCCACAGCAAATAGTTAGATAATCTTAATTCCCCACTGGTGCGGATCAAAAGATCCGGATCCGGGATATCGGCTGTATCAAGATAGGAAGCAAATACAGATTCAGTAATATCTTCCGGCTGCAGTCTTCCTTCTTTTACATCTTCCGCCAGTTTCCCAACTGCTCTGCGGATCTCATCTCTTCCCCCATAATTTACTGCGATCACAAAGGTAAGTCCTGTATTGTTTTTTGTTTCTTCTTCCAGACGGTTAATACCATCTATAATGTCCTGGGCAAAGCGCCTTCTGTCGCCGATCATCTTTACCCGTACATTATTGGCAGCTGCGATTTTTAACAGACGTACCATATAATAACGGAACAGCTGCATCAGCGCTCCAACCTCTTCTTCCGACCTCTTCCAGTTTTCCGTGGAAAATCCATAAACAGTCAGATATTTAATTCCCATCCTGGCAGCGGTCTCTACTGTTTTTTCTACTGTAATACAGCCCTCTTTATGGCCAAATGTTCTTGGCAGCCCTCTCTTTTTTGCCCAACGGCCATTTCCATCTAAAATAAGAGCCACATGAGCCGGTATCACCATATTACTGTCTAATGCCATTTTTTCACCTTTTTTCATCATAAATATATGTTCTCTATAAACATAGATAAGAGGCAGGAGTCTCTCCTGCCTCCGTATTTATTTAATGTCCTCTCGGAGTCTTTCCTGCACTTGCTTTTGTGGCCGATTTTCCGCCAGTCGCACCCAAATCTCATCGACGTACGTTCCACGTACGCCTCAGAAATTTGGGCACAACTGACAAAAAATCTTCTCACAAAATCAAGCACAGAAAGATTCCGAGAGAACATTTTATTTCAGAGACTATACAGTCATGATCTCTTTTGTCTTTTCTTCTACTGCCTTATCAACACGCTCAATGGTCTTGTCCGTCAGTTTCTGCATCTTTTCAGTCAGATCAGCTAACTCATCCTCAGTGATCTCGCCTGCTTTTTCTGCCTTTTTAAATGCATCATTTGCATCGCGGCGGATATTGCGGACAGCAACCTTTGCATTGTCACCTTTCTTCTTTACATCCTTTGCAACCTCTTTTCTGCGATCCTCTGTCATCTCCGGAAAGATCAGACGGATGCAATTTCCATCGTTGGTAGGATTGATACCTAATTCAGATGTAAGAATAGCTTTCTCAATAGCTTTTAATAAACTCTTTTCCCAAGGCTGGATCACGATCATACGTGCTTCCGGAACAGATACGTTTCCTACCTGCTGAAGAGGTGTTGGTGTTCCATAGTAATCTACTTTGATCTTGTCAAGAACATGTGGGTTTGCACGACCTGCACGGATGGTACCGTAATCAGCGATCAGAACCTCCATTGTCTTGTCCATCTTATCCTGATAAAATTTTAAATCTTCCATAAAATTCCCTCCTGAACATACAGCTTTTGCTGTCATTTTATTTTTCTGTAATGATCTTAACTTTATTACCCAGCTGTAACAATGGTTCCATTAATACGACCCTGCATAGCATTTGCAATACCATCTGCTTCATTAAGGCTGAATACTGCCATCGGCATCTTGTGTTCCATACACATAATGGATGCAGTCAGGTCTACTACTGCTAACTTACGGTCGATCACTTCCTGAATAGAAATCGTATCGAATTTCTTCGCATCTGGATTTACCTTTGGATCGCTATCATATACACCATCAATTGCCTTTGCAAGAAGTATACAGTCAGCTTCCATCTCAATGGCACGCAGTGTAATACCTGTATCCGTTGAGAAATACGGATGTCCTGTACCACCTGCAAAAAATACAACTTTTCCTTCTGAAAAGCACTTATTTGCCTGATCTTTTGAGAACAGCTGGGTCATAGTACCGCATGCAAATGGAGTAAAGATCTCAGTCTGCATTCCTGCATTACGGAAAATTTCAGAAACATAGATACAGTTCATAACAGTTGCTAACATACCGATCTGATCTGCTTTAGTACGCTCGATCGCATCGCTGGTACGGCCTCTCCAGAAGTTTCCGCCTCCGATAACAATACCTACCTGAACACCTGCATCTACAGATAACTTCACCTGTCTTGCCACTTCTTTTACAGTATCTTCGTCGAAACCGGTCTTCTTAGGACCTGCAAGGGCTTCGCCGCTTAATTTCAAAAATACACGGTTCATTTTCATAAATGAATATCTCCTTGTGTTGGATTATACTTTATTAAGTATACCATAGGAATGGATATTTGGAAAGAAAAAATAGTCATTTTATAAAATAGTAGAAAATAAAATTGAGATTTTAGTTATTATATACTATAATAGAAAAAAACATTTCTATATTCTGCCAATAAGCAGGTATAGAACTGATCTGGGAGGAATGATCGTATGGATTGGTTTCGCAATAAAAAAGATACAAAACAACCACAGGAACCTACTGCTCCTGTAATTTCACAGCCGGATATCCAAACTGAAGATGTTAGCAGCCGTAATCAGTGCCTGGCTCAGTTGGATAAACTATTTGCGCCTGTCCCATCTAAGGGAATGGCTGTAAAAATATATCTGGAAAACTTCAAAAGTTTAAATCAGGCATTCGGATACGAATACTGCGAAAAGCTGTTATCACAGATCACAGCTTATTTAAAGGATATTTCTGAAGTAACTGTTTACCGCTATATTGGTGTGGAATTTATCCTTATTTTGGATGGCTGCACAGAAGGACAGGCATCTGCTCTGGCTGACACGGTCTTAGAGCGTTTTGAAAATGTATGGAAGGTAGATAATGTTGACTGTCTGTGTTCTGCCCAGATCGGCCTGTGTTCCTATCCTGAACACAGTGAGAATACACAGATGCTTTTAAAGCACCTGGATATAGCGGTACAGGCTGCTACTGAGCAGGGTGCCAACCAGTCTGCAGTATATGATTCTGTTCTCCACGAAAAAGCTATCCGCCGTCAGGCCATTGCCCGCTATCTGCAGACAGCTCTGGAAAAGAACGAACTGGAAGTACGCTACCGTCCTACTTATAATTTAAAGGAGAAACGCTTTACAAGAGCAGATTCTTATATGCGGATCTTTATTCAGGGCATCGGCCTTGTAGGTGCTGCTGAATTTATCCCGATCGCAGAAGACTCTGGGCAGATCCGTGCTGTAGGCTATTATGCATTAGAACATGCAGGACAGTTTATACATGAACTGATCCAGGCAAAAAAAGACTTTGAATCAATTTGTATACCGGTATCCCCGATCCTGCTGGTTCAAGAAGATTTCTTAGATCAGGTAAACAATATTCTTGACCGTTATGAAATTCCAGAAGGGAAACTGGCTCTGGAATTGGATGATGAAGCATTGTCCAGCGTTTACATCAACGTAAATGTTATTATGCAGGAACTGTCCTCTATGGGTGTGGAACTGGTATTAAATCATTTCGGCTCCGGCTGTGCTCCTGTGACCAGTGTTCTGGATCTGCCTGTCAATACTGTTAAACTGGAACGTATGTTTGTATGGCAGTTAGAGAATAATCCTGCTTCTGCCTGCATTGCAGGAGGACTGATCCAGATTGCCAGAGATCTTGATCTGCGCATCATCGCAGAAGGCGTGGAAACGGAAAACCAGATCAAGGCATTAAATCATTATGCCTGCACTTATCAGCAAGGCTTCTACTACGCTCCAACCATGGAGAAAGATGTTCTGATGAAAGTATTGGGAAGCACCCTGGAAGAATCACGGGTCACTATTGAAGAAGAAAAATTAAAAATGAAACGATAACATAATGCACAACCCCCGCCGTTATGGCGGGGGCTTTGTTTATTTCTTTATTAGGAAAGACCACCTACAACGCCTTTTTGAATTAAAATGCCCAGGATACAGGTTCTATAATATCTTACAGATCACCCAGCTTCTCCCGTATGCTTCTTGCATCCGTATCTGACAGTGTATCACAGATATCATAGATTTTTGCCGTGAGCTGCGGATCATTACCCACATTTTTAATGATCCACAGTCTGGATTCTCCGGACTTTTTGAAACGAAGGACTTTTGCAATGGTAAACAGAAGTTCTTTTTCTTTTGCATCATTTGCATCTCTAAGCTGCTTTTGCTGATAACGTTTCTGCTTTTTTTCGTATTTACTTACCTTTGTCTTTTCTCTCTGTGCAATAGCCGCTTCTGGAGTACCATAACCTTTCTCCAGCCAGATGGTCTCTACCGTGTATTTGCAGTCTTCTATAGTCATAACAGCCATGGAAAGAGGCAGCGTATTTCTCTTATAACCGCAGCTTCCCGGATTCAGCCATAATCTTCCGGCAATCTCCTGCTGCTGATACATATGGGAATGGCCAAAAATCACTACCTGGGCATCCCCTAATGCTACCGGGATATCTGTTCTCTGATGAGCCATGACCATTTTCACGCCGCCAATCTCAAAGCGCTTGATCCCCGGAAGCCCTCCAGACCAGCCTCTGTCATTGTTCCCACGTACTGCATAAAGTGGCTGCTTCCCGCTTAATTTCATATAAAGCATCTGTGTATCAAAATCACCTGCATGTACGATCACATCACAGGTCTCTACTATCTTCTCTACTTCCGGGCGTAATACTCCATGGGTATCTGCCATTACTGCCACCCTTACAGGTCCCCGTTCCATACCTGTTTCCTCCTGTTGTGTATAAAATGATGTACCAGTTTATTATAAACGATTCCTTAGCCACTGACAATGGAGCAGTTTTTTTATTGTTTTTTTCTGACAATTTTGTGAACATTATTGTGAGATAGCCAGGTGGATGTTATACTATAAAATGATGATTTAAGAATTTTGAAAGGGGAAAATACATGATAAAAACATACAAAAAACTATTCCTATCCCTTGGGGCTGTCATCATTTTAAGTACAGGTACTGCTATCTGCGCACAGGCATCCACTGCAGGATGGGTCAGTGAAGATGGTGTCTGGAAGTACCTGGAAGCCTCTGGAAATTATGCATACAACACCTGGAAAATCTCCGGTGATAACTCTTATTATCTTGACAGCAACGGAGTCATTGCTGTAAACCAGTGGATCGATGATACTTATTATGTAAATGGCGATGGTGTTATGGTAAAAAACTCCTGGATCCAGCTGACTGAAGATACTTCCCAGAAAAAATCCGGCTGGTATTATGTAGATGCCAAGGGAAAAATGATAAAAGATAAATGGAGCACTATCGGAGACAAAAAGTATGCCTTTGACAGTGATGGAAAAATGCGTACAGGCTGGTATTTTGACAACGATGATATTTATTATCTGGGTGAAAAAGGCTATGCAAAGACCGGCTGGCTGTGCCTGGATTATGATGAAGATAACAAACCGGAGGATGGGACTGTTTCTGAAGTCCGTACTTCTGCTTCTGACACTGCCAAATGGTTCTACTTCCAGACAAACGGCAAGGCCAAACGTTCTAAAAATGATTCCTACTCTGCAGAGACCATTGGGGATAATAAATACTATTTTAATGATGAAGGCGTTATGATGACCGGTTGGGTAGCTGTAAAAAGCAATGCAAAAACAGGCGATACTTCCGGCATCAGCAAATTTGTATACCTTGGCGGTGCTGACGAGGGCATTATGGCAAAGAATAAATGGCTGGAACTTTCTGAACACCCAGGTGATTCTGATGATAAAGATGAGATCAGTGCCGACAGCAACAGCGATGAAGTACCGGATGAAGGAGAATCCAACTGGTACTATTTCGACAGTGACGGTACAGCAGCTTATTTAAACAGCAAAGCAGCCAATATGAGCAAAGCAACTACAAAAATAGACGGAAGTTCTTATTTCTTCAATGCTTATGGCGTCCGCCAGACCGGACTGATCCATATCGTCACCTCTTCAGGCAAAGATTTTACCGGATATTTTGGTGAAAATGATTCTGACGGAAAGATGATCACCGGTAAACGTTCTAATTTAAGTGTAGATGGCGAAAGCGCTTCTTACTATTTTAGCGAATCCGGCTCTGATAAAGGCTGCGGTTATAATGGTGCAAAAGATGATTATCTGTATTATCAGGGACGTCTTGTAAAAGCAGACAGCGGTTCTGATTTCCAGGTATTTTATGTAAATAACAAGCTGTATCTGGTCAATGAATCCGGCAAGATCCAGTCTTCCAGCAAAAACTACAAGGTAAATGGAACCTGGACTTTCAAAATCTCCGGCGGTTCTATCTATTTCATTGATGATGACAAGGAATCGGCAGGAAAAGTAACTTCTTCTGATGCAGAATCTCTTCCGGAGATCATCTACGATAAAGAATATACTCTATAGTTAAGAGGCCCTTTTTAAGAAAATGTCCCGGCACTGGATTTTTCCTCTGCCGGGACATTTATTTTCCTATGACTCTCTATATAGTTTCTTTTTTCTTCCTTTTATAATTTCTTTCAGCTACCAAGAAGATTCCTAATACCAGTATATCTGCTGCAGCCAGTCCTGCTTCCCACAGAGGGAATGGAGCCCTGATCGCAGGCTTTAATACACTTCTATCTCCTGTTTCTTCTGCGTAAGCCTGATTTCTTACTACGGCGTTTAAGTACATATAAATAATATCTTTTGCAGCTTTTCTCAGTTCCTGGTCATAGGCAGCTTTATTTCCCTCATTTTTAAAAGCAAAGCTTCCATCATTCATGAAACCATCCATCCACAGGGTCCCGCCTGCAAAAAGAGCCTGATCTCCATTCATATATCTGTGGTGATCAGAATAATCTGTGATAACTGCTCCCTTAAATCCCCACTCTTCTCTTAAAATACCGGTAAGAAGACCCTTGCTGCCTCCGGCCCACACAGCGCCCAGACGGTTGTAGGAAGACATAAGCCCTGTAGCCCCATTTTCCTGTACGATCATCTGGAACGGTTTTAAATAAGTTTCCCGTAATGTCTGCTCTGTCATCCAGGTATAGACTCCGTCTCTGTAAATACCAGATTCCTGGTCATTGCAGATCAGATGTTTTACATAACAATAAACTCCCATATCCATACTTCCAGCTACAGCTGCGCCGCACATTTTGCCAGAAAGCAGACTGTCCTCGGAATAATATTCGTAATTGCGGCCATCAAAAGGACTGCGGTGCAGGTTCACAGCCGGAGCATACCAGCCACTGTAACCAAACTGCCCAGCTTCTTTTCCTACTGCCCGCCCCATTTCCTGGGATAATCCTGTATTCCAGGACTGTGCCATAATGCCTGCATTGGGAAAGCCGGTACCTGTTGGATTCTGGTTGAAACTTCCGATCTGGGCCGGTCCGTCAGCTTCTCTTGCCAAAGGTTTTCCGATGCTTTTCAGTTTTTCCGTTTTTACGTATCCGTGAAGAAACAATTCTTCTGTTTCTTCTTCTGTCAGCTGGTTTAGGACTTCTTCCCACTTAGGATCATTATAATCAGCGCCTAACTCATAACCAAGTTTTGTAACAGTTCCATTTTTTTCAATAAGGAGTCCCTTATCATCACCGAAGATCACCTCTTCTGTCTCCATGGCCTCTGCATTTTCATCTGCCTGTTCCTGTGTATACAAATTAAAAGCTGCAGTTCTTTTGGGAAGCAGACGGCTTTTTACAGGCGTTTTAGGAAAGGTCTCATCAAAGTTACTGCGAGTCATATAATTAATATACTGACCACTGTCTGTACCGTCTATACCTACACCATCAACTGCGCCGGTACCTGTCATTTTATTAGAAACTGCCGCTCCTGTATATGGATCTGCAGGATACTGGACATTTTCTTTTAGTGCAAGGCTTATTTGAGCCCCAGGGATATCTGCTGTCTCATGGGCATTTTTACGGATGGAAAACTGATAATCGCCAGGATCCAGTTCATAGCCAGTAAAACCATTATGATTGCTGTCATTGTAATCATAGGCAGCCATATCTTCTGATTTTACACATAAGGTTATTTCTTCACTTTCTCCAGGTGCCAGTTCCTTTGTTTTTCCATAATCTGCAAGTACAACATCCGGTTTTTCAATCCCACCAGGCTCATAAGGAGGGGTGTAATACAACTGGACCACATCTTTTCCTGATATCTGCCCGATGTTAGTTACCTGAACGGTTATCTCTACAATACTGTCTGCTGCCAGTTTTTCTTTTTTCCCCGGGGCTTTTACCACCTTCCAGTCAAAATCGGTGTAAGACAGACCATAGCCAAAAGGATACTGCACTACCGCATCATAACCCTTTCCATGAAGATTGCGGTACTTATCCCAGTAGTTTTCTGCATCTGCTGTTTCATACCATTTATAACCAATATAAATACCTTCTGCATAGTCCACATAGGATACCTGGTCATATTTAAAGGATTCTCCCAGATTACCGCTTTTTGTACCATCAAAGGGATACAGACCTTCTCCATTTTTATAAGCCCCCACACCATTTGCAGCTGCATTAGCATAGCTGGCTGCAGTAGAAAAATTATAAGCCCAGGTATCTGCGGTGCGGCCGGAAGGACTTATTTTTCCCCACAAAAGGTCAGGAAGAGCCTCAGCTGAATATTCCCCGGTCATACCTGCCATAATGCAGGCGCCGATGCCAGGCGTAAGGTCGATCGCTCCTAAAGTCATTACATTCCCTGTATTTAATAGAAGGATGACATTTTTAAAATTCTCTCCCAGATACTTTAAAAGTCCCTCTTCTTCTGTGGAAAGATCCAGATAGGTACGGCGTTTATCTACCAGCAGCTGGCCGTTTTTCTTATTTTTCTTGTACTGCAGCTGGGTACAGTCACTGCTCTCTCCGGAAAAACGGCCTACTACCATAATAGCTGTATCAGAGTAATCTTTCGCATCTTGAAGCATTTCCTCTGTATAATATTCCCGGTCACTGATATCCGGTTCATACAGACGGCATGTTTCCTCCGGCCAGCTTTCCAGAGTAGCTGTTTTTGCACGTTTCGGCTGAAAATCTTCATACATGTGGGTCAGTTCTTCATTATAAGAAATGCCAGACTCCTTTAAAGCACCCAGAAAATCCAGTTCCACTTTTTCAACTCTTCCAGAACCGGAACCACTTCCTAACCACTGAGTAGAAGCCCAGCCAAATACATTTACCCGGGTAATATCTTCAGATAATGGCAGTGTATTATTCTCATTTTTTAATAACACTGCTCCTTCTGCCTCAATCTGCTCTGCAAGCCGGCGGCTGTCATCTGCTGCAGCTTTTTTTTCCTCTTCTGATACATTAGTGCGGCTGCCGCAAAGGTACAGATCAATGGTTTCCCTGAATACAAAAGCAGCTGTGCTAAATATCAGCATAAAAGCCAGTAAAATAGCTGAAATGCAAAAAAAGAACCTGTACCGGAAAGGGATTTTCCCTCTGGGATTCAGGGTGGAAATTCTTTCTGGTCTCTGGTTCTTTTTCATAAGGTACCTCACAATTTTTATGGGATATCCGCATTAACCGCGGATTTATAACTGTCAGTCAGTTATGCGGCATGTCTGCTGCTGGTTTTACAGGCATCCGTAAATTCTTTTAATTTTCTCTTTGCATCTTCAGTCAGGTTCTGTGGAACAGCGATCTGGATAGTCACATACTGGTCGCCTTTGATCTTTGGATCTTTCATAGAAACAATACCTCTGCCGGCAAGACGGATCTTTGAACCACATCGTGTTCCTTCTTTGATCTTGCAGGAAACATTGCCGTACAATGTAGGTACAATGATCTCCCCGCCTAAAACTGCAGTCATAAAAGGCACTTCTGTGCTTGTATACACATCCATTCCTTTTCTCTCATATCCAGGACGGGTTCCTACATGGACTTTTAAGAGCAGATCTCCTGCTTCACCGGATCCCATACCGGGATTTCCCTTGCCTTTTAAGCGGATGCTCTGTCCATCGCCGATACCTGCCGGGATATGGATCTGAAGATTCTGCCGGCTTCCATCTGTGCCGGACAGCGTGATCACACGGTCCACACCAAAAGCTGCATCATCAAAGCTTATATTGATCTCTGCCTGTGCATCACTGCCTTTTTCACTGGCTGCATCTGCGCCAAAACCGCCGGAATAACGGTGGAAACCATTAAATCCACTGGCACCCTGATGGAAGCTGCTCTTCTTTCCGCCGCCAAACATATTTTCGAAGATATCTCCGAAAATATCATCCCCTTCGCCGCCTTCAAAGTGGTAGGTATGGGTTCCGGAACCACCAAAACCATGAAAACCGCCTGCATCAGAGAAGCCGCCAAATCCGCCACTGAAATGACCATTTGTGCCAAATCCGCCGTTTGCCCCGTCAAATCCGGCTCCAGCTGCGCCAGTACCATCAAAAGCTGCATGGCCGAACTGGTCATATAACTTCTTTTTCTCAGGATCGCTTAAAATATCATAAGCTTCATTTACTTCCTTAAATTTCTCAGCAGCCGCAGCATTTCCAACATTGCTGTCAGGATGGTATTTCTTTGCCAGCTTACGATAAGCCTTCTTGATAGTTGCTGGGTCTGCAGTTTTATCTATTCCAAGAACTTCGTAGTAATCTCTTTTCTGTTGTGACATCGTTCTCATCCTTTCTATATCTATATGTGTTACATTATTACTTTACTATTTTCATTTTACTGTTCTATATTATGTATAACACATATATCATTCGTTGTCAAGGAGGGAACTATTTCTTTATTTATGCTTCTTTTAATACTTTTACGCTATTTACTATATAAATTCCTATACATACCAGGATCAGTGCCACAAGGCTGTTTACAGAAAATGCCTGCGCAGTCTCCCCCAGTACCAGAGCAGATAAAAGTACACCAAACACTGGGTTCATGAAACCAAATACAGTAACACGGCTGACCGGATTGTATTTTAACAGTACGCCCCAGAGTGTATAGGCAACTGCGGAGATAAATGCCATATACAGCAATAAAATGTACGCCAGGTAATTTCCGCTGACCTGTACCCTTCCACCGCCTGCCAGGCCAATGATCATCAGGATCAGACCGCCTAACATAAACTGATAACCGCTTAAGGTAACTACATCGTGTTTGTTTCCGTACTTTTTCAAAAGTGCACTGGAAGTAGCATAAAAGACCTGGGCAAACAGAACGAAACCTTCACCAAGCAAGGATACTTCAAACATGTTTCCTTTCTGACCGGACAGGTTCATAATAACAATACCTGCAAATCCAAAGGCACAGCCGATCATTTTTCTGGCTGTCAGTTTTTCATACCTGAAGATCAGGCTTGCCACTAATATAGAGATAAAAACATTTCCTCCTGTGATAATGGCACCGTGTACTCCACTTGCATGAGCCAGTCCTGTATAAAAGAAATAATACTGAAGAACTGTCTGGTTTAAACAAAGGGATACAATAGCTTTTCCTGAACCGGGTTCCGGCATGATCCAGTGACGTTCCTGGATACTGTGGAACAGTATTACCAGAAAGCCGGCCAGTACGAATCGCATTCCTGCAAATAAAATAATGGACATAGCATCTGAGGACTGGATCTGGAATAACTGATATCCTGTTTTAATAGCTGGTGTAGCACTTCCCCATAAGAAACAGCAGATACCTGCCAAAAACATTACTACAGGAAGCTGTGTCAGTTTGCTGTTATTTTGTTGTGTATTCATATTTTCCCCTATCTTCTGTTTTTTATCTTAATAAGAGTACCAGTAAATACAAAGAAAGTCAATTTTTTATCAATAACTTACAGATTAGTATTGAATTTTTCGCATTTTTGTTTTACACTATATACAAAATATTTTAGGTTAGCAAAAATATTTTTGTAC